>Ga0335080_10001309_pt1 | contig 24127 bp, 14 predicted proteins | sample Lox_Sample_34_FD_206720 | JGI IMG/M metagenome (GOLD analysis project Ga0335080, IMG submission 206720) | Soil microbial communities from Loxahatchee National Wildlife Refuge, Florida, United States - Lox_Sample_3.4 | ecosystem: Environmental > Terrestrial > Soil > Wetlands | place: USA... | reverse complement strand
GTTGGAGTGCGTGGCCTGCTCGAGCAACTCGGCGCGGTGGATCAGGTTGGCGATTTCGATTTTGTCTTTGGGATCGGGGCCTTGTTCGTGAGAGTCGTTCGATTGGTTGTTATTGGACGCCATGTAACCGAGCGCGCCCAAGGCGGCTTGCGCTGAGGCATCGAGTACGGCCTTTGTGGTGGGGGCGTGTTGCGTATCGGCGGTTTTCTTGCGAAAAGCGTCCAATTGATTTTTCAGCACGTCGGCGACCGCGGCGGACCCCCGCGCTACGTTGTGTTCTTCTTTGGGGTCGGCGGTGGTGTCGTAGAGCTCACGGCGTGGGGCGTCGATGAAGTAGTACTTCCCGGCGCGCAAGGAGCGCAAGGCGCTCCAACCAAGTTCGCTGTGCGGATACTCGGACTCGGCGTAGGCGGACCATTCCCGCGATGGCTCCCCGGAGTCGTCCGCATTCGCGGTCATCAATGGCAGCAGCGACTGGCCCTGCACATCGTGCGGTATTGCAACTCCCGCTGATTGCAAGAGCGTGGGCAGGATGTCCACCAGTTCTACCTTTGTCTCGACGCGTTTTGGAGTTGCGGCCCCGCGTGGCAGCTTGATCAGCAGAGGAACCTGGATCGTCTCGTCATACAGGAAGATGCCGTGGGTGTCTTCTCCGTGAGCGCCCAGCGATTCGCCGTGGTCGGCCGTGATGGCGATTACAGTGCCGTCGTACAGGCCGCGCGCCTTCAACTGCTGAAGGAACTTCCCAACTGCCGCGTCTTCGTAGGCAATGCCGCCGTCGTAGGGCTCGGCTGCGTACTTGCTGAGGTAAGGTTCGGGAGGAGTGTAGGGATCGTGCGCGTCGTAGAGATGCGCCCAGATAAAGAACGGACCCTTGGGATGTTGGGCGAGCCATGCCAGGGCGTGGCCCAATACTTCACTCCCGCGGCGCTGAACGGTGCGGTAGCGATCCTGTCCCGGACCCTCGTGGTGAAAGCCGCCGTCGTACTTGTCGAAGCCGCGATCGAAGCCGGGCGCGTAGGGCGGACGGTTATCGAGAATGATCGAGCCGACAAATGCGCCGGTGTGGTAACCCTGGGCACCAAGGATGGCGGGGGCGTAGGGAAGGTCTTCCGCCAGCTCGGCTTTGAATTCGTTGATATGGTGGAACTGTGGATAGGTGCCCGTGAGAATGGATGCGTGCGAGGCGGGTGTCAGTGGAACCTGCGAGTAGGCGTGCGTGAAAACGACCGATTCACGGGCGAGGGCGTCGAGGTTCGGCGTCAATCCGCGCTCGGAGCCGAGAAACCCCATGCGGTCGGCACGGGTGGTATCGAGCGTGATGAGGATGATGCTGGGGCGCGTGTGCGCGGGTTGAGCGCCCGCTTTTTTCGCGATGGGCGGATTCGCCGCGAGCGCGACCACCGCAAGGCTGGCGAGGCAAAGCGAGAGGCATACGAGGCGCGCAGCCGTCCAGAGTCCTGTGTTGGTCCGTCGATCAGCCGTTGGCCCAAGCATCCGATTCCGGTGGTGGTGCGGTAAGAATCCCTCAGCGGCTAAAGCCGGAATGAAAATGAGCTGCTTACGACACGGCTGAAGCCGTGCGCTTTCACGACGGATTTGGGCGGCATCCGTACCCGATTCCGTCATTGCTTGTCGGAGCCTCCCGGACCCAACTCAGGAGCGGCGTTGGGCTGATCCATCGGAACGGCACCCAGACGCTCGGCCTCTTCGCGTTCATGTTTGGCGTCTTCGGTCCGGCCGAGCTTCTGGTAAACGTCGGCGAGAAAGTAGTGCGGGCCGGGACGGGTCGGCCGTATCTCGGCCGCTTTCTTCAGACTTGGAATCGCGCCTTCGAGGTCGCCGGACTCGGCCAGGAACCGTCCGAGATTGAGGTTGCTGCCGAAGTGCTCGGGAACGGTCTGCAGAACCCGGCGGCATTCGCGAATCTCGTCCTGCACGCGGTCCAGTTGAGCATAGACGACCACGAGGTAGACGTGGGCGTCCATGAGGTGCGGTTCTCTCTTGATCACACGCTCGAAGGCTACGGCCGCGCCTTCGTAGTCCTTGAGTTCCATGAACGAGCGCCCGAGGTTCAGGGAAGCCTGCGAGTTGCTGGGATCGAGTTCCACGGACTTGCTCAACGCCGGAGCCGCTTTTTCGTAATTGTGCTGCTCCATGTAGCAGCCGCCCAGAAAAAAATAGAGGGTCGCGATGTTGGGCGATTTGGCGATGGCCTTGCGCAGCTCGGGCAAGGCTTTGTCGCAAGGCAGGTTCTGCACGACATCGTTCATGTGCTGGATGACGTTGGCGGTCTCGATCTTGTCCTTGGGATCGGCGCCCAGTTCGGGGGACCCGGCAAGAGCATCGTCGCTGCGCGAGGACATATAGCCGAGAGCCGCCAGATTCTTAGCGTTGGCTGCGTTGGCCGTTGACTTGGGCTTCGCCGCGGTGTCGGTGGTCTTCTGGCGGAAGGCTTCGAGGCGGGCGGCCAGGGTATCGGCGACGGCAGGCGCTTTGGGCGCGAGATTGTTGGCGCTCCTGGGATCGACTCCATCGTCGTAGAGTTCGCGGCGGGGCGCCTGGATGTAGAGATATTTTCCCGTACGCAGAGACTGCAGCGCGCTCCAGGCAAAGACGAGGTGACCGTAATCGCCTTGCGAATAGGCGCCCTTGTCGCGCCACGCGTCGGCTGCCGCCTGTCCTTCGGGGCCGGACTTCATCAGCTCGAGCAACGACTCGCCCTGCACTTCTTTGGGGACGTCGATGTTCACCGTGTGCAGCACGGTGGGCATGATGTCGGCGAGCTCCACGCGGGTTTCGACACGCTTGCCCGCTGAGTCTCCATTCGGCAGCTTTATCAGGAGCGGCACGTGGATGGTTTCGTCGTACACGAAAATGCCGTGGGTGTTTTCTCCGTGAGCGCCGAGCGACTCGCCGTGATCGCTAGCCATGGCGATGACTGCGCCGTCGTAGAGGCCGCGGGATTTCAGTTCATGAAACAACTTGCCGAGCGCCGAATCCGCGTAGGCGATCTCGCCGTTGTAGAGGGCCTTGGCGTAACGCGTCTTGTAAGGCTCGGGTGGATCATAGGGATCGTGCGGGTCGTACAGGTGCACCCAGAGAAAGAACGGACCCTGCTGATGTTTATCGAGCCATGCCAGGGCGCGTGCCACGACCTCGCCGCCTCGCCGCTCGGTGTTCTGGTAGCGGCCCTTTAAGCTTGTGCGGTCAACCACGAAGCCGGCGTCGTAGGTATCAAATCCGCGCTCGAAGCCGGGGACGTCCTGCGCTGGGTCGAGAGCGAGAGAACCGACGAAGGCGGCGGTGGAGTAGCCCTGGTTTTTCAGGAGCTCCGGCATGTAGGGAATATTCTTTCGCAACGGCACGGCGAAGGTGAGCACCTGGTGATATTGCGGATAAGTGCCGGTGAGGATGGTGGCGTGCGAAGCAGGCGTCAACGGGGCTTGCGAGTAGGCGCGGGTAAAGACCGCCGAATCGTGCGCGAGCGCGTCGAGGTTTGGCGTCAGGCCGAGTTTTGAACCGAGGAAGCCCATACGGTCGGCGCGCGTGGTGTCGAGCGTGATGAGGACGACGTTTGGATGCGCCGGCCTGGGCGCGTCTGCTTTAGGAGAATCGTTTTGATTCGCGGCGAGCGCGCTTACGGCCAGAATGACCAGGCAAACGAAGTAGCGAAAGGCACCCATGGAATCCATCGCGGTATGGATAATGCAGAGGCGGGAACCGTTTCGCCTTCGCTCATCGGAAGGCATGATCCCCCGATAACCGGATCCAATCACTGTTTATCGACGCCTCCGGGACCGCCGTCCGGGGCCGCGTCAGAGTTCGGTCCGTTATTCGGGACATCCCGCCGAATTGCGCCGAGCCGTTCCGCCTCGTGCCGTTCCCGCTCGGCGTCCTCGGGCCGCCCCAGCTTCTCGTACACATCGGCGAGAAAGATGTGTGGTCCGGGCTTGGTCGGCCGTATCTCCGCCGCTTTCTGGAGACTGACGATCGCTCCTTGCAGATCGCCCGACTTGGCCAGGAATCGGCCCAGGTTGAGGTTGCTGCCGAAGTGCTCGGGAACGCTTTGCAATACGCGGCGGCACTCCCGGATTTCGTCGTCCACGCGGTTGAGCTGGGCGTAGGCGACGACCAGATAAACGTGTGCCTCCATCAGTGTCGGTTTCAATTTTTCCACGCGCTCGAAGGCGGGCGCGGCCGCGGCATAGTCATGGAGCTCCATTTCGGCGCGGCCCAGATTCATCGCGGCGTTGGTGAACCCGGGGTCGATGTCTAATGCTTTTTGGAACTGCGGCGCGGCTTTGGCGAACTCCCGGCTTTCCATATAGCATCCGCCGAGCAGGAAATGCAGGGTGGAGATGCCGGACGCGGTCTTGATCGCCTCGCGCAGCAAGGGCAAGGCCTTGTCGCAGTGAAAATCCTGGAGCACGTTGTTGATGCGCAGGACGGTGTTGGCCGCCTGAATCTTATCTTTGGGATCGGCCCCGCGCTCGGAGGACGCGCCGAGAGCTCCCTCGTTCATCGAGGCCATGTATCCGAGCGCCGCCAGCTTGTTGGCACGAATCGAGTCGAGCTCCGCCTTCGGCGTTTCGGCCGTATTGGTGGTTTTCTGACGAAAAGCTTCCAGGCGCGAGGACAGTGTGTCAGCTACGGCCGGTGAGGTCTCAGCCAGATTGTGTTCGTCCTTGGGATCGCCCTCGCCGTACAGTTCGCGCCGGGGCGCCTGCACGAAGAGATATTTTCCCGCGCGCAGCGATTGCACCGGGCTCCAGGCAAAGACGAGATGCCCGTAATCGGCCTGGGAATATGCGCCTTTATCGCGCCAGGCTGTGGCGGCGGCTTCTCCCGCAGAGCCGGCTTTCATCAATTCCAGCAGCGATTCCCCTTGTACCGGCTTGGGTACTTCGACCCCTGCGGCCTGAAGCAAGGTGGGCATGATATCGGCCAGTTCCACCTGGGTATCGACCTTTGTGCCGGCGGAGGCTTCCTGGGGAAGCTTGATCAGCAGGGGCACGTGGATGGTCTCGTCGTAGACGAAAATGCCGTGCGTGTCTTCGCCATGAGCTCCCAGCGACTCGCCGTGATCGGCGGTTACCGCGATGAGAGCTCCGTCGTAAAGGCCGGAGGCCTTCAGCTGAGCGAAGAACTTGCCCAGCGCCGAGTCGGCGTAGGCAATCTCGCCGTCGTAGAGTGCCTTGGCGTAGCGCGTCTTGTAGGGCTCAGGAGGATCGTAGGGCTCGTGGGGATCGTAGAGGTGCACCCACAGGAAAAATGGACCCTGCTGATGTTTGCTCACCCAGGCCAGCGCGCGCTTCACGACCTCTCCTGCGCGCCGTTCGGTGGTCTGATAGCGAGTCTTCGGGGAGTATTTGTCCCAATTGTAGCCGGCGTCGTAGGTATCGAATCCCCGCTCAAAGCCCGGGACGCTGAAGTTCGGGTCGAGCGCCAGCGAACCCACAAACGCGGCCGTGCTGTAGCCCTTACTTTTCAGGATATCGGGCAGATAGGGAAGATCTTTGCCGAATGGGATGCGGAAGGTGAGAACCTGGTGATATTGCGGGTAGGTTCCGGTAAGAATGGTCGCATGCGAGGTGGGGGTCAGAGGAGCCTGGGAATAGGCGCGGGCAAAGATCGTCGAGCCCTTGGCCAGCGCGTCGAGGTTCGGCGTTAAGCCCCGTTTCGAGCCCAGAAAGCCCATGCGGTCGGCGCGCGTGGTATCCATCGTGACGAGCACGATGTTGGGATAATTTGGCTTGGCCGCGTCCGGCTTGGCAGCCTCGCTCTGATTGGCGCCGAGCGCGCTCACGGACAGAATAGCCAGGCATACGAAACCACGAATCAAAGTCATTGCGAACAACCTCTGCCCCTTCATTCCGAACACGGCGAAATTGATTTTAGTTGTTGGCGACCTCTAGGCTGACACCTCGTGTCCGATCCATAGGTACCGTAGTCATCCTGCTGGCGTCGGTTTTTCATCGAACTCGCCCGGATATCGCCGCACGAGGCAGAAGGCCGGCGCTCCACACGGGGGCCTGAAGGCAATCCCTACTGGGACTTGCCCTCCGCGGCTTTCTTGGGAGCATTGAGAGCGGGGATGCCCTTCTTGGGCGACCCGATTGTCTTCTCGGAATCCTGGCACACATCCGGAAAGATGAAGAGAGTTGGATCCTGCGGACCCAAGACCACATTCTTGTATTGGATCGGCCGATGCATTCCGGTTTCGACCTTGATGGGAAAACCATCCAAATCTTCGGCCTCCCAAACGGTAAATTTTACCTCGGTCTTTCTTGCCGGGATATTTACCATCACTTCCTCCACCTGGCAAAGGTGGCCATCGACGGTCTCTTTGCGCAAAGGCACGTGCTGGAATGTGTTGGCCGGGTTCGTAAACATAAAGGGATAGGTACGTACAAATGAGTTCTTATACTTGAGGCAGCCGGTTCGCGCCAAGGCATGCGTTTCCTGCTTGGCCAAATCGGTGATGTGGTAGGTAACCGATCCTATGCCTTCCATCCTCATCAGGTTGCCGGAACGGTAAATGTGAATCGGATCTTCGGTGCCGGGAACGGGCCCGCCTATCATAATGGCGGAAAACTCCTTGAACTTATCCAATGGAAATCCACTCTGCGGCGCAGCTTCAGGCTTTTCGGCGGTTGCTGGTTCCGGCTTCGCCGCTCGGTCCGGTGTTCCCTGTCCCGCCGCCGGCGCTTCTTTGGCGGCCGGAGCTTCGGTTGGCTGAGATGGCGGCGTTTGCGCCCACACTTCTATCCCCAGGCAGCCCACAAGAAGCAGGGCCGCAGTCGTCAATCTCCCCATTTTGCTGATTCCTCCGAGAAGTGCAATCCGATTGGATTATAACAAGAAAAGGCCACGCTGAAGACCAGCGTGGCCCATTTGAATCCTACAGGTAAAGCGCGGTTACTTTCTGTGAGGAGCCTTCGCGCTGCCGGTGGAGAGGCCCTTGGTCGGGGTCTTTCCCTTGGTCGGGATCGCGCAGGTCAGGAAGCCGAAGTTGTCGCCGAAGATATAGCCGCTGTAGCCCGCAAAGCCGATCCAGCCATACTTTCCGGTGTAACGGCCGTTCTTAACCTTCGCGCACTTCAGGTTCGAGGTGACATCCCACTGCGCGCCCGTGTAATACAGCGAGGCTGCGTCATAGAGGTTGTCAGCGTAGGTAACGCCCTTGATCGAAACGCCGATGGGGCTGGCAGCGCCTTTGAGGCCGCCGCTGACGCCCACGATCGTGGCGTTGTAGGAGAGGTAGCAGGTCGTCAGAACGTCGGTGCCCTGCCATACGTCGTACGGAGCCAGCTGTTGCAGAACTTCATAGTTGCAATACAGGTAGCTGCCGCCGGCAGTACCGAAACCGAAGGTCTGCGCCGAGGCGAAGCTGCAACCGATTACCAACAGAGTGATTACCACCAAGCTTTTCAATTTCACTGAATTTCCTCCTGGAAGTTTTGTGAATCTAACGTTAGAAGCTAAACAACCGACCAGTAAGGCCCTGCGGGGAAGCAGCGACCTCAACTGACTGCAGGCAAATCTAGCGTATTCCGGGATTAAGTCAAGCGAATAAGCGTCGATCCAGAAAAAAAACCCCGGAAAGATAAAAACTTTGCGCTCTTGCGGCAAATCGTCTGCCCAGGCTGTGAAAAGGGCGTCTTGAGGGCGATCTGGAGGATAAGAGGCCCGAGCGTCAGCCGCAGATATGAATTCTGAGAGTCCGCTTTGGACGAGCCATTTCAAACTGCTCGCGATCGTAGCTCGAAGCTCGCGGACCAAACTTCAAAAGTCAGTCACGGGTGCGATCTTAGAACGTAATGCGGACGCCGAACTCCATCTGCCGCGGCGCGCCGTTTGCGTAGGCGCCCGAACCTGGTAACACCCGGTCGAGGCGCGAGGTGCAGAACGCCGAGCTATTGCCGCAGACGCCGGGCGACGTGGAGTTGTTCAGCGAGGTACCCGGCGCGCCATCGAGAATGCCGTTCAATTGGCCTCCCGGGCCGCCAAAGTTGGCGAGGTTGAAGACATTGAACACGGTGAAGTTGGGCTCGACCTTAAAACGCTCGCCAATGGAAAACGGCCAGCTCAGGCGCAGATCGATGGTCTTGAACCAGTTCTGTTCCGCGGCGCGGCCCGGGACTCCGCAGCTCGGGTCGGGCGGATTGCAGGAAGAAATCAGGGGGGCGTAAGCGCCGAGCGTGTGCAGTTGCGTCTCGCTGAGCAGTCCGGCGGCGAGCAAGGCGTTGCCCGCGGGCGTCAATTGTCCGGCGACATTGCGGTTGTAGAAGCCGATGGCATTGTTGATCTTGTTGCTGGTGTATTTTCCGAGCGTGCCGATGTAAGTGCCGTTCAGCAAATCGCCAACCGTTCCGTCACCGCTCACATCGCTGTGGAAGATCTCTCCGGCGACTCCGCCGCCATTCTGCTGCGGAATGTATCCGCTAATGGGGAGGGGCGAAGCCATGAAGAAGACCGTCGAAATGCGCAGCCCGCGGGGTGTTTCGACCGTCGGAGTGAAGACGATCTGATGAGTGCGGTCGAGTCCGGAGGAGTGAAAGTGGCCGAGGTGCGGACGAATGTAATCGAGGGCCGGGTTGAGGATGGAATAGTCGCCTCCGCTTCCGTTCGGCTCGGCGACATTGGTCCGATAGCGCGAAACGGTGTAGGAGAGCGCGATGTCGATCTTCCGCACGTTGTGCATCGGATTGGCGCCGCTCGAAGTGTGATACGTGGCATGGAGCGCCTGATACTGGGAGCGACCGCCCGGGAAGTACATGACGTTGGAGCCCACCGCCGGATTTACGCCGCCGAACGAGGCCTGCTGCGGATTGCCGAAGACATCGACGCGGTTGAGCACCGAGCAGGGGAATGGCCCGCAGAAGGCATTGGAGGAGTCAAGGCCGTTGCGCGCGAAGTCGGTGATGCTGGCGGTTGAGACGTGGTCAATGTAGCACTGCACCGCGGTTTGAGAGCTTCCGCCGGCGGAGGCAGCGTAGGGGCAGGGCAACCCCGTTCCGGAGGCGTTGTATTGATAGATCGTGTCGTTGATGGCGGAGAGTTCGGCGGCGTAGGTGTTCAGCGCCGCATTCGGGTTGCTGCCGTCGGTCAGGAGCGAGGCGTCGCCCACGTGATTGGAATCGATGCCGATGGGGAATGCGGTGCCGAGCTCGCGCACGTAGTCGACCGAGAACATGCTGCGCACGCCCATCTGGCGCTCGATTCCGGCTGAGATGTGGACGATGCGCGGCGTGCGGAAGGTGGGCGCGAGCATGCCGCCGAAGTTGGCCAGGCTATTGGCGAGCGAATAAACATTGGGACCGCTCGTGGTGGCCGCCTGGGCGGCTTGAAATTGTGTTTGCAGATCCTGGATCGCGGTGGCGACTTCCACCGGAGTTCCCCCTCCGACTGGGGTTTGCAGGGAACCGAGAGATTGACCGCAGATTTGCGAGCCGATGTCGAGGCCGTCGACTGAACTTGTAACGTAGGGCAGCCCACCCTGCGCCTGTTGAATCGCATCTGGAAAAAGCGTAGAGCCTACGGGACAGAGCGTCAGTCTGCGCGCGAATTGGCCGTTGGAGAGGCGGTTGATGCGGTCCTGGTAGGCATTCTGGAGCAGGAAGTTGTCGTAGAACATTCCGGCGCTCATGCGCACCACGGTGCGGCCACTGTGGCCGGGGTCCCAGGCCAGCCCGAGTTGCGGGGCAAAATTGTTATAGGGATTGTGGACCCGCTGACCGAGCGGTTGGTAGACATCCTGGCTGAAGGGAGGAACGAAGCCATATTGATTGAGGATCAAGTCGGTGCCCGCGCAGGGCGGGTTGGGCACGAGGGAGGTGTTGATGTCGGAACAGGGCACCGGGGAGAGATCGCGGTTGTTGCGGTTCGTGTCGTAGACGTAATTGATGCCGAAGCTGAGGTTCAGGTCGGGAACGACGTTAAAGGTGTCGCCGAAGTAGCCTTCCAGGCGCGTGTCGGAGTGTCCGCCCAGGTGGCCGAACGCTGAGCTGGAGCTGTAGTTGCCGAGGCCGTTGAAGATGGTGACTGTGCCGACGGGATAGTTGAGGATATTTTCCGCGCCCCCGGTGAGCAGGGGATTGCCGTCGATGGCGGAGATGGTCGCGAGGCCGTTGGAACTGGTCACCGACGGCCCGAAGCCGCCGGGATTCCAGTAATCTCCCTGAGTGATGTGGTGAACGGCACCTCCGAAGTGGAAGATGTGATCGACGATGTAGGCGGTATTGCTGTCGTAACGGGCGTACAGGTCGCGCTGGGCCGTATGGCGCGGGCCGGTGATCGAAGGGCCGATCCAGAACGAACCCAGCTGGAGGTGGAAAGGCGCGTCGGGATCGATGATCGATGCGCCGAGATCGGGGCTGACGGTGTTGTTCATCTGCTGAATACCGAAGCGAGCGCTGCGCACGAAGCGTTCGCGATTCCAGTCGAGGCCGAAGGCGGCGGAGGGAGCGTTGAGATCGTTGCGGTAGCTCGAAAAACTGTTTTGTGGCCCGACCTGCTTGGCGTTATCGAAGCCGACGCGAACAAAAAATTTCATATTGTCGCTGATGTTGTAGTCGAGGCGGGCGAGCGCCGTGTTCTCGCGAAAATAAGCGGAGCGCAGAGCGGTGCCATTGGGCGCGGGAAATCCAACCTGGGTGGGCAGGAGGCCATCCTGCTTGGTGCGTTCCGCGCCCACGAAGAGAAAGGCCCTGTCTTTGATGACCGTGCCGCCGGCCCCGAAGCCGTATTGCTGGCGGCTGTAATCGTCGCTGTCCGAGAAGCCGGCGAGTCCGAGCGCCTGGTCGCGCAGGTTACCGAAGAAATTCCCGTGCCAGTCCTCGCCCGCGGTGCGGGTTGTAACGCGCACCGAGCCGGTGGCGTTCAGGGACTGAAAAAGATCGGGGAAGGCGCGGGAAACGGTCACTTCGCGGACAGCCTCGGCGGGCAGAGTGAATTCGGCCGCGCCCTTGGTTTCGTCCATGGTTTCGATCTCGTCGAAATCGAAGCGGGTGGTGCGGCCCAGAGTGCTGTCAATCGAGAGGGTCTGTTGGCCGCTCTTGCCGGGATCGAGTACTCCGCCGTCGACCGCTTGCACGCCCGGAAAGAGCTCTCCCGCCGTCAGGTAATTGCGCCCGTTGATGGGGAGATTGTCCGGGACATCGCCGGAGAAATGGCTTTGCAGGCGGACGGGACCGGGGTTGATCCACTCGAGGTGGAAATTGGCGGTGACCGCGGCGCCCGCGGTTACAGTGACCGTGAGCTGCGCGGGCATCAGGTCGCGCCCGGATGCAGTTACCACATAGGTGGTGGGCGGCAGTTGCTCGCTGACGTAGGTGCCATCCTTGGCGGCGTTGACTGCGCCTTTGCTCTCGCTCGACAGCGAGCCGTAAGTGACGCGCGCGCCCTCGACCGGGAGGCCGTCTTCATCGAGGACTGTGCCCTGGATGGTTCCGGCGGAGGTACTCTCAGGAGCCTCCTGGGCAGAGAGCGAGGCGGCCGCCAGCGTGACAAAGGAAGGAACGGCGAGCAAAAAGAACAGGATAAAGCCGCGGGACAGACAACGCCGAGCGCACAAACCAGACCGTTGAAACAAAGCGCCACTCTCCTGGGAGCAGAATCACCGACGGAACGGAAAAACAATCCGGCGTGTAAGGGTCTTAGTTTTCCACTGAAATGGAATAGAACAGTTTACTAGATGCGGTCGCGGAACCGCGGCGATGTATGCGAATTTTCAGAGTTGTGCGGAAGGGTGAAAAATAGCGCGCGCGGGCTCTTTACCACGACCCCTTCCTGGTGTAGTAGCCGGCGCGGTTGTGCACCTGGTAAGGACCGCCCGCGGGCGGATTCGCCAGGTTGACCTGGACGCGGCGGAAATCGGAATCGGAGAAACGCTCCGACGGGTAGTAGGCCAGCAGGTATTGCGTGCGCAGTTCATCGCTGATTTTTCGGAACGCGTCGTCCAGTTGCGGCGTCGAGGTCGCGTAATAGTATTTTCCACCCGTGTCTTGCGAGATTTGAATCAGAGCGTGCTCGCCGCCGGTGTCGCGGCCTGCGCTCGCCTCGATGGGCACGATGATGATGCTGTAGATAATCGCCTCCGCTTCCTGCGCCGCGCGCAGGGCCTCCTTGTAGTTGACCTGGCTGACCGTGTCGCCGCCATCGGTGATGACGACCATGACCTTCCTGCCATCGCGTTTGCTCAGGGCCTGCGCCCCCAGGAAAATTGCGTCGTAGAGGGCCGTGGCGGACCCGTTGCGAATGCGGTCGATGGCGGCATCGATTTTTTTCAGGTCGGACGTGAAGGGAACCATCAGGTCCACTTCCTCGCTGAACTTGTAGACGGCGAGCCCGTCCTGCGAACGCAGAATGGTGTGCGAGAACTTTCGGGCCGAGGCAAGTTCCAGGGGCAGATCTTTGCGGGTGCTCAGGCTGGTATCGACGGCGAGCGCGATGGAAAGCGGCAAGGCTGACTCACGGTTGAAGACGGCGATTTTCTGGTCTTTGCCGTCTTCCTTGAGCTGAAAATTTTCTTTGCCGAGCGCGGCGACGGGCGCGCCGTGCGAATCGGTGACCGTCACAAAGATATTGACGAGTTTGACATCGACCTTCAGCGTGCTGCCGGCGTCCTGGGCCACCAGCGGGAAGCTCAGCGAGCCGAGCAATGCGCAAAGCACAAGACAGGGTATATGCCGCGAGCCTGGGTTCTTGCGATGCGAGCGGAATTCGGCGATCTTTATTCGCAACTTACGGCTTGCGGCTCGTGGCTCTCTCTTCATTGGAGGGGACATTTATTTGGATGCGGCCTTGCTTTCTTTTGTGCCGCCCGGCCGCTGAATTTCTTCCGGAAAAGCTTCTCCGTCGGCCCAGACCGCGCCGTCTTCAAAATACTCTTTCTTCCAGATGGGCACCGTCTTTTTCAAGGAGTCGATGATCCAGCGGCACGCTTCAAAGGCGGCGCCACGGTGGGCGGACCCGACCACGATGAGCACGCTGGTTTCGCCGATTTCCAGCCGTCCAAGCCGGTGAATGATGGAAATTGCGCGCACCGGAAAGCGCTTGCGAGCCTCTGTGGCGAGGCCCAGCATTTGCTTGAGTGCCATCGTTTCATAGGCTTCATAGTCCAGGTAGAGCGTGCGGCGGCCACGCGTGTTGTCGCGGACGACGCCCTCGAAAAGGACTGCCGCACCATCTTCTGGACGCTTCAACGCGGCAAGGATCGATTGGGTGGCAATGGGCTCGCGCACAATGCGGATTTCGCCTTCGCGTTTCGACGCAGCCGGATCCGGCGCGCCCCCGCTGACGGGCGGCAGCAAGGCAACTTCGTCGCCGGGATTTAAGGTGCGGTCGCTCGAGGCGTACTCCTGATTCACGGAACACGCCAGCGATGGCAGCATCGGCTCAATGCGCGGAGCCTGGCGGGCGTAATGAGACAACACCTCATGGACGCGTGTTCCTTCGGGGAGATCGACTGTGTCGGTTGACCGCCCAACCAGGTCTTTGAGAACGCCGAAGAAGAGGATGCGAACCTGCATCGGAATGGTCACCCATTGTGCTACACGAATCCAGTTTAGCGCGATGGCCAACCGGCGGTGCATGTACCGCGGTGTAGAGACTCCGGCCTCAAACCACTGGTGGTCCGTTACCTGCGTAATCGTGCAAGTGGTCACTTTCCGGCATAGGCTTAATGCGAGCGCTCAGACAGGAGACTGCCATCCAGAACGCCACTCAAATTGACACAGGCCGCAGCGCGTCTGCGCGGGCGTTTCTCCACAGCCTCAACATTCTGATCAAGTACACGCGCCTCTACGGAAATAATCATAAGAGGACGAACGGCCAGTTCGAGACGACCTGGAAAGAACTCCAACAGGCGCTGCCAAAAACCGAGAACAGCGGGTTCGTGCTGGGCGTGTCCGACGACAAACTTCTCCTCGACGGCATTCCGCTCGAAACCGGGCAAGCAGAGCGCAGTTTCGCGCAGCTGCTGAACGCGGCGGGCCTTTCGAGCATCCTGTTTTCAAACAAGGTCACGCTCGACGACTTCACGCGTCTGGTGCGTGCTTTCGCGATGGGCGGCTCCAAGGCGCAGGACTTCGCCAAGCAGATCAAAGAAACGCTCGCCGAAAGCAAATCGCAGTCGATTCGCATTAACGAGGTGAAATTCGTCGCGGCCGATCCGACGACGGGAGAACTGTCGATCGCCGCCCAACTGGCAGCGCAGGCGATCGGACCGGAATTCAAGCAGTGGCTCAATGATCCTCAGAAACTCCTGCAGTTGATTGCAGCGGCGCAGGGAGCGAGTGCTGGGGGCTCGGGCGAGCCGGGCAGCGTTCCGGTGGGCACGGCACCGAACATTCCGATGGCCGGTGGGGGCGCCGGGACGGGTACGGGAACGGGAACGGGCACTGCCTGGGACGGCGCAAGCGTGATTCCCTTGCAGGAAGAGGAAGTGGTTCGAGCGATCCGGCTGCTGACGCATTTCGGTCAGGTCATGCAGGATCCGAATGCCTCGCCGGAGCAACTGAAGAGCGAGTTGGGCGCGATGCCGGAGAACGCCAAAGTCAATCTCGCGCAGCTGCTCGAAGGCCTCGCCGCCCAGGCCTCGCAGAACACCGCCGGAAACGACACGCCGCTTCTGATGAAGGCGGCGGAGAGCATGGCCATCAAGTTCGCGCTCGACCGTTATCAAAAGGGCGACGTCAAGGTGAACGCCGTCCACGAGATGATGGAGCACCTGAGCAAGCAGATGGATACCCTGCGCCAGATTCTGCGCGTGCAGGAAGACAAGATGTCGAAGGCCGGGATCCTGGTGGAGTCGCACGCCGACATCCTGGACCGCATGTTCTGGGCGGAGATCCCTGAAAGCGGGAAGAAGAGCGTATTGCTATCGAATGAGGCGGCGTGCGTACCGCCGCGCAATATCCGGCAGTTCGTCGAACTGCTCTTCGAGCGCGAGGACGATGAACTAGCGGGCAAGATTCTCTGCAATTACATCAGCGGCCTTGACTCGAAGGACGCCGAGCCCCGGCGCAAGACGTCGACCGGGCTGGCGCAGCTGGCCGACCTGTTTGCCGACGCTCCGGTACAGATCATGACGGATGCGATGGGGGCGATTGGAGAAAAGATCGCGAGGGAGAACGACCCCGAGATCCAGAGCCTGCTGAGCGCGGCCATTACGCGCTTCGGGCAGGAAGCGTGTTCGCGCAAGAAGTACAAGGCGGTGGCCGCTCTCTGCTCCGCGTTCGTGAGAATTGCCCAGGACCGGCCGGCGCTGGCCCAGGACCTGCGGTCGCGCGTCGGCATCGAGAACCGCCTCCCGGAGATGATCGAGGAGGCGATCAACAGCGACCTGGCGCCCGAGGAAATTATCGAGGTGCTCCAGGAGCTGCCCAGGAATTCGGTGGAGCACTTCGCGGATCGCTTCTTCCGCTCGCAACGGCGCGACGAGTGCGATCGGATCATCGACCTGGTGGGCGAGCTGGGGCAGACGGCGTTTACCGATCTGCGCGAGATCCTGCGCATGGGACAAGCGCGGCAAGCGGCCTCCACGGTCGGCCTGTTGAGCCGGCTGGACCCGCATTCTCTGCTGGAACTGCTGCCTGGGCGGATGAGCGAGTTCAATCGCTTCTATCAGGACATTATCGTCAGGCAGATTGCATACGCCAACGCGCCCGATCGCGGCCGTACGCTGCTGGAACTTCTGGAACTGCTCGATTCGCTCATTCTGCCGGAGACCATCGACGAAATCGGCATGAGCCAGGACCGCGGGGCGAGCGGCCCGCTGATCGCGCTGGCTACGGCGGGCGAAGCTGAATCGCGGGCGCCTTTCGTGCAACTCAAGGCGATCGAATCGCTCGGGCGCCTACGCGAGATGGATGCGGTGCCGATTCTGCGCAGCATCGTGGAAGACAAGAAGTTCATTGGCTACACGCAGCATCGCGAGTTGCGCATTGCGGCCATTCAGTCTCTATCGAAGATCGATCCGCGTTACGGCACGCAGGCGCTGGCCGAGAGCGGGCTTGAAACCATGGAGCTGGCCGTATCGCCGCTCGATTCCGCGCTCGGATGTCCCTGGGTGCGGCAGCGCCGTTATGAGCGCATCGTTCTGCCGCGCACGCTTTCCGCGGTGCTCTCCAGTTCGTGGGGGAAATCGAGCATCGTGATGCGCGAGATGAGCCTCGGCGGCGGCATGGGCACGCGCAGCGACAACCTGCGTGTAGGCTCGGAAGCGAACGTAGAGATTTCGGTCGGGGTGAAGAAGATCCGCGCGCAGGTTTTCCTGCGCCGGGCGCGCGTGAACGAGATCGGTTTCGAGTTCGTGAACATGGATCTCGACAGCCGCTACCGACTGCGCCGCGTGCTGGTGGAAGCGCTCGAGAAGTCATCGGGCAAAGGCCCTTCGGAATGGGATGGCGAGCGGAAGAATCAGAACTAGTTCAGCTGTCAGCTCTCAGTTGCCGTTAAAACCAAAAACTCAAATCCAAAAAGGCCTCCACTCACGCGGAGGCCTTTTTGGTTGACTGAGAGATTGTTGATTCGAGTTCTATGCGACCTTCACGAAGATGATAACCAGCGTGAAGAGCACGAGCGACTCGATGAAAGCGAGTCCGAGGATGAGCGCGACCTGAATTCCCGCGCGGGCTGCCGGGTTGCGACCGAGAGCTTCGCAGGCGGAGGAGGCGGCGCGTCCCTGGCCTTGCGCGGCCAGGCCGGCGGCGATGGCGATGGCGAAGCCGGAGGTAATCGCCACCCAGTTGGTTGAACCGCTGGCGGCTGCATTGCCCTGCGCGAAGGCAGGGACGGCAAAGATCGAGCACAGTAACATCAACAAGACAAGCATCATCATCTTTCGCATTGTGTTTTCTCCTTATGAATTGCCGCCAGGAGGTGGTTGACGCCGTGCCTTGGGAGGCCGTCGCCCTCACGCTGGAGGCGGTTGTTAGTGGTTCGCTGCCAGTTGCCAGTTGCGGGTTTCCAGTCCACCGGAGTTGGTAACCAAAAAACCAGCTACAAGCAGCCGGCAACCAGCAACTGTCTAGTGCTCGTGCGCGACCGCTTCGCCAAAATAGACGGCGGCGAGCAGCACGAAAATGTACGTCTGAATAAAGGAGACGCCGATGTGCAACGCCTCGAAAATAATCGGGATACCGAGCGGCAAGAGCGAGAAAAATACCAGCGTCACCATTTCTCCGGCGAACATGTTGGCGAAGAGACGAACGGTGAGCGAGAGCACGCGCGCCAGGTGACTGAAAATTTCGATGGGAAAAATCAGGACCGGCAGCAGGATGCGCACAATCAGCGGCATGCCTTCCTGAGGACCGATGAAGTGTTTGACGTACCCGGGGCCGCTTTCGCGCAGGCCCGCGAAGTGGTAGTAGAACCAGGTCACGATGGCGCAGCCGAGCGGCACGTAGGGTACGCCGGTGGGGGACTCCAGGCCGGGAACGATGCCGAGCAGGTTGCACAACAGAATGAACAGGCCGAGAACGATGAGGTAGGGAACAAACCTCTCCGAGTGATGGCCGATGATCTCACCGGCGAGGCCCTCGATAAAGTTACGGATGCCTTCGAGGGTGAGCTGCAAAGCGCCGGGCCTTTCGACCGAAAGACGGAGGCGCACCGCGATAAAGAACAGGGTGAGCAGCAGCACGACCAGCAATTCCATGGCGAGCGGGTTATTGATGGGCGCGTTGGGATGCTTGACGTGAACGCCCAGCTTTTCCAGCAGCGCAGTCACGGCCGGTCCGAAGAGGTGGTTCAGGAATTTGGTAAAAGTCAGTTGTTCCATAAAAAGCGGCTGTCAGCTCTCAGCCATCAGCAAACCAAACAGAAACCAGCTTAGAAGCATATGGCTCAGACTTATTTTCTGAATGCCGCGTAGGCTTCTGCCGCCGCCTCGATCATCATGGCGGCTACGGGGAGGCACAGACCCCACAGGAAGCCGCGGAAGGCGAAGGCGGAACCAACGAATATAGCATAGGCAGCGGCTCCGACCAACGCGTAGCGCAGGAGGAAGCGGAGGACGATGCGCCCGCCTCTTTCGTTGCTTTGGCTGTTCACGATGCGGTCCGCGAGCGCTTCCACGCTGCGCTGGAGGGCGCGGAAGTTGATGCAGGAGACGGCGGCTCCGGCGGTGAATCCGATTGCGCCTGCGAGGTGGTACTTCCAGAAGGCGGGCGCGACGAACAGAACGCCGGCGATCAGCATGGTGCGAAACATGCGCGGGAGAGCGCGCTCGTTGAAGGATTGAAGGCGCTCGTCGGCGGGAGTCAGGCTGACAGGCGGCATGCTGCTGGCGGAATCGTCATTCATTGTGGCGGTGGACTGTCTGAGTCTCTATCTTTGCCAAAAGCGCCGAGCGCCATGCGGATGACCTGCCAAAATCCGACGACTGCGCCAAACAGCAGGCCCACCAGATAAAGCCACTTAGTGCGGAGCCAATAGTCGAGGAGCTTGCCGAGAAAAAATCCCAGGAGGACGGCGGACGGAATGATGAAACCGATCTCGGAATAGCGGGCGATGGTGACGAGCGGGTCTTTTTCCTTGGAAGGCCGGTCGGACGGCATGCGGGAATTCTAAATGAGCGAGTTGCCGGTTTAATGGTTGGCCGTTGACACCAACCAGTTCAGGATGGAGACAGCGGTTTGCGAGAGCGCGTTTTGTTGACCAGAAAAATAACAGCGGGAATTAGTACCCCCCTCCCCCTCCGGGGGATTTCGTGCAACTCGTTTGAACACAATCACTTACTTGTAAAGTATTCGGGAGAAGGGAGTTAAGCCTGGAAATCGATCTTTTGACGGCCATTCTTACCTACTTTGGTAGACATTTGAGCGAAAAAATCAGAATAATTCCGGCGAATTAATTCGACGCGCCAATTTTGTCAAAGAGTTAACAAGCCTCCGGGTCAAAACACCCGCGCTCTGGAGCGGACACACGCTCGGTGCGTAGTCGAGCAAGGATATCGTCGCATGTTTTGTGGCTGAAAATCTGTGAGGCTGATCACGAGAGATTTGTGAGTTTTTCGCCGGGGCCAATGCGAGCGTCCGTGGTTCCCGCCCTTGCAAGAAACGCAAGAGCGGGACACCCATAATTTGTGGTGGTGCGGGCAGAGGGTCTGGACCGCCCGCCTCACTGCCGCAGCCCCAGCGACCAATTCACCGTACGAATAAACGGATCCGGGTAGACCCCGATTGCAATCGTGGCCAGCGCGGCGATTCCTACGGCGGTTCGCATGGCGAGGGTGATAGGCAGGCGGGCGCTTTCGCCTGCTGGAGCTTCGCGCATGAACATCGCGTTCGCGATTCGGAGGTAGTAGTAGAGGCCGAAGAGCGCATAGAGAACGGCGGCGGAGGCCAGCCAGAAATGCTGGCTCTCGATGAGGCTGAGGAAGATGTAGTACTTGCCGAGGAAGCCGGCGGCGGGCGGGATTCCGGCGAGCGAGAGCAGGAAGAGGAGCATGAGGACGGCTTCGACCGGGGCGCGCTGGTAGAGTCCGGCGAGGTCGTCGAGTTCGTCGCCGATGACGTTGCGCTGGCGCAAGGAGGTGATGACGGCGAAGACGCCGAGGTTCATGAAGGTGTAGACGAGGAGGTAGATCAGGATTCCTTTCAAGCCGTCGGCAAAGGCCTGACTGGTGATGGAGGAAGAACCCATGGCGACGAAGGCCAGCAGCATATAGCCGACATGGGCGATGGAAGAGTAGGCGAGCAGACGCTTGGTGTTGGTCTGGGTGAGGGCGGCGAGGTTGCCGCCGGTCATGGTGGCGATGGCGACGAAGACGAACACGGGCGTGTAGACCGATTGCATCGGCAGCAATCCAAAGATCAGAATGCGCAGCAAGAGAGCCCAGGCGGCCGCCTTGACGGCGACGGACATGAATCCGGTGATGCAGGTGGGCGCGCCTTCGTAGGCGTCGGGCGCCCACTGATGGAAGGGAACGGCGGCAATTTTGAAGAGCAGGCCGACGAGCGTGGTGAGCAGCGCGATGATGAGGATCGGATTGCGGGATTCGCGGGCAGCCATCTGCAGAATGGCGAAGAGGTTGGTGCTGCCGGAAAGTCCGTAAAGCAGGGAGAGGCCGTAGGCGAAGATGCCGGAGGAAAATGCGCCGAGCAGTAGATATTTGAGCGCGGCTTCGTTGGAGCGGCGGTCGCGGCGCAGGAAGCCGACGAGCACGTAGATGGAGATCGCCATCAACTCCAGGCCGATGAAGAGGAGCACGATGTCGACGCCGGCGGCCATGCACATCATGCCGACGACGGACATGAGGATCAGCGCGTAGTATTCGCCGTGCTGTTCGTCCTCGAGATCGAGATAGCGGACCGAAGTCAGAATGGTGATCGCGGCCGAGGCCAGGAAGAGGTACCAGAAATACATGGCGAAGCGATCGACAAAGAGAGAGCCGTAGAATCCGCGCGCGCCGTTGGGCAGAGATACTTGAATTCGCCACACACAGACCGCAGCGAAGGCGACTCCGGCAAAGGCGCCGAGGGCGTTCAGCCACTTCAAATTTCTGGGAACGAGCAGGTCGATGAGGAGAATGCCGAGCGCAAAGATGGTGAGCTCGACCATCGGCAACATGAGCATGTATTCGGTTGCGGAGATGGCCTTCACTTAGTTGCTCGCTTTCGGGTTGACCGCCTTGGGCGCGACGGTTGTTGGCTTGCGCGCGGCGGGAGTCTTGGCGGCGGGCGCGGGCGCCGGTTCCGTTATTGGAGCTGGCGGCAGCGTGACCGCCGGCTCCGTAACCTGCGCATTTACGGAAGCATTCGGAGTGACGATCTGCACGATCTGGCCCACGGGTTGTTCAAGAATGCGGAAGAAGGGCTTCGGGTAGAGGCCGATCCAGAAGGCACAGACGATGAGCGGGGCGAAGGTCAGGACTTCGCGCGGCGTCAGGTCGTGGAGCTTGGCGTTTTTCTCGTTGGTGACTGTGCCGAAGAAGACTCGCTGATAGAGCCAGAGGAGGTAGGCGGCGGCGAGAACTACTCCGGGGGCGGCCCATGCGGCCCATTTCCAGTTGGCGGTGAAGGCGCCTTGCAGGATGGTGAATTCGCCGACGAATCCGTTGAGGAGCGGCAGGCCCATCGACGAGAGGAACATGATCATCGTGATGGTGGCGTAGACGGGCATGACGTTGGAGATGCCGCCGTATTCGGCGATATCGCGGGTGTGGCGGCGCTCGTAGAGGATGCCGACGATCAGGAAGAGCGCGCCGGTCGAGATGCCGTGGTTGATCTGCTGGAGGACGGAGCCGCTGAGGCCGGCCTGGTTGAGCGCGAAGATTCCTAGCGTGCAGAAGCCTAAGTGGCTGACTGACGAGTAGGCCACGAGCTTCTTCATGTCTTTCTGCATCAGCGAGACGAGCGCGCCATAGACGATGCCGACGATGGAGAGGCCGATCATCCAGCCGCGGACTGTGACTCCCCAGAACGTGGACGGGCTGGTGAGCACCTGCGGGAAGAACGGAAGCGAGAAGCGGACGAACCCGTACGTTCCCATCTTCAGGAGAACGCCGGCGAGGATGACGGAGCCGGCGGTGGGCGCTTCGACGTGGGCGTCGGGCAGCCAGGTGTGGAAGGGGAACATCGGGACTTTGATCGCGAAGCCGAGGAAGAAGGCCAGGAAGAGCCAGACCGCTTGGCCGAACGGAATCTGCGGCGCGGTTTTATAGAGCTCTGGAATGCTGAAGGTGTAGATGCCCATGGCCGTGTGGTGATGGAAGTAGAGGAACAGGATGCCGAGGAGCATCAGCACGGAGCCGAGCAGCGTGTAGAGGAAGAACTTGATGGCGGCGTAAAGTTTGCGCGGGCCTCCCCAGATGCCGATGAGGAGATACATCGGGACGAGCATGGCTTCCCAGAAGACGAAGAAGAGGAAGAAGTCGAGCGCCATAAAGACGCCGAGCATGCCGGTCTGGAGGACTAAGAACCAGACGTAGTATTCCTTGACGCGGTTCTCGATGGCGGTCCAGGAGGAGAGGATCGAGATCCAGCCGAGAAGCGTGGTGAGCATGATCAGCAGGAAAGAGATGCCGTCGATGCCGAGGTTGTAACCCGCGCCGATGGAGGGGATCCAGTTGTTGGCCGTGCCTTCGAGGAACTTGAACTGATTCGGGTCGCCGGATTGCACCTTCGCCCAGAACATGGGGACGAGCGGCAGAGAGATCAGGAAGCCGCCGAGAGCGAAGATGTTGGCGATCCAGCGGATGGCGGACTTGTTCTCCCTGGGAACGAAAAGGAGAAGGATCGCGCCCACGAGCGGCGTGAAGAGGATGATGGATAAGATGTGATTCTGCATAACTTAGTTCTCTGATCGCTTCGAGCTATGAGCTTTGAGCTGCGATCACCCACTCAAGCCAAAAGAAGTCTTGAGTGGGGCACCCTCTTAGCTAGCTCACTTCCATACGTAATACACCGCGAAGCCTACGAGGCCGGCGGTCATGACCAGGGCGTACCACTGCACGAGGCCCCATTCGAACAGGCGCGTCGGATAGGACAAGATGCGGGCCAGAATCGCCGGGCCGTTTACGCCGACGCCGTCGATGATCCACTTATCCCACCACGAGGAAAGCGTCCCTATGGTGCGCGTTAGCCAGCCGGCGTCGTTGACTACGCCGTCGATGATCTTGCTGTCGAACCAGGAGGAAGCTTCGCCGAGGCCTAAGACGCCGAGACGGACGTCTCCCACTTTGCGGCGGCCGGTGAAGGCGTAGTCATAGGCTTCGTCAACGAACCATTTGTTGTAGAGCGCCCGGTAAAGGGGCGGAGCTTTTTCGGCAATGGGCTCTTTGTAGTCTTTGCCGGAGTGCGCGTAGGCGCGCCATGCGAGGCCGAGACCCACGATGGCCGCGCCGATCGACAGACCCATGAGCGCATATTCCATAGGATCGGTCTTCTCTTCTTCTTTTTCGCCCGCGGCTAGTTGCGCCGGTTCCTCCGCGCCGAGGACACGGGCCTCGCGGGCGAAGACCGGCTCCAGGAACTTGCCGAATGGATTCGATCCGCCGAGGCTGTGGGGAATGCCGAGCCAGCCAGCGGCCACCGAGGCGATTGCCAGGATGACGAGCGGGCCGGTCATCGATTTGGGCGACTCGTGGATGTGGTGCTCGACCTCGTGGCTCATGCGCGGCTGGCCGAAGAATGTGAGGAAGATGAGGCGGCCCATGTAGAAGGCGGTCATCAGCGCGGTGATGAAGCCGATCAGCCAGAGGAAGTGAAAGGCGCTGGTTTCCTTGGTGTAGGCCTGCCAGAGGATTTCGTCTTTGGAGAAGAAGCCGGCGAGGCCGGGGATTCCGGCGATGGCTAACATGCCGACGAACATCGTCCAGAAGGTGGTGGGCGTGCGCTGGCGGAGGTCGCCCATGAACTTCATGTCCTGCTCGCCAGACATGGCGTGGATGACTGAGCCTGAGCCGAGGAAGAGCAGAGCTTTGAAGAAGGCGTGGGTGAAGACGTGGAAGCATCCGGCGGCGAATGCACCGACTCCGAGCGCGAGGAACATGTAGCCGAGCTGCGAGACGGTTGAGTAGGCGAGGACTCGCTTGATGTCGTTTTGAACCAGGCCGATGGAGGCGGCGAAGATGGCCGTGAGAGCGCCGACTATGGCGACGGTCTTCATCGCGGTGGGGGCGAGGACGAAGACGGCGTTCGAGCGCGCGACCATGTAGACGCCCGCGGTGACCATCGTGGCGGCGTGGATGAGCGCGGAGACCGGAGTTGGGCCTTCCATGGCGTCGGGCAGCCAGACATAAAGAGGTAGCTGGGCGGATTTTCCGCAGGCTCCGACGAAGAGCAGGAGGGCGGCGGCGGTGAGAACTGGATCGCCGATCTGAAAGCTGCCACTGCGAAGGGCGTGATTGATGGCCGTGAACTGGAACGAGCCGAGATACCAGACGAGGGTGAAGGCTCCGAGGATGAATCCGGCGTCGCCGATGCGGTTGACGATGAATGCCTTGTTGGCGGCGGTGCTCGCGGAATGGCGATGGAAATAGAAGCCGATGAGCAGGTACGAGCAGAGGCCGACGCCCTCCCAACCGACGAATAAGAGGATGTAGTTGTTTGCCAGGATGAGCGTGAGCATGGCGAACATGAAGAGATTCAGATAGCCGAAGAAGCGGTAGTATCCG
>Ga0335080_10001307_pt1 | contig 24136 bp, 18 predicted proteins | sample Lox_Sample_34_FD_206720 | JGI IMG/M metagenome (GOLD analysis project Ga0335080, IMG submission 206720) | Soil microbial communities from Loxahatchee National Wildlife Refuge, Florida, United States - Lox_Sample_3.4 | ecosystem: Environmental > Terrestrial > Soil > Wetlands | place: USA... | reverse complement strand
CGGAGGCGAACACCGGCGGCACGCTGGCACGGTTGGCCGAGCGCGCGTAGTACGGCATTTCGGCGGGGAGATATTTGCCGCCGTCCGTCTTCGGCGCTCCGCGGTAGTCGAGGCCGCCACCCCGGACAACGCGGCCGATTCCCCAGGCCGGGCCGATGGGGTCGGTCTGCGCGACGGCGCGATAGGGCCCATACCAGTCGAAGACCCACTCCGCGACGCCGGTGTTCATGTTCTTCACACCCCACGCGTTGGCGGTCTCGGGAGCGGGTGGTTCGCCACCGCTCGAAAACAGCGTGCGTGTGCCGGCGCGGGCCGCGTACTCCCATTCGGCTTCGGTGGGCAGACGGTATGGTTTGCCTTCTTTTCTGCTCAGCCACTGGCAAAATGCGACGGCGTCGTTCCAGCTCACCCCGGAGGCGTAGGGGGCGAAGTGATCGTAGCCTTTATAATCCGGCCGGAAGAGGCGAAACTGCTCGATGGTGACTTCGGTGGCGGAAATGAAGAATGGCTTCGTGATGGCCACCCTGTGGACAGGCACTTCGTCGTAATCGCCTTCGGCGGACGGCCGGTCGTAGATGACGCCGCTGGGTCCTTTGAGCAACGCCGCGGGAATCGGGACGGAGTCGACGCCCATCTCGAATGTTCCCGGCTCGATGCGGACGAGCTGCATGCCGGTCGAATTGGTATCGGCGGTCCACCCTAGAGCGGAAAATGCGAAAAGTCCGGCAAAGAGAGCGCGGATGCTCATTGATGACGTCCAGTGTATAACCAGTTGACTGCGGCGACCTGCGAAGGGGAACTGCTCAGCGGCACAAAAGGACAGTTTAGCGTTCACGAATGGGCCTGGACAGGCTGAAGCCTGTCCCACTATGATGGTTACGCGCCGGAGGGACATGCAAGGGAGCAGGTTCGCTGTCAGTTGTGTGCTACTTGCCGGGATTTCCGTGGTTCCGTGCCGCGCTGCAAGCCCCGACCTGGAGAGCCAGTTCGCTCAAACGGTACGGCCGTTTCTGACCACCTATTGCGTTGCCTGCCACGGTGGCGCCGCGCCCGCGGCGCAGTTGGATCTTCGGCAGTACACCACGTTGGCCGCCGTGGTGCGCGAATATCCGCGCTGGAACCTGGTTCTGGAAAAGCTCACCGCCGGGCAGATGCCCCCCAAAGGACTCAAGCAGCCATCGCCGGAGCTGCGCCAGGCCGTGATCGACTGGGTGCAGGCCGTGCGCATGGAGGAAGCGCGCAAGAATGCCGGCGACCCAGGTCCTGTGCTCGCGCGCCGGTTGAGTAATTCCGAGTACAACTACACCATTCGCGACCTGACGGGCGTCGATATGCGGCCGGCGCGGGAGTTCCCGGTGGATCCTGCCAACACCGCCGGGTTCGACAATTCCGGTGAGTCTCTGGCGATGTCGCCCGCGCTACTCAACAAGTATTTGCAGGCGGCGCGCGCGGTGGGCGATCACATGGTGCTGACTCCCGATGGCTTCGCCTTCGCGCCGTATCCGATGCTGGTGGAGACCGACCGCGAGAAGTACGCGATTCAGCGGATCGTCGATTTCTACCAGCGGCAGCCTACCGATTATGCCGACTACTTCGAAGCGGCGTGGCGGTTCAAGCATCGGACCGAGCTGGGCAAGCCGGACGCGCAGCTGGCAAGCGTCGCGGCGGAAGCAAAGGTAAGCGCAAAATATCTGCCGATGGTGTGGCAGGTTCTCGAGCAGCCGCAGGACGAGGTGGGACCGGTCGCGAGGCTTCAGGCGATGTGGCGCGCATTGCCCGCGCCCGGAGCCGACGCGGCCGAGCTGCGCACCCGATGTGTCGAGATGCGGGATTTTGTGGTGAAGATCAGGAGCCACACGGCGATGCAGTTCGCTGCCCCGCGCGTGGCCGGATTGCCCGCCACCTCGCAGCCCTTGATGAATTGGAAGCTGCGCCAATTCAATTCGCACCGGCGGGAATCCGATCCCAAGGCCCTGCGCAACGACACCGACCCGCCCATGGAGGCGCCGCAGATCCCGAAGTATCCGGGGCTGCACCAGGAATCGGCATTCCGCTGGGCGGCGCTCATGGACAAGGCTCGCGCCGGCGACCCGGACTTAGTGGTCCCCGCCGCGGAGCGCGCCCGTTATGAGGCTGCGTTCGCCCGATTCGCATCGGTGTTCCCCGACGTGTTCTACGTGAAGGAGCGCGGGCGCTATTTCCCGGACGATTCCGAGGACAAGGGACGGCTGCTGAGCGCGGGCTACCACAACGTGATGGGCTATTGGCGCGACGACACCCCGCTAATGGAGCTGATCCTGGATGACGCCGGACAACGCAGACTGAACCGGTTGTGGGACGAGTTCGATTTCATCTCCGACTACACGGCGCACACGTGGGTGCAGTTCTACTTCAACCAGAGCGGCGAAGTTCAGGGGAAAGGCGCCGAATCCGGCACGTTTCGGCCATCCGACAAAGCGGTGAGTGCGTCGCCGGTCATCTTCGAGCTGCGGGACGCGTATCTGGCCAAGGCGGCGCCGTCCAACAATCCGGTGGCGATGGAGGCGATCCGGTATCACTTCCAGTGGGTCAACGACACGCTGCGGTCGGTGGAGCGCATGCGGGAAGAGGCGGAGCCGAAGCACGTCGAGTCGCTGGTGAAATTCGCGGCAAAGGCCTGGCGGCGGCCGTTATCGGCTGAGGAGCGCGGCGAAGTGATCGGCTATTATCACTCGCTGCGCGAAAAGGAAGGGCTGACGCACGAGGAAGCCATCCGGGATTCCATCGTGCGGGTGCTGATGTCGCCCCAGTTCTGCTACCGGGTCGACCTGGTGGAAGCGTCCGCGGGCAACCGGCAGGGTTCCACGGCGCCCCTCTCGGAATACGCACTGGCAAGCCGGCTGAGTTACTTCCTCTGGTCGAGCATGCCGGATGACGATCTCCTGGCACGCGCGGCGGCAGGCGACCTGCGGAGGCCTGAGGTGCTGGCCGCGCAGGCGCGGCGCATGTTGAAGGACGAGCGCGCGCGGGGGCTGGCGGTGGAATTCGGAGGCAACTGGCTGGACTTCCGCAGGTTCGAAGAGCTCAACACGGTCGATCGCGACCGGTTCCCGAGCTTCACCAATGAGCTACGCGAGGCGATGTTCGAGGAGCCGGCGCGGTTCATCGAGAACATGATTCACAACGACCTTCCGGTGCTCGATCTTCTCTACGCCGATTACACCTTTGTGAATCCGGTGCTCGCGCGGCACTACGGGATGCCCCAGCCTGCGAGCGGCGTCTGGGTTCGGGTGGACGAGGCGGGCAAGTACGGGCGAGGCGGCGTACTGCCCATGGCCGCATTTCTCACCGAGAACGCGCCGGGACTGCGGACCAGCCCGGTGAAGCGCGGATATTGGGTGGTGCGGCGCGTGCTGGGCGAGACGATCCCGCCGCCTCCGCCCACGGTACCGGAACTGCCGGCCGACGAGGCGCAGATGAATCTGCCCCTTCGCGAGATGCTGGCCAAGCATCGCGAGAACACGACCTGCGCGGCGTGCCACGCGCGGTTCGACGGGCTGGGGCTGGCGTTCGAGGGCTACGGGCCGATCGGCGAGCGGCGGAACGTCGATCTTGCGGGACACCCGGTGGAGACCCAGGCGGTCTTTCCGGGAGGCAGCAAGGGCGACGGGTTCGAGGGGGTGCGGGCCTATATCCGCGAGCACCGCGAGAAAGATTTCGTCGATAATCTGAGCCGGAAGCTGCTGGCGTACGCGCTAGGCCGGTCCCTGATGCTTTCCGATGAGCCGCTGATCGAAACCATAAAAAGCATGCTGGCGGCGGATGACTACCGGTTCACGCCGCTGGTGGAGGCGATTGTTGCCAGCCCGCAGTTCCGGAACAAGCGAAGCTGGGCGCCCGTGGAAGAGAGTCCGCCGCAACAGAGGGGGAATTGAAATGCCGAATCGAAGGAAAAGCTCAGGGAATCGGATTTCGCGGCGCGCGGTGCTGCGCGGCGCCGGTGTCACCATGGCGCTGCCTTGGCTTGGGTCGCTGCCGGCGTTCGCTGACGCCACCAGACCCGGTTCGTTCCCGAAGCGGTTCGCGGTGCTGTTCATGGGCAACGGCGTGAACGAGGACCATTGGGACTCGGAGGGATCGGGGGCCGGCATGACGCTCAGCAAGACGCTGGAGCCGCTCGAGCCTCTGAAAGGCAAGATCAACGTCATTCACGGGTTGTTCCAGAAGCGCGCGGTAGGCCTGGGCATCCACCCGGCGCAGACCGGCAGCCTGCTTTCGGGTTCGACCATTCAAAAGGGGGCGATCATCCGGGCCGGCATCACGGTGGACCAGGCGATCGCCAATCACGTGGGTCAGGAGACCGCGCAGCCGAGCATCGTGTTGGCCTGCGAGCAGCCGATGACCGGGTATCACGAGACGAACTACTCGATGGCCTATAGCTCGCACGTTTCGTGGCAGACGCCGGATTCGCCGGTGCCGAACGAAGTCTACCCGTCGCTGGCGTGGGACAGCCTGTTCGAAAACCGAGGCAGCCTGCGGAATATGAGCATTCTGGACCGCGTGAAAGAAGACGCCGCGGCGCTGTGCCGCCAGATCAGCGCGGACGACAAGGCCAAGCTGGACGAGTACCTAACCAGCGTGCGCGAGGTCGAAAAGCGCATCGAAGGCACGCGCAAGAGCAAGGACCAGGCGGAGGACTTGGCAAAGCAGAAGAACCGCCCAGTCTTTTCCATGGACCGGCCGGCCAACGGCCTGCCCGAAGACCTGCGGGAGCACGCGCGCCTGATGTGCGACATCATCGCGATCGCGTTCCAGACCGACAAGACGCGAGTGGCCACGCTTCTATTGGCGCGCGATCTTTCGGCCATGTACTACCCGTTCCTGGAGGTGCGCGAGGGGCATCACGCGGCATCGCACAACAACCAGTCCGACGGGTACGAGAGGATCGCACGCTTTCACCTGAGCCAGCTCGCCTACCTGGCGGCGAAGCTGGACAGCATGGCGGAAGGCGACGGAACGGTGCTGGATCATTCATGCCTGATGTGGCTTTCCAATATGTGGATCGGCCGGAAGCACGATAATACGAGGCTGCCGCTGGTACTTGCGGGCGGGTTGAGCGGAACTCTGAAGACCGGCCGGACGATGAATTACGTGGAAGCCGGCGACGACAATCGCAAGCTGTGCAGCCTGTTCCTCTCGATCATGGACCGGATGGGGATCAAGCTGGATCAGTTCGGCGACGCGGAGACGCGGCTGGAACGGATCTAAGCCTACTGTGCCAGCCGGAGGATCTGCGAGGCGACTCTCGTGAAGGCCAGGTCGAGCGCCGTGGCGTCTGCCGCGTAGATGTAGCGGCCCTGGTTGCCGGCGGCGACCGGATTGGGAGACAGCGATGGATCATTGGCGATGCGTTTGAGCAGCACGTCGTCTACGTCGCCAAGGCCGATCGTGTAGATAGTCACCCCGGAGAGCGACTTGTTGCCCTGGGAAGGATCGGGGTCGCCGCGCCGGATGCGCAGCGCGGCGTGGTCGGCGGCGTTGGTCGAAAAGTTCTCGACGTTCTGCGCGGAGACCACGTCCAGCCCCGCGCCGCTTGTGGTGGTCGAACGATAGGCCGTGGCGGTGAGCGAATTTCCCCAGTAGTCGGTGGCCGGGGCGTATTGCACGTCCGAGCTGACTCGGGTCTGGTCGGAAGCGAAAGCGCAGCTCGTCTTGCTGGAAATCAACGTCAGGTCGGACGAAAAGGGCTGCGCGGGGGCGTTCTGGTTGTAGAGGCCCATCGAGTTCTGTGGGGTGGTTCCGTTGTAGCCGAGCGTCAGCACGCCGAGTTTGGCCGTTCTGCTGCTGCAGTTGCTGTTGTTCTTGATGGGAAAGGATTCGGTGACTGCCGTCGGGCGGCCGTCGGTGAAGAACACGATGGCGTTCAGCGCGCCCTGCTGGGCGAGGCCGACCAGTTGCTGATATCCCTGCCACAGGGCCTGTGCCGAGCTGGTGGCGCCGGTGCACACCACGCTGTTCAACGTGGACTCGACCTGGGTTTTGAAGGTGCCGGACACGGCGTTATCGACCCGGCTGCTGGTGGCGAACGTAATCAGACCCAGGTTGTCGCGGCCTTCGGAGAACTTCTCGACGAAGTTGACCGCGGCCGCTTTCAGCGGCGTGCACGATCCGCTGTTGGCGAGCGAACCCGAGCGGTCCATGATGATCATGACGTTGACGTCGCGCCGGGTGGCGGTGGAACTGGCATGTAGCGTAACGCTGTTGACTCCGAAGACGCGCATGAAGACAAGCGGCGCAACCACGCTGGCGTTGGTGGCCACCGAGCGCATGTAGGTGCTGTCGGTGGTAGCCAGGCTGGAGACCTGCAGATTGCTGCTGTTCAAATAGCCATTCGGAAAATTGGCCTGGAAGAAAGCGTTGGCCGTGGCCTGGGCGTTGGCGTGCTGCGTGGCGTCATCGGAGCCGCGGCTGAGAGCGCGCGCGCCGGCCAGAACAGCGGCATCGGTGGAGGCGGAAAGCAGGGTCTGAACCAGGTACATCAATCCCAGGTCGATGGCCAGGCCGGCCGCAGGAACCAGGATCATGATGGTGGTCAGCGCGGAGAACAGCAGGATGTAGCCCCTGCGCGTTTTCCGCCGGTCAGAACACCAGGCGGACATAAACACCTCCATTGTTTCCGCCGAGCGGGTTGAGATCGGGCATCGAGAAATAGCCCTCCACCAGCCAGGTGACCTGGTCTTCGGCGAGCGTTATCACGTTCGCGAAACCGGTGGCGATCAGCGCGGATTGCTTGCAATAGTCGGAGGCCGCGATGTTACCCTGCGTGCCGATGTACTGCGGCGGCGGCGTCCCGTAGTTGCCGGCGCGCAGATTCGCATCGCCGATCACGATGCGCTGGGTGAAGACAGGCTGATCGAGATTGGGGCAGTTGTTCAAACCCGCCGCGGTGCAATCGGTCTGGGAAACCTTGGTGATTCGGGAAAGGGTGAGCACGCTGTTGCCGGTAGCGGTGAGATCGAAGCCCGTTGCCAGCGTACGGGCGATCGATTGCGTTCCGGAAAGGGTGAAATCGGCGCCCAGGGCATACATGTGCCCCACGTCGCGGGTGACCTGGGTCGCCTGGATGCCGCGCCCGAGCCGTATGCCGACGCTGGTAAGGCCGAGCAGCAGGGGCACTCCCACGCTCAGAAACATGGCCAGCTCGATCAACGCGCTGCCGCGCGTCCAGGAGCGAGACGGTTTATCGCGAAGGGGGTCCGGCAAGGGGTGTCGCCTCCATAATGTCGGCTGAGGAAACGGAAAACTGCATCGGCGCCGTGCTGCGCAACAGCGGCGCCATCCAGGCCCAGGACAGCCCGGTGCAGGATACGACAACGATGTTGCCGCCGATGTTGCTGCCGGGTCCGGTGAGCGGGGCGAGACTGACGGGGTCGTAATATGTGATGGAGATCTGCGACAGGCCGTCGTGAGTGGGACTGAGGCCGTCGAGCAGACCCATGGCGTAGGTGTTCACGACGGTTTTGATCGAAAGGTCCTGGCCCATCCCCGGCATGGTCTGGCTCGTGACCGCATAGCGAACACCCTGGCGGACGGCAAACTGCATCGTGTTGCGGACGAAGACCGCGAAGCCAATGTCGATGACACCGAAAAGGAGCGCCAGCAGGGGAAGCAGGGCGAAACTGCTTTCCACGAGAACGCTTCCGCGTTCGTGGGCCGGATTGCGGTACGGACCCATTTCAGTTCATGCTTATCGGACTGCAGGGACGGTGCAAGAATGGGTAATTAGCCGAAATGAGCGTGAAAATGACCTTAGGAGCGCCAATCAGCCGTCGTGCCGTATTGGCAGCGGCGTTGGCGCAGGGCGTGCGCTTGCGAGGACAGGGAGGCCCACAGCGCGTGGAGCGGTGGGGGCTGTATGACGTCAACCTGGGCGGACCTCACGACGGGAATCCGTTTGTCGAGGTGCGGCTATCGGCGGAGTTCCGACATGAGCACCGCGCGGTCGAGGTGGATGGCTTCTACGACGGCAACGGAAGCTACAAGGTCCGCTTCTCGCCGGACGTCGAGGGCGAGTGGAGCTACACCACCCGCAGCAACCGACGCGAGCTGGATGGCAGGACGGGGTCCTTGGTTTGCACGGCGCCATCGGCAAAAAATCACGGGCCCGTGTCGGTGCGCAATACCTTTCACTTCGGGTATGCCGACGGCAGGCCTTATTTTCCGTTCGGCACCACCTGCTACGCCTGGACGCATCAACCGGACGAATTGCAGCAGCAGACCGTGAACACGCTGCGCGCGGCGCCGTTCAACAAGATGCGCATGTGCATCTTTCCCAAATGGTACGAGTACAATCGCGGCGAGCCCCGGCTGTTTCCATTCCCCCGGAGCGGCGGCGCCAACGATTACACCCGGTTCGATCCCGAGTTCTGGCGCAACCTGGAGAACCGCGTCGCGCTTTTGCAGGAGCTGGGCATCGAGGCCGACCTGATTCTCTTCCATCCCTACGATCACTGGGGCTACGCCCTGATGCCGCCGGAGGTGGACGAGAGGTATCTACGCTACGTTGTGGCCCGGCTGGCGGCATATCGCAACGTCTGGTGGAGCGTGGCCAACGAGTGGGACCTGGTGAAGGGCAAAAAGCCCGCCGATTGGGACGGCTACTTCCGCATCCTGCAGGAGGCCGATCCGTACAGCCGCCTGCGCTCGATTCATCACAGCCGCGTGATGTACGACCACGGCAAGGCCTGGGTGACGCACGCCAGCATTCAGGGCGACGAATTTCAAAAAACGCCCGAGTGGCGCGATACGTGGCGCAAGCCGGTGATCTTCGACGAGTGCAAGTACGAGGGCAACATCCCGCAGCGATGGGGTGACATCCCGGCGCAGGAAATGACGCGGCGCTTCTGGCTGGGCACGGTCTATGGCGCCTATGTCGGGCACGGCGAGACGTACCTGAATGCGAACGACATCTTGTGGTGGTCGAAAGGCGGCGTCCTGCACGGCGAGAGCCCGAAACGAATCGCGTTTTTGCGCGGCATCGTGGAGAGCGGGCCTCCGGATGGGCTCGCACCACTGGCGAACCCCTACTATCCGGGTGCGGCCAAGGCCGGCGAGTATTATCTCTTCTACCTGGATTATCACCAGCCGGAAATCGCACGCTTCGATCTGCCCGCGGACGTGCGCTTTGAAGCGGACGTGATCGAGCCCTGGGCCATGACGATTACCCGAATCCCGGGGACGTATTCCGGGCGGACTGAATTGAAGATGCCGGGCCGTCCCTACCTGGCGGCGCGGTTCCGGAGGGCTGGTTGAGAATCCTCGCGGCATTGCTGTTCGCCGTTACGGGCCATGCCGCGGTGCTCACGGCCGACGGCTTCCGGCACCACGTCGAGGAGTTCAACCGGGATTACCCCGACCACATCGCGGGCGCGATTCCGGACGAGGAGGCCTTCGAGTGGATGAAGGCGAACATTCCGCTGCTTTCCTGCCCGGACAGCGAACTCGAGCGCGTCTACTACTACCGCTGGTGGGCCTACCGAAAGCACATCGAATCGACGCCGGACGGGTTTGTGCTGACCGAGTTTCTGCGCCCGGTGAAGCACTCGACCGATTACAACGCGATCAGTTGCGCGCTGGGGCTGCATATCGCCGAGGGGCGCTGGCTGCGCGACACGCGGTACCTCGACGACTACCTCTCGTTCTGGTTGACCGGCGGCGATGGCGGCGGGCTCGAGCGCCACTATCACCAGTTCAGTAATTGGACGGCGGCGGCGGTGTGGGATCGCTGGCTCGCCGATGGCGACACCAAGGCGATGATCGCGCGCCTCGATTCGCTGATCGCGGATTTCCGCGCGTGGGAGGCCGAGCGGCTCACGCCCGGCGGTCTGTTCTGGCAGCGCGACGTCAGCGACGGCATGGAGAGCTCGATCAGCGGCGGCCGGCGCGCGAAGAACATGCGTCCGTCGATCAATAGCTACATGTACGCGAATGCCAAAGCGATCTCGGCCATTGCCGCGCTTGCCGGCCGCGAGGACGTGCGCGCCGAGTATTGGGCAAAGGCCGCGAAGCTGCGCGCCCTGACGCTGGAGAAGCAATGGAATCCGAAGGACCAGTTCTTCGAGACGATCCTCGAGAACGGCCAGATGGCCGGGGTGCGCGAGAACATCGGCTACACGCCGTGGTATTTCGATCTGACCGAGCCGGGCAAGGGATACGAGGACGCGTGGAAGCAGTTGATGGATCCCAAGGGGTTCTACGCACCGTACGGTCCGACCACCGCCGAGCAGCGGCACCCGGAATTCGTGATCGCCCGCAAAGGCGACGACTGCCAGTGGAACGGACCAAGCTGGCCGTTCGCGACTTCGATCACGCTGCGCGCGCTGGCCAACGTGCTGGATCACTACCCGCAATCGGCGATTTCCGCGCGCGACTACCTGGAGACATTCCGCATCTACACCCGCAGCCAGCACCGCAAGCTCGCGGACGGGCGGGTGGTCCCGTTCGTGGACGAGAACCTCGATCCCTTCACCGGGATCTGGCTGGCGCGCGATTTGAAGATCGAAAAGAAGACGTACTACGGACGCGGCGATCACTACAACCACTCATCGTATGCAGACCTGGTGATCACGGGCCTGATCGGGCTGCGGCCGCGGGCGGACGATACCGTCGAAGTTAATCCCCTGGCGCAATGGGACTGGTTCTGCCTGGATGGAGTGTCCTACCACGGCCACGTGCTGACGATCTTGTGGGACAAGACCGGCGCGCATTTCGGCAGGGGGCAGGGCTTGCGGGTTTACTCCGACGGCCGGGAAATCGCCCGCGCAGGTGCACTTGAGCGCTCAACAGGCCGCTTGTGAGACCTGCTGATTACCAGACCATCAGCTCGATGGAGGCGCCGGTTTCGCAGCCGATCGCCTTTGCCGCCGAACCCTGGCTCACCGAGACCTCATAGTACCCGGAGCTCCCCAGGATGGCGAACAGTTCTCCAGGCGCGCGCTCGGCATAGTTGCGCGCCATCGCGGTCACCGTGACCGGACCGAAAGCGAACGAGAAACTGCGCAGCCCGAGGTCGCCGAAATCGTCCACGTGGAAGTTCGTGATCACGTTGCCGAAGCGGTCGATCTTGAGGATGCGGCCCATCCAGGTGCGCTTGCCTTCGCGATGTGGCTTGTCGAAACCCGGTTTGAGGTAGTCTTCGATCCGCTTGCCTATGCGAGCAGCCGGCACGCCAGCCGCCAGGTGAGCGGCCATCGGGGCGAAGATGTCGCGCCCGTGGAAGGTGGTGCTGACCTGCGGCAGGAAATACTTCGCATTCGAGATCAGGCGGAACTTGGCGCCTGCCTCGCGGGCGAGCACCAAGGACAGAACGCCGTTATCGGGCGCCACGAAGTACTGGCCGGCCGCTTCCATGAGGATCGGACGCCGCGCCGTACCCACACCCGGGTCCACGACGACCACGTGCACCGTCTTCTTCGGGAAATAACGGTATGCCTGCGCGATCAGGTAGGCGCCCTCGCCGATTTCGAACGGGGTCACGCCGTGGCTGATGTCGACGATCTGCACCTGCGGGCAGATGCCCAGAATCACGCCCTTCATGGTGCCCACGAAGTGGTCGCCGAGGCCGAAATCCGTGGTCAGGGTGAGGATCGGTCTGGTCATTGGTAAAATGAGGTCAGTGCAGCGTTTCTACTTCGACCACAACGCCACCACCCCAATTGCTCCCGAGGTTCTGGAGACGATGGTGTCGTGTCTCGATCAAGTGTATGGTAACGCGTCCAGCATTCACCATTTCGGGCAGAGCGCCAAGCAGCGCCTGGAGGCCGCGCGCCGGCAGCTTGCCGCGCTGATCAACGCCGCGCCGCAGGAGATCGTGTTTACGGCCGGCGGCACGGAGGCCGATAACATGGCGGTGCTGGGTGTCACGCGCGCGGCCGAAGGCGATCGCAGGCACGTGATCACCAGCGCCATCGAGCATCCGGCGGTGCTCTCGCCGTGCAAGCAGCTCATGGCGGAGGGCGTCGAGGTCACCAGTCTGCGCGTCCCCGCGAGCGGCGTGGTCAACCCCGATGATGTGCGGCGCGCGCTGCGGCCCGAGACCGTCCTGATTTCAATCATGCACGCGAACAACGAGCTCGGCACGATTCAGCCCGTCGCCGAGATCGCGCAGATCGCCCGCGAGGCGGGTGTGCCGCTGCATGTCGACGGTGTGCAGGCACTGGGCAAGATTCCAGTGGACATCCAGGCGCTCGGCCTGGATCTATACTCCATGAGCGGCCACAAGCTCTATGCGCCGAAGGGTGTGGGCGCGCTCTACGTGCGCCGCGGCACGCGACTGGCGCCGGTCTCCTTCGGCGGCCACCACGAGCGCGACCGCCGGCCCGGAACCGAGAACGTCCCCGGCATCGCGGCTTTCGGCGCCGGCGCGGAGCTTGCGGGCAGCCGTCTCCGGGCGGAGTTGGAGCGTCTCTCGGCATTGCGCGACCGCCTGGAGGGTGCCGTGCTCGACCGCATCCCGGGCGCCGGCATCAACGGCTCGCGGTGGAATCGCGTTCCAAATACCAGCAACCTCTATTTCGATGGCATCGACGGCGAAGCCCTGGTGATCGCGCTCGATCTGCGCGGCTTCGCGGTTTCGACCGGGGCGGCCTGTTCCAGCGGAGCGCTGACTCCTTCGCACGTCCTGAAGGCCATCGGCCTCTCCGACGATCGCGCCCGCGCCAGCATGCGTTTTTCGTTGGGGCGCGCCAACACCGCCGGGCAGGTGGACGCGCTCGTGGATGCCATCCAGGCCTCGGTGACTCATCTGCGCAGAATCAGCGTGCATGCCTGAGAAGCCCATTGCCGTCGCCATGAGCGGCGGAGTCGACAGCTCCACCGTCGCCGCACTGTTGGTGCGCCAGGGCCATGGGGTGGTCGGCCTCACCATGCAGCTTTGGAATCAGCGGCGCCTGCCGGAACTCTCCACCGAGGGCGCCACCGGCCGATGCTGCTCGCTGGACGATGTTTACGACGCACGGCGCGTCGCCGAACAGATCGGGATTCCGTACTACGTGGTCAACTTCGAGAAGCAGTTCGAGGAGCACGTGGTGAAGCCGTTCGTCGAGGAGTATCTCGCCGGCCGCACGCCGATTCCGTGCACGCTGTGCAACAACTACATCAAGTTCGACCGCTTCCTGGAAATGGCGGACGCGGTCGGTGCGCACTATATTGCCACCGGGCACTACGCACGCATCCGCTATGACGAAGCCAGCAGCCGGTACCAGCTCTTGCGCGCCGTGGACGACTCGAAGGACCAGACCTACTTCTTGTTTGGCCTCACCCAGGCGCAGCTCGCGCGCACCATGTTTCCTCTGGGCGAGATGAACAAGCCCGAGGTGCGAGCACTGGCGGCGTCCATGGATCTGGCGGTGGCCTCCAAGGGCGACAGCCAGGAGATCTGTTTCGTCCCCAACGGCGACTACGCGACGTTTCTGAACGCTTACCTCAAGGAAACCGGCGTCGCGGTTGCCGAGACGGAGGGTGAAATCGTCACCGCGGATGGCCGCACGCTGGGTCGCCACGCGGGCGTGCATCATTTCACTGTCGGACAGCGCCGCGGACTGGGGATTGCCGCTGCCGAGCCGCTGTACGTGATCGCCACCGACCCGGCTTCGCAGCGGGTAATCGTCGGCGGGAACGACGACCTGCTGCGGGCGCGCTTCTTCGCGGCGGACGTCAATTGGGTATCGATTGCGGGGGTCGGCGATCCAGTCCGCGGCCAGGTGAAGATCCGTAACAAGCACGCGGCGGCCCCGGCAACGCTCTATGCCACCGGCGGTCCCAGCCGCGTGGAAGTGGTATTCGATGAGCGGCAGCGCGCCGTCACTCCCGGACAGGGTGCGGTCTTCTACGACGGCGACCTGGTGCTCGGCGGCGGCTGGATCGAATAGGATTCACAACTCCGGAATAAAGGTCTACAATTCGGCCAGGAGGTCATGCATGCCTACCATCCTGGCTGTCCTGGTCTACCTGGTTGCGATGGGGCTCCCGGTACTCCTGCTTCAGCACTTTCATTCGCAACATTGGCTTTGGCACACGTTTGCCGTTGTGGCAGCCGTCGGGCTGGGATTCGTCCCGATCCCGCCCGAATACCAGCGGCCCGGTTTCGATCTGCTGTTCGGCTTTGTTTTTATTTCGCTGATGATCTGGGGCGCCGGCGGGCTGATTCTATATCACTCGCACGGACACCGCGAAAAGCACGCCTGACCCAGCTACAATGCTGGTTTCATGCGCCGGCGGCCGCTCGTACGCAATCTCGCTGAATATTGCCTTGCTGCCGCCGCTCTGAAATCGCTGGAATACGCGCCGCAGGGGATGGCGCATACTCTCGCCCGCTGCTACACGCGGCTGCTGGATCGCGCGATCCCGCGGCTGCGCAGGGTGGCGCGACGCAATCTTGCGCTGGCTCTTCCCGAGCTCACGCCCGCGCGCCACGCCGAAATCGTCGATGGCGTGTTCCGTTCCATCGCACGGATGCTGGTGACGTTCGCGAAATTCCCAAACATCCGTAAGGAGAATCTGGATCGCTGGATCCGCCTGGAAGGGGGCGAGCACTTCGAAACGGCCCTCCGCGACGGGCGAGGGGTTCTTTTTGCGACCGCCCACCTTGGAAACTGGGAGCTGAGCGCGTTCGCGCACGCCCTCTTGGCGGGACCGATGAACGTCGTGGTGCGTCCACTGGACAATCCATACATCGACGCGCTGGTGGAGCGCCGCCGTGCGCTGGCCGGTAACCGGCCGATTGGCAAGAAGGACTTTGCCCGGGCGATCCTCAAGGCGCTCGCGGCCAACCAGGCGGCGGGCATCCTGATCGACCAGAATGCCTCTCCGCCGGACGGGGTCTTTGTCGATTTCTTTGGTGTGAAGGCGTGCGCGGCTACCGGATTCGCCAAGTTTGCCGCACATTCTGGGGCTGCGGTCATCCCCGGCTTCGCATTGTGGAGCGAAGAAGAGGGGCGGTACGTTCTGCAATTCGACAAGCCGCTGGCGATGACCGGCGATCTTGCGCGCGATACCCAGGCGCTGCAATCGAAGCTCGAAGAAGTGATCCGACAGTACCCGGACCAGTGGCTGTGGATTCACCGGCGGTGGAAGACGCGGCCGGAGGGGGAGCCGTCGATCTATTGAGTGCGCGTCCGATGCGCCGCTTTAAGCTATCATGGCGAGCACGTGACCAATTCTCGCGGGGCGGGTGAGCGGAGCGACCACTGGGCGGCGCTGATCGCAGGGTACCTCGGCTGGACGCTCGACGCATTCGATTTCTTCCTGGTGGTGTTCTGCCTCACGGCAATCGGGCGCGATTTCAAAGTCACCGATGCCCAGATGGCCGGGACGCTCGGCGTGACGCTCGCATTCCGCCCGGTGGGCGCGTTTCTCTTCGGCCTGCTGGCGGACCGCTACGGCCGCCGCCTGCCGCTCATGATCGACCTGGTCTTCTACTCGATCGTCGAGGTCGCCTCGGGCCTAGCTCCGAACTTCACCACGTTTCTGGTCCTGCGCGCGCTGTTCGGCATCGGCATGGGCGGCGAGTGGGGAGTAGGCGCATCGCTGGCGATGGAGAAAGTGCCGCCGCGCCTGCGCGGCGTACTCAGCGGCTTCCTCCAGCAAGGCTATGCGATGGGCAACCTGCTCGCCGCGGGCTGTTACTTTCTGCTTTTCGAGCGATTCGGTTGGCGGCCGCTCTTCTTCGTCGGCGGATTGCCCGCCCTGCTGGCGCTATTCGTCAGAGTGCGCGTGAAGGAATCCGAAGTCTGGCAGAAGACCCGTCACGAGAGCTGGGGCCAACTCGGGGCAGCCATCGCAAGGAATTGGAAACTATTCCTCTACATCGCGATCTTCATGATGACCATGAACCTGGCCTCCCATGGCACGCAGGACATGTATCCGACGTTTCTCAAACGGCAGTGGGGATTCAGCGTGGCGCGAGTGGCCGTCATCTCCGCGGTGTCGATGATGGGCGCGATCGCCGGCGGCACGCTGTGCGGCTGGATGTCCGACCGCTGGGGGCGGCGCCGCGTGATCACGGGAGCGCTGATGGGTGCGGTGCTGATCGTTCCGCTGTGGGCCTTCGCGCCCACGATGCCGCTTCTCGTAGCAGGCGCATTTCTAATGCAATTCCTGGTGCAGGGCGCCTGGGGCGTGATTCCGGCCCACCTTGCGGAGCTTTCACCCGACGCCGTGCGCGGGTTTCTGCCAGGCTTCGGGTACCAGTGCGGCGTGCTTTTGGCCAGTTCGGTGCCTTATATTGAAGCGGTATTCGCCCGCCGCACAAGCTACGCCGTGGCGATGGCCGCGACGGCGGCGACGGTGTTTCTGATGGCTGCCGCGGCAGCCATGCTGGGGCCGGAGCGGCGAGGTACCAGATTTGGCACATAACCCGCGCGAGGGCGGCCGCAGTGCCGTCGAGCTCCGCGACACCATCGAGGGCTTCCTCAAAAATTGCCGCCAGCCGGCCCTGCTCGAACCGGGCGAGGACGTGCTTCCCCTGGTCGGGGATAACTACGCGCTGGAGGTGCGCGGCTCGCGGCTGACGCTGCAGGCATGGGACCGCGTGCGCAACTGGACGCGGCGCGTCACGGCTGTCGAACAGGCGAACAACGCCCGTCTGGAGATGACCGTCGAGAGGTTCGCGCGCCGTGAAGGCCAGATGTTCCTGCTCGACCTGGCGCGCAAAAGCGGCGCGGAGCTGGGCAGGAAAAGCGGCCGCCTCATGTTCCGCGAGCGCTTCCGGCTGTTTTTGCGGCGGCAGTTCCCGGAATGGAACCTGGCGGAGGTGAGCGCGGAGGCCAACCTGGAATTCAGCCTTTCCCCTTCGTTTCCGCGCGCGTTCCTGAAGCATGGGCAACACGCCTGGGCCGCCATCGCATGTCCTCCCGACGGCGACGCGGCAGCGGTCCTCACTTTCGGCCTGATCTGGCTGGCGTACCTGCGCGTGCGCGAGCATCGCGTCGCGGTGGAAGGTCTGGCAGTGTATGTGCCCGCGGGCAAGGAGCGCGCTGCCGCGCTGCGCGTGTTGTGCTTGAATCCGGAGGCGGCGCGCTTCGAGCTGTTTACCTATGATCAGCAGGATTTTCTCGTACGCGCCGAGCCCAAGGACTACGGCAACGTGGATACGCGGCTGGAGCCGTACCGCAGGCCGTCGCCCAACCGCTTAGAGAACTGGCAGCGGATGATTACTTTGCCCGGCGTAGAGCACATCGCCAGACACGACGGGCGCGTGAGCCTGCGGGTGCGCGGTATCGAATTCGCCGAATTAGCCGACGGCGAGCTGCGCTTTGGACTGAACGAACGCCGCCCGGCGCGAGAACATCACGTGCACGAAATCGAGCGCCTCGCGGAGGAGTTAGCCCGTGTGCGCTCGGCCGATGCGGCGAGTCACGAAAATCCGCTCTACCGGCAATACCCCGAAGCATGGCTCGAATCCCAGGTGCGCGCCGGGATCGAAATCATCGACGCCACTCTGCGCCGCGATCCGATCTACGGACAAGTGCCGGCGTTCGCGGGCGGCGAGCGCGGAGTGCTGGACCTGCTGGCCGTGGATCACTCGGGCAGGCTGGCCGTGGTGGAGCTGAAGGCATCGGCGGACCTGCACCTGCCGCTCCAGGCGCTCGATTATTGGGTGCGCGTGAAGTGGCACCTGGATCGGGGAGAATTCCCGTCGAATGGCTATTTCCCGGGCGTGGAGCTTCGGGCCGATCCGCCCCGGCTGCTGCTGGTCTCGCCTTCGCTCGAGTTTCACCCGACCACCGAGACCATCTTGAGCTTTTTCGCACCAGGCATCGAAGTAGAACGGATCGGGCTGGCGGTAGAATGGCGAAAGGAGTTGCGCCCGGTGTTCCGATTGCGGGGTGCCGAGCGGCCCGAATAACGTGGATATCGCGAATCTCGTAAAACAAGCACGCGCGGCGTTTTCGATGCTCAGCGCGGATGACGTGGTGGGACGCGCCGAAAAGCCGGTAACCGTGGGTTTGGTGGCGGACAGCAGCCACGCCTACGCCGAAATGGAGGATTTTCTGGTGCCCGAGCGCACGCCGCGATCTGTCTGGCGCGCGCGCATGAGCCAGGTCTTTCGCGCCAGTGATTCCGAAGTTCCCTCTCATGTGGACGTGATCCTGTATGAGCCGGGAGTGGCTTGCCCCGCGGATGCGTTCACCTACCAGCGGGGCAATCCCGAGGCGACCGTCAGGGAGATCCTGCAGGAGAAACGCGGCCTGTCGCTGGCGCTGGCCCGGCAGTTCCCGGTGTTTCGCAAGCAGGTGATCGACGGGATCATCCACGAGATCGCCAAAGAGAACGCGCTGTTTGCGCTGGCTACTTCCCTGCCCAATATCGTGCCAAATTTCCTGGAGCTCCCCTGGATCTTCGGAGAGTTCGCGTCGGACACGGTCTTCCTCACCGCCAACCAGGTGCGCATGGCGTTCTACATCGCCGCGGCGGCGGGACGGAAGGTGGGATTTGCCCGGCAAAAAGGCGAGCTGCTGACCATCGGCGCCGGAGCCTTCGGCTGGCGCGCGATTGCGCGGGAGCTGGTCAGCCACATCCCGCTGGGCGGCGGCTTAATTCCGAAGGCAGCCATCGCTTACGCCGGAACGTTCGTAGTGGGGAAGGGCCTCGAATTCTACGAGTACGGGGCGCGGCAGGCATCGTTCGAGGAGCGCAAGCAGCTTTATCAGCAAGGTTTGGAGCACGGCCGAGTCTTCGCGCGGAGTGAGGGTCCGGCGCAACTTCGGGCGTAAACCTTTCGGCAGTCCCGCGCATCATATAATCGTGAAAGTAAGTCGGGAGAGCTTTATGCGCCTTTTCATCGCGGGAATGGCCCTTGCCTGCGCAAGCCTCGGGTTTGCGGATACCATCGCACTCAAGAACGGCAGCGTGATCACGGGCACTTATTTGGGCGGATCCGCCCGCCAGGTGAGATTTGATGACGGGACGAACGTGCAGACATTCGACGTCAACGATGTTCGTCGGATCGAATTCGGAAGCGGGGGTGGCAACGCGCCGCCACCACCGCCGTCACGGATGTCCACCGACGATCCAGGCCCGCCAACCCTCCACCGGCGCCAGATGTCGCCGGACTCCGGCAGCGTGTCGCCGCCCCTACCGGCACAGGGGGCTGTCCCGGCCCCTGCGCCTGCCCCGGCGGCGCCGACCAGTCCGAGCGGTGGGCTTCTCCCGGCGGGGACGAACTTCGTCATCCGCATGGTTGACGCGGTAGATTCCGAGCGGAACCGCGTGGGGCAGACCTTCCGTGCGACTCTCGATCAGCCAGTGATTGTCGAAGGCAATCAGGTCATCCCGCGGGGCAACGACGTGCTCGTGAAGCTGGTGGACGCGCAGCAGTCCGGAAAGCTGACTGGGAAGACGGAGCTGGCCCTGTCGCTACAATCGGTGAACGTGAACGGGCAGATGCTTGACCTGAACACGGAGACGGTCAAGGAAGATAGTTCCTCGCGCGGAGCGCGGACGGCCAAGGTAGCCGGTGGCACGGCGGCGCTGGGCGCGATCATTGGTGCGATTGCGGGCGGCGGCAAGGGCGCCGCAATCGGCGCCGGAGCCGGCGCGGCGACGGGAACCGGAGTCGAACTGGCGACCTCCGGGCAGCACGTGCACGTGCCGTCCGAGACACGGCTGACGTTTGTCCTGGATGTTCCGGTAAGGTTAATGTAGTGGTTCGCGGGCCAGGGAGGCGCGCGCCACTCGATGAAACCAACTGCGATCGTCACGGGCGGGAGCCGGGGAATCGGCCGCGCCATCGCAACCGAGCTTGCGAAAACTCACCAGGTAATTGCCACCTATCGCGGCCGCAGAGATGCCGCCGAATCGTTGTGCGGCGAGACCGGCTGCGAGATTTTCCAGTGCAACGTGGCCAGCCGTGATGACCGCACGGCGCTCGTGGCCTTCGCGCGCGAACGGTGGGACAGGCTTGACCTCCTGGTCAACAACGCCGGCATGGCGCCTCGCGAGCGCCGCGACCTGCTGGAGGCGACCGAGGAGAGCTTCGACGAGCTGATCGCGACCAATCTGAAAGGTCCGCATTTCCTGACCCAGCAGGCCGCGCGCTGGATGACGGAACGCGCTGACGGACGAATTGTCTTCGTAACGTCGATTTCTTCGTACACAGCGAGCGTGAATCGCGGGGAGTATTGCATCTCGAAAGCGGCATTGAGCATGACCGTGTCACTGTACGCGCAGCGGCTGGCCGAGTGCGGAGTCAAGGTCTTCGAGATTCGGCCCGGCATCATTCGCACCGACATGATCGCCAAAGTGGAGCAGGTGTACGAAGAGAAGATCGCCGGTGGCCTGCTTCCTCAGCGCCGCATGGGCGAGGGGGCCGACGTGGCCAAAGCGGTACGGGCCATTGCCGACGGATTGCTGGATTACTCGACAGGCCAGGTGCTCAATGTCGATGGCGGATTCAGCCTTCGCAGCCTATAACCGCGGGCGACTGGCCTAATCTCTGGCGCCGGATCTGCCGATATGAATAGTGCTTGATTCGTGCGCTGGCTCAAATTGTCGGTTTACTATTGGTCATCCTGCCACCGGCGGCGGCTCAGCGCTACAGCTTTAAGCAATACGGACAGGACGAAGGCCTGAACAACCTGGACGTGTACTGCATGATGCAGGACCGGGCCGGGTTTCTTTGGGTGGCGACCGAAGGGGGCCTCTACCGTTACGATGGCCACGCGTTCCGCGCCTACACTACCGCGCAGGGGTTGCCGTCTGCCCAGGTAACGGCGCTCCATCAGAGTGCTGACGGGGTGATCTGGGCAGGTACCTCCGAGGGCTTGGCCCGCCTTGCCGGAGATCTGTTTGAGAGAGTGCCGGCGGAAATGCCCGGTGTCGCGTCTGTCCTTTCCGACTCAAGCGGCAACCTGTATGTCGGGTCAGCCGCAGGCCTCTGGGTGGCTTCGCCGGCCCCGGACCGGCGAGAATTCCGTCTTTACGTGCACGCGCGAAAGGGCGGACCAAGAGTCGGAGGCATGGCTCTCGACGCCTCCGAAAGGCTATGGTTCGGATGTGGCAACGGCATCTGTACGTTTGAAAAGGGACGGATTTCGGAAACCAGCGCTTCGGGCGTGCCCAACGGGTGCTGGCAAGGGCTGCTCTTTGATCGCCACGGCAATTTGTGGGCGCGCAGCATGGAAAATCTGGTCGAGCTTCCGTCCGGCGCAACCAGGTTCCAAAGGCGCGACGTGGGGCTTCCGATGGGGGGACGAAGCCCGTCGGTCTTCATGGATCATGAGGGCAGGATTGTCGTACCCACCTGCCAGGGGCTGGCTCACCGCACATCGAATGGCTGGCAGATCATTCGCCGGGCCAATGGACTGCCGGTCAGCGCAGTTGACTATTTTCTCCAGGACCGTGAAGGTTCAGTCTGGATCGCGCTCGACGGCGGAGGCCTCGTCCGGTGGCTGGGCTACCCGAGCTGGGAGACCTGGACCGAGTCGGAAGGACTGACCCACGACGTCGTCTGGGCCGTGACGCGCGATGAGTATGGCACACTTTGGGCCGCCACACAGGCCGGTATCAGTTGCCTTCCGCGTGGAGCAAGCCGCTGGACATCGCTCCCGCACCCCTTGCTGAACATGCGCCGCAACTTGGACATAGTGAGGGATACTGACGGCGGCCTCTGGATTGCCCAGGCTCCCGGCGGGATCGTGCACTTCGATCCGCGAACCGGGCAGGCGGAACACTATGGCGCGCCGGCCTTGGGAACGGAGTGGGTCCACGCTCTGGTGCTGGATGCGAAAGGCCGGATCGTGGCCGGGACCAATATTGGTGTATTTGTGGGAAAGCGCGCGGGGCGCCGGTTCCAATTCACGCCTGTCGAACTGCCTTTCGGCACGCCGCCGGTCTATTCCATGATTGCAGACACTCGAGGGCGTTTGTGGGTGGCCACGGCGCGCGGACTCTGCTACATCGAAAACGGCCGGGTGAAAGTGCTGACCGTCCAGGACGGTCTGCGCCACGATGCAGTGAGCTACGTGGCCGAAGCCCCGGACCGCTCCATATGGCTCGCGTATCGCGATCCGATCGGCGTCACACGGCTGACGTTCGATGGTGCCCGGCTGAAGGCGCGACACTACGATGCCACTGACGGCGTTCCCTCCGCCAAGCCCTACTTTCTGAAGTTCGATCGCCGCGGATGGCTCTGGCTGGGGACGGACATGGGCGTCCAGCGGTTCGACGGACGCTCCTGGGCGCATTACGACAAAGCCGACGGCCTGGCGCTTAGCGATTGCGACCACAACGCATTCTTCGATGACGACGATGGCACGGTCTGGATCGGCACCCCGAGAGGGCTTTCGCACCTGCTGAACCCGTCGATCCCTGCCCGGCAGTGGAGCGCTCCGGTCGTACTCACCCGCATTCAACTCGGCGCGGCGCAGGCGCCGTTGCAGGGCCCCATTCAGGTCCCGTTCGCACGGCGCTCCCTGGACGCGGATTTCGCGGCGCTCACATTCGTCAATGAGGATTCGGTCCGCTTCCGCCATCGTGTCCTTGGGCTGGATGAATCCTGGAATGAGACGCAGCAGCCCGAGGCGCACTATCCGGGCCTTCCGCCCGGACGATACCGGTTTCAGGTCCAAGCCGCCGTTGAGGGTGGCGCGTGGTCCGGGCCCGCCGCCGAGGTCGCCTTTACCATCGAGCCGCCGTGGTGGCGGCGCTGGTGGTCCCTGTCGGCGGCGCCGCTCCTCTTCTTCCTGGCCGTCGGGCAACTCTGGCGGTGTCGCGAAAGATCCATGCTCAAACGGCAGCAGGAGCTCGAACGCGCCGTCGCCGATCGCACGGGCAAGCTGGCCCTCGAGCACCGGCGCGCCATCGGAGAGAAAGCACTGGCCGAGCGCGAAAAAGCCGTCGTCGAAAAACAGAAGGTCGAAATCGAGCGGCTCCTCCGCGAATCCCGGCAGGCGGAGCGCGTGAAGAGTGAATTCGTGGCCAACATGAGTCACGAGGTCCGCACCCCGTTGAACGGCATCATGGGTCTCACCGATATCGTGCTGAACTCGGGCGTTACGCCGGAGCAGTCCGAGTGCCTGCTGATGGTCAAGTCTTCATCCGATTCGCTGCTCTCACTGATCAACGGGGTGCTGGACTTCTCGAAACTGGAGGCGGGCAAGGTCCAGCTCGATTCGGCGGAGTTCGATCTGCGCAGCCTGATCGCAGACACCGTGAAATCCCTGGAGGGGCTGGCGCGTCCCAAGCACCTCGAGCTGAGAACCCGGGTCGACGCAACTGTGCCGGCGATCATCGTGGGCGATCCGGGCCGCCTGCGGCAAGTGCTCGTGAACCTCGCAGGTAACGCCATCAAGTTCACGGGGACAGGTTTTGTCGAAGTGGCTGCCGGGTTGCACCAGGATCCCGAAGCTCGTCCGCTGTTGCACATCCGGGTACGCGACACCGGTATCGGCATCCCGCCCGGACAGCAATCCCTCATCTTCGAGCCTTTCCGCCAGGCAGACGGTTCCACGTCGCGGCGCTATGGAGGCACCGGTCTTGGGCTGTCAATCGCCGCTCAACTCGTCTCCCTGATGGGCGGCAAGATCTGGCTGGAGAGCGCCCCCGGTTCGGGCAGCACGTTCCACTTTACCGTGCGCTTCGAGCAACCTGGCAAGGGCGCCCCGCGCGCGGTGGCTTCCTACCAGTCGGAGGTGGAGATATCCGGTCTGCGCATCCTACTGGTCGAAGACAATCCGATTAACCAAAAGGTGGCCCTGCGCATCCTGGAGACCAGTGGGAACCACGTCACCTGCGCCGGCGATGGGCGCGAGGCCCTGGCTGCCTGTGATACCCAAACATTCGATCTGATCCTGATGGATGTCCAGATGCCGTTAATGGACGGATTTGAAGCTGCCGCCGAGCTGCGAAAGCGCGAGACGCCGCTGAGCCGTCGCACCCCGATTCTCGCGCTCACCGCGAATGCCATGAAAGGCGATCGCGAACGCTGCCTGTCGGCCGGCATGGACGGTTACGTCGCCAAGCCCTTCAAGAAGGCGGAGTTGTTCGAGGCAATATCCGTCGTGCTCCGGACTCATTGCGCCGGGATGTCGTAGATGTACAGACAGTGCCCAACCATCGCGCGCGGCGGAACGCGCAGCAGCCATTCGTCCCCGCGGGT
>Ga0335080_10001306_pt1 | contig 24146 bp, 23 predicted proteins | sample Lox_Sample_34_FD_206720 | JGI IMG/M metagenome (GOLD analysis project Ga0335080, IMG submission 206720) | Soil microbial communities from Loxahatchee National Wildlife Refuge, Florida, United States - Lox_Sample_3.4 | ecosystem: Environmental > Terrestrial > Soil > Wetlands | place: USA... | reverse complement strand
TGCGTCTGATACGGCGCCGTCGTGGTCGCCGGATGGGAGCAAGATCGCGTTCGCGAGCAGCCGTGACGGCAACGCCGAGATCTATGTGATGGGTGTGGATGGGTCCGGGCAGACGCGGCTCACGAACGACGTTGTGACCGATACGCTGCCGAACTGGCAGCGGAGCGAGCCGGGCCCGCCTACCGGCGTGACTGCGGTGGCAGGTGACGGGGAGGCCGTTGTCAGCTTCACCGCCCCCGCTTCGAACGGCGGGTCGCCGATCAGCCTCTACAACGTGGTCGCGTCTCCGGACGGTGCAGGGGCGAGCCGTTCGGGTAGTCCGATCACGGTCAGTGGCCTCACGAACGGCACGACCTATACGTTCGTAGTCACGGCGACCAACGCAGCCGGAACCGGTCCCGCCTCCTCGCCCTCGAACGCGGTTACACCGATCGGCAAGGCAGCTGGCGGCGGCGGCGGTGCCGGCGGCGGCACGAGCACGACTCCGACGACGACCGCGACGACCCCGGCGCCCGCCTCTCCCACAACCAGCACCACCACTGCTCCGTTCAGCCCGCCTAGCACCACGCCGGCCGGAGCCGGAGGGTCAGGGAAGACGCTCGTGGGGACGTCGCACGCTGACACCCTCACAGGCGGGGGTGGTAGCGACACGCTCATCGGCGGTGCGGGCAACGACAGGCTCATCGGCGGTGCGGGCAACGACAGGCTCATCGGCGGTGCGGGCAACGACAGGCTCATCGGCGGTGCGGGCAACGACAGGCTCATCGGCGGTGCCGGCAACGATACGCTCGTGGGAGGCCCCGGCAAGGATACGATCGTCGCGGGTCAGGGCAACGACACGGTTCGTGCGCGGGATGGACAGAAGGACGCGGTCGACTGTGGACGCGGCCACGACGTCGCGGCCGCAGACCGGATCGATGCCATCGCCTCGAACTGTGAGGTCGTCCACCGGTTTGCCATCAGCCCGGCAGCGGTCGGCTAGCTTCCCCGGCTCCCGGCGAATACGTCAGGTGTTGGCTCCAGCGGTGCCGCGCATGACGCCGAACGGACGCGCCGGGCACGGGTACGGTGACGGCGGTATCGTCCGGCGCCGTGAGGATCGGCGTCGCAAAGGAGATCAAGTCCGACGAATATCGCGTCGCGCTGACCCCGGCGGGCGCGCTCGAGCTGATCAACCGTGGGCACGAGGTGACCGTGGAGACGGGCGCCGGCGTGGGCAGCTCGTTCGCCGACTCGGCGTACGACCGGGTCGGTGCGCGCCTCGGGTCGGCCGACGAGGTGTGGGGCTCGAGCGAGCTCGTGCTCAAGGTCAAGGAGCCGATCGAGTCCGAATACGCCCGGCTTCGCGAGGGCCTCACGCTCTTCACGTACCTGCACAGCGCCGCCGACGAACCGCTGACGAGGGCTCTCGTCGACTCGGGAGTCGCGGCCGTTGCGTATGAGACGGTCGAGACGGGGCGCGGGGTGCTTCCCCTGCTTGCGCCGATGTCGGAGGTCGCCGGCCGGCTGTCCACCCAGGCCGGGGCCTACTTCCTCGAAAAGCCGCTCGGCGGCCGGGGACTCCTGCTCGGCGGCGTGCCGGGCGTGGCGCCCGGGCGGGTGGTGATCATCGGCGGCGGGATCGTGGGCTACAACGCGGCGATCATGGCGCTCGGGCTCGGCTCGCACGTCACGATCCTCGAGCGCTCGATCGACCGTATGCGCCACCTCGAGGAGATCCTCTCGGGGCGAGTCACGTTGCTGATGTCGTCGACCCTCGAGATCGCCGCCTCAGTCGAGCAGGCCGACCTGGTGATCGGCGCGGTGCTGATCCCTGGTGCGCTCGCGCCCAAGCTCGTCACCCGGCAGATGATCGCCGGGATGAACGATGGCGCGGTCGTCGTCGATGTCGCGATCGACCAGGGCGGCTGCTTCGAGACCTCGCGTCCGACGACGCATTCCGATCCCGTCTTCGTGATCGACGGGGTGATCCACTACTGCGTGGCGAACATGCCCGGCGGGGTGCCCATCACCTCGACCATGGCGCTCACCAACGCCACGCTCCCCTACGTCGAGGCGATCGCCGACCGGGGGCTGCGGGAGGCAGTGACCGCCGATCCGGCCCTCGCGAAGGGGGTCAACGTGCTCGGCGGCAATGTCACCTACGCAGCGGTCGCCGAGGCGCACGGTCTCGACTTCACCCCGCTCGAGGACGTCCTCGCGCTCGCCGGCTGATGCACCGGCCGCGTACCCTACGACTTCGGCGAGGGGCTGACTCTGACGACCAGCCACGTCACGCCGGCCGCGAGCGCGATCGTGCAGACGATGAAGATCGCAAAGCCGATCAGACCGAGAACGTCCTTCACGAGATCGTAGGATAGCCGCGTGGCGCGAGCATGCGTGATCGTCCTCGATGCGGTCGGGGCAGGAGAGCTGCCCGACGCCGCCGACTTCGGGGACGAAGGCTCCGACACGCTCGGCAACGTGGGCAGGGCCGTCGGCGGCCTCGACCTGCCGACGCTGGAGGCGCTCGGCCTCGGCAACGTCGAGCCCCTCCCGGGATGCCCGCCGCAGCCGGGCGCACCTGCAGTTGCGGGCAGACTCCTCGAGCGCTCGCGCGGCAAGGACACGACGACGGGGCACTGGGAGCTGATGGGGATCCTGACGCCTCAGGCGATGCCGACGTATCCGCACGGCTTCCCGGACGAGGTCGTCGACCCGTTCATGAACGAGACCGGGCGGGGAGTGCTCGGGAACGTTCCGGCGAGCGGGACGGAGATCATCCAGGAGCTCGGCGAGGAGCATCAGCGGACGGGGAAGTGGATCGTCTACACCAGCGCCGACTCGGTCTTTCAGCTCGCGGCGCACGAGGAGACGATTCCCCTCGAGGAGCTGTACGAGGGCTGCCGGGTCGCCCGGAGGCTCCTGGCCGGAAAGCATGCAGTGGGGCGTGTGATCGCACGCCCGTTCATCGGTGAGCCGGGTAACTACACCCGGACTGCGAATCGCCACGACTTCTCGCTCGAGCCGCCGCGCCCGAATTACCTCTCGCTGATGCGTGAAAAGGGGACGAAGGTGTACGGAGTCGGAAAGATCGGCGACATCTTCGCCGGGTGCGACATCGACGAGTCGTTCCCGACGAAGTCGAACGTGGAGGGGATCCAGCGGACGGAGGAGCTCCTGCGGACGATCGACGACGGGCTCGTGTTCACGAACCTCGTCGAGACCGACATGCTCTGGGGGCACCGGAACGATCCGGTGAACTTCCATCGCTGCCTGCAGGATTTCGATCGCCGGCTTCCGGACCTGCTCGATGCGCTGCATGAGGGCGACATGTTGATCCTCACCTCCGATCATGGTTGCGATCCGACGACGGCTTCAACCGATCACTCCCGCGAGTACGCGTTGCTGCTCGCGTACGTGCAGGGCCGGAATGCCGCGGGGCGGGTGTACGAAGACGGTGAGTTCGGCGATGTGGGGGCCACGGTGCACACCTGGCTCGGAGGCGGGCAAGTCCCGAGAGGAGTGCTCGGAAAGCCGTTCCTCGAGCCGTGACCGCGGCCGCAGAGCTGATCCAGCGGAAGCGGGACGGCCGTGAGCTCGATCCTTCGGAGCTCGCCGACCTCGTCCTCGGGTACGCCCGTGGCGAGGTCCCGGACTACCAGATGGCCGCCTTCTGCATGGCGGTTTACTTCCGCGGGCTTTCGGCGCGGGAGACGTTCGCGCTCACCGACGCGATGATCAGGAGCGGCGAGACGCTCGACCTCGCTTCCGCGCTCGGCCGCAAGGTGGTCGACAAGCACTCGACCGGGGGCGTGGGCGACAAGACGTCGCTCGCGGTCGGCCCCATCGTGGCCGCCTGTGGTGTCCCGTTCGGGAAGATGAGCGGCCGCGGCCTCGGCCACACCGGCGGCACCCTGGACAAACTCGAGTCGATTCCGGGGTTCCGGGTCGAGCTCACGACCGAGGAGCTGATCGCGCAGCTGCGCGGCGTGGGCCTGGCGATCGTCGGTCAGACGGCCGAGCTCGTCCCGGCCGACCTGATGCTGTACGGACTTCGAGACGTGACCGCGACGGTCGACCAGCTGTCCCTCATCGCCGCCTCGATCATGTCGAAGAAGATCGCCGCCGGGGCGCAGGCGATCCTGCTCGACGTCAAGGTCGGGAGCGGAGCCTTCATGAAGACCCTCGACGATGCGCGCAGCCTCGCCGAGACGATGCGGGCGCTCGGCGAGCAGGCCGACCGGGAGGTGGTCTGCCTGCTGACCGACATGGAGCAGCCTCTCGGCGACGCCGTCGGCAACGCCCTCGAGGTTCGCGAGGCCCTGGCGACCCTCCGCGGCTGCGGGCCGGCCGACCTGGTCGAGCTTGTGCTCGACGCCTGCTCCCGCTTGCTCGCCCTTTCCGATCTCGGAATCGGCGTCGACGAGGGCCGCGCCCGCGCCGAGGCTGCGATCGCCGACGGCTCCGCCGAGGCGGCCTGGGTGAGGTGGATCGAGGCCCAGGGTGGAACGGCGGACGAAGCCGCGCTCCCGACCGCGCCTTTCGTCTGCGAGGTCGTCGCCCCGCACGCAGGAGTCATCACCCAGCTGGATGCGATCCAGGTGGGGATGGCCACGCTGCATCTCGGTGCAGGCCGCCGACTCAAGGGCGAGCCGATCGATCATGCGGTCGGCGTGATCTGCCGCCGCAAACGCGGCGCCCAGGTCGAGGCGGGAGATCTGCTCGCGGAGATCCACGCCCGGGACGAGGTCACGGCCGTCGAGGCTGTCCACGAGGTGGCGGCCGCCTACGAACTCGCCGATCGGGACGTGCCCGAGCGTCCTGTGTTGCTCGAGGTCGTCGGGTAACGCTCGGGGACGGTGACCGCCTCTGATCCCGCCGCCACTCGCCGCTAGCGTGTCCCCGTGCCGGAGCTACCCGAAGTCGAGAGCGTCCGACGCCGTCTCGCACCCGTTCTCGAGGGGCGATCGTTCGAGCGGGTCGAAATCAGGGACGCGCGGCTAACGCGTCCGTTCGATCCCGACCTAGTTGCCCGAGAGCTCGAGGGGGAGCAGGTCGAGAGCGTCGACCGCCGAGGCAAGTATCTGATCGTCCGGTTCAGGTCGAGAAGGGTTCTCCTGGTTCACCTCCGGATGACGGGATCGTTGCGACATGCGCCGGCCGGATCACTGCCCCCCGACCCTCACAGACGAGCTGTTGTCAGGCTAGACGACGGATCGGACGTCGCCTACCGCGACGTGCGGAGGTTCGGCACCTGGCTCCTGCTCGAGCCGGGCAAGCTCGAGCCGTACCTCGCCGACAGGGTCGGCCCCGAGCCGCTCGACCGGGGATTTCGCGCTCGCGATCTCGGTCACCGCCTCGCGAAGCGCCGTGCTCCGGTGAAGGCGGCGATCCTCGACCAGCGCACCCTCGCGGGTGTCGGGAACATCTACGCGGACGAGGCGCTGTGGCGGGCCCGCATCCATCCTCTGCGCGAGGCTCGGAGCCTGGAAGCCCGTGAGCTGCAAGAGCTGAGACGGGCCATTCGGGATGCTCTCGAGCGGGGGATCGCGCGGCAAGGCTCGACCCTCCGCGACTACGCGCTTCCCGACGGCGGCTACGGCGGGATGCAGAACGAGTTCAAGGTCTACGGACGGGGCGGCGAGCCGTGCGACCGGTGCGGGACGCCGATCGAGCGGATCCGCATCGCCGGTCGCGGCACGTGGTACTGCCCCACCTGCCAGCCGGCCCCCGGCGCCGTGGAGGACCGCCGCTCGTCCTAGACTGAACCCGTGGCCGGACGCACCTACAAGACGGAGGCGATTGTCCTGCGCTCGCTGCGCTTCTCGGAGGCCGACCGGATCCTGCATCTGTACACGCGCGACCGGGGCCGCATCGGGGCGATCGCGAAGGGGATCAGGAAGACGAAGTCGCGCTTCGGGGCGCGGCTCGAGCCGCTGTCGCACGCGGAGCTCTTGCTGCACGAGGGCTCCGGAGAGCTCCAGACGGTGACGGGAGTCGACCTGGTCGCCTCGCACCGTGAGACGCGGGAGAATCCCTACCGCCTGGGGGCCGGGCTGATCGGCGCCGAGGCGATGCTGCGCCTGTTCGCCGAGCCCGAGGCGAACTCACGGGCGTTCGAGGCGCTCGCCCGGTTCCTCGACCTGCTCGACGAAACGCCGCCCGACGACGGAGGCACTCGTTCCGAGCTCGACCCGCTTGTGCTCTCGTTCCAGCTGAAGCTGCTGTGGCTTTCCGGCTACCTGCCTCATGTCACCACCTGCGTCGAGTGCGGCGCGCTCGACGACCTCACGGGCTTCTCGGCGCGGGTCGGGGGAGCAGTCTGCCGCGCCCACGCGGCCGGCTCGTTCGCCCTCTCGCCGGAAGGACTCGCCGGAATCGAGCGGCTGCTCTCGATGCCGTTCGCGGATGTGGCCGCCGCCGGCCTCGGAGACCGGACGAGGCGTGAGGCGCTGGCCGTCGTCACCTCCTGCTACGAGGAGCACGGCGGCTTCCGGCTGCGCAGCCTCTCGGCATGAGGCGGGAGCTCGGGGACGGGTACGAGCTCGACGACGATCCCGACCGGGTGGATGTCGCGGCCGTGCACCGGTTCATCTCGGACGAGTCCTACTGGGCTCCCGGTCGTGACTTCGAGACCCAGGAGCGGCTCGTGCGCGAGGCCACGCGTGTCGTCGGCCTCTACCACGAGGGCGAGCAGGTCGGCTTCTGCCGTGCGGTCACCGCGTTCGGATTCCCGGCCGTCTACCTCGCAGACGTCTACGTGCTCGACGTCCATCGCGGTCGCGGTCTTGGCACGGCGCTCGTCGAGGAGATGGTCGAGCGGGGGCCCTTGGCAGATCGCGCGTGGCTCCTGCACACGGGTGACGCGCACGAGCTCTATCGGAGGTTCGGTTTCGGCGCGCCCGGCGAGAGGCTGATGGAGCGGCCGCCGCCGAGCGCGGGCGGCGAAGCTCTTACCGCGCTTCGTTAGAGCGGCTGGAGCTGCCAGTCGATGTTGAGCGAGTCGCAGACGCGCGCGAGCTCCTCGCGCAGCTTCACGAGCGGCGTCTCGCTCGCCACCGCGATCAACAGGTCCATGGAGAACACCGGCGCTCCGGTCACCGGCGCCGCCTCGAGCGTCGTGCCCAGGCTCTCGATGTTGACGTCGAAGCCGCGAAGCAGATTCGCGATCTCGTGTACGAGCCCGGGCTGGTCGAGCGCATGGCCCGTGAGGCGGAACGGAAGCCGCGGCGAGCCCATCTCGGCCCTCCCGAGTGCAGGCGTCAGCTGCGCATGGAGTGCCGATCTCGAGCCCAGCGCGGCCAGGTCGGCAGTGAGCGTTTCGATCGTCTCCTGCGTCCCGGCGACCAGCATCATGATCGCGAACTGACCCCGCAGGTTCGCCATCCTGCTGTCCTCGATGCTCCCGCCCCGTTCGAGGACGAACTCGGAGACCTCCTCGACGAGCCCGGGTCGGTCCGCACCGATCGCTGTGAGCACCACGTGCTGGGGCACGGCCCAACGCTATCGACTCCCTCCGGCAGAATCACGGCCGAGAAGCTCCGATGATGCGGTCCCGCACGGAGTCGAGCACTGTCCGCGCTCCGACGCCGGCGCCGAGGTGCTCTTGATCGAGCCCGCCGGGACGGTGAACACCGGTGATGCCCCGCCCGGCCCTCTGACCACCGGCGAGCGGGAGCTGCAGACCCAGGCTCCTATCGATTTCACAGCCGCTGTTCAGGCTGCTGTAACGGGTAGGGCGGAGACTGCGTCTGATGTCAGTCGCTACCGCACCTGTCTCGACTCCCGCCGCGAACCCGGACGGCGCCGGTGCGCACGACCCGCCTGAGGTCGAGATCGTCGTCCCGGTGCACAACGAGGTGCAGACGCTTGCAGGCAGCATCGGCAGGCTCCGCGGCTACCTGGCCGAGAGCTTCCCGTTCTCGGCCCGGATCACGATCGCCGACAACGGCAGCACCGACGGTACCTGGAAGGTCGCAACGGCTCTTGCCGCCGACCGCCGCGAGGTTCGCGCGATCCGGCTCGAGGCGAAGGGAAGAGGTCGCGCTCTGAATGCCGTCTGGTCGGGCAGCGACGCGAAGGTGCTCGCGTACATGGACGTCGACCTCTCGACCGGCCTCTCGGCGCTCCTGCCGCTCGTCGCGCCGCTGCTCTCGGGTCACAGCGATCTCGCGATCGGCAGCCGACTTGCCCGCGGTGCGCGCGTCACCCGCGGGACGAAGCGCGAGCTGATCTCGCGCTCCTACAACGCGATCCTCCACCTCGCTCTCGGCACCCGCTTCTCCGACGCGCAGTGCGGTTTCAAGGCGATTCGCGCCGACCGGGCCAGGCAGCTTCTGCCTCACGTTCGCGATCGTGCCTGGTTCTTCGACACCGAGCTGCTCGTCCTTGCCGAGCGCGCAGGGCTGCGGATCCACGAGGTGCCTGTCGACTGGGTCGACGATCCCGACTCCCGGGTCGACATCGTCTCCACGGCCCTCGCCGACCTCCGAGGAGTGGCGAGGCTCCTTGCCGATTTCCGGGCCGGGCGGCCGCCGGCCCGGAAGCCCATCGGCACCGGGATCACCTTTCGCCGTCAGGTGAGTACGTTCGCCGCGATCGGAGTCCTCTCGACCCTCGCCTACGCCGCCCTCTACCTCGCGCTGCGGCCCGTGCTCTCGGCCCAGGCCTCGAACGCCCTCGCGCTCCTACTGACGGCGGTCGCCAACACTGCAGCCAACCGCAGGTTCACGTTCCTCGTCCGCGGAGCCGCCCACACGGTACGCCACCAGTTCCAGGGTCTCGTCGTGTTCGCGCTGGCGCTGGCGCTGACGGCGTCGTCCCTGCGGCTCCTTCAGATGATCGACTCGAGCCCCTCTCGCGCGGTCGAGCTCGCTGCCCTGATCGCGGCGAGCGTGCTCGCAACGGTTCTCCGGTTCGCGCTGCTGCGCACCTGGGTCTTCCGCTCCGAGCGGGCTGCCCCCGAGGTGGGCTCGTGAGCACCACCACTGCCGGCTCTCTCGCGCCGGTTCGCACAGCACGTCCCGGAGATCGCGTGCGCTCGCTCCTCCGGGGCCGCACCGACGATCCCGCCTGGGCGCGCCCCGCGCTCATCGGGCTGCTCGCCGCCACGGCCTTCCTGTATCTCGTCGACCTCGCGGCCAGCGGGTACGCGAACTCGTTCTACTCGGCCGCAGTGCAGGCCGGGTCGACGAGCTGGAAGGCGTTCCTCTTCGGCTCGTTCGACTCGTCGAACTTCATCACCGTCGACAAACCTCCGGCCTCGTTGTGGGTGATGGACCTGTCGGCCAGGGTCTTCGGAGTCAGCTCGTGGAGCATCCTCGCCCCTCAGGCGCTGGAAGGGGTGGCGGCGGTCGGGCTTCTCTACGCGACCGTCCGGCGGCGGTTCTCGGCGCCGGCAGCGCTTCTCGCCGGCACGGTCTTCGCGCTCACACCCGTGGCGGCGCTGATGTTCCGCTTCAACAATCCCGATGCGCTCCTCACCCTTGTGCTCGTGGCGTCCGCCTACGCGCTCACGCGCGCGCTCGAGGACGCACGAACAGGCTGGCTGCTGCTCACGGGCACGCTCATCGGTGTGGGCTTCCTGACGAAGATGCTGCAGGCGTTCGTCGTCGTGCCCGGGTTCGCCGCGGTCTACCTGCTCGCCGCCCCGACGACGCTGCGGCGGCGGCTCGGTCAGCTGCTCGCGGCCGGCGGAACGCTGATCGCCGCAGCCGCATGGTGGGTGGCGACGGTTGCCCTCTGGCCTGCCTCGAGCCGGCCGTACATCGGCGGCTCTCAGTCGAACAGCATCCTGGAGCTGATCTTCGGCTACAACGGCTTCGGCCGGATCACCGGGAACGAGACCGGGAGCGTCGTCGGCGGGCGGGCGCTCGGCGGGGGCCAGGGCGGCGGAGGCATGTGGGGACCGACCGGTGTCACGCGCCTGTTCGGGGCCGAGATGGGCACCCAGATCTCGTGGCTGCTCCCTGCGGCGCTCGTCTTGCTGGGCGTGCTGCTCTGGGGTATGCGCCGGAAGCCCCGGACTGACGGCAGGCGCGCCGCGGTGCTCGCCTGGGGATCCTGGCTGCTCGTGACCGGAGCGGTCTTCAGCTTCGCCAAGGGGATCATCCACCCCTACTACAACGTGGCGCTCGCGCCCGCGATCGGTGCGCTTGTCGGGATCGGCGTCGTGTGGACCTGGGCGCGACGAGACGCTCTCCTCTACCGGCTCGCGCTTGCCCTGACGTTCGCGGGCACCGCCGCGTGGGCGTTCATCCTGCTCGACCGGACGCCGTCGTGGCATCCTGCGCTCCGGTTCGGGGTGCTCGTCGGCGGCATCGCGGCCTCCGTGGTGATCGTCGTGGGGCCCGCCGCATGGGGTGCGGAGCGCACGGCGACGCGCGCGGTGCTCCTCGTCGCGCTTGCGACAGCGCTCGCTGCTCCGGCGGCCTACTCGGCACAGACGGCGTCGACGGGCCATTCGGGCGCGCTTCCGACCGCCGGACCGAGCGGTTCGGTGGGCGGGCCCGGAGCCGGCAGGCCCGGAGCCCGCGGCGGCTTCGGCCCGGGCACCGGGACGGGGCCCACCGGCTTCCTCGGCGGTGGTGGCTCGCCGCCTGCCGGGCTCGCACCCGGCGGCGCCGGCTCCTTCCCGGGTGGCACGCGGCTCGGCGGCGCGGGTAGCAGGGCCGGTGGGCTCGGCGGACTCCTCGACTCGGGCACTCCGAGCAAGGCACTCGTCTCGTTGCTCGACGAGAACGCCTCGCCCTACCGCTGGGTTGCCGCGATCGTCGGGGCCAACAGCGCAGCCGGCGTCCAGCTCGGAACCGGTCATGCAGTGATGGCGATCGGCGGCTTCAACGGCACCGATCCGGCCCCGACCCTCGCCGAGTTCGAGGCCGATGTCGCTGCGGGCAAGATTCACTACTTCATCGCGTCCGGTGGGGGAGGTCCCGGCGGCGGCGTCGGAAGCTCCTCCAGTTCGAGCGCGATCGCGAGCTGGGTCGAGTCGCACTTCACCGCCAAGACGGTCGGAGGGTTGACGGTGTACGACCTGACCGCCTCCTGAGCTCTGCTGCGCGGGGAGTGCGTTGTCCTCTTCGCCAACGGCACGTCCTTCGACTCGATCTCCCGGTCAGGGACAGCCTTGCGGGCGGGGAAGTCAACCCGACGGCGGCCCTACCGGCCGAGATCCGACCCGGGCGAGCGCAGCTTGGGCATTCCGGACGTACGCGATCGCTCCCTTGCGCTCGTAGCCCTCGATCGCCTGCTCGAGCGCCCGCGCCGCCTCCTCGCGCTCCCCTGCGAGCTCGAACACGCCCGCGACGTCGAGGAGCACCCTCCCGGTGACGAGGACGTAGTCGGTGGACTCTGCAAGCTCCCGGGCCTCGAGGGCGAGCCGGAGCGCGGCCTCGAGCTCGCCGCGACCCGCGAGCAGCTTCGCTCGCACGCGCGTCAGCCCGATGCGCGCATCCATGTCGTCGTCGATGACCCCCTTCGCCGCACGCTCGATCCTCTCGCCGATCTCCTCCCCGAGGCCCTGCGCGAGCAGTGCGTCTGCGAGACACGGCACGAGGCTGCCGTAGTGGCCCCAGTCGCCCGCCCGTTCGAGGGCCTCGCAGCTCGGTCCGGTCTCACGCTCCGCGGCCGCCGGGTCGCCCGCGAGCAGCTCGATCTCCGCGATCACCCGCCCGACGCCGATCGCGCGGAGGATCGTCAACCCCAGCTCCTCGGCGAGCTTCGCCGCCTGTCCGGCGAGCTCCCGGGCCGCGTCGATGCGGCCGAGCATCGCCTGCAGGTAGGAGCTCTGGGCAAGCAGCACCACGTCCGCCCGGCTCGTCCCCGTCGTGAGGGCAGAGAGCTCCTCGGCATGATCCAGAGCCGTGGCTACCGGCGTCGGCCCCTCGACCATGCCGGTGACGGCGCGGCCCATCAGATCGATCTCCGCCGCCGAGAGTCCGGCCCGGCGCGCGTGCACGAGGCCCTGCTCGCAGCGCTCGAGTGCGAGGGCCGTGTCGCCGCGCCAGAACGCGAGCGACGCCGAGAGCCTGAACGCATTCGACAGCCCCTCCGCACGGCCGGAGGTCTCGAGAACATCCGACAAGCCTGCGAGGGTCGCCTCGATCTGCCGATGGCTGACGGAAAGCATCGTGTGGAGCCTGAGCTCGCAGAGGTCGACGGCGACCTCGGCCGCGAGCCCGGCATCTCGCGCGTTCGCGGCGCCCTCGGCCGCTTCCGAGAGAAACCCCTCGGCCAGGTCGAGGCGGCCGGTTTCCGTGAGCGCGCGACCGAGCAAGGCGAGCTGTTCCAGCCGGTCGGGATCGTCCTCCGGGAGCAGCGCCGTCGCCCGCTCGAGGAGGTTCGTCGCGGCCCGCATGTCGTTGCGGCGGAACGCACGGCGACCGGCAGAGCCGAGCCAGTCGGCAGCCTGCACTCCGAGCGAGCGCGTCTCCTCGTCGATCAGGCCGAGGTCGACCCGGCACCGGTATGCCTGCTCGAGGTGGTAGCCGAGGAGCTCCGCCAGCTCGACGAGCTGGGTTCCGTGCCCCTGGAGCCAACCGGCGAAGCGCGTGTGCAGGTCGGCACGCGTGGACTTCGGAAGCGCGTCGTATGCGGCGTCGCGGATGAGGACATGTCGGAATCGGAACGCGTCCTCCCCGGCGAACTGAGGCTTGTCCGGTCGAACCAGCTCCTTGCGAACGAGCGCGGTCAGCCTTGTCGCCACGTGCGGCTCCTCGGGTGCGAGGGCCTGCACTGCCCCCTGGTGGAAGATCCTGCCTTCGACTGCGCCGCGCTCGAGAACGACTCGCTCGGCATCCTCGAGCTGCTCGAGCCGGGCGCTCAGGAGCGCCTGGATCGTCGGCGGAATCGCCACGACGTCGCCCGTCGAGTCCTCGACCAGCGCCACGATCTGCTCGACGAACAGCGGATTGCCCTCGGCCACCGTGAGGATCCGAGCGCGAGTCTGCTCGTCGAGCTCGGCGATGCTGGCGATCATCGCCGCGGCTTCGTCGGCGCCGAGCGGCTCGAGCAGGACGCTGGTGCTGTTGACCTTGCCGCCCGCCCAGTCCGGCCTGATCTCCAGGAGCTCGGGCCGCGCGATGCAGAGCAGCAAGATCGGCGCATCGCGCGCAAGGTCGGCGACGTGCTCGACCAGCTCGAGGAACGTCGCCTCGCCCCAGTGGACGTCGTCGAAGACGCAGACGAGCGGCCGGTCGGCTGCCACGGCCTCGAGCAGCTTCCGAACCGCACGCGCGATCTCCTCCTTCGAGATCGCATTGTCCTCGCCGAGCAGCGAGCGGAGGCCCAGATCGGCAGCTGGATCGACGTTCACACCGGGGAGCTGCTTGACGACCTCGACGACCGGCCAGTAGGTGATGCCCTCGCCGTAGGGGAGGCAGCGGCCGCGGACGATGCGTGCGGCCTCGAGCGAGGTCAGGAACTCGGCGGCGAGACGCGACTTGCCGACCCCCGCCGCGCCGAGGATCGTGAACAACTGACAGGAACTGTCACCCGCTGCCTGGTCGTAGGCGTCGCGTAGCCGGCGCAGCTCCGTCTCGCGACCGACGAGCGGTGTGTCGAGCTTGCGGGCGAACCCTTCGTCCCCGTGCACCGCGAGCAGGAGATGTGCTGCGATCGGGTCGGTCTTGCCCTTGACCGCGAACTGCGAGACGGCCTCGACCTCCGCGGCATCGCGGGTCAGGCGGAGAGTCTCCTCGCCGATCAGGATCTGGCCCGGCTGCGCTGCCTGCTCGAGCCGTGCAGCGACGTTGACGGCATCGCCGGTTGCGAGCCGCTCGTCCGTGCCCGTGACGACCTCGCCGGTCATGACGCCGATACGTCCCTCGACGCCGAGCTCCGGCAGGGCGTCTCGCATCTCCACTGCTGCGCGCAGGGCTCGGAGTGCATCGTCTTCGTGAACGACCGGGACGCCGAACACGGCCATCACCGCGTCACCGATGAACTTCTCCACGGAGCCGCCGTGCCGCTCGATGATCGCCTGCATGCGCTCGAAGTACCGGGCCAGGAGCACGCGAAGCGCCTCCGGGTCGAGCCGCTCGCCGAGCTCCGTCGAGCCCGTGACGTCGCAGAAGAGAACCGTGACGACCTTGCGGTGCTCGCGCGCCGGCGCCGCCGCGACCGCGGCGCCGCAGAACGGACAGAAGGCGAACTCGCCTTGCAGCTCCTTGCCGCAGCTCTGGCAGGCCGGCATGCGACGAGTCTACGGCGCTCGAAGCGTCGAGTTACTAGACGCTCTGCGAGATCCGCGCGCCGAAGAAGACGCCCGCGATGCCGCCGATCGCTGCGAACAGCAACGACGAGAGCGACATCTGCGAGCTCCCCCAGAGATCGGGCACGAAGCTTCCTACGGTGGCGCCGACGAGCGAGCACATTCCGATCACGGAGCGTCCCACGGGACGAAAATCGGCAATCGATTGCGCCGGCAGCATCCCTCGACTGCGTCCTCGACCGGGGCTACGATGAATCTCGGTATGGCCCGCCGGTTCGCGTGGGCAGGCATCGTCGCGGCGGCGCTTGCAGTCGCCGTTGCCGGCGGATCGCATGCGGCGACGAGAGCCGCTTCCTGCAGCACCAACGGCCTCTCGGTCTCGTCGGTTCGCGTTGTCGTTCTGCGCGCCGAGGGCGTTTCGTGCACGGCGGCGAGAAAGGTCGCAGGCAGCGTCGCCGTCGACGTCGCCCACGGCCGGACGATCTCGATCGCAGGCTCGATCGGCTTCGGGATGAGCGAGCAGTCGTGCACCGGCTGCAGGACGACGACGAAGGTGTCGGTCACCTACCCGCACGGGAGCATCACGGTCGGCCTGAGTGGCGGCTCGGGGCCGAGCGAGCCGCCACCCGAGCCGATCCCCTCGTTCGGCGGCGGCTCCGGAGCCGTCGTCTAACGCGCGAGGCGCTCGGCGAGATACGCGAGGCTGAGCGGGTAGCGCCAGGACGTGTTGCGGTGCGTGCCCTCGAAGAGCTCGAAGTGGACGATCTCGCCGGAGACGCCCGCGGCGTCCACGGCCTGCCTGAAGGCGGTCGCGCCAAGATCGGCGAAGTACTCGTCGTTGCGCCCGGCGTCGATCCAGATCCCCCGTGCGGCCCGCAGCGCTTCGGCGTGCGCGGCGGCGAGCCTGACCGGATCCCAGGCGAGCCAGCGCTCGAAGACCTCCGGCACGAGCTCGCCGGTGTCGATCCGGAAGGGCAGGTCGATCGACCCGTCGGGATTCGAGGAGTATGCGGCGGCACAGGCGTACACCGACAGGAGCACGTGGTCGGTCGGGCGGCCGAACGCGGGGCGGCCCGAGCGGAAGTCGGCCCAGAAGGCGTGGAACTCGCCGTCGTACTCGTTCCGGAGCGCCTGGGCTGCGGCCGGAAACTCGAGGGCGAGCGTGACCTCGAACAGGGCGTCGCCCGCGTGCGTCGCGAACGCCCCGAAGAGATCGGGCCGCAGGATCCCCCAGACCATCGCGCCGAACCCACCGGAGGACTTGCCCTGGATGCCGCGGTGCGCCGCCTCCGGCAGCGTGCGGAAGTGCTCGTCCACGAACCTCACGACGTCCTCGCAGAGATAGGTGCCGTAGGCTCCGATCGCCGGTGAGTCGACGAACTGGGAGCCGCCGAGTGCCGTGAAGGCGTCGACGAGCACGAGCAGCGCCTCGACGCCGACTTCGTCGACCACCGCGGGAAGTGTCTTCGCGAACGGCGAGACGTTGAACCAGGCGCGTGCCTGGCCCGTGAATCCCTGCAGCAGGTAGATCGAGGGGAACCTGCGGTCGGCCTCGGTGTCATAGGCCGGCGGCGTCCAGACGAACAGCGGGCGGGTCGCCGGGTCGCCGAGCGCGTTTCTGCCCAGGGCCCGGCTCTCGATCTCGAGCTCGTGCCAGCCCACGTCAGCTGCGGGGCGTCCAGGGCTCGCCGAGGCGCTCCTGGAGCAGCCGGACGGCCCCCGCGATCGGGATCCGCGCCTGGCTAAGGGTGTCGCGGTCACGGATCGTGACGGTGTCGTCCTCGAGCGTCTGGCCGTCGATCGTCAGCGCCCAGGGCGTGCCGATCTCGTCCTGGCGGCGGTACCGCTTGCCGATCGAGGCCGAGTCGTCGTACTCGGCCGACATCGCCGCGCGGAGCTCCTCGTACAGCGTCCTCGCCTTCCCGACCATGCCCTCGTCCTTGCCGATCAACGGCAGCACGGCGGCCTTCACCGGCGCGAGCCGCGGATGCAGCCGCAGCACCGTCCTCTGGTCGCCCGAGACCTCTTCCTCGTCGTAGGCGTCGACGAGGAACGCGAGCGCGGCACGATCGGCGCCTGCGGCCGGCTCGATCACATACGGCACGTATCGCTCGTCGTGCCCGATCCACTCGAGCTTCGTCCCCGACTGTCCGGCATGAGCGGTGAGGTCGTAGTCGCCGCGGTTCGCGATCCCTTCGAGCTCCGACCAGCCGATCGGGAAGAGGTACTCGAGGTCGCTCGTCCCGCTCGAGTAGTGGGAGAGCTCATCGGCGTCGTGCGCGCGCACGCGGAGGTGGCTCTCGCGCATGCCGAGCCCGAGGTACCAGCGGCGGCGCTCCGCGATCCAGTACTCGTACCACTTCTCTGCGTCGGCGGGCGGGACGAAGAACTCCATCTCCATCTGCTCGAACTCGCGGGTCCGGAAGAGGAAGTTCCCGGGCGTGATCTCGTTTCGGAAGCTCTTGCCGATTTGCGCAATCCCAAAAGGGGGCTTGACGCGCAGAGAGGAGGTGACGTTCTTGAAGTTGACGAAGATGCCCTGCGCGGTTTCCGGTCGCAGATAGGCGACCGAGCCTTCCTCGCGCACCGGACCGATCGACGTCTCGAACATGAGGTTGAACTGGCGTGCCTCGGTCAGGTCGCAGTCGGGTGTCTCGCCCGGGTGCTTCGACGGCTTGCGGCCGCAGGCGGAGGCGTCGAGATGGTCGGCCCGGAACCGCAGCTTGCAGGCCCGGCAGTCGACGAGCGGGTCCGAGAAGCCGCCCACGTGCCCCGAGGCGACCCACACCTGCGGATGGAGGATGATGGCCGAGTCGAGCAGGACGATGTCCTCGCGCTCCTGCACCATCGAGCGCTGCCATTCGGCCTTCACGTTCTGCTTGAGCAGGACGCCGTAGTGGCCGTAGTCGAAGGCGGAGCCGAGGCCGCCGTAGATGTCCGAGGAGGGGTAGACGAAGCCGCGCCGCCGGCACAGCGCCGCCACCTTCTCGATCGTCGCTTGGCCTTCGTAGCGCTCGAGCTCCGCCATGCCCTGAAACTACAGTCTCGCGGGTGAGCACAAGCGGGCAGGACGTGGTCGAGCTCCATGTCGTCTCGGACGCGACGGGCGAGACGGCGACCCGGGTCGTCGACGCGACCGAGGCCCAGTTCCCCGACCAGCCGTTCGTGACCGTTCGCCATCCCCGCGTCGAGACGATTGCCGACCTGCAGCTCGCGCTGGCGCGGATGGAGGACCGGCGCGCCGTGGTGATCTTCACGCTCGTCGAACCGACTCTTCGCTCGGCGATGCGCGAGCTCTGCGACGAGGCGGCCGTTGACTACTGTGACCTGCTCGCCGAGCCGCTCGAGGCCGTGGCGCGGGTCTCGGGCCGCAAGGCGGAGATGCGGCCGCGCGCCCGTCCCGCCCTCGACGAGAGCTACTTCAAGCGGATCGCGGCGATCGAGTTCGCGGTGAAGAACGACGACGGGCTCGGGCGCGGGCTCGAAGAGGCCGACGTTGTGCTCGTCGGGGTCTCACGCACCTCGAAAACGCCGCTCTCGATCTACCTCGGCTATCTCGGCTGGAAGGCGATGAACGTTCCGCTCGTCAAGGGAATCGATCCGCCGGTCGAGCTGTTCCAGATCGACCCGGGGCGCGTGGTCGGCCTCACGATCGACCCGGTGCGCCTTGCCGATATCCGCAGCGAGCGCTTGATGCTGATGGGCGGCGACCGGCGCTACGCCGACCTGAACGAGATCCACGAGGACCTCGACCACGCCAAGCAGATTCACCGGAGAATCGGCTGCCCGGTGATCGACGTCTCAGAGCTCTCGATCGAGGAGATCTCGCTGCGGATCGTGCGTGCGGTCGAGCGGGGCGGGAACCGGCGGGCGTGAAGCCGAAGCCTCCTGTCTCGAGGTGGCGGTGGGCGCTGTGGTCGGCCCTGCTCGGGTTCGCGCTGGTCGTGTTCTACGGCCTCTTCACGCCGTTCTGGTTCGCGCTCCGCTCGATCGCGTGGCTCACCGAGTTCCGCGCGCGCCGGAGGAGGTAGGCGTCCATGCCGTGGCGAGAGACCATTGTCGTGGTAACAATCAGTCGATGAGTGGAGACAAGCGCTTCGTCTTCGACTTCGGCGAGCCCGCCCCGGGCGGTCGGGAGCTTCTCGGCGGCAAGGGTATCGGCCTCGCCGAGATGACGGGGCTCGGGCTCCCGGTTCCGGGCGGCTTCACGATCACCACCGACGCGTGCCGCGCCTACATGGCAGCCGGCGACCTCCCGAACGGGCTCGAGGAGGAGGTCACCGAGCACGTCCGCCGGCTCGAAGAGCAGACGGGCAAGCGTTTCGGCGACCATGGCGACCCACTGCTCGTCTCGGTTCGTTCCGGGGCGGCGATCTCGATGCCGGGGATGATGGACACGATCCTCAACCTCGGCCTCGGCGACGAGGCGGTCGAGGGGCTCGCGGCCGGGACGGGTAACCGGCGCTTCGCCTACGACTCCTACCGGCGCCTGATCCAGATGTTCGGCGAGGTCGTCGACGGGATCGACGGGCACCGCTTCGAGGACGCGCTGACGGAGCTCAAGCGGGAGCGGGGAGCGGCGCAGGACACGGACCTCACGGCAGATGACCTGGCAGATCTCGTCGAGTCGTTCCGGCAGATCTATCGCGAGGAGAAGGGCGCCGACTTCCCCCAGACCGCGACCGAGCAACTGATGCGCGCGGTGCGGGGTGTGTTCGACTCGTGGAACACTCCGCGCGCGCAGGTGTATCGCCGCGCGAACGACATCCCGGATGACATCGGCACGGCGGTCAACGTCGTCCAGATGGTGTTCGGGAACAAGGGCGACCGCTCGGGGACGGGCGTCGTGTTCACGCGGAACCCCTCGACGGGCGAGAGAGAGATCTACGGCGAGTACCTCGCGAACGCGCAAGGCGAGGACGTCGTGGCGGGCATCCGCACGCCGCAGCCGGTGGAGGCGCTCGGCCGTGAGATGCCCGAGGCCTATGAGCAGCTGATCGAGACGCTGCACCGGCTCGAGGAGCACTACAGGGACGTCCAAGACACCGAGTTCACGGTCGAGAACGGGGTGCTCTACATGCTCCAGACGCGCTCGGCGAAGCGCACGGCCGCTGCTTCGCTGAAGGCCGCGGTGGACATGGTCGACGAGGGCCTGATCAGCCGAGAGGAGGCCGTGGTGCGCATCGATCCCGGCCAGCTCGACCAGCTCCTGCATCCTCGCATCGATCCCGACACGGCTCCCGAGGCGGTCGCCAAGGGGCTCAACGCGAGCCCCGGCGCGGCAAGCGGCGGAATCGTCTTCGATGCGGACGCGGCGGTCGAGAAGGCGAAGGGCGGCCCGGTGATCCTCGTGCGCTACGAAACGACGCCCGACGACATCCACGGGATGATTGCCGCGAACGGGATCCTGACCGTCCACGGAGGGATGACCTCGCATGCGGCGGTCGTCGCGCGGGGCATGGGCAAGCCGTGCGTCGCCGGGTGCGACGGGCTGACCCTCGCGGACGGCAGCGCGAGGCTCGGCGGGCGCGAGCTGCACGAGGGCGACGTGATCACGATCGACGGCGGGACCGGCTCGGTGTTCCTCGGCAAGATCGAGCTCGTCCCGCCTCAGCTGAACGACGACTTCCAGACGGTGCTCGCCTGGGCCGACGCCTTCCGGCGCCTGCGTGTGCGCGCGAACGCGGACACACCGTCCGACGCCGTGCGCGCCCGCGAGTTCGGCGCGCAGGGAATCGGCCTCTGCCGGACAGAGCACATGTTCTTCGGCGAGGAGCGGCTGCCCGTGATGCAGGAGATGATCCTGGCGGACACCGAGGCGGGGAGGCGCGACGCCCTCGAACGGCTTCTGCCGTTCCAGCAGGCGGATTTCGACGGCATCTTCGAGGCGATGAGTGGCCTCCCGGTGACAATCCGCCTGCTCGACCCGCCGCTGCACGAGTTCCTGCCGCCCGAGGATCAGGCGGCCGACGAGGCGATGCGCGCACGGATCAGAGCGCTGCACGAGTCCAACCCGATGCTCGGCCTGCGCGGCTGCCGGCTCGGGCTCGTCTATCCGGAGATCTACGAGATGCAGATCAGGGCGATCGCCCGCGCGGCGGTAGCCGTGGAGGCGCGCCGCGGCGAGGCCCCGCAGGTCGAGATCATGCATCCACTCGTCGGGTTCGCCGAGGAGCTGCGCCGCCTGCATGAGCTGACCGAGCGGGTGTGGGCCGAAGAGGCGCCGGGGCTCGAGCACACGGTGGGGACGATGATCGAGCTGCCGAGAGCCTGTATCCGCGCCGACGAGATCGCCGCGCACGCACAGTTCTTCTCCTTCGGCACGAACGACTTGACACAGACGACGCTGGGCGTCTCCCGCGACGACGCCGAGGGCAAGTTCCTCGCCCGCTACCTGCACGACGGTGTGATCGAGCGGAACCCGTTCGAGGTGCTCGACACGACAGGTGTCGGCGGGCTGATGGAGATCGCTGTAGAGCGCGGACGCGAGGCAAACCCGGGCTTGAAGATCGGGATCTGCGGTGAGCACGGCGGCGAGCAGCGCTCGGTTGCTTTCTGCCACTCGCTGGGGCTCGACTACGTCTCCTGCTCCCCGTACCGAGTGCCCCTCGCGCGGCTCGCTGCCGCGCAGGCCGCCCTGGCCGAAGCAGGCTCGGCGGCGTACGTCGCTGCTGGTGGGTAGCTCAGCTCCTTGTCCGGGAGTGAGTCTTCCAGCTACCAATCCAAAGAGTGATGAAGATCAGCTCTCAGCGCGGGCGTCGCCGTTCCCGTTCGAGGTGGCGGACGCGGCTACTCATGCTGGCGGTATCCGTCCTTCCCGAGATCATCGTCCTGAGGCGGCGCGGCTACCCGCCGGCGGGCAACGTCGTGGTTCGCTGCCGGAAGGCCCATCTGTTCACAACCATCTGGATTCCCGGCGTGTCCGCAAAGGCGCTCCGGCTTGGGCCTTGGAGGCTTCAGCGCTGCCCGGTCGGCGGTCACTGGTCGATCGTGACGCCGGTAAGGCGGTCTGAACTGACCGAGGAACAGGACCGTGCGGCGGCTCGCAGCCGCGACATTCGCGTTCCCTGACCGCGTCTTCTGAGCAGCCGCGTCGAACGGTGGCAGCCGCCACGGTGGGTGCAGTAGCCTCGACGACGTCCGCGGAGAAGCGCTCGTGGACGAAGACGGCGGGCTACGGCGTGGCCATGCGGGCGCCGATCACGACGGCGGTGTGGTCCGCCGTGGTATCTACGGCGCATGCTCCGAAGGCGTCTTCGCCGTCCTCTCTGGCGCCTCGCGATGAGAACTGCGAGTGGGGTCCACACCGTCGTGTATCGCGCGAGCGGGGGCCGCGTCGCCGGCGAGGCGGGGAACCTGCCGGTGCTGCTTCTGACGACGACCGGCCGGAAGACCGGCAAACAGCGGACGACGCCGCTCCTGTTCATCCGTGACGGGGACGACCTGGTCGTCGTCGCCTCGAACGGCGGAATGGACTGGTTTCCGGCGTGGTGGCTGAACGTGCAGCAGCACCCGGCTGCTGTGATCGAGATCGGCCGGGAACGGCGAGATGTCACTGCCCGCAAGGCCGATCCGGAGCGGCGGGCGCGGCTCTGGCCCGAGTTCACCGGGCCCTATCCCGACTATCTCAAGTACGAGGCACGCACGACTCGTGAGATACCGCTGGTGATCCTCCATCCGAACCATCGGGAGTAGGTCGGTTCGGGGTGTACTTCCGCACACCGGCGCAGCCGTCGCCCGTTGGGCACACGGGCGCAGGCGGCTCGCCTTCCGCCCGGTCGCGAAGTACCGTTCCGTGGATGGCTGGACTCGGGCCCGACCGCGGGGGTGGGGACGTCATCCGCAGGCTAGTGCCTGCCGCCCTCGTGCTCGTCGGCGTTGTCCTACTCGTGAGCTGGTTCACGAGCGGCTCGGAGAGCGATCATGCACGCCGAGCGGTTCAATCGCTGTTCGTGAATCCCGCAACCTCGAAGCGGACTGCACATGTCGACAGCTGTGACCAGATAGGCGCGAACGCCGGGGCGCGCATCTACCTCTGCGACGTGACCGCGACTAACTGCACGCGGTTCTTCCAGTTTGATGTCTATCGAGAGTCCGTATATGGAGCGGAGCCCGTCTCGGCTCCGACCATCGCGTTGAGGCACCCGTGTATTCCAATTCATTCCTAACCTCGGATGTCTTCTCGCATACGGTGATCGCGGTGTATCAGGTTCTCACGCTCACGCTCACGCTCGCGCTGGTTGTGTTCGCCGTCGCGGACGCCGGAGCGGTGACGAAGAAGAAGCGGAAGGCCGTCTCGCCGCCGCGCGGGCGGCCCGAAAGTCGACTCCAGCCCAGTCGCGGCGGAGACGAGCACGATCAGTCGCCCCGGTAGTCGAACGGCGCTGAGTACCCGCAGTTGCCTGCGTAGTCGAACCGCAGCGGGCCGTCATCGACGTGCAGCTCGTCGGTGACGAGCTCCTCGCCGCTCTCCTCGTGGCCGGGGATGACGCAGGTGACGGTCTCCGGACCCGAGTACGCGTCCCTGATGCGCACGCTCACGAGGTCTCGGATCCTGAGCCACTGGCGGCGCGGCTCATGAGAGACCTCGATCTCGACCGGGCGGACGGCGACGAGCACGCTCTCCTTCCAGGCCCAGGGGAAGTGGTTCAGAGCATCGCCCCCGAGTCGGCCGGTGTAGATGTCTGCGATGGCGGTGCGTTGGGCCTCGCTCGCCTGTACGTCGACGTAGATCACGAAGCTCCAGGGCGATCCCGGCTCGTCGTCGTGGTACCGCGTCGCCAATGCAACCTTGAGGCCGTCGAGTCGCACATCACCGGCGTGGCCGTCTTCGATGACCCACGAGAGCACGCCGAGACACTCACCGTAGGTCGACCGCCCACCGGGGACTCCGTCGATCCTGCGGCACGGGCAGATCGCGACGCAATTGCACGACTCGAAGTAGCTGCCGCGGATGTGCCAGCGTGCCATAGCAGCACCCATCTTCTCAGGTGGACGCCGATCTTGAAATCCGTTCCCCGAGGCTCGATGATCGCCCCTTCGTCATCGATGCGGCAGGAGGTGAGGCATGAACGGGTCGTCGGGACGGCGACTGGCGGCGGTTGGAGCGGTCGCGGTGGTCGTGCTCTGGGTGATCGGCTTCTTCCTCGCCGGCAAGCCGCCGGCGTTCGACGCGAGCTCCGAGAAGGTCGTCGACTACTACGCGAACCATCACAAGCAGGTGCTGATCGCGGTGCTGATGGTGTCGATCGGGATTGCGATCTTCCTCGCCGTGATGGCGCAGCTCGCGGTCTACCTCCGGTCGGTCGGCCAACCGTCCCTGGGTGCAGCAGCCCTGGCCGGCGCAGCTGCAATAGGCGGCCTCTTCTCGGTCGGAGCGGCTCTCTACGGCGTGATCAGCCAGGTGGTCGCGATGGGAGGCGCCGACCCGCGGTTGGCGCGGGCCCTGTACCAGCTCGACCAGTTCGCCGGCGTTCCCATCTACTGGCTTACGCTCGTGATCGTCGTCTCGGTTGCGCTCGCCGCTCACCGCAGGGTTTTTCCCGACTGGGCGCTGTGGCTGAGCGCCGTCCTCGCCGTGATCGTGATCCTCGGCGGGGTCTCGGTGAAGGCAACCGGCGCGTTTGCGGCCGGAACGGGTGCCTTCGCGGGCATCGGCTTCGCGGCCTCGATGGTGTTCCTGCTCGAGGTCGGGGTGCTGCTGTGGACCGCAAAGGACCCGAGAGCCGACTAGACGACAGCGTAGGCGAAGATCACGGAGGCGACCGCGACGCCGGCCGCGCAGGCGAGGCATGCGGCCGTCGAGCGGCGGAGTTCCGTGAAGAGCAGCATCAGTACGGCCCCGGCGATCAGGCCGCCGATGTGGCCTCCGATCGAGATCCCGGGCAGCGAGAACGTCAGGACGAGGTTCAGGATGATCAGCGCGAGGATCTGCCCGCCGCTGTGAATCATG
>Ga0335080_10001305_pt1 | contig 24148 bp, 18 predicted proteins | sample Lox_Sample_34_FD_206720 | JGI IMG/M metagenome (GOLD analysis project Ga0335080, IMG submission 206720) | Soil microbial communities from Loxahatchee National Wildlife Refuge, Florida, United States - Lox_Sample_3.4 | ecosystem: Environmental > Terrestrial > Soil > Wetlands | place: USA... | reverse complement strand
CCGCTGCTGGTCTCGATCGCATTCTTCCTGGTCGCCGATATCGACAACCCGCGCCACGGCGTGATCGCCGTGCATCCGCTCAATCTGGAGAACGTCTCGCTCCTGCCCGGGGCGCGTTGATCGCCCCACCCCACCCTTTACCAAGGAGATACCATGAACGGAAAACAGAAAGCGGTTCTGATCGCGGGATTCGTGCTGATCCTGGCCACAGGCGCGTATCCGCCATGGATGCAATCCTGGCAATTCCCCACTGGGGGAGAAGACGCCTGGCACCGGATCGACAGGGGCGCGGAGGGTTACTCCTGGCTCTTCCAGCCTCCCGCGGTTCCCAACTGGGTGGACTCGACCTTTCAGAAACCCGGCGATCCGGACGTCAAGGAGGACATGAAGAAGGTCTTGGTTTCATTGAGGACGCCCGGTACCTGGAGAGCGCAGATCGACCTGCGCCGCGTGTCGATCGAGTGGGGCATCATCCTGGCAGGCGTCTTCGCCGGCATCCTCGGATTTGCCCGCAAGGGTGATCTGCGGAAGGCCGGCTGATCGTCCGGTTTCCGCGCCCTGCCGCGAGGTACAATCAATCTGTACGCGGGTTCTCGCGTCCGCCCTCCGTACTCCAACCAGGAGAATCTTCATGCGAAATCAGTGCTTGTACTGCGCGGCATTGGCCGCCTCCTTCCTAGCCACGAACCTGATGGCGCAGTCGTTGCCCCCGGTCGCGATTGCGGTTCCACTATCGGCGCAGGAGACTATGACCACCGGCATGGTCGGCATCACGCTCAGCCAGACCGCCCGCCTCAACGTCTTGAATCTGAACACGGTGCCTTCCGCCACGAATGTGCCGACTCCGCCTCCGAACTGCAATGTCGAGATGCAATTCGTCGACGCGAAGAACAATGTCCTAAAACAGAACACCGTGACGAATTTCGCTCCTCAAACGGCCACTTCGCTGGATTTGAACGCGGCGACCACGAATATCTCGGGACCGACCGCACAACGCTCCCAAGTCCGCGGCGTTGTGAGCGTCAACCCTCCCACCACCTCTACAACTCCGTCGAATCCCGGCCGCTGCAGCGTAGCGGTCACTCTGGAGGTCTTCGACAACACCAGCGGCAGCACCGTCTCCCTTACCACCGACGTCCACGTGATCGGTGTCAGCGGCATCCTGCCTTTTTTGATCAACACCGGAAATCGGGACTGATCCGCACTCCGGCGCCCGGCACCGCCGGTAACCTCAGTCACTGCGGCATCACGCAAAGCAGGTCATCATGAAGCTATGGATGTCTCCCTCTTGCCGGCGGAATGGCAGGAGGCATTCCGCCGTGACCGCGCCGAGACGCCGCCGTTTCCCGACCCGCTGCCCGAACGCCGTCTGGCGCGCCTCCTCGCCGCGTTCATCCTCACCGGTCTTTTCTTCATGGTCCTGCCTGGAACGGTGCTCGGCGTCTGGAATCTGGTCGGCATCAGTTCGCAACGGGAGATGGCCGCGGTTTCCGTGGCCTGGATACAGGCACACGGGCACGCGCAGTTCTTCGGCTGGGTCGGGACCTTTATTCTCGGGATCTCGCTCTACACCTTGCCGAAGTTTCGCGGAGCATGGTGCCGTTCGATCCCCATGGGCTGGACCGTTTGGGCCATGTGGAGCGCGGGTGTGGCGCTGCGCTGGTTCGCCGGTGTTCAACACTCCGTACATCCGTGGCAATTTCGCATCGCCGCTGGCCTGGAGCTCATCGCTGCCGCTCTCTTCCTCTCGCTGGTGACCGCGCGCGGCCCTAAACGCCGCGCTCTGCAGGCCTGGGAGCTTCCGGTGTTCGCGGGCCTCGCATCGTTGATGCTGCTGCTAGTTTGGCAGGTCCTGATCGCTAGCCAGCCGCTTCCGTCGCCCGCCCTGCCCGCCGCAGCCGATCGCGTCCTGATCTCCCTGGCGATCTGGACATTCGCCTTACCGGTGGTCGCGGGATACTCCGCAAAGCTGTTCCCTGGACTGATCGGCGCTCCGACGCCTCATCCGGCGGGAATCCGCCTGGCTCTGCCGGCGCTTCTGGCGTTGCTGGCCGCGGCCGCCGGATTCGTACTCGACTGGTCCGCCGTGGCCGCCGCGTGCACATGCATCGCGGTGGCGATCGTCGCGTGGTGGTTGGGCGCGTTTCATCCGCAAAGGGGAAAACCGAAGACTACCGGAGTCTACCCGCGGTACCCTCGCTTCGCAAGGTTCGCCTATGTCTGGCTGGCTGTGTCTGCGCTGCTCAGCTTCGACACTTCCCGCCCCGGCATGCTCGGCGCATCGCGTCATGCCTTCACGGTGGGATTCCTCGCCACGCTCATCTTCGCCATCGGACCGCGCATCCTGCCCTCGTTCCTGAATAGCCGGGAGCTTTGGAGTGCCCGCCTGATGCATCTCTCCTTGGTGCTGATCACCGCGGGCTGCTCGCTCCGCGTGCTCGCGGAACCCCTGGCCTATGGCGGACTCGTGGATGCGGCGTGGAAGGTTCTACCGGTTTCCGCGTTTACCGAGTTGTCGGCGGTCCTGTTATTCGGGCTCAACATGGCGGCCAGCCTCGCGACATCGATTCCCTCCTGGTTCGGGCGCAAACAGGTCAACGATCGGATGAGCGTCTACTGGCTGGTTTCGAGCTACTCTGCCACTCGACAGATCATGGTCGCCAACGGACTGGTCACGCTGGCGAAAGCGGATGCGATTCCCAGGAGCCTCACCTTGCGCGAAGCCGCCCTCGCCGATAGCGTGCCACCCGAGATTCTGGTGGAGAAGCTCGGAGATTTCTTCGAGTCGCGCCTGCCGCGATCGCTGAGATCGGCCTGAGCGCGCATCGCGCTAGCCCGCGTACAAGCCCCGCGCAAGCTCCCAGTTGTACTGGAAGTTCTCCGCCGCCGGCATCCGCTGCGCGTTGTAGATCATCAGCGGAACTTCCATCTCGTGCAGCGAGCCGTGCGCGCGATACTCGGAAGGCAGCGCCTCGAATTCCGAATCCAGCTCGCCGAACACCGTATCCCGGTCTCCGAGCACGACCAGGTCGCCGATCCGCGAAGCCATCAGATGATAGCGCTTCACCGCTTCGCTTCTGGTCAGAACGGATTCGACACCCTCCAAGCCGGTCAGTGTACGGGCTATCACGTCAATTTCCGCGGGATGGTTGCAGTAGACCCACGCCACGCCGCCATACCCGCGATGATGCTGGAGGTACTTGTCCCGGTCCACGGAGATCGCGATGCGAATCGGGTGGCCGCGGCGCGCGCAGGCCTTTTCCAGGTCCCAGCACCGCGTCTTGTGGTTCATCCCGTGGTCCGCCGTTAGCAGGAATGCGGCATCGGGAGCGGCGCCCGCCGCCTCGCCGAGAAGCTGGTCCAGTCGTGCCAGATGCTCCTTTGATTCGGGAGCTTCGGGAGGCCACGTGTGCATCGGGTAGTCCGTGGTGTGGATGTACAGGCAGCCAAGATCGCCGCGGCGCTTGAGCAGATCGATGGCCGCCGTCAGCAGCCAGTAGTTGATTTCCCGGCTGTAGATTCCGGGCGCCGGGCCCAGCCGCTCCACCCAATCCTTTGGCGGCGTCTCGGCCGCGAGCACAAGATCGGCGCCGGCAGGCAGTAGCGTCGTAGTCTTTTTCTTAGCCGAGAGCAACGCCGACTTCACGCCATGTTTTTGGGCGCGCTGAAACAGCGTCGGCGTCAACAGCAGGTCGGCGGTCTCCATATACTCTTCGCGGCCCGTGCTTCTGTCGAAATACGAATTTCCCGTGATGCCGTGCCGGTCGGGCCATACGCCGCAGCAGATCGAAGCGTTGTTCGTATTGGTTACCGAAGGCATGGTGCATTGCACGCGGCGATACAACCCCCGCTTGCGCCATTCAGCCAGGGTTGGCATGCGGCTTGCTTCTAAATATTGGCTGCCGAATCCGTCGCACATCAGCAGCACCGTGCGTTGCGGCGCCTGCCGGCAGAATGCGGGTGCGGCGGCCAATGACGCGGGTGATAACAGAAATTGACGCCTGCTTAGCGGGCCAGATGTCATGGGCTCATGATAATAGTCCGCACACGCGGCTTGTCAAACCCCTTCCGGAAAAGTGGAGACAATGATAATCTCACAAGACTAAAAGGAGGCAGGCATGTCGCCCAAGTCGATGGCCGCGTGGTGCGGCTTCACGCTGGCAATCCTGACGTGGACGTTCGCAGCGGCACAGAATCGTGTCCCGGCAAAAAGGGGAGCAGTCAAGCCGGCGCTTCCGGAAGCCCCGGCCGGGTTCGACAACAAGAGCAACGGTATGGTGGATGACGCAACCCATCAGGCCGACCAGGTGAAGTTCGACGAAGTGGAAGGCGTGCCTGACGGCCTGGGACCGCTGTACAACGCGCAATCCTGCCGTGAGTGCCATCAGAATCCAACGTCGGGCGGCGGTAGCCAGGTCAGCGAGCTGCGCGTGGGACATCTCGGCCCGAACCATCAGTTTGTCAATCCGGATATCCCCATCGCGCGCGGCACCCAGATCATCTCCGGCCGCACGCTGGTGAACGATCGCGCCATATGTCCCAACGCCGCGTTTCCCGATACCGAGATCCAGGAACGCGTCCCGGAAAGCGAAACCGTCCGGACCACACGCGTTTCCCTAAGCCTCTTTGGCGACGGATTTGTGGAAGCCCTGTCCGATCAGACGCTCATCGACCTTTCCCGGGACCAATGCAAGAGCAGTCACGGCAAGGTCTGCGGCCTGGTGATCTATGTGCCGATCATAGAAGTACCCGACCAAGCCGGTGTGGGCCGGTTCGGCTGGAAGAACCAGCACGCCAGCCTGCTGTCCTTCTCCGGCGACGCGTATTTGAATGAGATGGGTATCACCACACGCCTGTTCCCGGACGAGGTGACCAACCTCTGTAACACCGCATCCGAGCCCAACGACCAGCCCGGACCCGACGGCCTCGCCGACGTGGACCATTTCGCCCGTTTCGTGCGGGCATCCAAGGCGCCGGCCCGGGATCAGAAGCTCGCCGATACGCCGGCTGCCAAACGCGGCAGCGAGCTCTTCGACAAAATCGGTTGCGCGGTCTGCCACGTTCCGACTCTCACCACCGCCCCGGCCGGCACAAAAATCAATGGCGGCGCATTCGAAATTCCGGCCGCGCTGGGGAGCAGGAGTTTCCATCCCTTCGGCGACTTCCTGCTGCATGACGTTGGAACGGGTGATGGGATCGTGATCCCGATCGTCGAACATTATGGGCGGGCAACGCGACGGATGCCGGCGCAATGCACGCACGCAAACTTCCAGAAGACTCAGAACCGCGTGCGCACAGCGCCCCTATGGGGCGTGCGTTTCCGGACCCGCCTGATGCATGACGGAAACTCCGTGACTCTCCGCGACGCCATCGTCCGTCACGCCGGAGAAGCCGATCAGGCCACGCGTGACTTCAAGAAACTGGCAGCGAAGGATCAGGACGCGGTATTGGAATTCCTGAGATCGCTGTAGCTTTACTCCTGGCGTAGCTTTTGCCAGGCCGCGACGTAGGGTGCGAGTTTCTTCAGCGCGTCACCGCACTGCGTCCTTCTCGCGTCAGGCTCATAGGGGATCGGCGTGCCTCCCAGAAACTTCCGCCACATGGCAACCACCAGCGATTCGCCGCGTTTCGCGCGTGACGCTCCAGCTAGCGCACGCGTGACCGCGTCGATGGGCGCCGGGTCCGGCTCATCCTCGGGAGGTCCCAGCGTCCAATGAATGGCGACGCCGGGTTTGAACTCGTGCGGAGTTCGCCGCAGCACGGCGCCCAGCCGGCGGAGCGCCTCCGCATTCAACTTACGCGGCTTGCCCGCTGTGGCGAGTACTGTGGCCGGCGCCGGTGCACCGGCGGGGCCCTCTTTGGGAGCCCTCAGCCGTTGGCTCTCGATGTCTCCCTCGGAACCCGGCTCGATCAAACCCGAACCTGCCACGTTCACTTGGGCCGGCGGCCCCTCGATCCCCTCGCGAGGATAGAGGATCCGCTTGTAGTCGCCGCTCCCTTCAAACAATAGAACGCCGGCCGCCGGGTCGATTTCCATCAATTCCGATATCGGACCGGTCTTCGTCAAAAACAGTGAGTTGATGCCGAGGTCGCGCAGGACGCCGGCGTCCAGAGGCACGACACCGTCGCGCGTATATACCACCGGCAGGGAGCGGAACGGCGCCCGCTCAAAGTCGAGCCCGCCCAGCACACACTCCACATACCGGTACTGATGGTGTTTCCAGTCTCGGATCTCGTCGGGTTTCGGCGGCGTCGTCGCCAGATGAAACGCGATGAAGTCCCGCAGCACATCGGCGCCCAGTTCGGCCAGCGGCATGAACCGCTCCGGGCGGAACTCTGTGCGGGCGAGGTTCAGGTAAGGCTTGGCCTGATTCCCTTCCCGGTCGAGAATATGCAACGGCGGCTGCAGCAGCCGCAGACCGTACCACATGTCTGACCACAACGAGCGCAGCGGCTGGTCGCCGTGCTCCACCATGAACCCGTTGTGGATCACGCGATCCACGAACGGACCGCCGCGCCGCCAGAAGACCACCGGCTGGTGCGAAGACTTGAGCCGCTGCCATTCCGGCGTGCCCGCGCTGTCGATGTCGGGGTGCGTAACCCTTGGCGCCTCTCCCTGTACCTGGACGGTCGGCTCCGCAAGAAAATACCGCAGATTCGGAACCCACAGCCGGCCCGCCAGTTCCTTGCGCAGCGGTATCGTAATCGTGGTGCCCACGGGACAATCAGGAACGCGGTCCACCTGGATCTCGTCGGTCTTCAGCGAGGCCGTGAATTCCAGCCCTTCGCCGGCGGTGACGTGCCGGGTGACCACCCTCACCTCGTCGCCGAGCAGAAACGCCGCCAGCGCGCCCACCCCGAAGTACCCGGTGCGCAGAATCGTGGACTGTTGTTCGTCGCCGGCAAATTCCTGCCTCCAGGCGGCGCTCGTGCGGTACGACGCGCCCACCTTGAGAAAGTAGTCGCGCACGATTTCCAGCGTCATCCCGATGCCGCGATCGCTCACGATGCAGAACCGCTCTTCGCCCGCCATGGCTACATCGACAGCAACGTCCGCGGCAATCTGCGTGCGCCGGATGGCCGCCGGGTCGAGCTTGTGGCGGCGGCAATAAGCGTACAATTCGCGAACCGCGTCCACACTGTTCTGTACTAGCTCGCGCACACCGGCATCGGTGTTGGGACCGTAGAGCGGTTCGATCAAGAGCTCGAACAGGCGCGCGTCGGCCGACTGGAATCTGACCGCCTCCGGATGAAATTTGAGCTTCTCCAGAAAATCGGCCTCGTCCAGGTTGGTGCGCAGGCGCCGCACTCTTAGACCCAGGCGAAAAAGCGGGTGCTCGGGCTCGGTCAGCCTCCCGTACACCTCGCCGAGTATCGCCCAGGATTTGTCCATCTCGCGCTGGATGTCCTGCGTAAGATTCCTCAGCGACAGGTAAACCGCGATCGAATCCACCTCGTGAGGGTTCACGAGGGCTTTGCGCGCCTGCGGGTCCTCCTCGTCGTACGTGAGCTGCGGCACGGCATGATGCTTTTTCCACTCGTGGATGGAAAGCGTACTACGGATGGCCTGCATGCGGATGCGCGTTGTGGGCGCGCGCCCTGCCTCGATCTGCAGATAGTCGGCGATGCGCAGCACCACCATCAGGTACAGCGCGCGAATCTGCTGGGGATCGATGCGGTTGGAATACTCGCGCCGCAGGTATCCCAGGCACGGGCGCAGCTCCATTCCGTGACTGCGCGCGACCAGGCCGATGACATCGCAGACTTCGCGCCTCAATCCGCAATCGAGCCGGATCACCTCTTTTCCGGCGCCCGGGAAACCGTGCAGCGCGATCTGGTGCGCCAGTCGGGCATGATGCCACCGGATGAACTCGCCGGCCAGCAGGTCCTGCTTCTTGTCCCAATTCCAGTCGTCCAGTGAGGGCGGCTTCACCGGTGAGGGGTCGCCGAAAAGTCGGTTGTTGGTCGCGGGCGAAAATCGGACCGCCTCGGCGGTGTATGCTTCCCACAGCTCCGACCACGGCCGGTCGCCGAGGTCCGTAACCGGAGCCAGTTCCGTCGCGCCGGATACCAGGCGGCGAAAGCCGTCATTGGTGAGGTGCATGGCGCAATCGTGTAGCACGGCCGCGATCACCAGCGCGCCCACATCTTCCGCCGTGAGGATCTCCAGCGACTCCGCCGTCATCAGTTGTCCGGCTGTGTTCAGCACGCTGGTGATATGCGCGGGCCCGTGGTCCGTGTACTCCGGGAAGAAGACCAGCGGGCTTCGCGAAATCCACGAATCGAAATCGACGACCGTCTTTTTCACCGCGGCGCTCAGTTCACGCGCGCCGTCCAGGATGCCGTCAAGCTGCGGCGGAATGCCGATCATTCCGGTTAGTATATGACCGCCGCGGGGAAGCGGGCCATTTCAGCCCGAAAGGTCTCCGTTCCCCGCCCCGCACTTTTTTCTGATACCTTCTATCCGTTAGCTGTCTCGGGACGCTGTCTATGAAACGCCAGATCTCTGTCACTATCAACGGCAAACCCTACTCGCACGAGGTCGAGCCTCGTCTGCTTCTCATCCACTACCTGCGCGAAGTCGCCGGCCTCACCGGCCCGCACATCGGCTGCGAAACCTCCATCTGCGGCGCCTGCACCGTCATGCTCGATGGCAAAGCGGTCAAAAGCTGCACCATGTTTGCCGTCCAGGCCGACGGCCGAAACGTCCTCACCATCGAAGGTCTCGCCCAGAACGGCACCCTCGATCCGCTCCAGGAAGCCTTCTGGAACGAGCACGCCCTCCAGTGCGGCTACTGCACTCCAGGCATGATCATGACCGCCAAACAACTGCTCGCCGACAACCCCAGCCCCACCGAGCAGGAGATTCGTCACGGACTCGAAGGCAATCTTTGCCGCTGCACCGGCTACCAGCACATCGTCAACGCCGTGAAATCCGCGGCTGCCAAGGCGGGGGCGTAACATGGCAACCACCGTCACCCGCCCCGAGACCAAGTTCGGCAAACGCGTCCGCCGCCAGGAGGACCCGCGCCTCATTACCGGCACCGCCACCTACCTCGACGATCTCAAAGTGCCGGGTATGCACCACGCCTGCATCGTCCGCAGCCCGCACGGCGCGGCCAGGATCAAGAGCATCTCCACCACCGCGGCCGCCGCGATGCCGGGAGTCGCCGCCATCTTCACCGGTGCCGACATCAAGAACCTGGGCCCAGTTCCCACAGCAGCCTCGCTCCCCGGACTCCGCGTTCCCCACCACCACCTGCTCGCCCAGGACCGCGTCTACTTCGTCGGACACCCCGTAGCCGTCGTCGTCGCCACCGACCGCTACCTGGCGCGCGACGCCGCCGACGCCGTCGAAGTCGATTACGAGCCGCTGCCTGCCGTTACCGACCCCGAAAAGGCCATCGCGCCGGGCGCGCCCCCCGTCCACCCCGAGTGGCCCGACAACGTTGCGTTCAATTTCCACCAGGAGGGCGGCGACATCGCGCAGGCCTTCCGCGATGCCGAGGTGGTGGTCAGGCAGCGGATCACCAGCCAGCGGCTCATTCCCACCGCCATGGAAACCCGCGGCGTAGTCGCCGAATGGCGCGCCGGCGAAAAGTCTCTCACGCTTCACTCTTCGACGCAGATTCCCCACCTGCTCCGCACCCTCGTCGCCGGTATCCTCGGTATGCCCGAGCACCTGCTGCGCGTCATCACGCCCGAGGTCGGTGGCGGCTTCGGCTCCAAGCTCAATGTCTACGCCGAAGAGGCCCTGATGGCCTTCATCGCCCGCCAGATCCATCATCCGGTCAAGTGGGTCGAATCGCGGCGCGAGAACTTCACCACCACCATCCACGGCCGCGGGCACGTCGATTACTTCGAGCTCGCCGCAAAACGCGACGGCACCATGCTCGGCCTCAAGCTCAAACTCATTCAGGATATCGGCGCGTATCACCAGTTGCTCACGGCCGCCATACCGACGCTCTCCGTGCTGATGATGCCCGGCCTCTACCGCTTCAAGAACATCTCCGCCGATATCGTCGGCGCATTCACCAACTGCGTGGCTACCGACGCCTACCGCGGCGCCGGCCGTCCCGAAGCCACCCACGGCATCGAGCGCATGGTCGATCTTCTGGCCGCCGAATTGAAAATGGATCCCGCGGAATTGCGCCTCAAAAATTTCGTCCAGCCCGAAGAGTTCCCGTTCCCCACCGCGACCGGCCTCGCCTACGATAGCGGCGACTACGCCAAGCCCTTCCGCAAGGCTCTCGCCCAGGTGGATTATACGAAGCTCCGCCAGGAGCAGGAAGAGGCTCGCAAAGCCGGCAGGCTGATGGGCATCGGCATCTCGACTTACGGCGAAATCTGCGCTATGGGCCCCTCGATCGCCCTGCCCGCGGGCGGATGGGAGAGCGCCACGGTCAAGATCGAACCCACCGGCAAGGTCACCGTCCTCACCGGCGCATCGCCCCATGGACAGGGCGAGGAGACCACCTTCGCGCAGATCGTCGCCGACGAGCTTGGCGTCGACATGAACGACGTCCTGGTGGTCCATGGCGACACGGCGGTCGTGCAGTACGGCATCGGCACCTTCGGCAGCCGCGGCACCGCGGTCGGCGGATCGGCGCTTTACTGCGCCCTCCAGACGCTTAAAGAAAAACTGAATAAATTTGGCGCTATGTTATTGAAATCAGACAATGTCTCACTCATCGGCGGCCAGTGCGTCGACGCCAAGACCGGCAAGAGCGTCACCTTCGCCGACATGGCCGTCGCTGCCTACCACGCCAAGCAGCTACCTCCCGACACCCAGCCCGGACTGGTCGCCACGCACTTCTGGGAGCCGCCCAACTTCACCTTCCCGTTCGGCGCGCACATCGTCGTCACAGACGTCGATCGCGACACCGGCGAGATCGCCATCCGCCGCTACGTCTGCGTCGACGATATCGGCAAAATCATCAACCCGCTGATCGTCGACGGCCAGATCCATGGCGGGGTCGCTCAAGGCCTGGGACAGGCGCTCTACGAGAACGCCGTCTATGACGATAACGGTCAGCTCATGACCGGCGAATTGACCGACTACGCACTCCCCAAGGCGCACCACATGCCGTACATCGAGAGCAGCCACACCGAGACCCCGTCGCCGGTGAACCCGCTCGGCGTCAAAGGCGTCGGCGAAGCGGGCACCATCGGCTGCTCGCCGGCGGTGGTGAACTCGGTGGTCGATGCCCTCGCGCCCTTCGGCGTAAAGCATATCGATATGCCGCTGACTCCGGAAAAGGTCTGGAATCTGATTCAACAGGGAGGCCGCGCATGATCCCCAACCCCTTCGACTACACCGCCCCCGCCACACTCGATGAAGCCCTCAAGCTGGCCGGCGACGGCTCCTCCAAGATCCTGGCCGGCGGAATGAGTCTTATCCCCCTCATGAAGCTCCGGCTGGCCGCGCCCGAAAACGTGATCGACCTCGGCCGCATTCCCGGCCTCGACCAGATCGCCGAATCGAGCGGCATCATCACCATCGGCGCCATGGCGACGCATCATGCGGTCGAAACCTCGCCGCTGATTCGCGGCAAGCTGCCGCTGCTCGCTGAAACCGCCGGCAACATCGGCGATATCCAGGTACGCAACATGGGCACCCTCGGCGGAAGCATCGCCCACGCCGACCCGGCGGCGGACTATCCAGCCGCCCTGGTCGCGCTCGAAGCCCGAATTCACCTCCGTTCAACCAGCGGAGAGCGCAGCGTCGAGGCCGGCGACTTCTTCCTGGACGCCTTCACCACCGCCATGGAGCCCGGCGAGATCGTGGTTGGCGTCGAAATCGCCGCCGAAGCTCCCAGCGAAGGATACAAATATGAAAAGGTGCCGCACCCGGCTTCCGGATTCCCCGTGGTCGGCGTCGCGGTGCGGATCGGCAAGTCGGTGGGCAAGATCGCCCTGGCACGTATCGGCGTCACGGGCATGGCGTCCCACGCATTTCGCGCCCGCGATGCCGAGCAGATTCTCGAAAAGGGCGGCAGCATTACCGGCGCCGCCGACGCGGTCGGCGTCGGCATCGACGCCAACGGCGACCTCTACGCATCGGCCGACTATCGGCGTCATCTCGCGCGCGTGCATGCGGCGCGAGCTCTGACGGCGGCACTGTCGAGGGCCTCGTGAAGATCGCCGGCACTTACACGCTTCCGCTTCCGCAGGAACGAGCTTATTCCGTCCTCCAGGATCCGGCGATCCTGGCGCGCTGCATGCCGGGTTGCGAAAGCCTCGAAAACGCCGGTGACGGCGAATACACCATGAAGATGAAAATGGTGCTGGCGGCCGTTTCGGGCCAGTTCGCCGGCAAGGTCCGCATCGCCGATCCCGAACCCCCGGCGAAGTTCCGCCTCATCGTGGAGGGCTCCGGCAAAATCGGCTTCATGAAAGGCGACGGCCTGCTCACCCTCACGCCCAACGAAACCGGCACGCATGTCTCGTACGATGGCGAGGTGCAGGTGGGCGGCACCATCGCGTCCGTAGGCCAGCGCCTCGTCGACACGACGGCGAAGATGCTCATCAAACGCTTCTTCGACAAGCTGAGCGGCGAGGCCTCTCAGGCCGCGGCAACCAATTCGGCAGTGTTAAATTGAACGTGTTTGCCTGCGTGGGCAAACCCGCATGATCCCGCTCGCACAAATTCTCGATTCCGGCGATCCGTCGCTGTTCGACGTCCGCTCCACCGCGCCCGGCCCGCGCGGCACGCTGCCCGTCACGCCCGAAATGCTGCTCGAACGCCCCTCGGGCGATCTCTTCGGCTGGACCCAGAACGCCGGCATGGGTTGGGATCCCGCGCGCATGGCCGGTCCCGAAATCCTCATCCTGAGCACCCACGGCGGCATTCGCGCTGCCGACGGCACCCCGGTCGCCCTCGGCTACCACACCGGCCACTGGGAAGTCGGCCTGCTCATGGACGCGGCTGCCAAGGAGTTGAAGTCGCTGGGCGCCTTGCCTTTCGCTGGCTACTGCACCGACCCTTGCGACGGCCGCTCCCAGGGCACCGCCGCCATGTTCGATTCCCTGCCCTACCGCAATGACGCGGCCAGCGTCTTCGGCCGATTGATCCGCTCGCTGCCCACACGCCGCGGCGTCATCGGCGTGGCCACCTGCGACAAGGGCCTGCCCGCGATGATGATGGCTCTTGCCGGCGCACGACTGCCGGCCATCCTGGTTCCCGGCGGCGTCACGCTGCTTCCCGAAGACGGCGAAGACGCGGGCAAGGTGCAAAGCGCCGGCGCCCGCTTCGCGCACGGCCAGATCACCGTGGCCGAAGCATCCGAGGTCATGTGCCGCGCCTGCGCCTCGCCCGGCGGAGGATGCCAGTTCCTGGGCACCGCCGCTACTGCGCAGGTGGTCGGCGAAGCGCTCGGCATGTCCCTGCCGCACTCTGCACTCGCTCCCTCCGGCCACCCCATCTGGCTCGACATGGCCCGCCGCTCCGCACGGGCAGCGCTCGCCATGCCCGCGCCCGTTCCGCTCACCTCCGACTCCATCCACAACTCCATGGTCACCCACGCGGCTTTCGGCGGCTCCACCAACCTCATCCTGCACCTGCCCGCCATCGCCTTCGCCGCGGGCCTGACTCGTCCCTCCGTGGACGACTGGACGCGCGTCAACCGCCAGGTCCCGCGCCTGGTAGACGCTTTGCCCAACGGTCCGATGATGCACCCCACCGTACGCGTCTTCCTGGCCGGCGGCGTCCCCGAAGTGATGCTCCATCTGCGCCGGGCCGGCCTGCTCGAAACCGGCGCCCGCACCGTGACCGGCGAAACGCTCGACACCCTCCTGGACTGGTGGAAACAATCCGAGCGCCGCGCCACGCTGCGCCGCGTTCTCAAAGACCGCGACGGCATCGACCCCGGCGACGTCATCATGAGTCCGGACGACGCCCGCCGCCGCGGTCTCACGTCGACAGTCACCTTCCCCACGGGCAACCTCGCGCCCGGAGGCAGCGTGATCAAGAGCACCGCCATCGACCCGAGCGTCGTCGCCGCCGATGGCGTGTATCGCATGACCGGCCCCGCGCGCATCTTCCGCAGCGAGCCCGGAGTGATCGCCGCCATCAAGGCGGGTTCGATCCGGCCCGGCGATGTGATCGTGCTCATGTGCCGCGGACCCATGGGCTCCGGCATGGAGGAGATCTACCAGATCACTTCCGCGCTGAAATACCTGGCTTTCGGCAAACACGTCGCCGTCATCACCGACGCCCGGTTCAGCGGCGTCTCCACCGGCGCGTGCATCGGCCACGTCACACCGGAAGCGTTGGCCGGTGGTCCACTCGGCAAGCTCGAGGAGGGCGACCTCATCGAAATCGCCATCGATCGCGTGAATCTCACCGGCTCGGTCAACCTGGTGGTCAATGGTTCGGTCGAAGAAGGCACGCGCACGCTCGCAGCCAGAGCACCGCGGGACGATCTCGCCCCCGACCCCGCATTGCCCGATGCCACGCGCCTCTGGGCGGTCCTTCAGGATGCCAGCGGCGGCACGTGGGGCGGATGCGTCTTCGACGTGGAGGCGATCGGAGCGGCTATATCCCGCGGAGCGCCACCACGGTGACGTCGTCGCTGCGCGCCGCGCCGCTGAATTCCTGCACGTCGTGGACGATGGCTTCCACCAGCGGCTGCGCCGGCTGGCGATGGTTCACGCGCAAGGCGTGAATCAGGCGCTCCTCACCGAAGTCCTCGCCCGAGTCGGCGCCCGCCTCGGTCACGCCATCGGAGTAGAGCAGCAGGGTGTCGCCGGGACGCAGTTCCGTTTCCGCCTCCACGCAATCCCAACGGGCAAATGCGCCCAACATGGTCGCCGTCGATGGCAGGCGCTCCAGTTCACCGCGCGCGCGCAGAATCAGCGGCGGGCAGTGCGCGCAGTTCACGTAACGGATCTTGCGGGTCGCGTCATCGTACACGGCGAAAATCAGCGTCGCGTAGCGATCGGCTGTCGTGGACTCGAAGAAGTGCCTGTTCACCGCGCGCAGAACCTGTGCGGGATTCTCGAGCGATGACGGTTGCTGGCTGCGGAAGCAGGCCTGAAGGTTCGCCATCAGCAGCGCGGCCGGCACGCCCTTGCCGGAGACGTCGCCGAGCACAAACCCGATCTTACGTTCCGAGATCTCCAGAAAATCGTAGTAGTCGCCGCCCACCTCGCGCGCCGGCACGCAATGGCCGGAATAATCCAGCGAGGCCAGGCGGTGAAGCTTGCGCGGAAAAAGCTTCTGCTGCACGTTGGCGGCGATTTCGAGCTCGCTCTTCCGCTGCCGGACAGGCTCCGCCTGCTTGCGGATGGTGGCTAGCAGGCGGTTGTTGTCCCAGGGCTTTTGCACGAAATCGCATGCGCCGCGGCGCATCGCTTCCACGGCCAGTTCCACGTTGCCCCAGGCGGTCATCACGATCACCGGAACCGTGTTGCCCTGATGTTCCAGGGAGGCCAGCAGATCCATCCCTTCCTTGCCCGAGGTCGTGTCTCGCGTGTAATTGAGGTCCGTGAGGATGAGGTCGAACGACTGGCCGCGCGCCGCCTCCAATAGCGCCCGCGGCGAATCGGCGGTAACCGCTTGCCAGCCCTGCCCTTTCAACAACAGGCGCAGCGCTTCCAGCACGTCGGCCTGGTCGTCGCACACCAGGATGCGGTACGGTCGGGCCTGTGCCTGCACGGATGCCGGAGCGTTCATGGGTTAATTTCATTGCAGCACGTTTCATACCGCCGCAACGGCGTGCGCAGACGGGAATCCGCGCGCCACAAGTGTTCGATTCCGGGACGGGCGGACAGGACTCAGGCCGGTAGAGGAATTTTAATCGACGGCCGGGAAACGGCGGTTCCAGGCAGCGCATCTTTTCGAGCGGTATGCTGGTTCCGATGAGACTTTCCGCTCTGTTGGTCCTATGCGCAGCCATTCCCGCGATGGCTGACTCGCGATTTCAAGTGCGCCGCATGACACGCGACGATGTGCCGGCGGGCAAGGGCCAGTGCGACATCCGCCTCCAGGTCGACAACCAGGTCGAGGTCAGCGTGCGCGGCGACATGGTCTACATTCGCACCATCGCCGGCCAGGACGCGCGCGATGACGGCAGCGAATGCAACGCGCCACTGCCCAGCCGCGACATTCAGGGATTCAATTTCGAAGTGAAAGACAGCCGCGGCGACATCCGCCTGCTTTCCGAGCCCAACCGCCGCAACGATTTCGGCGCGATCGTGGCCATCCATGACAGTTCGGGCGGCTTCGGGCGCTACCACTTCCGGCTGTCGTGGGCGATCACCGGAAGCGACTACCGGCCTGGCCCGCCGCCATCCGATCGCCCCCCGGCCCCCGGCTTTTCCTGGAACAACGTCATCAACTTCCGAGGTCAGGGCCAAGGCCGGGCAGTGTGGGAGAACGCCGGCGACCTGCGTCTCATGGATTGCAACATCGATATCGACCGCGGCGGCAGAATCATCGCGGTTTTCCGCGCCGAGCGCGGACGCAGCCTGACCTTCCGCGGCCAGGTGATGTCGCAGGAAGCCGGCCGCTGGAAGGCCGACGTCGCCGACGAGCAGGGCCGTCTGCGCGGACCCCTCTGGTTCTCCGTCGATGCCCGGAACATGGTGAACACCATCTCCCTGGAAGCCACCGACGGTCGCGAGCGCCTGCGCCTGAACTGGGACCGCCGCTGAGCGCGGCCCGCCCCGCGCGCCGCCAGTCGATATACTCCTGACAGAGGATATGACCAAGCCGACTGTTCTGGCGTTTGGGTTTCTCATCGCCGCCATCCCTGCCGCGCCGCAGGACACGAAATACCCGCCGCAAGGCCAGCAGTTTCCCGGCCCGCCCGCCAAGTCCGATACCGCCGAATGGCTCAAAGAGTTGCGCCAGTATCGCGAGGAGCGCCGCGTCCGCGCCGGCCTCGACGGTGAGCTCTACAACCGGCCCGAGCTTCGCTGGGCGCAGAGCAGCTTGATTCAGCCCCAGGTCATGGTGGAAGACCGCTACCTGCACGATCCCGCTTCGCGCCGCTACACCGTCGATCGCTTCCTGGCCGATCTCGACAAACGCTACGGCGGCGTCGACAGCGTTCTGCTCTGGCCCGTGTATCCCAACATCGGCATCGACAACCGCAATCAGTTCGACCTCCTGCGCGACATGCCCGGCGGCATCGACGGATTGCGCGGAATGATCGCCGATTTCCATCGCCGCGGCGTGCGCGTGCTCTTTCCCACCATGCCGTGGGACATGGGCACGCGCCAGGAGCCGCTCTCCAAGCCCGAAACCCTGGCGGGCCTGATGAAGGCGATCGGAGCCGATGGCGTCAATGGCGACACCTTCGGCGGCGTGCCCCGGAGCTACCGTGTGGCGTCCGATTCCGCCGGCCATCCCCTTGTGCTTGAACCCGAAGGTTATCCCGACAGCGACGAAATGCTGAACTGGAACAGCATGTCCTGGGGATATTGGAAATACCCGTTCGTGCCCATGGTCAGCCGCGGAAAATGGCTCGAGCCCCGCCACATGGTCAACGTCTGCGACCGCTGGAACAAGGACAAGACCGACAATCTCCAGGCGGCTTTCTTCAATGGCGTGGGCTATGAAACCTGGGAGAACATCTGGGGCATCTGGAACGGCATCACCGAACGTGACGCCGAGGCCATCCGCCGGGTGGCAAAGCTGGAGCGTAAGTTCGCCGAATTCCTCGTGAGCCCCGAATGGGAGCCGCACACGCCGACCCTGCCGTACGGCGTCTTCGCGAGCCGCTTCCCACTGGGCCGGCGAACGCTCTGGCTTCTGGTCAATCGCACGGTCTACAACGTCGATGGTGCGCAACTCTCGGCGCAGCCGGGGCTGCACTACTTCGATCTGTGGCACGGCGTGGAATTGAGGCCGGAACCCGGGAAGGACGGCGCCGTCCTCTCGTTCGCCATCGAAGCTTCCGGCTACGGGGCCTTGTTGGCGCTGCCGGAAGCCGCCGGTCCCGACTTGAACGCGTTCCTCGCCGAGATGCGTGTGCTCACCGCCCGCCCGCTATCCGACTATCCCAAAGTCTGGCATTTCCTCCCTCAGAGCATCGTTCCGATCGACCGCACCGCACCGGCCGCGCAGGCTCCCGAAGGCATGGTGCGGATTCCGGCGGCCCCCGAATTCCGCTTCGAAGTGCACGGCATCGAAATCGAGGGCGGCGACGATATCGGCGTCGATGTGCAGTACCCTGGCGAGGATTCGCCGCGCCGCCATCACCTGCTGACCATGAACGTCCCGGCCAGCTTTATCGACAAGTACCCGGTCACAAACAAGCAGTTTGCGGCGTTCTTAAAGACCACCGGATATCGCCCGGCCGACGATCACAATTTCCTGAAAGACTGGACCAACGGCTCTTACCCGCGGGGCTGGGACAATCGCCCGGTCACCTGGGTCTCGCTGGAAGACGCGCGTGCCTATGCCGCGTGGGCAGGCAAGCGGCTGCCGCACGAGTGGGAATGGCAGTATGCCGCGCAGGGCCTCGACGGCCGCGCTTACCCCTGGGGCGACTCCTGGTGCGCCGATTGCGCGCCGCCCCAGGAGCACGGCCACGACCTGCGCGGCCCCACATCGGTGGACGCGTTCCCGAAGGGCGCCAGCCCCTTCGGCGTCATGGACATGACCGGCAACATCTGGCAGTGGACCGACGAGTTTCGCGACGAGCACACCCGCGCCGCCATTCTCCGTGGCGGTGGCTACTACCGGCCCTCGGGCTCGCGCTGGTATTTCCCGTCGGCCTATAAGCTGACCGAGCACGGCAAATACCTGCTGACCGCGCCTTCTAAAGACCGTGCAGGTACTCTCGGATTCCGCTGCGTAAAGGACGCACAATGATGAACTCCCTCAAGTACAGCAAGATACTCCGTCATCTGATTGTTCCCGCGGGCAAGAAAGTGTCCTTGCGCAAGGACTATGATCCTGCCCTCAAGCTTTCCAAAATGAGCAAGCAGCAGGCCAAGAAAAAGCTCGCCGAAAGCGTCACCCTGCTGGCCGAATATCAGGACAAGTTATACGCCCAGGATATCTACGGTGTCCTGATCATCTTCCAGGCCATGGACGCCGCCGGCAAAGACGGAGCCATCAAGCACGTCATGTCCGGCCTCAATCCTCAGGGCACTCAAGTCACCAGCTTCAAGGCGCCCTCCACCGAAGAGCTGAATCACGATTACCTCTGGCGCTGCTTCAAGGCTCTGCCCGAGCGCGGGCGCATCGGCATCTTCAACCGCTCGTATTACGAGGAGGTCCTGGTGGTCCGCGTCCACCCGGAGTTTCTGGAGAAGGAAAAACTTCCGCCCAAGCCGCGGAACAAGAAAATCTGGGCGCACCGCTTCGAAGAGATCAACGGATTCGAGAAGTACCTCACGAACAACGGGATTATTGTGCTGAAATTCTTCCTGAATGTCTCAAAGGAAGAGCAGAAGCGGCGCTTCCTGGAGCGGATCGAGCAGCCCGAGAAAAACTGGAAGCTCTCTCCCGCCGACGCCGCGGAACGGGCCCACTGGGATGAATACATGGACGCGTACGAGGACTGCATGCGCAATACCAGCACCGAGCATGCGCCATGGTATGTGATTCCGGCCGACGACAAGCCGCTCGCCCGCCTCATCGTCGCGACCGTGATTCACCACCGGCTGAAAGAGCTCGGCTTGAAGTATCCTACCGTCAGTGAAGAGCAGAAGAAGCGCCTCCTGGAGATCGCGGCGTTGCTGTCCCGCGAGAAGTAGCGCTTGCCGGGCACTGCCGCCCCATGCAGTAAACTATCTCCCATGCTTCTCACCGACGACACTCGCCGCCGATTTGTATCTGTCCTTTCCGGCCTCGGACTCGGGGGCACCCTCCTGCCAGGCGCGCTCCTCGCCCAGGTTCAGCAGACCGGCGAAACGCTCGTCTCCCCCGCCATGCTCGCCGATGCGCTCGCGGTCGCCGGCCTCTCGTTTTCCGAAGAAGATCAAAAGGCCATGCTCCAGGCCGTCAATCGCAATCTCACCTCGTACGAAGAACTGCGCAGACTCGAGATTCCCAACGATGTGGCTCCGCCGTTTTACTTCAGCTCCCTCGTCCCCGGCATGAAAGTCAATCGCACGCGCGAGCCTCTTCACTTCGGTACGCCCGCCGTCAAGCGCCCGGCCAACCTCGAAGACGCCGCCTTCTGGCCCATCCTCAATCTTGCGCAGCTTATTAAAACCCGCCAGGTGACTTCCGCGGAGCTTACCGAGATGTACCTTGCGCGCCTCCACCGGTACAACGAGAAATTGAATTGCGTGGTCACGTTTCTCGATGAGCTCGCGCGCCTCCAGGCCAGGCAGGCCGACCAGGAGATCGCCGCCGGCAGGTATCGCGGCCCGCTGCACGGAATTCCGTGGGGCGCCAAGGACATCATCGCGGTGAAGGGCTACAAAACCACCTGGGGCTCCGACGCCTTCAAAGACCAGGTACTGGACGACGACGCCAGCGTGGTCGAGATGCTCCGCGAAGCCGGTGCCGTTCTGCTGGCCAAGCTCACCACCGGCGAACTGGCGCAGGGCGACCGCTGGTTCGGCGGCCAGACCAGGAACCCGTGGAACCTCTCCGAAGGCTCGAGCGGGTCCTCCGCCGGCCCCGCGTCGGCCACGGCGGCGGGACTGGTCGCGTTCGGCATCGGCAGCGAAACCAGCGGGTCCATCCTCTCGCCTTCCGCCCGTTGCGGCATCACGGGCCTGCGTCCCACTTTCGGCCGCGTCAGCCGCCACGGCGTCATGACCCTCTCCTGGACCCAGGACCGCCTCGGCCCCCTGTGCCGCTACGTCGAGGATTGCGCGGTAGTCATGAGCGTGATCGCGCGCCCCGACAACCGCGACCTCTCCGTCGCCGATATTCCGTTCAACTGGAACGCGCGCTTCGATATCAAGAAGCTGCGCGTTGGCTACCTAGAGGGGACCGTCAACGAGCCCCGTGATCAAAAGGCCCTCGAGCAGCTTCAGTCTCTCGGTTTCAAGCCCGTCCCCATCACGGTGCCCGAGTCCGCCTCCGATTCGGTGGGCTTCGGCGTCGAATCGGCGGCATTCTTTGCGGACATGATCCGCACCGGCCGCGACAAGAAGATGACCAATCCCAGCCGTGCCGCCGGTTGGCGGCCAAGTTGCCTGATCCCCGCGGTGGACTACATCCAGTCGCAGCGCACCCGAATGATGATGATGATGAAAATGGCCGAAGCGACTGCCGCCGCGGATGTCTATCTGGTCCCCGCCAACTCCGGCGGAGGCCCGGGTGCCGCACGTGGAGCTGCTCCACCCACCGACGGTGGAACCGCCGGCCGCGGTGGACGCGGCGGCTTCCCGCGCGGCCCTCTGCAGCGGCATTTCGCAATGGCCAATTCCGCAGGCTATCCGGCCGTGAATCTGCCGAATGGATTCCTCGACTCCGGCTCGCCTGCGGCCATCACGTTCTACGCCCGCCCGTTCGGCGAAAAGGAGTTGCTGGCTGTTGCCAAGGCTTACCAGGACGCTACCGGTTTCCACACGAAGCACCCGGTGCTGTAACGGTTCTAGTCGGCACTTGCTGCAAGGTGCGTAGGGAAGGGCCCTGTCGCTCGACGCCTCTGCCTCTTCACGCCGGCTGCGCGGCACAAGTCGCGGAAGGCGGTCTTCAAGTAGTCGCGGAACTTTGTCACGTCGGACGCGGCCTTGGCGTCGGCCGTAAAGCCGAAGTACATCTTGCCGTCATAGCTCTGTACCGCCACGCCGATTCCCAATTCATATCCGGTCGGCACCTGGGGATAGGATGCGATCATGCGCCTTCCCTGGGTATAGAGGGGTGCGCGCGAGCCTGGTATGTTGGTGCAGATCAGGTTGAACAACGGAAGCGGCAGCGGAAGCAGGGGCAGGCCTTCCCAGAACAGCGCTTGTATCGGCGGCGGAGTGGCGCCGATCCAGGCGGCGACGATCGCGATCAGCTCGGCGGCGCGCACGCTCTTCATGATCTCCATGCGGGTGCTGACCGCATGCAGCAGCTCTGCCGGATCGTGAACGCCCATCGGCAGCACGACCGGAAGAAACGTGATCCGATTCCCGAGCGATGTCTGCTGGTCCCCTTCGCGAATGTTCACCGGGCAGACGATGCGCACGAAACGGCCGGTAACGGGCTGCCCGTGCGATTTCGTGTAGCGCGAGATGGCCAGAGTCACGATGGCCAGGATGACGTCGTTGACCGTTCCGCCGAGGCGTTCGCGAATCGCCTTGACATCGGCGAAATCGATCTCGGTCCAGCAGAACCGGCGTTCTCCGCCGCAGGGACGGTTAAAAGGGAGCCGCTCGACGGGCTTGGCCCACTCCGGAAGCAGCTTCAGCAGGTTCTGAAGGCCGTCCTGCATTCGCTCGGTGAAAAGTGCCTGGCCGAAGTCGAGCAGGGCGGCCTCGGCGGCGATCATGTTCTTCAGAGTGCTGTGAATGGCGCTGGCGACTGCTTCCACCAGCGAATGCTCCGCCGGCGGGCTCCCGGCCCGGCGAATCGGGGGCGCCGCGACAGGATGCGCGCCCTCGGGACTGGCATCGAACATGATATTCAGCAGCGCCGCCCCGGCGATGCCGTCCGCCAGGGCATGGTGGACGCGCGCGATCACGGCGCCGCACCCCCCGCTCAGGCCCTCCACGACGTGGATTTCCCAGAGCGGCTTGTTGCGGTCCATCACCTGGCTGAACAGCCGTCCGGTTGCCGCCTCCAGTTCGTCCTCGCTCCCGGGCGCGGGCAGTTCCAGGCGATGAATGTGCTCGTGGATGTCGAAGCGGGGATAGTCCTCCCAGGTCGGATGGCCCAGGTTGAAGGGCGGCGGCACCACCACCTGGCGGTAACGCGGGAGCAGCGGCAGCTTGGACTGGATCGTTTGGACGAACGCGTCGAAGGCGATCGGCCCGTCGAAGATAAACACACCGGCGATGGCCAGCGGAATCTCCCGCCGTTCGAGATAGAGGAAAGCCGCGTCCAGCTCAGAGAGCCGCCGGACCGGATTGGAGTCGGGGTTCACAGGCAACTGGAATGGCTGGCTACCTCTTCCAACTCCGCTTGGGTGGTTTCGGCCAGCTCCGGCAGGCTTCCACGCTGCCAGAGTTCGAATGCGATGCGGTCCATCTCGAGGTCTTCCAGGTCTGGGATTGCCTCGCTCTCGGGAACGTCGGCGACCGGCATATCTTGCAGTTCCATGGCATCCTTCCTTTGAGGGAGCGAGCCCGGGGCTCCTCCCGAAGAAATAGGAGCTTTGAGTCCGATTCCAGAGTATGATGAAGTCCGGTGACTGTCAATGACGGGCTTGGCCGGTAAGACCGCTTCTTTGGACGCGCTTGTGTCCGGGCTGACAATTGCGCCCGGAACACACGGACAGGTCGAAGTTTGCGCTCCGTTCACGGGAGCCGTCATCGGGTCGGTTCCCTTGGGGCACGGCGAAGATCTGGAAAGAGCCATTGGGGCGGCACGCGCCGCACAATCCGCTTGGGCTGCGCAACCCCACCGCGAGCGGGCGCGGATCTTCCTGCGGTTTCACGACCTGCTGCTCCAGCGCCAGGACGAGGTCCTGGACCTGATCCAGCTTGAAACCGGGAAGGCGCGCGCCCACGCGTTCGAAGAGGTCCTCGACACGGCGGTGGTGGCCCGCTACTATGCGCGGCGGGCAAAACGGTTCTTGCGGCCGCGTTGGCGGAAGGGCGCCCTACCGCTGTTGACGCACACGACCGAGGTGCGCGTGCCGGTAGGCGTGGTTGGGTTCATCACGCCCTGGAATTTTCCTCTAACGCTGGGAATCACCGACGCAATCGCCGCCCTGCTTGCGGGCAATACCGTGGTACTGAAACCCGACCTGCAAACCAGCTTCACGGCATTGTGGGCGGTGAACCTGCTGCGCGAGGCCGGTCTGCCCTCCGATGCCTTCTGCGTGGTCACCGGGGACGGGCCGGTGGCCGGGCAGGCGTTGGCGGACCGCGCGGACTACCTCATGTTTACGGGCAGCGGCCAGGTGGGTCGATCGATTGCCGCGAAGGCGGGTGCGCGGCTGGTGGGGTGCTCAGTCGAGCTGGGCGGAAAGAACCCCCTGATCGTCTTGGCGGATGCGGACCTCAAATCGGCGGCCGCCGGTGCCGTGCGCGCGTGCTTCGCCGGCGCCGGGCAGATCTGCATCTCCGCCGAGAGGGTCTA
>Ga0335080_10001304_pt1 | contig 24150 bp, 16 predicted proteins | sample Lox_Sample_34_FD_206720 | JGI IMG/M metagenome (GOLD analysis project Ga0335080, IMG submission 206720) | Soil microbial communities from Loxahatchee National Wildlife Refuge, Florida, United States - Lox_Sample_3.4 | ecosystem: Environmental > Terrestrial > Soil > Wetlands | place: USA... | reverse complement strand
CCAACGCCGGCCCATCCAACCCGAACGATTTGCGCTTGTCTCCCAGTTCTTCACCCTCCGGAAGCTAACCTCTGATACTCACCGGCCCAGACCAAGCCGGACCAACAAAAATGTAAGCGCTCTCACGACCGACGGGAGCGAAGAGACGCGAAAGAATGCCCTTCGCACCCACATTGCATACTATATCCAATATGCTACATTGCAAGCGCTTGCTTCCTTTTCTCGTCCCTGGAGGTATTGTGCCGCACCTTCCGCTGCGCTGGCGCACGCTCATCCTTTATCTGATTTTCGGTCTGGCTGCCTGCCCCGTCTTGGCGCAAACGGTGGAGAACGCGCAATTTCACCTCGATTATTCGTCCTCCGGCGTCGTTAGCCTCAAACGCGTTCACGACAAGTACGACACCGACTATATTGCCCGCGGCCGTGCGTTAGGCGACCTGCTTATCCGCTATCGCGCCCTCGGCGAAAAGGACTGGAAAAAAGCCGGAGCGGCGCAACTCGATGCTGGGGCAACATCTTCTGACAAGGCCGCGCACTTCACGATTGGCCAGTTGGTTCCCACATTGTCTTCCCTAGCGCAAGCTTCCAGCAGTTTGCGCTCTGCTGCGCTTGCGGCGCTGAATAGCGATCTCCCGCCTGCCAATTCCGCGGACGACGACGTGCCGCGCTACTTCTGGTTTGGCCGCGACGGCACGCCGGAATGGGTGCAGTACGATTTTTCTGAGCCGAAGGAAATTCACTCCGTGCAAGTCTACTGGGCCACCCACGAAGAGGAGCGTAATCCCAGCCGCTTGCCGAAAAGCTGGCGCATCCTCTACCGCGATGGCCAAGACTGGAAGGAAGTGCGCACCGCGGCGGCCTATCCCATTGCGGCCGACCAGATCAATTCCGTCCAATTCGCGCCTGTGACGACCTCGGCCTTGCGCCTCGAAGTGCAACTTCAAGCCGGCGGGACTGCCGGACTTTACTTTTGGCACTTGAACGGCGAAGGCCGAAGAGTCGCCCCGATTCAGGATTTGCACGCCAGCGAAACCTTTCAACTCCAAGATAACGCGCTGCTTTGGACGATTTCCCTCGAGAACGACTCCGATCGCGAAATCGAAATTGGCGATCTTGCCCTGCCGTTTCCCTTCAACACGCAATACGTCTGGGACAAAACGGAAACGTATACGAAGCGACTGATTCCCCACTATCTCGTCGCCGGCAACGGTTCTTTTGTCTACTGGATGCGCACGAACACCGAGGGGCCTTATCTGGTGATGACGCCTTCTGGTCGGAGCGGGTTTGAATATTTCGAGCCGCAGCGTTTTGGCCGTGGCGTCGCGTATTACGTGCATTCTGAAGCGGCTGGAGAAGAGTTGGCCGCGAAAGGCGGCAAGTGGCGCCTGCCGCACACGAAGTTGGTGCTGAAACCACGCGGCCAAGCCGGCGATTCCGCTACTTACCAGTTCCGCTTCCGTTGGGCTGCGGATTACAACGGAGTGCGGGATGTTCTGTATGAAGACGGCGGCTTCGATGTCAACGTTGTACCGGGCATGACCGTTCCCACCGATTTATCGGCCATGTTCTCGCTGCGCACCCACAACAAAATCGCAACTATCTGGCCCGAGCATCCGGAGGCGACCAAAATCGAAAATCTCGGCGAACGCGGCCAAGACACTCACGTCTATCGGGTCCATTTTTCACGCCTCGGGGAGAATTTGCTGAAGGTCAACTACGGCGAAGGGCAGTATCTGTCGTTGGAGTTCTTCGTCACCGAACCGCTCGAAACACTTTTCAGAAAACGCGCCGCTTTTCTTGTGAGCCACGAACAGGTCAAAGATTCCTCGAAGTGGTACAACACCGTTTTTTCGCAATGGGACATGAAGCACGAAATCCTGCGCAGCCCGGACGATCTCGACGGCCTGCAGTCCTATTCGGTTGCCTCCGACGATCCGGCGCTCGGCAAAGCGCCATACATCGCCGGCAAAAATATCTTTTATCCTTCGCAGCCTGAAATTGCCGCCGTCGAAGCTTACTTGAAAGATTTCGTCTGGGGCGGCCTGCAGCAAACGGACAAAGAGCCCTACCCCTATGCGATCTACGGCATTCCGAATTGGAAAGTGAATCGTGAGAGTTCGAAGGATGACCCAAGCGGCAAAAAGCATATCTGGCGGATCTACGACTACCCGCACGTCATCTTGCTGTATTACAACATGTATCGCGTCGCGAAACTCTATCCGCAAATCACGAAATATCTCGACGCTGGCCAATATCTTGAACGCGCGTTCGGGACCGCGAAGGCGTTTTTCACGTATCCGATGGAAATTGTGCAGTGGTCGCCGTATGAAACCGGCACCTACAACGAAGTCGTTATTCCCAACCTGATTGACGCGCTCTATGAAAACGGGCGCAAAGAGCAGGGCGATTGGCTGAAAGCGGAGTGGGAAAAGAAGGTCAAGCACTTCGTCAACGACCATCCTTATCTCTTTGGTTCCGAGTATCCCTTTGATTCGACAGGCTTTGAGTCGACGCACGCGCTGGCGAAGTACGCGATGGCGCACGTCGTGGCGCCCGGGGGTGGCGCCGGGGTTGGGGCCACTGGGGGTTCCGACGATGAATTTAACCGCACGGTTAAATACGACGACGCGGTCTACTTCCTCGAAGAGCAGATGAAGCTGAACCTGGCTTGCCGCGGGTGGCTGGAAACCGCCTACTACGATCTGGGCAGCGACTATCGAGCTTCGGGCCCTTCCACCTACACGCTCAGCTATATGGCGCAGATGGGCGGCTGGGCCGTTTCGGACTACGCGCTTTATTTCGCGCATGATCCCGTTCCGTATTTGCGCCTCGGCTACGCTTCGTATCTGAGTTCCTGGGCGCTGCTCAATTCCGGAACGCCGGAATCGAACTACGGCTACTGGTATCCCGGCCCAAATAATGATGGCGGCGCCGGCGGTGGTTTCGAACCGCGTCCGTGGGGCCGCGCCTGGCTTGGCAACAAGGAAATGGGCCGCGGGTCGTGGTGGTATTCGGGAGAGATTGATCTTGGCTATAGCGGGGCCTTGCGGTCGGCGGCGACGATCGTCACCGATGATCCGATTTTTGGTTTGTTCGCGTACGGCGGAGATTTGTCGCGCGCGAAAAATATGGTGCAAGTGGTCCCGAAGGACGGCTTGCGTGCGCGGTTTCACATCATGCGCGGCGCTCAACATGTGCATTTGTTACTGGATCGCGATGGATTTGCCGCGGGCAAACCCATTTCTTTCGATGACGATCTAACTACGATTCGGTTCGTCGTCGAGAATCGCGCTGGCGCCGATCACGACGCGCTGATCCGAATCGCGGGACTGCCGCGCGGAACCTACGAAGCTACATCCGGCAATCAGGTGGTAACGCACTTCACCGTGCAGGCGGGAGAGGAGCAGCAGCTGCACATTCCCATTCCGGCGTCAGGAATTTTCGTCGTAATTCGTCGGACAGCTACTGGGAAAACTCGATAGATTTCGGCACAAAACGGCTGTCCGAGGCAAAAGTTCAGTTTGGATTTGCGGTCATGGATGCGCGATGACCGGTGGTGATCGAAAAATATTCGATCCATTGCTTACGAATTTCGAGTGTTCGCTCGATCAATTCTTTGCTCGGCTTCTCGCCGTGCTGCACCATGACGACCATTCCCGTGTTGAATTTCCGCTGCGACTTGTCTACGCCCGGTAAACGCTCGCCTTCGGCGGCGATTACGCCCTGAATGGTCACTTTGGTCCGCTCCGCTTTAAAGATGGGATGACCGTTCGCATCTTTGCCGGCAGGCTGAAGGTTTCGCAAAATGAAAAAGTCGGGCACTTCCGCGGGAGTCACTAGCCCCATCAGATACAAATCGAGGTACGACCATCCTGTTGCGGGCACATAGTAGTCGTCATCCAGTTCCGTGTACGTCCCATCAAAATTGTCCTGCCAGACTCCGCCGCCCATGATCGAGGCTTCTGTCGGGCGCCGATACGGAAACGCCACTTGCGCCTGGAGGCCGCGCGCCCAGTGGGTCGGCCCGAGCGGAATCGTTTCGTTATTCACCTTTGCGGAAACGAACGCGCCCCAGCGATGCCCCATTTCGTGCGCGATTTGCGAGATCGCGGACATGTACGGCGGCATCTGGCCGTCTTGCGAAATTTCCGCTAGCTGTTGCTTGTAAAACGTAATGTCGTGGCTGGTGCCCATGGGCGCGTCGTCGGGCGGACGCTCCTGCATCTGGTTCGAACCGGCGTACACGGGCTGCACAAACGCCCATTGGAACCGTCCCGGCGAGCAATACGATTCGAGACCGCGCTGGGTCGCGCCGATTCCGGTCACGGGATCGCCCGTTGATCCGAGCGGACCGTTGCTGGGCGTGCCGGCCTCCTGATTGTCCACGCGAAAATCCGAGTAGTACGCCAGAAAGTCGAACTTGTCGCCGAGCGCTTTGATCACGGTGCAGGACAAATCCTGCGGGTTGGGCAGCGCGTAGTAGTGAAAGGCTTCGTACACTGTTGAAAACGGCCCGTCCTGCGACTTCAAAGCGGAGAGATGCACTTCCGGGTTGCGCAGTCCACTTAGCGTGACCGGATGCGCGGCAATTTTGGCCACGGCGTCATCTGAGCCGGCGGCTGAGCTTTCGGCGGATACGGTGAGTTGCTTGGCGCTGCGCAATTCCGGCGGCAGCATTCCTTGCAAAGAAATCGTGTTGCCGCTGGCGGTTACGCGCCGCGATACGCCCGGGCCGAACGCAAAATAACGCGGCCCGTTGCCGTTCGCGCGATTCCGCGGCGCGAAGCCGCGAATCGTCCACGTAGCTGGGTTTCCTGCTGTCGCGCTTGGTGGAGACGAACCGGCCGGTGCGTTGCTGAGATGCACGCGATAGCCAATGCCCGCCAGAGCGGCATCCCCTTCCTTCAGTACCGGTCCTGCAGTTTCAAACGTCATTTTCAGCAACAGTCCATCGACAACAGAAATCTTCAGGTCTTTCAAATTCAAATGTGCCGCTGCCGCAGGGCTGCTCTCACCGGCTAGTGTCGCCAGAAGCCTCTCCGCGCTTGCAGAGACCATCGGATAAATTCCTACGATCGCGTCTTTCGCTGCGAGCTGCTGGTATGACAATTCGATCGCACCGTCTTTAAACAGCGCCGCTTGAAAGCGGTTGATCGTCTTCGTCCACGTAAAATCCTGAATGTTGCCCCATGGCTCGGTTACGTCCCAGGTCACCACCACGTGATCGGCCAGCTCTTTCACATAGTTTTTGCCGGACATGCGCGGCTTGAAGAAAACGCAAATCGCCGGAACGTTGTTCACCAGCGCGCCGGCTGCTTCGCCGAGTGGATCGAATCTTCCTATGGAAACGCCTCCTTGATCCGGGCCGCCACCGAAACCGAAGCCTCCCGCCCCCCTATCGTTCTCCGCACGGAATCGAATCGAGCCTGTCGCACCCACGGAAAATGTGTTCCAGCTTTTTCCAGAAAAAGGGAAGGATAAATTGTGCAGAGTGGCTTCATGTCCGCTCAGCTCCGGCCCAAACTCCGCATCCCAGCGCACTGGCACATTCTCGATTCGATAGCCGCCTTTTCTCGGAGTAAACCGCAGCGTGCGCCCCGTCAAATCGAAAAGGTTTTGCTCGCCGAGCGCGCCTTGGTCCAGTTCCACCAAAATCACATCCCCCAGCACCGATGCTTTGCCAATCGGCTTGCCTTGCTCTTCCCGCTCCTGCGCCTGCACGCTCGACCAGCCCGTGAGCAGTGCCATGAGCAGCATCGCTATTCTGAAAAACTTGCGCGTTGCGTTTAGCTTTGCCATCCACGGAGTAGCCATCAGCGCCCGCCTTTGCAATTCGGCAAAAGAAACGCACCAATTTTTGTGCGGTACGCCGCGTCGCCTTCTTTCAGATAATCGCCCACGTACCACATCGTGCAGTCATCGGTCGGATCCATCGCGGTGGTCGTGTAGTCTTCCCAGCGCAACGTGTTTTTCTGGGACGCTTCGCCCTTGGCCAGCACGGTTTCCTGCAACGTCAACTGCCCCTTCGGATCGTTCGCTTCCCGCGCCGCAAAGCGCTGACCAGTAAAATTCGGCACACCGCCGAAGGAATATCCCACGCCAATGTCGCCCTTCTTATCCATGGCGATGCTCGGCAGAAAACGATAGAAGCCGCCCGGCGCGTACGTACCTTGTTGGTAGAGCACGGGATCGCGTTTTTTATCCAGCCGGAACTCATACCAACGCACGCCTCCGCCGCCTCCGTTCGCCGAAATCGAGTGTGCTGCAACGATGGACTCGTGGCCACCGATCTTGCGATACACAAGCCGCTGCACAATTTTGTCGCCCTGCACGTCCAGCCGCCGCTCAGTATTTGGTTGCGTGACACAACTCGAAAGCTGCCCGTCGCAGAGATAGTGATACGGCGCGACGTTGATTTTCGTCGGCCCTGCGGCCTTCGTGTTGGCCGGATTTTTCCAGTCCACATGCACTTTCCAGTAGTAAATCCCATCGTCTTCAAAAATTTTCTTCAACTGCGTTCCACCTGCAGCCATCATGATGTTGGGCGAACCCGGCGGCGGCAGTTTTTGCCCGTCGATATCGGCGTTGTTCAGAAAATTCACGCCGTCGATCACGATGCATTGCTCGGTCGCCGGCTGCCCCGCCAGCATCTTCGTGCGGTCCGCGATGCACACGTGCTTCTGAATGACTTCGTCGCCGGTGCTCGTTGGTACGTAGTAGCCATCGATCCACACCGCAGGCCGCGGATAGTCCGGGAACAGCAGGCGTTCGAACACATAACGGTAGTAGGTTCCCAGTGGATCCGGGGTCGTGCTCACCGCGTAGCACATCGCGTAGACACCTTCTTTTTTCTCCGGCGGCCGCTGCCCGCGCTCTGGCGGAGGCGGCGGTTGCGGAGGATTGGCTGGCGGCGCTGCGGCAGGTCCCGGTGAGGACGCCTGTCCGGCTTTCGCCGGCTGTCCCGGCGGTGCTGCTTCGCCCGGTGCCAAATCGGTTTTCACTGGAAAATCGTCGGGGGCGATCCGCGAAAAAATCGGCATCACAAACAGCCAGCGTCCGGCAATCTGGTCGTAGCGCACCACGGCGTCGCCGTTGTTGCGCGCTTCGCAGACGCCGCCGAAACCCGCCCACATCGATTTCGTGGTGACTGGCCCGTACAGCACCGTTCCCGTCTGGTCGTACTTCTTGCCTTTTTTCGAATAGATGGCGATGCGCGAATTCACGATCTGCACGACGTGATCGGGCCCGACCGCCAGGCTGTTGTCCGAAGGACTGCGGAAATTCGCTGTGCCTTGCGGCCCCGAAAATCCGGCTCCGAGCCCGTCGAAGCTATCTAGCAACGGGACGGCGGGACGCGAACCCTGTGTTGTCTGCTCGACGGCGATCCCTGCTGGCTTCAACACCGGCGGCGGTGTGGCAGGCGGTATGGCCTCTTCTGGTCGCTGGCGTCTGACGTCGCTGGGACTCTGACCACCAAAGGCGTGCGACTGGCCAAAGAGCAGCGCCGCACCAAGAATAGCCAACAAAGCGTTGGCTGGTTTTTGAAGAAGCGAGGCAGAAAGCAAGCGGCGCATAAGACCTCCGGGCGCGAAATTATAAAGTATACGAAGACTCCTGCAAGCCCTTTCCAGAGGCCCGGCCTCGAACGCCACTAGCTTGAGTGGATCGATTTCGGGTTAACGCTATTTTTTGCTTGATGTTACGAGTGTTGTTCGCGGTGGCGCTGGATGAATTCTTGGAGGTATTCGCCGGCTTCGGTGATGTGTTTCCAGAGGGCGGCCGACGCCACTTCCGGATCCTTCGTGCGGCACGCTTCCAGTAATTCGTGATGTGCCCGCCCGGCCCGATGCAAATCCCGGGTGAACGCCAGGTGCAACCGCGTGTAGCGGTCGCAATTGATGTTCAACGTCTTCACGTAGGACAACATGGTCGGGCGATTCGCCGGCGCATACAGTGCTGAGTGGAAACTCCAGTTCCACGTGCCCCAGGACTTCATCTCCGAATCTTTTTCCAGCGACTCTTCATACTTGCTGAGAATGTCTTCGGCGCGCTGGAAATCGTCCTCGCGCATGTTGGGGATCGCGCAGCGCAGCATGTAGCACTCCAGCACGGCGCGCGTTTCGAACATTTCCATGATTTCATCGGGCGAAAGGGAAGAGACCACCGCACCGCGATTGGCGACGATGCGGATCAGGCCTTCGGCCGCCAAATGACTCAGCGCTTCGCGCACCGGAATGCGGCTGATCTGGAATTCGGCGGCGATGGCGTCCTGGCGCAACTGTTCGCCTTCGCGCAATTCGCCGCTGAGGATTTTCTCGCGCAGCCGCTCCAGCACCGCGGCGGCCAGCGATTGCCGCGGAATCGGGCTCGATTTTCGGGGGCGCAACATGTCGCTCGTCGTTTCCGTTGAGGTGTCGGTTGTGGTCATCTGTTTCGCGCCAGAAACTCTGACGCCATTCGAACCTGTGCCGTCTGGCTCATTTTGCGTTTTCGGCAACTGCTTTTATGAAATTCAACTAAAGACTATAGGAGTTATTTGCTCTTTACAACTGGTCGCGCGTGACCTGCCCGTCCACCAATCTCCAGATTCGCAACGGATTGCCACTTTTCAGTGCTTCGGGCAGTGCGGCTTCTGGAAAATCCTGGTAACACACCGGGCGCGCAAAACGGAAGATGGCCTGTGTGCCAACGGATGTCGAGCGTCCGTCCGTACTCGCCGGATACGGGCCGCCGTGCACCATGGCGTGACACACCTCTACGCCCGTGGGATAGCCGTTGAAAACGATTCGGCCCACCTTGTTCTTAAGAATTTCGACCAGTTCCGCAAACTCGCGCAGATCTTCCTCAGTGCCGTGAATCGTGGCGGTTAAATGTCCGCCCAAGTTTTGTGCGGCTTGGAGAATCTGTTGCTTGCTGGAGAATTTGATCAGCAGGGAAGAAGGGCCAAAAATTTCCGACTCCAAATCACGATGAGCAAGTAGCGCCGGTACGTCTGTTTCGAACACCGCTACTTCGGCGGTGAATGCACCATCCGGGCTTGGTGCGTTGCCGTGAGCAACCGGCCGAACGTCTTTCTGGCCAGATCGCTCGTGCATAGCCTCGGCATACGATTTCTGAATGCCGGAGGTTAGCAGCGTGAGTGGTTGCGACTGCGCGACTTTCTCGCGAAATTCTGAGCGAAAGCTTTCCGCAGCGGGCGTTTCAGGCACGAAGACCAGACCCGGCTTGGTACAAAACTGCCCGCTGCCGAGCGTGAACGAGCCGTGCAACTGCGCGGCAATCTCTTTGGCGCGTGCGCCCAAAGCGCCGGGCAAGAGAAACACCGGATTGGTGCTGCCCATCTCGGCGTAAAACGGAATCGGCTCCGGCCGCTGCGCCGCCAGGTCCATCAACGCGCGGCCCGCCGTCGTCGAGCCGGTGAAGCCACCAGCCTTAATGAAAGGATGCTGCACCAGGGCTTTGCCCACGGCCGTGCCTGCATCAAAGAGCAGTGAGAAAGTTCCTTCCGGGAGGCCTTGCTCCCGCACGCATTCGCGAATCGCACGTCCCACGAGTTCACTTGTTCCCGGGTGCCCCGGATGGGCTTTCACAATCACCGGATTGCTGGCGGCCAAAGCCGATGCGGTATCGCCGCCAGCGACTGAAAAGGCCAGCGGAAAATTACTGGCGCCAAAAACAACGACCGGGCCGATCGGATGCAGCATCGAACGCACATCAGGCTTCGCAAGCGGCTTGCGCTGCGGATCAGCGCGATCAATGCGTGCGCCGACCCACGAGCCTTCTTCCAAAACTGCAGCGAAAAGGCGCAATTGGTTGCAGGTTCGCCCAGTTTCTGATTGCAATCGTGCTTTCGGCAGCGCAGTTTCCAGATGCGCGCGCTCGATGATTTGTTCTGCCAGGGATTCGATTCGCGCGGCGATACGCTTCAGAAATGCCGCGCGGTCCGAAGGCTTCACGCGGCTGTAAACCGGAAACGCCGCGTGAGCCAAATGGGCGGCGAGGTCAACTTCCGCTTGTGTCGCGGAATGAAAATCGCCTTCGACGCGTTTTCCGGTCGTCGGATTCCACGCGTGAAACGTCTCGCTGGAACCGGCGATATCTCGAAATCCGACCAGGGAGTCGCCACGAAGATCCATAGTTGTTGTTCCCATTTTTCTACCGTGCGGCCATTCGCAGTTCGCTGCTCGTGTTCTTCGGGCGAGTTCGCAGCGCGTGCTGGATCAATTCTTTTGTTTCTTGCAGTTCTTTGCCGGTCAGCCGCAGCTTCGGTGGACGCACGTCCGCGCTTCCCACGCCCAACTCTTCCTGAACCAGCTTGATGAGCTGAACGAACTTGGGCACGGTGTCCAGCCGCAGCAAGGGCAGAAACCAACGATACAGTTCGAAAGCTTGTGACGATTTTCCTTCCATCCCGTAGTTGAACAGATCTACCGATTCGCGTGGCATGGCGTTGGCCAAGCCGGCGATCCAGCCTACGGCGCCGACTCCGATGCCTTCGAGAATGGCGTCATCTACGCCGACGAAAATCGCCAGCCGGTCACCAACGAGCGCGCGAATCGCCGAGACGCGGCGAATATCCGCGCTGGACTCCTTGACGGAATGGAAGTTCGGATATTCCTTGGCGAGTTCCTGGATCTGTTCGGGCAGAAAATCGGTTCCGTAGGCGATGGGGTTGTTGTACAGCATGCAGGAAAGCGGCGTGGCCTGGAACACGGCAGTGACGTGTGCTTTCATCTCGCGCCAGTCGCCTTTGTAGACGTACGGCGGCAATACCATCAAGCCGTCGCAACCCGCGGCTTGTGCTTCCTTCGCGAGATGCACGGCTTCGCTGGTGGTGAGCGAAGAAATCGCGGCCACTACCGGCGCCTTGCCTTTTAGCGCCGCGACGCAGGTCTTCAAAACCGCTACCTTTTCGTCAAACTGAAGCGTCCCGCCCTCACCGAGCGAACCCAGCGCGACGACGCCCGTACAGCCGTTTTCCAAGAGCCATTGGCAATGCCGGCCGACGAATGCGTGATCGACTTCCCCTCCGGATTTGAAGCACGTGGTGATGGCCGGCATTACACCGTTCCACTTCATGATTCCTCCCGTTTACGCTGGCTGAAATTGTGTGGTCGCTGGACGGCGGATCGTGCGCCGAGAATGCAACCTATTTATACTCGTTATGCTGGTCCTATATGGCTGCGGCGAAGTACATATCATATACTATATACACTTTCGGTGTCGCACCACTCTGGCTTGCCCCCCTGATTCTGCTTTAGCGATCGCTGAATTGTACGTGATGGTGTTCGAGCAGGTCGCCCGTAGCGTGATCCACCGCGGCTACCGCCAGTTGGTAATTCACCTGGGCCTGTACCAAGCTTTGCTCGGCGGCCGACAATTCGGTCTGCGCTTCCAGGACGAAGAAAATCGTCTCCGAGCCCAACTCGTACTTGCGCTCTTCGGCCTTGAGCGTTTTCTGCGCTAAATCCAGCGCAACTTTCGCCGCCTCGACCGTAAGCTTCGACACCTCCAGCAGGTGCACAGCATTCGTAGCTTCCAACGTGACGTTCTGTTTGGTTTGCCGCTCCTGATATTGATCGCGGCGCTGGCTCACCAAGGCATCGCCCAGGTTGGCTTCGGCGCCGTGATTCTTGATGGGCAAGGTCAGTGAGAGCGTGGCGGCATAGGTCGGTGAGTTGAAATGGAAGAGCTGGTTCAGACTGGTGCCCAAGCCGCCGTTCGCAATCAACACGGGAGGCACAGCGGAGTTGAATTGATCGCCGCCGAGGCCGTTGCTCGCGTATTGTCCGCCCAGCTCGAGGTCGGGCTGGAGTTGGTTGTGTGCGAGGCGAACGCTGATTTCGTCGGCGGAGAGCTGTTGGCGCAGCGCTTCAAATTCGGGACGATTCGCGGCAGCCCGCGATAGCGCTGTAGCGATGTCCATGGTTACTAGTTCCGTGCCCGGCTCGGGACTTTCGGAGAGGTCGACTTCGAGCGCTCGGATGTTCGGATCGAGATCGGCGCCGACCACTTGCCGGAACTGATCGACGGCTTGCTTCAGCGCATACTCCGCTTGAATCACGCTGACGCGCCGCGAGGCGACTTGCGATTCGCTGCGGTAAATATCGAGCGGCGGCAGCGCGCCGAGGCTCAGAGCTTTTTTGTCGTGCTCATAGCTTTTTTCCGCTTCTTCTTGGGATTTCTTTTGTACTGCGAGGTTTTCGCGGGCCAGCACCACGTTCCAGTAATTGGTAATCGCCTGCAGCACCACATCATTCACTTCACCGGCGAACGAGGCGTGCGCCTGCTTCAAATTGCGCTGCGCGATCAGGATTGGCGCGCGATTGGGAAAGAGGCCGCGATTGCGCAGCAGCGGCTGCGTCACCGTGAATTCGAGAAACGTCGAGATGGACGGATTGATGAAATTGAAGGAGCTGTTGGTCGAAAGCTTGTCGGCGTTGAACGAAGTCTGAAAGTTCGTGCCGGTTTGAAAAGTCTGCGCGTAATTGAACTGCGTGGTTTGGGTCAGCGCATTCAGTTCGGTCGCGCCTTGGAGTTGTGTGGAAGCGGGAGACTTTTGCCGTTGATCGAAAAAACTGGAGGTAACCAGCGGATCGAACGGCGCCAACACGCGATGGAGGTTGTCTTGGGCAAACTCGATCTGTGAATGATCCAGGCGGATATTGGTATTGTTCGCGAGAGCGAGACGAATCGCGTCTTCCAGAGAAAGCGTGAGCTTGCCGTCGACAACGTGCTCCAGGAGTCCTTGCGGCGCGGCTAACGGCGGTAGCGGGCGCTGCTTTACTGGAACGCCGAGCAACCGTTCCAGCCGGAGCGACTGTTGAGCAAAAGCAGGAAAAGCACACTGCAGCAATGCGCAGAACGTTGCGAGCCGAAGCGCAACTCTCATTACCCACCCCCGTCAGATGTGCAACGAACCTGTTACTCGTAACGAATCGCTTCCACCGGATCGAGCCGCGCCGCCTTCACCGCGGGATAGGTGCCGAAAATCATGCCCACGGAAATGGAAACGACAAACGCCAGTAAGATCGAACTAACCGTGATGATCGTGGACCAGCCGGCGAACCACGCGATGGCGCGAGACATCGCAAATCCGGTGACTATGCCCAGCAAGCCGCCGGCGAACGAAATCAGCACGGCCTCGATCACAAATTGGCGGACGATGTCGCTCTTTCGCGCGCCCACCGCGCGGCGCACGCCAATTTCGCGCGTACGCTCAAGAATTGCCGCCAGCATAATGTTCATGATGCCGATGCCGCCCACGAGCAGAGAGATGGACGCGATCGCCACCATTACGGTGTTAAAAAGCTGTTCGGTTTTTTTCTGCTGCGCCAGCAATTCGGCGGGAACGATTACGCTGAAATCGCCGGCATTGTGATGCGAGGAATTCAGAATGCCGCGGACGACTTCCGCGTCGGTAGCGCTGGTGTCTGCGGAGGTCAAGTGCAGATAGAGCCCGTCGACTTCATCCTTCATCCAACTTTGCGAATCTTCGAAACGGTACAACACCGCGTTGAGCGGCGCGTAGATGATGTTGTTCATGTCCTCGCTGCGCACGCCGGACACTTCGCCCTGCGGAGCCAGTTGCGGCCCGGCGATGCCGATGACGTGGCACCACACTTCATTCAGCTTCACGTATTCGCCGATGGCCGGCGTTGCTCCGAAGAGACTGTCTTTTGCCGCGGCCCCTAGCACGCAGACTGGAGCGGAGGCGGTATTGTCGCTGGCGTCGAAAAAGCGCCCGTCTAGAATTCGCAAATGGCCAATCTGCAGATAGCTCGGTTCGACGCCATAGACAGTGGGAACTTCAATTTGCGGCTTGGGCAAAACCTTGGTTGGGGTGAAGCGTTTCCGCGGCGTGCCGTCCTGAATGTCCTGCAGGTTGCGGCGGATGTTTTGATAGTCGCGCAGGCTCAGGCCCGTCGAGATTTTCCGGACTTTTTGCAACTCCTGCTCGTTATGCGCTTCCTTGGCTTCGACGATGAGATTACGCACGCCGAGCTGTTCGATAAAAGCCATCACTTTTTGCTGCGCACCCGCGCCGATGGAAAGCATGGCCACGACCGCGGCGACGCCGAAAATCATTCCCAGCATCGTGAGCAGCGAACGCAGCTTGTGTGTTGTGAGATTCTTGAAGCCGAAAAGCAAATCCGGCACCCACTGGGCCATGGACCTGCGCGTCGCCAGCGATTTGCGTCTCATGTTCGAGAGACCGCCTTAGTTTGCTCCGGGAGGGGCCGGTGCGTTTGCGGCACCATTCTCCGGAGCATTTCCCGTGCGCTTCCTCTCGGGATTTACCAGCGCCACTTCCGTCCCCACCGGCAGGCCGTCCAGGATTGCGCGTCCTTCGCTCAGCGCGCGCACTTTCACTTCTCTGGCTTCAAAGCCACTGCCGCGCCGGCAGTACACGATTTTCTTGTCACTGCGTTCGAACACCGCTTCGGCCGGAATTGAGACGGCGCGGGCCAGGCGATCACCGGCAATGTCCAGCCGCGCCGCGAAACCCGGGCGCAGGCGTGGCTCAATGTGGTCTAGCGCCACGGCTACGTCGAATTTCTGCTTGGTATTGCTTTCCCAAAATTGCCGCGCGGTCGCTCCGCCTACGGTGCGGACCTTGCCGGAAAAAAGTTCACCTGGCAGAGCGTCCAGCGTAACTTGAACGGTTTGGCCGGACTTGATGTTCATTCGGTCGGTCTCGTCGACTTGTGCCGAAAGTTCCAGCTTTGAAAGATCGATGACCTCCGCGATGGGACTCCCGGCGTTCACCTGATCGCCGACCTGATAATCCGGCAGGCTCATGCCATCCATGAAGAAGCCGCCGGTCGATTCCACGTTGCCGTGCACGACCACGATTCCATCGATCGGCGAAATGATGCGCATCTTTTTAATATTCTGCTCCGCCTGTTCCATCGCCAATTGCGCTTTGTGCCGCTTTTCCTGGCTTACGGCCAGCGCCGCCTCGTTCGAAGCGCTATGCGAGCGAATGTCCTGCTCGAGTTGCGCCAGCGCGCGTTTCGCCTCATCGAGCGCGACGACATTTTTCTGCGCGTCGATGGTACTGAGCAGTTCGTTTTTGCTGACGTCCAGTTCCGCGCTGCGCACCGCGAACTTGGCTTTCAGCAACGCTGTCTTGTCTTCGGCGGCTTGCACTGCGGCGTCCGCATGGGCTTTGGTGATTTCCTGTTCGGCTTGCAACAGATCGCTGCGATTCTGCCCCAGGTTGTATTCCTGCTGGCTGGGATCGAAAGCCAGCACGACGTCTCCCGCGTGCACGCCTTCTCCCGATCGCCCCAGCTCAATGATTTGGAGTGTGCCGCCGGCAATTGGCGGGGCGGAAATGGTTCGCGATTCTTGCGTCTTCAGCGTGCCTCGCGTGCGCACCAGCAATTGCAGGTCGGCTTCTTTCACGATGGCCGTGGGCACGTCGGAGTCCCCCGCCAACACAGTTGCCTGATGACAGCCAATGCCAAACGCGGCGATGCCCAGCATCAGCCACGGAGCGAATTTTCGTACGCGCGCCATTCGCGAAACCTGTCCCTATTTGCCCACTGTGGGATCTTTCAACGCGACTTGTTCGCCGGGCTGTAGTCCTTTCGCCACGAGCACTTCGTCGCCGCTGCGCCGCGCCACATCCACTACCGTCTCTTCGAATTTCGGTCCCTTTTTAAGATAAGCGACGGCGCGGCCCGATTTGCGAAACACCGCCTCCGCTGGAATCACAATTCCATCGGGCACCCGTGCTACGGCGACGCGAACGGTGGCCGCCATTCCGGGCGTGAGCCTCGGATCCGTGTCCACCAGCCCCAACTCCACCGAGAAGTTCCGCGGCACCGGCCAGCCGGCTGAAAAATCCAGGCTGGCTGTGAGACTGATCGTTGCCACTCGTGCTTCGAAACTGCGATCCGGCAGAGCATCCATCGCCACCTTGGCCAGTTGATCGTTTTTGAGTTGCCCGCGTTCCGCTTCTTCGACGCGCGCTGCAATCTTCAGCGTCGACGTATCCGGCAACTCCATCAAATCCGCTCCCGGCCATGCCCGATCTCCCGCGCGAAAGGGTGTCGGCCCGCCTTGCGGCTGCCAATGGTTTTGCAGCACCACGAGGCCATCAATCGGCGCGCGCAGGATCAGCGAATGCAATCCTTGCTCGTCCAGTTTCACTTGGAAGTCGGTCTGTTCTTTCTTTTGCTGCTTGCTGGCAATATCCGAGCCCGCCGAAGCACGATCAGCCTTCAGCTTTGCTTCCGCCTCCTTTTCTTTTTGCTCGGCGTCGATCACTTTCAGCTTGGCCTGCTCGCCTTCAATGGTGGAGAGAATCTCCTGCTTGCTCGCGTCCATCTTCGCTTTCTGGACGTCGAACTTCGCGGTCATCACGTCGGTGAGGTCTTGCTCTTCCTTCAACCGCGCTGCGGCTTGCGCCTGGGCCACTTCCGCTTCGGCTGACTTCGCTGCGGATTGGTCCTGCGCCAGTTTTTGCTTCACACTGGTCGCGTCAAACTCCACCAGCGCGTCGTCTTTTTTGACCTTTGCGCCGTTAGCCACGATCGTCAAAATCTGCAAATCGCCGGCGTTGTACGGCGCGGCAATAATGACGGACCGCCGCGCTTTCACTTCGCCTTTAATCTCCAGAAAATCGACGAACTCCTTTCGCATCACTGGCGCCGTCGGGAAACCCGGCGCCGGACGTGCCAACCGAAACGCGCCAAAACCGAGGATCAAAACGGCGGGCGCCACCGCAAAGATCACCGCCCGCTTGCGCTTGCTCCATGTTTTTCGCGAAGAGCTCATCGTTGTCCCGCCGCGTTATCCGCATTGCTGGCCGTCTTCTGGATGATGTCGCCTTCCGCCAAGCCGCTCTCCACCACTGCTTCCAGGTCGTTTCGCGCTCCCAGCTTCACTTCTTGCTTCGCGAAGCTACCGCCATCTTTCGTCCAGACGTAAGTGTGGCCGGCGTCAGACGCCAGGCTCTGCCGTGAAATCACCAGCACATTGCGCTGCGATCCAAGGTCCACGTCCAACGCCGCGGAAAGGTCCGGCAAGAGTCGCGGATCCGCTCCCTGCACTGCGAAGCGTGCCGTGAAAGAGCGTACCTGTTCCGTAAAACGGCCTTGATGCCCTAACGGCGAGAGTTCATCGAGTACAGCGGGCAGCGCCAGCCCTGGATACGCGTCCAGATGCATCTCTGCACGCTGGCCCAAATGCACCTTTTCCAAATCCACTTGGTTCAGCTCGACGCGCACCTGCATCTGCGAAGGGTCCACCACCTGCAAAAACGGCACGCCCGGTCGCACCTGGTCGCCTTCCTGCACCGTGCCCATCCGGCCGCCTAGCCAAATGGTGTTATAGACCACCACTCCCGGCATCGGCGAATGCACCACCATCTTTGCCGCGTTGTTTTGCGCGTACTTCATCGCCTCCAGCGCGCGGTCGGCCTGAATTTGCAGAATGCGTATGCCGGCGGCTCCCGCCGCACGCTTGAGCTCGTAGGTTTCCTTCCACTGCTTCCATGTCGCTTCGGCTGCGTCTACCGCTTCCTGATTCTTTTCGGCGTCGATCCGCGAAACAATCTCGTTGCGCTGCACTTCCAGCCGCGCCCGCTTCAGTTCGTCTTCCGCCTGCTTAACCGCCGTATCGTCTTTCGCGCGGCTCACGTCCTCTTCGGCCTGCTTCTGCGCCACCTGGCTGACCAGGTTTTCGTACGTGCTCTTCTTATCCAGGTAGTCTTTGGTTTGCGCCTGCGGATCAAATTCCACCAGCAGGTCATCCTTTTGTACATGGCCCCCCGCGGCTGCCAGCCGGGTGATCACCATGGAGCCGACTTGGGCGCCTTCCAATCGGGGTGCTAAAACCACAAAGGACCGCGCCGCCTGCGTTGTGCCATTCAAACGCAAGATGTTCGAGAAATCCCGCTTGGCCACCCGGATGACCTGAGCATCCTGGGCTGCGGTAGTTACGCCGCCCCGAAAATGCCCAAACAAAAAAAGCGCCCCGGCCACTACCGCCAGTGCACTTCCCACAAGGATGGTTTTCCTGGGCATGTTTTTCATTTCTAAGGAGACACTGCGGAGCTCGTAAGTTTCAATAAAACGAGGGCGGCCCTCCTCGCCATTCCTACAAGACGTTTCTGCAGCGTAAGACGTTTACACCGCTTGGTGGTTTTGCCGCTTTGTCTGCCGGCATTCCGGGCTCGTTGGAACCCGCCGCCATCATAATCTAAACGTGCCTGCTTGGTGAATTACCTGGTTTCGCGCTGCGTACTAGCTTGCTGCAGCTTCGAGGATGCTGGGCCAAGCCCGCGTCGGCGCGGTCTTCGACTTCCGCCCCTCGACGAGCGCCTTTCATTCTGTCTTTGGACCCGTTACCCGCTGCGTAGGATGCGCGAGGCTGCCTAGGATTTGCCTGAGCGTCGTGCTTCAAAATGGCTATTTTCGCAACACGGGGCGGACTCGGCTTAGAGTATGGATCGCCAGCCTCGTAGGAAACGATCGGTTCGCGAATGTGAATGTCGCTCAGGAGTGCTGTTCGCGGTGGCGACGGATGAATTCTTTCAGGTACTCGCCGGCTTCCGTGATGTGCTTCCACAGAGCGGCGGAGGCCACTTCCGGATTCTTCGTGCGGCACGCTTCCAGCAATTCGTGATGCGCGCGCCCCGCCCGATGCAAGTCGCGGGTGAACACCAGGTGCAGACGCGTATAACGATCGCAATTGATGTTCAGGGTCTTTACGTAGGAAAGCATAGTCGGCCGATTCGCGGGCGCATACAGCACCGAGTGAAAACTCCAGTTCCAGGTGCCCCAAGACTTCATCTCCGAGTCCTTTTCCAGCGACTCTTCATACTTGCTGAGAATGTCTCCGGCGCGCTGAAAATCTTCTTCGCGCATGTTGGGGATCGCGCAGCGGAGCATGTAGCACTCCAGCACCGCGCGCGTTTCGAACATCTCCATGATTTCGTCAGGAGAAAGAGAAGAAACCACCGCGCCGCGATTGGCCACAATGCGAATGAGGCCTTCGGCGGCCAGATGGCTCAAGGCTTCACGCACCGGGATGCGGCTGATCTGGAATTCTTCGGCGATGGCGTCCTGGCGCAGTTGTTCACCTTCGCGCAGTTCGCCGCTCAAGATTTTCTCGCGCAGCCGTTCCAGCACGGCGGCGGCCAGCGATTGCCGCGGAATTGGACTTGATTTTCGAGGATGCAAAGCTTTCGTCATTCCACTCGTTAAAGGGTTGCCCAAGCTCATCGAATTGGCGCGCCGCCGCACCCGCAGCGCGAGATATCGTATTCGTCCAGCCTGCGTTTTTGGCTGGACTCAGGGGACTTGTAGGCTAATCGGTACCTAAGCCTATAAAATAAAGCGTCCCTTTACAACTCGTTCTCGCGCTGGACACCTGCCAGGCTCGAGCAATGCACCGGGAAAATCGGCGGGCGGTTCCATTCCACGCTCCATCCGAGCAGGAATTTAACCGCGCTCCCACACACCCGGCCCTGGCAGGGTCCCATGCCGCATCGCGTATGCAACTTTGCCGCTTTCCACGAATCGTGCTTTTGCACCAGTCCCAACGAGACGTCTTCGCAGCGGCAGAGCAGCGTGTCCGCTTTCGCCAGTTTGGCCAGTTCCGGTCGCAGTTGAAACGCAGCGTTCATCGCTTTGGCGATTCCGCGATAACGCTCGCGCAGCGCAAAAAATTCCTTGGCTTGCTCGCGCGATCCTGCTGCCGCGTGACCGGCAATCCGGCCCTCCGCCACCGATAACTCCATGCCGCCGATTCCCGTCGACTCGCCCGCGCAATAAATTCCCGGTCGCGAGGTTTCCTGAAACTCATCAGTTGCAACAAATCCCTCGGCGATGCGGCACCCTAACATCTGCGCCAGTTCGATGTTCGGAATGAGATGAAACCCACAGCCGAGATAATCGCACGCGATCTCGCGCACGCGGCCGTTCCGGGAAATCGCCGCCGCTTCCACGCGCTCTTTTCCCATCGCGGCAACCGGCCAACTCGCCGTCCAATATTTCGCGCCGCGGCTTTTGTACCGCAGCGCCATTGCTTCGCGCGCCTTTGCAGGGAAGCGTAGCGTCGCTAGTCCGAACGCCACCAAACTGGACCACGCTGCTTGCTCGCAAATGCAGATCACCTGCGCGCCGTGCTCAGCCAGATACGCCGCCACCGCGAGTAACAATGGCCCGGTGCCCGCCAGCACTATGCGCTTTCCGGCGACAGGCAACCCGCCTTTCGCCAGGGCCTGCAACCCACCCGCGCCCATTACATTCGGCAATGTCCATCCGGGAAACGGCAAGAACAACTCGCGCGCCCCGGTGGCCAGAACCAATTTTTCAAAGTGAATCTGCAGCAACTCCGCATCGGTTTCCGCCTCCACGAACTGCGATCCGGCGCTGAACACCCGCGCGCCGCCAATGACTTGAACGCTCGATTTGGCCACTTGCCCGATCCAATACTTCGCTCCGTGCGAATCCGGCGCGCTCGTTCCGTTGCGCCAGATTTGCCCGCCTAATCGTGGATTGTCGTCAAGGAGAGCGACGCGCTGGCCATGCTCCGCGGCTGTCGTGGCAGCAGCCAACCCCGCCGGGCCGCCGCCCACCACCACTACATCAAGCCGGAGCTGCTTCGCATTACTCACGGCAGCGGATTTCCATGTGCGGCTGGCAAAGCACCTGGCAACTTCGGCGCTGCGATTCGCCATTAATTTCCACGCGGCATTCGAAGCACGTGCCCATTCCGCACAGCGGCGCTCTCGGCTGACCTGATACGGAGGTTCGGCAGAATTCTCCAGCCAACAACACCGCGACGGCTGCCGTCGTGCCGGCCGGCACATGCAGCGCGCGCCCGTTCACATAAACCGTAATTTCATCAGGCATGGATTTCTGCACTCATCCGCCGCGAAGGCAAATACGGTTCCGTCGCAATCTCGGCGCCCGCTCCCATCAATTGCGCCGTAATCAGCTTCGCTGTGCCCAGCGACGTAGTAATCCCGAGCCCCTCATGTCCCGTAGCCAGGTATACGTTCGAATCCTCTGGCGAAGGTCCGATCAACGGGAGTTTGTCTGGCGTTGCGGGGCGAAAGCCGGTCCACACACGAATGCTCGAACACTTCTGCAACGCCGGCATGTATTCGAACGCGCGATTCATCATTTTCGACAAAATCGCCGGCTCCATGCGGTCATGCTCCACGTCGTACTGTCGCGAAGAGCCGATGAGGATTTGTCCCGTGCGCCGTGGCTGCAGGTTAAACGCCACGGAATCACTGGTCAGAGAGTGTGCCGATTTCAGATAGCCGAGTTCAACCAGCTGGTGACGCACCATGCCCGGGTAGCGGTCCGTGATGACCAGGTGTCCTTTGCGCGGTTTTACCGTGATTCCTGGCGTCAGTTTAGCTGCATGACGCCCCGCTGCATTGATCAGCTTTCCCGCGCTGATCGTATTTCCATCGGCGAACGTCGCTGTGCCGCTGCGTAAACTGGTCACAGCTTTTCCGAAACGAAGATCCGCTCCCCGCTCCGCGGCTCGGTCCAAAAAAAAAGCTGTCGCGGCCGGCGGATAAACCACACAATCTCCAGGGACCAACAATCCCCCAACTAACCCGCTTCGCAACTGCGGCTCCGCTTCCCGCAGTGCTGCTTCATCTAGAATTTCTGCGGCTACGCCACGCTCGCGGTAGTACGCGGCTTTTCGGCGCACCTCGGCGAACTCTTCCTCATCGGCCGCGACCCAGATCGTGCCGCAGCGCTCGAACTCCACATTTCGCGGAAGGCTCGTCTCCAGCTCGTCCCATAATTTTTGCGAATAGTGTGTCAGCGCGAATTGCGCTTCCGAATCGTCCATTACGACGAGGTGGCCCATGGACGCGCCCGTGGCGCCGGCCCCGGGAAAATTTTCGTCCGCCACCGTAACGCGTAGGCCAGCCTTCGCCAATTCCCAGGCACACGCGGCCCCGACAATTCCCGCGCCCACGATCAACACATCCGGCGAAGCGGTCATGCTCCAATGCCGTAACGAAACGGATCTTTGGGATCGAAAAGAAAATCGGCTTCCGAAGTAATGTACGCCGCTCCCTTGACAATCGGAATGACGTGCCCGTTGTTCACCTGCACTTGCCCTTCAAACACGCTCCCGACAATGCTCTCCTGCCGCCAGATTCCTCCCGGCTTCAACTTTCCATCCGCGTAAAGGCAGGCGAGCTTCGCACTCGTTCCTGTTCCACAAGGCGACCGGTCATATGCTTTGCCCGGACACAGAACAAAGTTCTTGCTGTCGATTCCGGGCATCTGCGACGGACTGAACAGCTCGATGTGATCGATTTCGCCGCCATCTTCTCCGCGGATTCCCTTGGCGGAGAGCGCTTGGCGGATCGCCCAGGTAAATTGCGTCAGCTCATCGATGCACTTCAAGTCCAGTTCGAACGCGTGTTCATTCACCAGGAAAAACCAATTGCCGCCCCACGCAATGTCCCCGCGGACCGTTCCGTAACCCGGAACATGCACGCTCACGCCGCTCGCCGTCCGCCGGCTCGGCACGTTCGCCACCGTGACCTGGCCGCCCTCGTGCAGCGTTGCTCTCACAGTTCCTACCGGCGTATCAATCCCGTGTTCGCCGAGTCCGATGCGTCCCAGATACGACAGCGTAACCATCAGGCCGATCGTCCCGTGCACGCACATTCCCAAATAGCCGACGTTATTGAAGAAAATTACTCCGGCCGTGCTGTCCGAATTTACCGGCTCCGTCAGCATCGCTCCGACGATCACTTCCGAGCCGCGCGGTTCGTTCACTAGTGCGCGCCGCAAGTAATCGTGGTCGCGGCGAAACTCTTCCAGCCGCAAACTCATGCTTGCGCCATTCAGCTGGGGGCCTCCATCGACAATAATTCGTGTCGGTTCGCCTCCGGTGTGCGAATCCACGACTCGGGTGCGCTTCAGTTTGTCGGACATTCTTCCGGATCCACCTGGTGGTTGCGCTCTCGAAACCTGGCACAGCAAGTCTCGCTGCTACGCGCTCATCTTACAACTTGCTGCACTTTCCGCACATTTCACTGCTGCCGAACACTCATCTTTACTGCGATTACGCCGGTACAAATTGCGCCCGTGTTTATTTCTGTCAGAGCAGGGCCTTACTATCAAAAGACCGGGAAAAAAAGCAAGCGCTTGCATTTTGCGCTTCCCGGTCCTGCATACAATATACATGTTGCGCTCTCCCGGCAAGTCCATCCCTGCTCACCTCCTCCCAGCCCCTTCGTCGCCCTTTCTCTCGTTCGTGCCAACTTCTTGACATCGTATATCGTATCTTGTATACAGTCACCACTCTGGCCTTCTCGCTTGCTGTGGGTGGGGCGTTGGGCCGCTCGTCGAGGCGCGTTGCATCTCTTTGGAGGGTATGCGATGGCAAATCGCCCGCTGTGCAAGTCTGTTGTCGTCTGTTTTCTTCTGCTTCTCGGCCCAGCCCTGGTTTTGTCCGGTCAGGTCCGCACCACTGGCCAGCTTTCCGGAACCGTCGTCGACGCCAGCGGTGGCGTCGTTGCTTCGGCTACCGTTACCATTTCTCAGCCCACCACCGGTTTTTCGCAGACGGCTGTCACCAACGAATCCGGCCTCTACTTATTTCCAGCTCTGCAGCCCGGAACTTACCAGCTGAAAGTAAGTGCCAAGGGTTTCACCGAGGCTCTGCTCAGCGACGTCGTGATTGGCGCGGGGCGCACGACCGATCTCCGCGTGGAGTTGAAGGTCGGCCAGGCCAACGAAACCGTCCAGGTTTCCACGCAGGGCGAAGTTTTGGAGACCACGAGCAATACGCTCTCCTCCACGATCAGCCCCGAAGACCTGCAGAATCTTCCGCTCGCCGGCCGTGACGTGCTTCCGTTCGCGCAACTCGTTCCCGGAGCCCAGAGCGGCGGCGACCAGCGCTTCACCACCTACAATGCGCTGCCCAATGCGGCCATCAACATCACCGTGGACGGCGTGAACGACAACTTCCAGCGCTATCGCACCTCTACCACCGGGTTTTACACCGCCGCTCCCCTGCGCCTTGGTGCTTTCGACGAAGTCACCGTTTCTACCGACAGCCTCACTGCCGATGCGGGCGCTGAGGGTTCCGTCCAACTCCGCTTCGTCACCAAGCGCGGCACCAACCAGTTTCACGGCTCCG
>Ga0335080_10001303_pt1 | contig 24159 bp, 22 predicted proteins | sample Lox_Sample_34_FD_206720 | JGI IMG/M metagenome (GOLD analysis project Ga0335080, IMG submission 206720) | Soil microbial communities from Loxahatchee National Wildlife Refuge, Florida, United States - Lox_Sample_3.4 | ecosystem: Environmental > Terrestrial > Soil > Wetlands | place: USA... | reverse complement strand
GCCACTGCCTATACGGAAGAAGGAGTTCCGGTGGCGCAGCGTTGGCCTGGCCAGCTCAAAAAAGAGCTGAAGTCTAATGAGAAAAATCCCAAGAAATTGAAGGGCGAGACGGAAGCTCTCGAGCATGTTTCCAGCGACCTGCTCAGCCAGATGGTCGAAGATATCGCCAAGCTGTAGGACCCTCCCAAAACACCGCGATAGCCGTGTGCGTTATAATGCAGGTTTCCGCACCCGCCGGCGGAACCAGCAGGAGACCTGCCTATGCATTTTAAGTTGCGCAGCAGCTATCAACCCCGTGGCGACCAACCCGCCGCCATCGAGCAGCTTTCCCATGGACTAGAGGCGGGAGACAAGCATCAGGTGCTGCTGGGCGTCACCGGGTCCGGCAAAACCTTCACTATGGCCAAGGTCATCGAAGCCGCCAACCGTCCGGCTCTCGTTCTAGCCCACAACAAAACCCTGGCGGCCCAGTTGTATCACGAGTTCAAAGGGTTTTTCCCGGAGAACGCTGTCGAATACTTCGTCAGTTACTACGATTTTTACCAACCCGAAGCGTACGTGCCCTCGGCTGATCTTTACATCGACAAGGAAGCAACCATCAACGACGAATTGGATAAGCTGCGCATGAGCGCGACTCGTTCGCTCTTTGAGCGGCGTGATGTGGTCATCGTCGCATCCGTCTCATGCATCTATGGCATCGGCTCTCCCGAAGCCTATTACGGGATGCTGGTCATGCTCGAAAAGGGCCACCAGACATCGCGGGAAGCGCTTCTTCGCCGGTTTGTAGATATTCAATACGAGCGCAGCGAGGATTTGCGGCGAGGAACCTTTCGCGTGCGTGGCGACATTATTGAGATCTATCCAACCTATGAGGACCAGGGCTATCGCATCGAGATGTGGGGTGACCAGATTGACGTGATCCGGCAAATCGATCCAGTCACCGGAGAGATTCGCACCGGCCAAGAAGACTTAACCCGCGTCCCCATCTACCCCAAAACGCACTACGTCATGCCCCAGGACCAGCGCGAGCGCGCCATCGTCACTATCCAGGAGGAGCTGGGATGGTGGAAGAAGGAGCTGGAAAAGCAGGGAAAGTTTGTGGAATCGCAGCGCGTTGTGCAGCGGACCATGTTCGATATCGAAATGATGCGAACCATCGGCTACTGCCATGGAATCGAGAACTATTCGCGGCACCTCAGTGGGCGCCTGCCCGGCGAAGCGCCACCAACCCTGCTGGACTACGTCCCTCAGGATTACTTGCTGTTTATCGATGAAGCGCACGTCACCGTTCCGCAGGTCCGCGGCATGTTCCATGGGGACCGTTCGCGCAAGCAGACTCTCGTGGACTACGGTTTCCGGATGCCCTCCGCTCTGGACAATCGTCCGCTCACTTTCGAGGAATTCGAAAACCGCATGAATCAGGTGATTTACGTCTCGGCGACTCCGGGGCCGTACGAACTGACGCGCTCTGGTGGAGCCTTCGTCGAGCAGGTCATCCGGCCAACCGGCCTGATCGACCCGGACGTGGAAGTGAGACCCGTCAAGGGACAGGTCGACGATTTGCTTGAAGAAATTCGGGTCCGGGCCGAAAGGAATGAGCGCGTCCTGGTCACCACGCTGACAAAGCGAATGGCGGAAGACCTGAGTGAGTATTTTACCGAGATCGGCGTGCGCTGCCGCTACCTGCATTCGGAAGTCGAAACGCTGGACCGCATCAAGATTCTGCGGGATTTGCGTCGCGGGGAGTTCGACGTCCTGATCGGCATTAACTTGCTCCGCGAGGGGCTGGACTTGCCGGAGGTCTCCTTGGTCGCCGTCCTGGACGCGGACAAGGAAGGATACTTGCGCAGCGCCACTTCGCTGATCCAGACTATCGGGCGCTGCGCGCGTCACGTTGCTGGCAGGGCGATTTTGTATGCCGATGTGCGGACAAAATCCATGAACGAGGCCATCAGTGAAACGAATCGCCGCCGCACAAAACAGTTGGCCTACAACAAGGAAAACAATATTACGCCGCAGTCGATCATTAAGGGCGTGGATATGGAACTGGCCCACATCGTCGAGGCAGACTACGTCACTGTGCCGCTCGACGCCAGTCTGTTGGACGCCGCTGCAGCCTCCGTGAAGAATGAAGCCCAGTTAGCGGAGCTCTTAGGCCAACTCGAGACGCAAATGCGCGAAGCGGCCAAGAAGTTCGAGTTCGAAAAAGCGGCCCAGCTTCGCGATCGCATCAAGTCCCTGAAGCAGCAGGATCTCGCCGGCGTGTTCTCCAAGGAAAGCGGCGGCGCCGCGCAACCCACAAGCTAACATTTCTTGCGAGATCAACCTCGGCCGCGAAGCGGTCATCTGACGTAGAGTTTTTGCCGCAACAGGAGATCGAGTTGGGCAGAAAACGATAGAGCTAAAAGGAAGACTTCCCAGGGCCTGCACGCGATTGGAGTCGTAACCCAGCCTCGCGGTATCCTAGCGTGTAATGACGAAGAGCTTGGCGATCATTGGGGGAGGACGCGTCGGCCGCGCGCTCGGTCGCAGCCTGCGAGAAGCAGGCTGGAAGATTGTCATTGTTGCGTCGAGGACGGATGCATCCTCCAAAAAAGCACTCCGGTTCATCGGAGGAGGGCGCGCGATCACCGGGCTTCCAGCAACCCTGACCGGGGCTGAAACGATTCTGCTCACGGTGCCCGACGACGCAATCGCCCGGGTCGCGGAGCAACTTGCCCAGACGGTCGGCTCTGAGCTGAAGGGCAAGGTTATCCTGCACACCAGCGGAGCACTCGATGAAACTGTGTTGCGGTCTTTGCATGCGTGTGGCGCGGCTACAGGCTCGATTCATCCAATGCAGACGTTCACCGGTGTAAACGTTCCCCCGCTTGAGGGGAAAGTGTTCGCCATCGGTGGCGATGAACTTGCCATTCGCATGGCGCGCCGAATCGCTCGCACGCTTGGCGGAGTTCCCGTGGCGATCGCGGCCCAAAAGAAGCCGCTCTATCACGCGGCCGGAGCCTTCGGCGCTGGTTTAGTTCTTGCTTTGGAGGCGAGCGGCGCGCAACTTCTGATGGAGTCGGGGCTAACGCGTCGGGAAGCGCAGCGGGCGCTTCTTTCGTTAACGCGGCAGGTACTCGACCATTACGAAAAGCTTGGAGCACAGAAAGCTTGGACCGGACCTCTTTCTCGCGGCGATTATGGAGTTGTAGCGGAGCACCTCAAGGCGCTCCAGGCTGTCTCGCCGGAATTTCTGGCGGCTTACATCGCGGCCAGTCGCCTCGCCGCACGCGTGCTCGCGCACGATCCGGAGGCCATGTTGTTCGAGTTGGACAAGATTTCGGGAACTTCGCAAGCTACGAAAGTAAAGAGGACTGAAGCGTGAAACCATTGCATATTCAATTAGAAACAACGACGCTCGCTAATGGCTTGCGCGTTGTTGTTGCACCCGATTCAACCGCGCCCGTCGTGACCGTCGGTGTGTACTACAAGATTGGTTTTCGCCTTGAGCCCCAAGGACGAAGTGGCTTCGCCCACCTTTTCGAACACATGATGTTTCAGGGCTCTGAGAATGCCCCCAAAATGCAGCACATCAAGCTGATCAATTCCAGCGGTGGCGTTCTGAACGGGTCCACCATGTACGACGTCACCAACTACTACGAAGCTGTGCCCTCCAATGCTCTGGAGCGCGTATTGTGGCTGGAAGCCGACCGCATGCGCGCTCTCAAGGTCGATGACGAAAACTTGCGGAACCAGCGCGATGTCGTTAAGGAAGAGGTCCGCGTCAACGTCATGAACCAGCCTTATGGCGGATTCCCTTGGCTCGACATGCCTCCGGTGGCTTTCCGGAATTGGGCGAATGCGCATAACTTTTATGGCGACTTTGCCGATCTCGACGCGGCGAACCTGCTCGACGTGCAGAAGTTCTTCCGTACTTACTACGTTCCCAATAACGCCGTGCTGCTGATGCTGGGTGATGTCGACCCCAAGGAAGGGCTTGCGCTCGCGGAGAAATACTTCGGCGCGATACCGGCCGGAGCCCCTCCCCCAATTGCGGATTCGTCCGAGCCCCCGCAGACAGAGGAGCGGCGCGGCTATGTCGACGAGAAATTCGGTACTTTGCCGGCAATCGCGGCGGCATACGTGCTGCCCAGGCGCAGAAGCGCAGAGTGGCACGCCATGGCACTCCTGGACCAGTCCCTCCACGGGGGACGCGCCGGAAGGGTCTATCGCGAACTGGTTCTCGAGAAGCAAATCGCCGTCGAGGCAGATGGCGGTATCGATGACCTCTTCGGTTACAACGGACCGGCACAAATGACCACCCGTCTGATCTACAAGCCCGAGTATTCAGCCGACCAGACCCTGGATGCTTTCGACGCCGTGATCCGCGATGTGAAGGAGAAGGGAATCTCCGCCGAAGAGTTGGAGCAGATCAAGATCAAGTGGCGCTCGGACTATTACTCTACGCTCGAGGGCGGCCGCGGCGGGTATATGCCGCGCTATGGGCTGATGCACCTTCTGGCGTGCTTCACGCTGTTCGACGACGAGCCGCAACTGGTCAACACAGTGCTAAACGGTTTCGAAACGGTGACAACTGCGGAAGTGCAGGCGGTCGCGGCCAAATACCTGCAGCCGTCAAATCGCGCCATCGTTTTCCGCGCCCCTGTCAAAAACGAAAAGGAGGCTGCGTAATGGCCACTCGAGCACCGGAGTTGGCAGTGGGCGTGCCCCCTCTTTCCGCTGAACGCGCCGTGACTTGGCCCAAGCGCACCCACGCTAAGCTTTCCAATGGAATGCAGATCGTCCTTGCTGAGTCGCATTCCATTCCAAAGTTTCATGGAGAGTTGTTCTTCCGGTCCGGCGAAGCGTTGGTGTCCGGCCGAAGCGTTGGCCTGGCGGAATTAACGGCAGCCGTCGTTCGCACCGGCACCACAGCCCGCACTAGTCGACAGATTGAAGAGGATTTGCGCCGGCTCGGCGCGGACCTTGGTGTCTCTGCGGGGCAGGATACCAGCGCCATCTCCTTCGCAGGGTTGAGTGATTTCGTGGAACCCTTGCTCCGGCTGGTGAATGAGTTGGCACGCGACGCCGCTTTTCCCAACACGGAATTCGAACGCGAACGACGCCAGAAGCTTGAAGAAGTAAAACTCGAACGAACGTCGCCCGGCTTCCTGGCGAGCGAGCGCTTGCGTAAGGTTTTGTTTGGCGAGCACCCGTATGCGAAGATTTCGCCCACCGAACAGCAGGTTCTGGCCTACCAACGCGAGGATCTTCTCGCGGTCTATCGCGAAATCTATACCCCGGAAAATTCATTCCTGGTGATCGTTGGTGACTTCGACCCCCAAGCCATATTGAGGCTGATTGAGTCCATCTTCGGCGACTGGAAGGGTGCTAAGCCTGCCGCTAAGGCCAATCCTTCACTTCCTGATCTTCGAGGGCGGCGTGTGTACCTCGTTCACAATCCCGGCTCGGTACAGACCCAAATCTTGCTGGGGTGCCATGCGATCACGAGAAAGAGTCCCGACTGGATCCCATTGGGTCTGACCAATAGCTTATATGGCGGCGCCTTCAATTCGCGCCTGGTCATGAATATTCGCGAGGACAAGGGTTACACCTACAGCCCGCGCAGCGGAGTGTCTCCCCTCCGTGAGCACGGATACTTTTCCGTTTCTGCAGCGGTCCGCAACGAAGTCGTCGCCGCCTCACTCACAGAGATTTTCTACGAACTCGACAAATTACGGTCGGTGCCGGTGCCGGCAGCAGAACTGGCCGACGCGCAAAACTACTTGTCCGGCATCTTTTCGATTGGCCTCGCGACGCAGGAGGGTTTGCTGACTCAATTTGCGACTTCGGCGCTGAATGACCTGCCGGACGATTATCTGGAGGCCTATCGCGATAAAGTGCGTGCCCTCGGACCCTTAGATCTTCTCGCAATGGCGCGGAAGTATTTTGATTCGGCGAACATGCAGGTTGTCGTAGTTGGCGACAAAGAGCAAATCCAGGACCAGGCCGCACTGTTCGGCGAGGTCATGGTGTACGACAATCGAGGGAACCTTTTAGGTGGTTAACCTTAAAAGTATATTATTGAATAATATATACAGATAATATTATGATTAATCCATGGTGGGGTGCAGGGCAAGAACGGCGCGTTGCTTCTGGTTCCTCATAACACTCCTTGTGCTCTGGGCGGCGCAGGGGATCTGTGCAAAGAAGAAACCGCCACTGCACCCCATCAATTTGAACACCGCATCCTCTGCCGAACTCCAGCAAGTCCCGGGAATTGGGCCTGCCACCGCGGAAAAAATCCTGCAAGCGCGCAAATCCTACGGCGGATTCAAAAGCGTGGACGACCTGCAGGCCATTCGGGGAATTGGCCCGAAAAAGCTGGACAAGATGCGCAAGTATCTTACGATCACTCGGCCGGCGACACCTGCCAGCAAGCCGCCGTCGCAGGCGGCTCAGGCGAGTCAGCACAAAGAATCCCCGTCACCCGCAATGAAGAGTCGGCCTGTAAAACCTGCTACGCCCTCAAAGCCAGCTCCCGCCAGCGAAGACGAAGAGCAGTAGCGCGGTTTTCCCCAGTGTGACCTTATAGAGGCTGGTGAGTCGGTTTCGGTACGCTCAGGTTTAGCGGAACTTGATCCGCGATGCGGATTCCGTAGCCTTCCAGGGCCACGACCTTCTTGGGGTGATTGGTAACAACTCGGATGTCTTTCAGACCTAGATCGATGAGGATTTGCGCCCCGATACCACTTTCGTGTTGTACCATCCGTTGGCGAGCTACTTCGCGATCCAGCTGCCCCCGCTTGTGAAAGTGAATTTTGGGGAGAGTACCGGGCGTTTCGGGATTATCGATGGTGAACCCGCGCCCGGTATGGTGCAGATACAGAAACACGCCTCGACCCTCGCGTGCGATAAGCTCAAGAGATTTCTCTACCAGTTCCGGACAATCGCACGCCATCGACCCGAATACGTCTCCCGTAAGGCAGTGAGAATGCACACGCACGAGGGGAGGGGTGGTGCCCTCGAGTTCGCCGCGAATCAGAGCAATGTGCTGGTCCTGGTCCACGTCGCTCGAATACGCGATCATGCGGAAATCGCCGTGCCTCGTGGGCAGAATCGCTTCTGCCATTCTCCGAACATAACGTTCGTGCTGCATCCGGTAGCGAATCAGGTCCGCAACCGTGAGCATCTTCAGGTTGTGCTCACGACAGAAATCGATAAGCTGAGGCACCCGCGACATGGTGCCGTCTTCGTTCATGATCTCGCAGATGACCCCGGAAGGATTGAGCCCGGCGATACGGGCGAGATCGACGCTCGCTTCTGTTTGCCCGGCCCGCACGAGCACCCCTCCGTTACGAGCGCGCAACGGAAACATGTGGCCCGGACGCGCCAGATCGTGAGGGCGAGTCTTCGGATCGATGGCGGTCAGGATAGTGATGGCGCGATCGCTCGCACTGATTCCGGTGGTCACCCCGGCTTTGCCGTCGATAGCTTCACAGAAGGCCGTGCCATGCACGGAAGTGTTGATAGGCGACATCAGCGGAAGATTTAGCTCGTCGCAGCGTTGCTCGGTCAGTGCAAGGCAAATCAGACCCCGGCCAAACTTGGCCATGAAGTTGATCGCGTCCGGGGTAATTTTCTCTGCAGCAAGGGTGAGGTCGCCTTCGTTCTCGCGATCCTCATCGTCAACCAGGACGATCATGCGTCCTTGACGAATCTCCTCAACCGCTTCTTCAACTGTACAGAATGAGCTTGAACTCAACACTAGGGCGGCACCTCGCCTGCCATCTCCCTAGTATACGCGCAAGGAACCCTTCTCAATCTGCTGCGGAATGCTCCGGAACATTTTCGCCATTCGCCATGACGGCGGAGTTCTTAAGTGGTGTAGCCTCCACAGGAAGTCCAGCCCAGCAGTTCATGATCCCCAACACTTCGTGGACAACTTGCGTCAGGCTTCCGGAATACTTCCACCAGTGCCCTGGTTGGAAAGGATCGTCCGATACCGCGTGAACAATAATCTGTCCCCTGCCCGCGAAATATTTGTCCCATAGGACGTGCACTCTGCGAGTGTGAGCCTTGTTCGTCACAATGATAACTTTCTGCCCGCCTCGGCTCTGCAACGTTGCACTGATCACCTCCAACTCCTGGTCGGTGTTCACAATGGGAGTTTCCAGGACGTGAATCGACTTTGCCGGTATGCCGACTCGCCGTAATACACGCGTGTTGACGTCATCTTCCGCAGGATAGCGGATCCCAAGTTCTGCAAGTGAATCGACACGCAATCCAGGGTGGGTTAGCCAGATTTCTTTCGCGTAGCCGTCGTAATAAAGTTGCGCTGCTTCGAGCGCGCGGTCCGGCGTGTTGCCGCTCAAAACTGCAATTGCAGTAGTAGGTTGAAGCGGATCTTCTCTTACCAGCCACTTCCCGACGCCCAGTAACGCTACAGTTGCGCCAGCGGCTCCCAAAAGCACTGCGAGAACCGTTGTCCAGAGCAGTATGTGTACTGCCAGCGATCTATTTCGTTTCGGTGCGTCGTTCGTTGCGTCCATCTTGCCATCGACTTTCAGCGGGCGACTCTTCAAACCTTGAAAAGCTGGTGCCCATAGGAAAGGCAGGTATGTTGCCAAACTGGGCACACTTCTGGGCGTCCGCGAAGGCGACCTTCGCGCTCCTTTCCCCTTCTTTATCAATGGTTTCTGATTATGGCGTCTTCCCAACAGAAAACATCCGGCGTCGAAGTATGGTCCTAGAACCATGTAATTCAGGCTAAGAGTATGAAAAATAGGGCTCTAGCTCCACCTCACCAGTCAATCGACCCGGTCCTTTAGCATTGAAATTCGGTGAGCTCCGCCGGTCGAGCCGCGGCGGCAAAATGATGTTGACATTCTCTATTGGTAAGTTATAACTTACAGTAAGTGGATACTTACGTTAAGAACGGTCTTACTGCTCTCGGCGATCCTACCCGCCTCGTCATTTTCGAGATGATTGGCCTGCATCCGCGTCCCGTGAATGAACTTGCCGCCCGTTTGCCCGTCTCTAGACCAGCGGTGTCCCAGCACCTGCGCGTGTTGAAGCAAGCAAGGCTCGTGCGCGACAAACGCCAGGGCACGCGACGTATCTACGAACTGGATCCCGGCGGGTTAGCTCTACTGCGCGACCATTTTTCCGAGTTGTGGGACAAAGCTCTGGCGGCATTTCAAAACGCTGCCGAAGACGCATACAAAAAGGAGAAGCAGTATGGCAGCTCAAACAACGCCGAGCGCGGCGGTAAAGCGAACGCTTCACGTCGCGGTACCCATTGATTTCGCCTTCCGAACGCTCACAGAAAAAATGGGCATTTGGTGGCCGGGCACTCACCACATTGCAAAGACCCCCTTTACGGAAGTGATTGTCGAGCCGCGAGCGGGGGGACGCTGGTTTGAACGCGATGCAAACGGGGCTGAGTGCGAATGGGGAACGGTATTGGAGTACCACGCACCCAATAAACTCGTGCTGAGCTGGCATCTTCAGGCGGACTTTCATTACGAGCCCGATCCGGCATTCGCGAGTGAAGTTGTCTTCGAACTGATTTCCGATGGACCAGAGGCTACAAGAGTGGAGTTTCAGCACCGTCACCTGGAACGTCATGGAGACGGTTGGGAGAAGCTTCGGAACAGTGTTGACGGGGGCTGGGCTCTAGTACTCGCTCCTTACGAGCAGCTACTGAACTCCGGGAACCTATAAGCGCGTTCGAGAGTTGGGCAATCTAAGAGAAGAAAAGAGAAAAAACATGAGAATCAAGACTATTGGGAAATGTGCAACGATTGCGGCGCTCTGTTTTTCGACATTACTGGCAGCGAAAGCCCAGGCGCCGGCGCAGAATCCTTTAGCGCCGTATCTTCCGGCGAACATCAAGCCTTATTATCTCGATTTGCTGATGTTGAAAGACAAGCCGGACACGGCACTCCCCGAAGGCGAACGAACACAATGGATGCAGAAGCATCTCGCCTATATTCGCTCGCAGGTGGAAGAGGGGAAATTCGTCCTTGTCGGGCCGGTGACGCAAGAAGGCAAACTGCGCGGCATCGCTGTGATTAAGGCGGATTCTCCAGAGGAGGCGCAGCGCGTCGCGTCCGGCGACCCACTCGTGCAATCTGGTCACTTAACCGTTGAAGTGCATCCGATCATGCTCGAGGACTTGTCTTCCGTTCGATTCGACTATCCAGCCGCGGCGCCACACTGAAGCGGAGCCGGGTAGCGCGCGAAATGTGCCAGCCTGTCCGCGCGCTGCCCGGGTGACCTGGGATTCCGGTTAGAGCGACCGCAAGAAATTGAGCAGATCTTGCTTTTGCGACGCGCTCAAGGCGTTGTACAGAGCGATGACGCGATTCGCTTCTGAACCGCTGCTCGAGTGCTGTGCTATCGCGTGAACCAAACCTCCATTCGCGGGTCCGGACCGGCCGTCATGCAGAAAGAAGATGCGCTGGCCCAGTCCCCATAGCGGCGCCGTACGGAACTCGTCCGGGCCTGCCGCGCCTTGCGATACATTATCTGCAAGTCCGCTCCCCATGTTGTGAACCAGGAGGTCCGAATATAGCGCGGCGGTCTGGTGGCTGAGGGCCGCGATCTTGGACGGTCCCGTGCTTAGCGTGGCCGTGTGGCAAGCATCGCAGTGAATTTGGCTGAATAGCGCTTTGCCATTTGCGATGGAGGTGGCGGAGGGATTGGTAGAGATTCCGGCCGACGAAGGCGTTGGCGGCCCAAGGAATCGCATGAAAGCGGAGAAGGAGACGACGTCACTGGGAATCTGTGACCCGGACTGGTCGAAATTCGTCGTGTCCTCTGGTGTGGGGTTTGAAGCGCAGGCACCCGTGGCGGCTCCGCGCTCGTTGGGGAACAGTTCGTTCGTCACGCCCATTTCGACGTTGTATGCCTCGCCCGTGAAGATTTCGAGCGATTTATTTTGAGCTTTCCACCCGAATCGCGTGACAGAGCCGTCGTTCCCCGAAGTGTTGGTATGTCCACTAATCCCAAGTAGCGCCTTAAGCGCCGCATTGGCCTTCATGTTATTGATGATCGTGGCGTCTGGAATCATTTCGATCAAGCCCGCTCCGTAAGTCGGAGTTGGAATTCGGAAGATAACGTTATTAGCCTGCTGCATGGCGGCGAAATTCGGCTGAGCCAGCGAGCAGCCATTTGCGTCAGAGCGTCCCGTTATGGTGAAGAGCGCGTGCACGCCTCCGTCCGGCGTACGGGTCACTCCACCGTTCGGACCTACCGCAAAAGGGAAGCGGGCTTCGCGCACAGGACCGTCGGCAGTGATGAATGAAGGGACGTGATTCGTTGCGCCTCCTGCATTTGCCGCCGCGACCTGCGGATTCGGTCCGAGGTTCGGATAATCGGCGACCGAAGGACTGCTTCCACCGACTGCAGGCTGCGCATGGCAACTGGCACAGCTATTCGAGTTGTACGTCGGACCTAGCCCGTTCTGAACGGCATCGACTTCATTAAAGCGGGCTTGCCCATCCTGAAAGTACTCCAATTGACTCGCCGTTAGCCCGGCCAGAGCATTGCCGGCATTCACCGAGCCCGCACGCGCTCCCGGATCCTTGGGCGCGGTGGCAGCGGGAGTCTGGCCATAAAGGAAATGAGAAGCCAGCAAAACCGCGAGTATGAGAGCCGACAGCAAAACTAATCTTACTATTTTCATGGTTACCCCTCCGTGGGTCACAGAAGCGTGTAGACACACCCCTGCATGAGCTGGGCTAGTTGTTATTCGAGGACCTGAGGTGTGAGGGATCTGGGATGCGACCTGAGCTATGAATCTGCTACATGAATTGCACTTGAATTCTTAAAGGTGCTACGGGAAAACCCTCCGTTTTCGTCGAGCCGCCTGGCACACCACAAACTCGTCCTAGGAGAGGGAGGGTCCTCTGGGGCACAGAATGTGCGCGGCCATTTTGCGTCACGAATCGAGATTAGCTGGGGGAGTGGCGCAAAACTATGCTGCCAAGTAAAAAACGTCAACCTTTCCGGAGTACGGAATTGGTACAGGGTGAGTGCTAGGGGGCGCGGCCAAGGTACACAACATTAAAATTGTGCGATTAGGTTCCCTGAATGTACCCTACTTACTTGCGAGACAGTCTAAACTTTTGTCACGCATCGCTTTAACTGCAGCGTTTCGCACCGCCCGAGTTTTTGACGCCCTATTTCTTTGAGGCGCCAATTCCGTTTGATTGGACATGGAGGAAATCATGAGTGAAGCTGCCAGACAAATGCCTACTGCAAAAGCAGGAGGTCACGCCCAAACTTTTCCCGCGAAAGCGTTCGCTGCCCACAGTGCCACCGCGCCGCTTGCGCCGTTCAGCTTGCAGCGCCGCGCTCCACGGCCGCAGGATGTTCAGCTGGAAATTCTGTTCTGCGGTGTGTGCCATTCGGACCTGCACCAGGTGCGCAATGAATGGCAAAGCATCATGCCGACTGTCTATCCCTGTGTGCCAGGTCACGAAATCGTGGGCCGCGTGGTTGCCGTCGGCAAAGACGTCAAGAAGTTTAAGGAAGGCGACATTGGGGCTGTGGGCTGCCTCGTCGACTCCTGCCGCGTTTGCGACAACTGCAAGGCGGGCTATCAGCAGTACTGTCAGAACGGTTTCACGCTGACCTACAACAGCGAGGACAAGATTCTCGGCGGTGTCACCTACGGAGGCTATTCCGACGGCATTGTCGTCGATGAAGCCTACGTGCTGAAGGTCCCGAAGGGCCTTGACCCCGCAGGAACTGCTCCGTTGCTTTGTGCTGGCATCACCACTTATTCGCCGCTCCGCCACTGGAAAGCGGGGAAGGGCAAGAAGGTCGGCGTCGTCGGCCTGGGCGGCTTGGGCCACATGGGCGTGAAGTTCGCGCACTCGTTTGGCGCTCACACGGTTGTGTTCAGCACTTCTCCGGGGAAGACTGCGGATGCAAAGCGCCTGGGCGCCGACGAAGTAGTCATCTCGAAGAACCCTGACGAGATGCAAAAACACGCCGGATCGTTCGACTTCCTCCTGGACTGCGTTTCCGCCGAGCACGACCTGAACGCCTATCTAAATTTGCTGCGAAGAGACGGAACGCTGTGTCTGGTCGGTGCTCCGGAAAAACCGTCGCCCGTGGCCTCGTTCAACGTGATCTTTGGACGGCGCAGTTTGTCGGGTTCCGCGATCGGCGGCCTGCCGGAGACCCAGGAGATGCTCGACTACTGCGGCCAGCATGGCATCGTCTCCGACGTCGAAATCATCCCGATTCAGCAGATCAACCAGGCCTACGACCGCCTCCTCAAGGGCGACGTCAAGTACCGCTTCGTCATCGACAACTCCTCGTTGAAGAAATAAGCATTCCAGCGCTTGAGCGAGAAAAGAGGCGGACAGAGCAATCTGTCCGCCTTTTTATGCAGCGTCGCGCGCTGCCTGGTTGGCTAGCTTTCTCGTCACCAAGCCTGCGGCAAATAGGCCAGCGCCGACTAGGAATACAGTTAGTCGAGGCGGGTCGGTCCACGATTTATCAATATCCGCTCCAAAGTTCAAAATGGGCCAAAGCAACAGGGAACCCGAGCCGAAGTCTTGTACGACCTGCGCGACTTGTGAAGGCAGACTTGGCAGAGCCTTGTGGCTTTTGGGATCAGAGAGCGCAGCCAGTTCCTGCTCACTCATGCCCAGACCCTCAGAGGATCTTCGCAGCAGGAACACGCCTTTAATTGCCAATGAGAAGGAGCCCAGCAGGAACACGAGAGGAAGAACTGTAAACTTCAACTCCCGGGGCGCGAAATACCAGAAAACGAAGGCACTTCCCGCTAGGAAGAGGCAGACCAGACCTCTCCGGGGATGATACTCAAGGTCCCCCGCGAAGTTTTCAGTGATGAATTGCCGTGGGTTCACGCGTCGATTCTATCCCAGAAAGAAAAAGGCGGCCGGAATGACCCGACCGCCTTGTTGGATTGAGATTCTGGGCTAGCTGGATAAGCGTTAGTACATGCCGCCCATGCCACCCGCGCCCGGGGCGCCAGCCGCCGCAGCCTTCTTGTCGTCTTCCTTCAGCTCGGCCACCAGCGCTTCGGTGGTCAGCATGAGGCCCGCGATAGACGCCGCATTCTGCAGCGCCAAACGGGTAACCTTGGCCGGGTCGATGACGCCCATCTTCACCATGTCGCCATAGTCACCGGTGTCGGCGTTGAAACCGAAGTTGTCTTCCTTGGAGTCGCGGATCTTGCCGATCACCACAGCGCCTTCAAAACCGGCGTTGTGCGCGATCTGGCGAGCAGGCTCTTCGAGGGCGCGCTTCACGATGCCCACGCCGACCAGTTCATCGCCTTCGGCCTTGATCTTGTCGATCGCCGTCAGAGCGCGCAGTAGCGCCGCGCCGCCGCCGGGAACGATGCCCTCCTCCACGGCCGCGCGCGTTGCGTGCATGGCGTCTTCCACGCGAGCCTTCTTCTCCTTCAGCTCGGTTTCGGTCGCCGCGCCCACCTTGATCACCGCCACGCCGCCCACGAGCTTCGCCAGGCGTTCCTGGAGCTTCTCGCGGTCGTAGTCGCTGGTGGTGATTTCAATCTGCTGGCGGATCTGTTTCACACGGCCTTCGATTTCGCCGGCCTTGCCCGCGCCTTCGACGATCGTGGAGTTGTCCTTATCGATGGTGATCTTCTTGGCTTTGCCGAGATCCTCGATCTTGACGTTCTCGAGCTTGATGCCGAGGTCTTCGGTGATGGCCTTACCGCCAGTCAGCACCGCGATGTCCTCCAGCATGGCCTTGCGGCGATCGCCAAAGCCAGGAGCCTTGACGGCCGCGCACTGCAGCGTGCCGCGCAGCTTGTTCACCACGAGGGTGGCCAACGCTTCGCCTTCCACTTCCTCTGCGATGATCAACAGCGGCTTGCCGAGCTTGGCAATCTGCTCGAGCAAGGGGAGCAGGTCCTTCATCGAGCTGATCTTCTTCTCATGGATGAGGATCAGCGCGTTTTCCAGGATGCACTCCATGCGCTCCGGGTCGGTGATGAAGTAGGGGGACAGGTAGCCGCGGTCGAACTGCATGCCTTCCACTACTTCCAGCGTCGTATCCATGGTCTTGGACTCTTCCACTGTGATGACGCCGTCCTTGCCGACCTTTTTCATCGCTTCGGCAATGATTCCGCCGATCTGCTTGTCATTGTTGGCGGAAATGGTGCCGACCTGCGCGATCATGTCGCCCTTCACGTCGCGGTGCAGCTTCTTGATTTCCTCGACGGCCACTTCGACGGCCTTGTCGATGCCGCGCTTTAGTGCGGTCGGGCTCGCGCCGGCCGCAACCGTCTTCACGCCTTCGCGGAAGATGGCTTGCGCCAGAACGGTGGCGGTGGTGGTGCCGTCGCCGGCTACGTCGCTGGTCTTGCTGGCGACTTCACGCACCATCTGCGCGCCCATATTCTCGAGGGGATCCCTCAGCTCGATCTCTTTCGCCACGGTCACGCCGTCCTTGGTGATGATCGGCGCGCCGAACTTCTTCTCAATCACCGCATTGCGGCCCTTGGGGCCGAGGGTGATTTTTACCGCGTCCGCGAGGGCGTTCACGCCGCGCAAAATCGACTGGCGGGAATTCTCTCCGGTGACAATCTGCTTCGCCATTGCTTCTTTCCTCCTGAATTTTGTTGCGTGCTACTGAATCGATCTGAAATTTCTTCGCACTACTCGAAACTGGTTCAAGGTGATCAGTAATCAGATATCAGCGATCAGCAAGAGAACCAATCTGGCTGATTACCGATTACCGAGAACTGATTACTTCTTCGCGGCCTTGGCGTGGGCGCCGAGCTTCGCCAGGATTTCTTCCTCGCGGAGAATCAGCAGCTCTTCGCCATCGATCTTGATTTCGCTGCCGCTGTACTTGCCGAACAGCACGCGATCGCCAACGTTGACGTCCAGGGGAATCCGCTCGCCCTTCTCGCGCTTGCCCGCGCCGACGGCAATCACTTCGCCCTCTTGCGGTTTTTCCTTCGCGGAGTCCGGGATGATGATTCCACCCTTGACGGTTTCCTTCTCTTCAATGCGCTTCACGATTACACGGTCGTGGAGCGGTGTGAGATTGACTGCCATCTTTGAACAACCTCCATAGATTGAGCTAAAGGTACGGCTGAAAAAACTGAGGTGGGGAGGTGCAAGTGCAACTGGGGTTTAGCACTCCTCACTAACGAGTGCTAATAGTAGCAAATTTTCCGTTTCAGTCAAGTGCTTTCCTGACGGTTTCATGGGATTTTCATGCGCCGCGGCGTAGCCTGTCTATTACATAAGTAAATTATTTGCAATGGTTTGCATGGTGCCAGATATTCCTTGCACTTGGCCATTGCTGTGCTCCGCGGTTCGGCGCTAGACTCGCCACAACAGATGGGATCGCCACCCTATTTCCGACTCATCGTTCTCACCGTCGGTACCCTCCTGCCTTTCTTCTGGATGATCGTGATCCTGGGTCATCGCCGGCAACGGAACCTCGAACGAGTGCTGTTTTTCCTGTCCTTGGCAATTACATGCTTTTGCGGCAGCAGCCTGCTCGCCCTGAACGCGCAGCTGTATTACGGCACACCGCCGCACGCTTTACTCACTTTCGCTTGGACGTTTCTTTGCCTCGGACTCTGGTTTATTCCGCCGTTGGTAGTCCATCTTCACGTGGAATACGGGTCGCTGCGGGAACTTTTGCCGGGTGCAATCCGCAAAGGCATCTGGATTGCTGTCACCTATCTCCCCGCGGCTTTGTTGGCGCCTTATTTATTTGCGGCTCTGCGCAGTAAGACATTCGGTTTCTCGGCACCCTCGCATTCTCTTGGTGACCCGTTCCAAGTCTGGCTTTTGATCGCATTGGGTATTGCTTTCTATTGGCAGCGCAGGTTTATAGCAATTTCTCCCGATGCAGAGCAGAGGCGGTTCCATCTTTGGCTATCTTGGGATTTCCTGCTGGTAATCGCCAATCTCGTCGCCCTCTTTACGATTCCGCGAATCTTAGGATACGAATCGCGAATCGCGGATGCTTTCTCTGACCTCATCATTCTGCTCGCCGTCGTCTCGCCCTTGCTCGGCTTCTTCCGGGGAGTGCAGAACTTCAACTTCCTTCAAATCGGCAGGCAACGGAATTTGATCTATGCAGTATCCGGCGTATTTCTCGCCTTGCTGTATCTCAGTTTTGTTCGCCGCGTGGGCCAGTGGTTCGACCCTTATCTGCCGCCAGCAGCTACCGCGGCCCTTTTGTTATTCCTTCCGGTTATCTTTTTCGAACCGCTCCAACGAATGATACGGCAACTCCTTCAATCGACCGCTCAGAGGGAGATGGATAGTATTCATCCGCTGGCAATGAGGATTCACGCTGAAGCAAGCAAAGGAAACCTGCGGGCACTTGCCACGTATATCGAGCAAGAGGTCAGGCAGAAATTTCAGTTTGAAGGAGCGTGGCTGACCATTCTGGAACCGGCGGTCGGTATAAGAGATCAAGCTGCCGTGGACCGGCACGGAGATCAGGCCTTCTCGATCTACCGTCCGGGAAGGCTCAACGGCGAAATTACTGTTCGGCCGCATGGCTCGATGATCTCGGGAGAAGCCGCGGGCGCGATGATGATCTTGAGTGAATCGATTGCGGGCGCAATCGACATGTGTATAGCGCTGGACCAGAAACTGGAACTGGAAAGGGAACTGGCCGAACGCGAGCGTATGGCGCTGGTAGGGCAGATGGCCGCGAGCATCTCGCACAATTTGAAGAATCCTCTCGGCTCGATCAAGACGATTCTGCAAGTGCAGATGGAGAGCCCGGAACTTCCCGCTTCGCTGCGGCGCGAAACCCAGATGGTTTTGGAAGAGGTCAACCGGCTGTCCGGGAAGCTGAATCAGTTGCTGCAATTCAGCCGGCCTGCGGTACGGCCACCGGCGAAGGGTGAACGTTGCAATATTGTCGCGGTCGCCGTGAACGTGGCAGAGGTGTTGTGCCGGGAAGCGACGTCTCGCGGAATCGTGCTCGAGCTGGCTCCGCATGGCGACGCGTGTGAGGTTGCGTGTTCTGCGGAAGTGGCCAACGATGTTTTGTCGAACGTGATGCTGAATGCCATCGAGGCCGCCAGTCGCGACGGCGAGGTCTCTGTCGGTCTTGCTTGCGCTGCACAAGTCTGCACGATTGTGGTGGAAGACAATGGGCCGGGAGTGGCTCCGGAGCTGCGAGACAAGATTCTGCAGCCGTTCTTTACTACCAAGCCGCGAGGAACCGGACTTGGCCTCGCCATCGTCACCCGTCGCCTCCAAGAAATCGGCGGTAGGCTGCAGATCGAAAGCCCTGTCACTGATGGTCGCGGAACCCGGTTCCGTTTGGAATTTCCTCTCGCTCCGAAGGGAGCTGCTTGATGAAAACGGTGCTGATTGTGGACGACGAGCCGGCGGCTCGCTACGCCTTGCGTCGCGCGTTAGAGAACCGCTATCGCATCCTCGAGGCGGATTCCGGGGCGGCAGCTCGTTCGTCATTAACCACAGAGAGTCCGGATTTGCTCTTACTGGATGTGGTGATGCCGGATGAGGATGGCATCCATTTTCTCAAGTGGATGCGCGAACAGGGGAATGAACTGCCGGTGCTGATGGTTTCTGCTCTGGACACTGCGAAAACCGCCGTGGAAGCGCTGCGACTGGGCGCGGCGGATTATCTCGTTAAGGGATACGAGTTGGAGGAATTGCGCCAGCGCGTGGCAACGCTTCTGAAACTCGCGACCCTCGAACAAGAGAACGATTCGTTGCGGCGACAGTTGGCGACCGAAGGTCAATTCGGCCAAATGATTGCCCGCTCGCCGGCTATGCGCCGGGCTTTTGAAATGGCGGACCGTGTCGCGCCAACCGATTCGACAGTATTGATTCTAGGCGAAAGCGGCACGGGTAAAGATCTGCTGGCACAGGAAATTCATGCCCGTTCACAACGGAACGGCCGGCCATATGTCGCGGTGAACTGCGCTGCGCTTCCCGAAACGCTGATCGAGTCGGAGCTGTTCGGTTATGAGCGCGGCGCGTTTACCGGTGCGGCGCAACAGAAAAAAGGCCGATTCGAACAAGCCCATGGCGGCACGTTATTTTTGGACGAAATCGGGGACATGAATCCAGTCACGCAGTCGAAAGTGTTGCGAGCGCTCGAGAATCGCACCATCGAGCGTCTTGGTGGTACGCAGTCGATTCCAGTCGATGCGCGGGTCATCAGCGCGACCCACCGGAATCTCCCGCTCGCGATTCGCGACGGAAAGTTTCGCGAAGATCTGTTTTACAGGTTGCGGGTGGTTACTATCGAGTTGCCGCCATTGCGCTCGCACAAGGAAGATATTCCCATTCTGGCCCAGGCATTTCTGCAATTCCATGGATCCCGCCTGAATCGTACGGCGCACCTGAACAAAGAAGCGGTAGCTGCTTTGGAACGCTATGATTGGCCGGGTAACATTCGCGAACTAAAAAATGCGGTCGAACGAGCCATGGTGCTTTGCCGAGGCGAAGAGATGGGAGTCGGCGACCTGCCGGAAGAAGTTGTAAAAGGAACGCCGCTGCTGCCAAAGGTTGGTGAAGAAGGAGTCGATCTGGGTTTAGGGGACAGTGATTTTCGCGAGGCGAAGCGGAAATTCGAAATTGCCTACTTGCGCCGCCAACTGACTTCCCACCGCTGGAATATCTCACGCACCGCCGCGACGATTGGTTTGCATCGCCAGAGTTTGCAGGAACGACTGCGCGAATTGGGTATCCGCCGTCCAGGCCAGGAGATTTCCGAGGAAGAAGAAGTATGATCGTCCACGGCTTCGTGCAGGCGGGCGGAGGAAGTACCCGCTTCGGAAGAGACAAAGCTCTGGTCGAGTTGGGTGGCCAATCTATGCTCGCTCGTACGACCGAACTCGTTGCCAAAACGTGCGATTCCGTGCGAATCGTAGCGCCTTCCGCGAAGTATTCAGAGGCTTCCGCTCCCATCCTCGAGGACCGCTACCCCGGCGAAGGCCCGCTGGGCGGGATATTGACGGCTATGTCAGCTCTCGCGACCCTCTCGCCGACATCGGAATGGGCGTTGATTTTGGGCTGCGATATGCCTTTCCTGACCCCAGAATTCCTCACCTTCCTGCGGAGTCAGACTGAAACTTCCTTCGCCCAAGTAATCGTTCCCCGGTCCGAAAGCGGACTCGAACCGCTGTGCGCGGTCTGGCATGTCAGCGCTCTGGCTGTGGTCCAGGCTGCTTTTGACTCGCACGTCCGCAAGGTTGCGGAAGCGATGAAAACATTGCCCATGGAAGTGCTTGACGAGACGGTTTGGAAACGATTTGATACGCATAACCGACTTTTCTGGAACATGAATACACCTCAGGACTACGACGAAGCTCGGCGAATTCTGGAAGGTCAATCCACTGCATGAGCGAACCGGCCGACAACTTGGGCCTAACCGACGAGCAATCCGCCACTGCCGCGCCGTATTACTTCGAGTTCCGCAACGTGTGCAAAGCGTTCGACGAACGTCCCGTCCTGAACAATGTCAGCTTTCGTGTAAAGCGCGGCGAGACCTGCGTGATCATGGGACGCAGCGGCGTGGGAAAATCCGTGTCGCTGAAACACATCATGGGATTCCTGAAGCCCGATTCCGGCCAGGTATTTATCGATGGAACCGATGTCACGCGCTTCTCTGAACGCCAGTTTGAAGAGATTCGCCGCAAAGTGACCATGGTATTCCAATCGGGCGCACTTTTTGACTCGCTGACCGTCGAGGAGAACATCGCTTTTCCACTCGAGACACAGGTCGGACTTACCGACGACGACATTAATGCTTACATTTCGAAACTGGCTCATATGCTGGAAGTTGAGGACGTCATGGACAAGCTCCCTAGCGAGCTGTCCACGGGAATGAAGCGCGCCGTCGCGATTGCGCGGGCCCTGGCGCAGAATCCAGAAGCGATCCTGTATGACGAACCCACCACAATGGTCGACCCAATCATGGCTGGCCACATGGGCGACTTGATTTCGCGGCTCAAAGCGGCGTTCCACAAAACGTCGATCGTCGTTACACACGATACTCACTTGGCCAAACGCCTGGCCGACACTGTTGTGTTCCTCCACGATGGACTTGCCGATGTGTTTCCGTCATGGACCGAGTTTGAAAGCTCAAAAGAGCCGCTGATTCGAGATTTTCTGCTGCAGGATCAGTTGATTCCCGCCTTGGACGTGACTCTGTGACGACGACCGCTTTGCCCGCGCAGGACCCAAAATCGCAACTTCGAAAAACCATGGGCTTCTGGGATGTGCTTCTCTTCAACATCGCCACCGTTCTGGGCCCTCGTTGGATCGCGGCGGCTGGCCATAACGGAACTTCATCCATTAGCCTCTGGGTCATTGCCGCGGTTTGTTTTTTTATCCCCGGCGCATTCGTAATTAACGAACTCTCCTCGCGATTTCCCGACGAGGGCGGTCTGTACGTCTGGGCCAAAGAAGCGTTCGGCGACTTTCATGGCTTCGTTGCGGGTTGGACGTACTGGGTTTACACCGTCTTCTATTTTCCGGGCCTGCTCTTGGCGAGCGCGTCGATGAGCGCTTACATTTTCCCGGAAAAAGGCGCAACGCTGGCGCAAGACCGGCCCTTTCTGTTGGAGGTTTCGCTCGGATTACTTGTAATCGCGGTGCTTTTGAACATCATCGGGCTCAACATTGGGAAATGGCTGCAGAACGCGGGCGGCGTGGGCACCTATCTGCCGCTGCTGATGCTGGTTGCGATCGCTGCGCTGGTCTATTTCCGGCAGGGATCGATGACCCACTTCACTTGGGCCAACATGATGCCCACCTGGAATTGGGACACCGTGAATTTCTGGTCGCAGATCGCGTTTGCGTTCACCGGGTTGGAGTTGGTTTCGGCTATGAGTGAAGAAGTGCGTGATCCCAGGCGAACCTTGCCTCGCGCCGTGTTTGGCGCTGGGGCCATGATCGCTCTGGCCTACATCGCCGGAACCTTCGCGATTCTGACGCTCGCTCCAGCAGCCGACCTCGATCCCAAAAGCGGCGTCTTCCACGCCATCACCGCCGGGGCAGTTGTTCTGAAGGTCGCATTCCTTGGCATTCTCGCCGCCGTGTTGGTTTCGGTCGGAAACGCCGGTGGGGTAGGCAGTACCGTAGCCGGAATTGCGCGCGTGCCGTTTGTCGTGGGCATCGATAGCTACTTGCCCTCGGCCTTCGGTAAGATTCATCCCAAGTGGAAAACTCCGTACATTTCGATTCTTGTCCAGGCTGGATTGTCCGGCGCCATTCTCTTGCTGAGCCAGATTCGCAGCGAAACTGTGCAAGCGGCGTATCAGATGTTGATCGATGCCGCGATCATCCTCTATTTCATCCCGTTCCTGTATATGTTCGCGGGAGTCTTGAAGCTGGCCAAGCGTAAGGATCGCCTGGAAAATCCACACGCGGTCTTGGTGCCGGGAGGAAAGATCGGATTGTGGATCAGCGGAGTGCTCGGATTTTTCGTGGTGCTGGTTGGAATATTTGTCTCGCTCGTGCCTCCGGGAGACGCGGCGAACAAACTGAGCTTCGAACTGCGCCTGGTGGGAGGAACTTTGGTCTCCATCCTTATCGGCCTGGCTCTCTACTGGCGGGGCGCGCGTTCGAAAGTCAGTTGACGCTCTCTGCGGCGCAAATAGGCCGAAAGAGAATAGGTGCTAGAAGCCCTGAGTGACCAGTTGATCGATCGTTAGATTGGTGGCCGGCTTCGCTCCGCCGCGCGCCTCTAGGTAGCGCTCGACGTACTTTCCCAATACATCGCCTTCGAGATTAACCGCGTCGCCGATTTTCTTCTCACGCACATTGGTGTGTTCATAGGTAAACGGAATTATCGCGATTTCGGCGATGCGGCCATTCCAGCGCGCCACGGTTAGACTAATGCCGTCAATCGCGATCGACCCTTGCGGCACAACATATTTCGCAAATGTTTCGGGAACCTCCACGCCGTACCACCAATTCTCTCCTTCAGGCTCGAGGCGGGTGACGCGGCCAACCGTATCAACGTGACCGAGCACGAAATGCCCTCCAAATTCTTTTCCCGCCGTCATCGGATGTTCCAGATTCACCCGCGTGCCCGTCTTCCATTCGTCAATGGCGGTTTTCCGGATCGTTTCGCCGGAAAGGTCGGCCGAGAAGCGATCGGCGTTCAGTTCTACGACTGTAAGGCAACATCCATTTACCGCGATGCTATTTGCGATGGTGAGTTGCGGAGCGACGCTCGGCGCCTGAATCGTCAGACGTCCACCTTCGGCGTGGATTGTAAGGGATTCGACAGTACCCAGATGCTCAATGATTCCGGTGAACATGGTTCCTCAAAGATGAAAGAGTGGAGCGAAGCCCTAGCATACCCCGAACGGTGTACGAAGTCCTTGACGCGACAATCTTCGAAGGCGCAAGATGTGACTGACCACGCTCCTGGTCCGAGGTGGTCCATGTTTGAACCCAAACTGACCGATCCACACCCAGAAGCTGCCAAGGCTTACCCGCAAAAAGTTCATTGTTCTCTGCAGAACCGCGACGCGGACATCGTGATCGCCAATTGGCCGTTTAGTGAAGAAGGCTGGAGCGACTGGCGCGTGATTGATTGCTCTATCCTGCCACCTGGAGCGGTCCATTGTGGAATGGACTGCTTGTCGCAGGCGCGGCTTCCGAAGATTGACGAATAGCGCCGCGGCGAGCGCGAAAGACGCGTCAAGAGTAACGAGGATTTCTGGACGTCAGCGCGGTCCCGATCGAGGGCGCGCAACGTCACCTGAATCAGGCCCAGAGACACCTTTCACGGAGGAAGGCGAATGACCGATCCGGAAATCCTCGACCGCATTTTGCAGAGCTGCAGTATTCGATTCCGCGACGTGCTGTGCCCAAATAAGGACAAAGTCGCCACGATCGCAGCTGCCAAATTTCAAGGAGAGGAGGAGGACTGGTCAGTCATTGAATGTTCTCTGTTGCCCGACGGCGAAGTGAAGTGCGCAATGACATGCCTGCTTCGCGAGTTCGAATCCAATAGTTAGCCGCGACTCCCCTTATGCTGATGGTGCCACTGCTCTCGCAGCCATAGCCATCTCCCGCAATTTCCGCAGATCCAGTTTCCCGGTTCCTAGGTATGGCAGCTTTTCCGCAAAGACAAATTGATCCGGGCGCGGCTTCCAGAGCGCCGGCAAATCACTCTTTGTGAGCT
>Ga0335080_10001302_pt1 | contig 24165 bp, 14 predicted proteins | sample Lox_Sample_34_FD_206720 | JGI IMG/M metagenome (GOLD analysis project Ga0335080, IMG submission 206720) | Soil microbial communities from Loxahatchee National Wildlife Refuge, Florida, United States - Lox_Sample_3.4 | ecosystem: Environmental > Terrestrial > Soil > Wetlands | place: USA... | reverse complement strand
GCATGTCTCCGGCAATTCGTGACGGAGAGGTCGTCGAGGTTACGCCCGTAATTATTACCAATTTACGGAAGGACGATATCGTTTTAGCAAAATCTGACTCAGGTTTGCGGCTTCACCGTATCGTCTTGGCTGATGTCGACAAAGACCTCTTTATTACTCGCGGCGATTGCGGTCAGCAAAACGATCCGGCACTGAAAGGGGCACAGATTCTCGGTCTTGCTCACAGCAAGGGAGTGCGGTTAGGACGGAACATCGTGCAGGCTAGGTTCAGAGGTGCGGGCGGGTGGCTGGTACGCTCCGTCGCACGAGCACAGTATATCGCAGGTAAACTTGTTGTCCGCGCAAGCGTTTCTCGTTCGAACCAACCCGAAACCAGTCATTGGATTGGCTTTCTCGGACTTCTGCTACTCCTTGGCACTGTCGTCGCCGGCGCCCAGGTCGCGGTCGACACGACAACCTCCAGTTCTGCGACCATGAACGGCACCTCGGCCACCCTAAGCTTTGCCCATACGACTACTACTGGGACCACAAATCGCCTGCTGCTGGTCGGAGTATCCATCAATATCACAAACGGTCCGAACGCAGGTGTCGTAGGTGTGACTTACAACGGCGCGGGTTTGACGTTCGTCGGCGCGCACAACGACGCCGGAAGAACGCGTCGCGTCGAGATGTGGTACATGCTCGCTCCAGCGACTGGCAGTCACAACGTCATCGTCACTGTGAATACGACCGGGGTGAATGAAGGAGTGGTCGCCGGGGCTACGACATTTACCGGGGTGGACCAGACCTTGCCTCTTGGGATGTTCGTCTCTGCCGACGGAGCCAATGGCGGCAACTCACAACTTGATGTGCCGAGTGTTGTGAACGGGATGATCCTTGACACGCTGGCGGTCGATGGAACTCAGACCGTCACCGTGCCGGGGCCGCAGATTCAGCAATGGAATGTGCAGCGGGGGAACAACACGAACCCCGGCGTTGTCGGCGTGGGTACATCTCGCACTGGTGCGCCGAGCGTGCCTATTTCGGAAAGCTTTAGCGGGACATCCAACTGGTCGTTGGGAGCAGTTTCGATAAATCCCACATCGGCCGATGTTGCGGTTACCACAAGCGTCAGTGCCGTGGCCCTGGGACAGAATTCCACCTACAACATTACCGTCACAAACAACGGTCCGTCTTCGGCCAACAACGTTGTTCTTACGGACACCCTTGCCGCCGGGCTTACGCTCATTTCTGTTACTCCAAGTGGAACAACTACTTGCTCCGGTACTGGGCCCATTACTTGCAATCTTCCCGCTTCGCTCGCCGGCGGGGCCTCCGTAACCGTGGCTGTTGTGGTGAATGCCACCGTAGCAGGGTTTTATCCGAATACAGCAACGGTCGCCGACTCCGGTACGCCTCCTGATCCGAATACCGGCAACAACACCTACGTGGGAGTCGCACCAGTGGTCAGTATTGTATGCGCCTCCGGCACACCACCGAATGGCGGAACTCTTACCGGTGTGCAGAATACGTACTTCCCCGGGACTGCCAGCGTTGCCGCGGGTGCAACCTCAATTCCGATCGGAACACCAAATGGTAGCGGAACCATTCAGGCTGGCAGCGAACTGCTCGTCATCCAAATGCAGGATGCCAGCATTAACACCTCCAACAGCGTGGCATATGGAAACGGCTCGACGGGGTCAGGATTTACGACTATCAATAATGCCGGCAACTACGAATTTGTGACGGCGACCGGTCCGGTGAGTGGAGGATTGGTCCCCATTCTCGGCGCTGGTTCGGGTGGGGGCCTGGTTTTCGGCTACGATGCAACGGCAGCCTCGGCAACCGCCGGGCAGAGCACGTACCAGGTCGTGTTGGTGCCACAGTACATCACTGCAACTCTCAGTAGCACCGTAACCGCTTTGCCATGGAACGGAAGCACTGGAGGTATTCTTGCCCTCGACATCGGCTCAGCACTCAGTTTGGGAGGCGCAACCGTTTCCGTAGATGGTATGGGTTTCCGCGGCGGCGCTGGCATGCAGTTGCAAGGCGGCGGAGGGGCAAACACCGATTACATCCAGCCCTCCCCGGCAACTTACACCGGGGCAGCCGAAGCCGGTTGGGATGCCCTCAAAGGAGAAGGGGTAGCTGGCACTCCGGCTTGGGTCGAATCCGGGGGCACGTATCTTGCAACGAATACCAACTATCCGAGCGGCACAGCCGGCATCGATGGGAGCATGGCCAAGGGGGCTCCCGCTAACGCTGGTGGAGGGGCCACTGATGGACATCCCAATGGTGCCTCCCCTGGCGGCAACGACCAAAATGCCGGTGGAGGCGGAGGCGCCAATGGAGGCACCGGAGGATATGGCGGCGATTCCTGGAATTCGAACCTGAGTTCCGGTGGACAGGGCGGTGCAATCTTCCCGTCCACGATTGACCGTCTCGCGCTCGGTGGGGGTGGTGGGGCGGGTACCAGAAACAATTCTCCCGGCGACACTCAAGCCAGCAGCGGGGCGGCTGGCGGTGGGCTCATTTTTATTCGCGCCAACAGCTTTACGGGGACGGCAACTTTTTCTGCCAATGGAGCCAGCGCCTATAACGGGACTGCCAATGACTCCGGCGGTGGTGGCGGCGCGGGCGGAACCATCGTGATCTTGGCGGCGAATGGGGGCGAGGGCGGACTCACGCTCCGGGCCAATGGAGGCCGCGGAGGAGATGCCTGGGATTCTCAAGCCTATAGTCTTGCGGATCGTCATGGCCCGGGTGGTGGTGGAGGGGGTGGGGTCGTATTTGTGTCTGGTACTCCCGCAAGCGTGAGTGTGACTGGTGGCACTGACGGAACGACTCTTACGCCCGGCGTCGCCTATGGTGCGACCGCAGGGTCCTCCGGCAGCAGTTCGACAACCGCAAACCTCTCACAGGTTACCGGACTCCAAGCCGCACAGACGTGTACCAGGATCGGGGACCTATCCATTACAAAGAGTCATGGTGGGGTGAACTTTACACGCGGAGCCAGCGCAAGCTACACGCTGGCCCTTGCGAACGTCAGCCCGCTGGGTGCAACTGCTGGTCTGGTCACTGTGAATGACACTCTGCCCTTCGGCATCGCTCCTACAAGTGCCACAGGCACGGGGTGGTCCTGTAGCGTTTCCGGTCAGACAGCAAGCTGCACGCGATCGGACTCTTTGGCGGCCGGAGCCAGCTACCCCTCAATCACGGTCAACGGCATTGTTTCTCAGGCCGCGCCTGCAACGCTCACCAACACTGCCACCGTGAGCGGCGGAGGCGATGTAACTCCTCTCAACGATACGTCCACAGATGTGGCAAACGTTGTGTCGAGTGCCGATATCGCCGTAACCGATTCCGGTTCTCCCAACCCGGTGGCCATTAACGGGACCATCACCTACACAGCAGTCGTCACTAATAACGGGCCCAGCGCCGCCGACAATGCCACTCTTGTCCTGCCGCTCCCGAATAGCACGACCTTGGTCTCGCTGACCCCACCTGCGGGATGGAGCTGTCTACCTGGGAACGGTGGGGCGAACTCGGTATGCACGAACGCGAACATGCCAGGACTGAGTTCCGCAACGTTTACCTTTGTCGTGAAGGTTGCCAATGGCACGACGAACGGAACGGTGATCATCGGCTCAGCGACGGTAAGTTCTTCGGTCCTCGATCCGGTTCCTGCGAACAATACCGCCACCGTCGTTACGATCGTGGGGACATCGGGTCCCAACCTGTCGGCCACGAACGTGGCTTCGCCCAATCCGGTGCAGGCCGGAACTCCTATCACGTACACGCAGGTGGTGACCAATACAGGTTCTTCCGCGATCACAAACGGTACCTTTACTGAGGCGACACCAGCGAACACAACGTTCGTGTCGATCACGCCGCCAGCCGGCTGGACATGCGTTGGGTTCCCCGCCAATCCGTGTACGGCGACGAGCGTCGCGGCCGGATCATCGGGAACTTTTACGGTTGTCTATCAAGTGAATGCAGGGACCGCGGCCGGCACGGTTATTACCGATACAGTTACGGTTAACGCCGCCAACCAATCCTTTGGGCCAAACTCAGCCACGGCTACCGATGTCGTCGCGACTGCGGCGCAGGCCGATGTTGCTCTCGCCACCGTTGCGACTCCGGGCACTGTCTACGCGGGAAACAACATCACCTACACACAGACCGTAACCAACAATGGCCCGGCTGCAGCCACCGGAGTTGCGTTCGCAGAGGCAACTCCAGCGAATACGACGTTCCAATCCGTCCTGGCTCCTGCGGGATGGACTTGTACGGCACCCGCGGTCGGGGGAACTGGAACCGTGAATTGCACCGACAATTCCAATCTTGCTTCGGGTGCTTCCGCTGCAATCGTGATTGTGTTGAACGTACCTTCGACGGTAGCCCTGGGCACGATCACAGCGACATCTTCAGTGTCGGCGGCGACCTCCGATCCCAACAGCGCAAACAATAGCACCACGGTCAGCACCAGCGTGAACGTTGCTTGCGACTTGTCCGTTACGAACGCTGGAACCCCGAGCCCAGTTGCGGCGGGAGCTACGATTACCTACACGCAAGTCATCACTAACTCAGGGCCGAGCAGTTGCAGTACGGGCACATTGAACGAAGTGACTCCGAACAACTCCACTTTCGTTTCTGTGGCTGTCGTCAACGCGGGCGGCGCGAGTTGGGTGTGTCCGAATACCGCACCCGTTGCGTGCAGCGCGGCTAGTGTTCCCCCAGGTTCCACTGCCACTGTAACGGCGATTTATCGCGTGATTGCGGGGACAACAGGCGGAACGATCATCGCCGATACCGTGAACCTTGCAACGACTAGCCGGGACACGAATACAGCCAATAATTCAGCGACCGTAAATATTCCGGTTACGTCCGCCACTCAGGCGGATCTGCGCGTCACCAACAGCGGCAGCCCAAGCCTCGTAACGGCGGGAAATAACATCACCTATACGCAGTCGGTGACGAATTCAGGGCAGGCCACGGCCACTACACCGATCTTTACAGAAACTCTTCCTGCCGGCACAACAGCCGTGTCGCTCACCGGAACAGCGGGATGGACTTGCGTGCTTGCGGCTCTCAGATGTACTGACACCGCGAACATGGCGGCCAACACTACCGCCAATTTCACGTTTGTGGTTACTGTGGGCTCGACCGTCGCGTCGGGAACAATACTCGCGCAGACTGATTCAGTTTCCTCGACGACGGCCGATCCCAACTCCGGCAATAACAGTGCGACTGTGAATACGGTGGTGGCTGACACGGCCGATCTCTCGGTCACCAATACTCCGAACCCCGTTCCTGTGCAGGCGAACGCCACAATTACCTACACTCAGGTGGTGACCAACAGCGGCCCGAGCACGGCGACCAGCGGGAGCCTCGTGGAAACGGTCCCGTCGAACACTGCGGCTCAGACTCTGACCGGACCGGCCGGATGGAGTTGCAACGTTGGCACTCTGACCTGCTCAAATCCAAGCTTTGCTCCGGGATCGGCGACCATAACTTATACGGTACTGGTGAACAGTGGGACTCCGGCTGGCACGGCGATCAATGAGACGGCAAGCGTAAGCTCCTCCATCACCGACCCGAATACGTCAAACAACAGCGCAACCGCAGCCGACGTGGTTGCGACTGCGGCGCAGGCTGATCTCGTGCTGACCAATTCTCCATTGCCGACTTCCGTTGCTGCCGGAAGCAACGTTACCTACACGCAAACAGTCAGCAACAAGGGGCCTTCCGCGGCTACCGGAGCCTCGTTTACGCAAGTCACTCCACCAAATACGAACTTCCAATCGATTACACCTCCGGCAGGGTGGACCTGCGGGACCAAGCCTGCCGTTGGCGGCACCGGCACAATCACTTGCACGGCGACCGGTACTCTGGCACTGAACAGCACGGGCACTTTCACACTCGTTCTGCAAGTGAACTCCGGCACCCCTTCGGGAACAAACATCACCGAGACGGCCACCGCGACCGCGACAAACATTGTCCCGAATTTGACCACCAACACAGCGAGCGCCACCGTCGTTGTGGCCAATGCCAACAGCGCGGATATGGCAATCGTAAAGACTGCCACTCCCAATCCTGTCACCGAGGGAACGCCACTTACCTACTCGCTGGTGGTAACTAACAACGGGCCGGCTTCTGCGACGAACGTCACTGTAACTGACACCCTGCCCTCCACGGTGACCTATCTGCAGTCGACAACGACACTAGGCTCGTGTTCGGAGGCCGGCGGTACCGTGACCTGCCTGCTGGCTACGATGGCAAATGCCGGAACTGCAACCATCACAATTCTCACGATTCCGGGACAGCCCGGCGTTATCTCAAATACGGCGACTGTTGCCGCGGATCAGACCGATTCGAACTCGGCCAACAACTCGTCGACCCAAAACACGACCGTGGTTGCTCCAACAAGAGTTACCCTCCGGTCCCTCTCCGCCCAATACGCAACAGACAAGAATGGGGCCAACCGCGTTCTGCTGACCTGGAGAACCGGAGGTGAATCGCACAATCTGGGATTCAATGTATATCGCGAATTGAATGGAAACCGCGTGCGCATGAACTCCTCGATTGTCGCCGGATCCGCACTAATGATGAGTGGAGCTTTGGCTCATCATGCCGCCAAGAGCTACGCGTGGATTGATCCCGCCTCACCCGTGGCGGGAGCTACATATTGGCTCGAAGACATCGATGTGAATGGCACTCACACCATGCACGGCCCTGTTTCTGTCGGCGGAACGCAATCGGGCACGCAAGCGACACCAGCACAGAGCCGGATGCTAAGCCAGGTGAATGAAGCACAGCCACCAGTAACAGCCAGCGATGACAGTAATCTGGTCGAGGTATTTGCCGATACCAACTCGCCAGCCTCATGGCAGATGGCGAGGCAGTTCGAACTGGCGTCGCATCCCGCAGTCAAAATCAATGTTCGACACGAGGGTTGGTATCGAGTAGGGCAGCCGGAGTTGGTGAGGGCGGGGCTAGATCCGAACGTGGATCCAGCAAGCTTACGTCTGCACGCCGAGGCTGTTGAGCAGCCCATACAGATTACTGGAGCAACAGCAGGGCCAGGCGGCTTTGGCCCAGGCGCGGCGATAAACTTCTACGGCACCGGAATCGACACGGTCTTCTCGGGGACACGAGTCTACTGGTTAGTGGCTGGAGAAGGACGCGGCGCCCGGATTCGACGTCTTCCGGCATCCGCGGGGTCAAATCAACCACCGGCCAGCTACTTTGCTTCCGTCCAATTACAGCAGCACACGGTGTATTTCTCGGCCCTGATTACATCGGACGGCCAAAACTTCTTCGGCGCTTTGGTATCGCCCACACCGGTCGACCAGGTCTTGCAGGTCTCGCACCTCGACACAAATTCGTCGGAGGGCGCTCGCCTGGAAGTTTCGCTCCAAGGTGTGATTGTAGGTTTGCCGCATGACGTGGCCGTCGCGCTCAACGGAACCAATGTGGGTGATGTAATCTTCACTGGGCAAGACAGAGGAAAGATGATTTTTGATCTGCCAGCGGGAATCCTTAAGACTGGCGGCAATACTGTAACTCTGTCCGCGCAAAACGGCGACTACGATCTCAGTTTCGTCGACTACCTTCGCATCACATATCCGCACCGTTACGTGGCCGAGGCGGACCGGTTGAAGTTCACAGGGCACGCAGGCGACGAAATTTCCGTATCCAATTTCTCCAGCGTGCCGCTGGTCTTCGATCTCACCGATCCCAATGGGGCCGTCCAATTGACGCCACAGGTGACATCGCAAGGCGGCAAGTATCAGATCGGCGTACAGGTGCCGTTCACGACCACGAATCCCGTTGCAAAGGTCGAGCATACCCTGCTTGCAATTGCCAACACCCGTTTCTCATCACCAGCTGGTATTGTGCCCAATCATCCTTCGTACTGGCACAGCCCGCAGCCCGGCGCGGAAATTGCGATGGTGACCTACGAGGGACTCGCTGGCGCGCTCTCGCCACTCATTCGCACTCATCACGGAGAAGGGAAGACCTCTGCCGTGATAACCATTGGGCAGCTCTACGACGAATTCACCTTTGGTGAGCACAGCCCTTTCGCGATCAAACGATTTCTCCAGTCAGCACTAAAGAACTGGAAGACGCCGCCCACGTATCTTCTGTTAAACGGACGGGCATCTCTTGATCCCCGCAACTACCTTGGCTTCGGAGAGCTTGATCTTGTCCCGACGGCTATTGTGCCAAGTTCGACCCTGATGACAGCGTCCGACGACTGGTTCTCTGATCTCAAAGACAGTGGCATCCCTACGATTGCCACAGGTCGCCTGCCAGTGAGTACCCTTGCTGAGGCACAGACAGTTGCGAAAAAGATTTCCAGCTACGAAGGGCAGTCGACGAATGGGCCGTGGACCTCGAATGCCCTTTTTGTCGCCGACAAAGATGATGTGGAAAGCTTCACGCAAGACAGCCAGACGGTTCAAGCAGGCCTGCCCGCCGCCATGCAGACTACGGACATCTTTGTCGACAACGTCGGCGTCACCGCGGCAAGAGGAGCGATCGTAAACGCAATCAACTCCGGCCAAGTACTTGTGAACTACCTCGGCCACGGCTCCGAAGAGCAGTGGGCGGTTCACGACATCTTCGACGGAGATGCCGTTGCCTCACTCACTAATGGTTCCCAACTCCCGGTGTTCCTGATCATGGATTGCCTAAACGGATTATTCCAGGATGTGGACGCCCAGCCGCTGGGGGTATCTCTGCTCGTGGCGCCAAACGGCGGTGCAGTTGCGGTGCTGGCCTCAAGCGGGTTGAATCAGCCTACGCCGCAAACGGACCTCGATGTCCTAGTCGTGCAGAATGCCTTCGGCGGAAACGACGCAACACTGGGAGATGCAATCGTGGAAGCCAAGAGAAATATGCCGGATCCCGATGTCCGCCGCACATACGTCCTGTTCGGCGATCCGGCCATGAAGATCAAGCACCCTGCGGCCACCGCCGCCCACTGAGAGTTGGTCCCGCTGGGCAAGTTGCCTCTCGTGGGTTCTCATGCCGCTATCTACGACCTAGCTAACTGCTGAAACCGCCACTGACGACTGTGCTGTCGGCCGCAGCGGTTCTGTAAGAGCCCGCATGACCTTTTCGAATCCCGCGAAGTCAAGGGACTGCGGCCCATCCGAGAGCGCCCGTTCTGGGCAAGGATGCACCTCAATGATAAGCCCGTCGGCGCCAACGGCAACTGCTGCGCGCGACACCGCTGCGATCAAACTCTGCTTGCCGGTTCCATGGGATGGATCAGCAATTACCGGCAGATGCGAGAGATCGCGCGCCAGTGCTACGGCCGCGAGATCGATCGTATTGCGCATCTCCGTCTCAAACGTCTTGATCCCGCGTTCGCAGAGCACGACCTGATGATTTCCTCCGGAGAGCAGATATTCCGCTGCCAGCAGCCACTCCTTCACCGTCGCTGAGGGCCCCCGTTTTAACAGAATTGGCTTGTTCACCGTGGCCAGACGTCGCAAGAGCGCAAAATTTTGCATATTGCGCGCCCCGATCTGCAGCATGTCGACGTGCTCGCAAATGATGTCGATGTCTTCCGTGCTCATAACTTCCGTCACGACCGGCAGCCCAGTCTCTTCCTTTGCCTGCCGCAGGATCTTCAAGGCCTCGATCCCCAGTCCCTGGAAATCATAGGGGGAGGTTCTAGGCTTGTAAGCGCCGCCTCGCAACATGGATGCCCCGGCCCGCTTTATTGCGTGTGCCGTGTCAAGCAATTGCTGGCGCGATTCGACAGAACAAGGACCCGCAATGACAACAACCTCGGGGCCGCCAATCGAAACGCCATTGATCTTGACGATGGAACGCTCCGGTTTTACCTGCTTGCTGACCAGCTTGAACGGCTGTGCAATGGCCACGACGTTGTCCACGCCGGGAGCCACCTGCAGCGCTTCGATTTCGTGTCGCCGTCCGCTCCCAACCGCGGCCACAATGGTCCGCTCTGTCCCGCGAGTTACGTGCGGTTGATACCCTGCCTCGCGAATCCTCTCAATCACATGGTTGATTTCCTGCTCAGTGGCCTTTTCCGACATGTTGACAATCATGGGCTGGTTTTCTCCTCGAGGTGTTCAGTAATCTGTGTTTCAGCGCAAAAACGAAAGCCGCGATTCGCATCGCGGCTCGTCGCTAAACTCGGTTCGCCTTGAAGGCCGTCAGTGGCCTTTTCCCGTTCCAAGCTGCGCCGCAGCCGCTACCCGGATAGATCGGTAGTAGGTGCTAAATCGGCGGCTTGGAGTAAATCGCTTCATAGGGATTCTAAATGGTTGAGGCGGTTGGCGGCGCCTCACCGCACGTGCATACTTCTACTGCAACGAGCTGGCCACGCTGGAGAATGCATTATTGGCATTCGACCCAATCAGGCGCACGGTCCCAACGACCAGAACCAGAATCACGGCCAGCATTACCGCATATTCGGCGATGTCTTGCCCGGAATCCTCAGCCCACAGCCTGCGAATCACGTTAGACATTTGCTCTCTCCTCCGCTTGTCGGCGCCCTCTGTGAAACAAAAGGCCCAACCTGGGAACTAGGTGCACACATGATGCATGCGCCACCTGCCCGTTGTCAAATGGCGTTTCAGTGCCTAGATCAACAACGTTGCGTCAGTTTGAACCGGCCGCCGGACCATGGGTCTGAGCGACACCTGCGCTCGAGGTGATCTCAGGCACGAGCTCTTGCGCGGAATGCTGGGCCATCCGCAACACATGGTTCGGAAGGATTCCTAGATAGAGCGTCGCTACAAGGCTAAGTGCCAGCGCCAGCCCAAGTCCTGGCGAAACAGGACTAACGGGCACTTCCTTGCGCGGTTCGCGCATATACATCATGACGATAATCCGCAGGTAGTAGTAGGCACCGACGGCGCTGTTGAGCACCCCGATGATCGTGAGCCAGATCAGATTAGCCCGCAGTGCGGCGCTGAAAACATAGAACTTGGCAAAGAACCCGCCCGTCATTGGTATGCCGATCAACGACAACAGGAAAATCGTCAGCGTGGCCGCCAGCAGCGGCGACGTACGCCCCAGGCCCTCATAGTCCTCCAGATTTACATATCTCTCACCGGCATTTGCCAGATGGCTGACCACGGCGAAGGCACCCACATTCATGGCCGCATACGCAGCCGTATAGAACATTGCCGCCGAGATTCCGATTAGGGAGCTATCTTGCGAGGTCATGGCAAAGGCGACCAGTAAATATCCGGCGTGAGCAATTGAAGAATAGGCCAGCAACCGCTTCACATTGGTCTGCACAATTGCGCCAACATTGCCGAGAGTCATAGACAGCGCCGCAGCCACCCATAGAAACCAGAAACGTCCCGGGGCATTGATGGCAAACACCACGCGCAGTAAAACCGCAAATGCGGCGGCCTTCGGTGCCGTCGACATGAATCCCACCACCGGCGCTGGTGCACCCTCATATACATCGGGCGTCCAAACGTGGAACGGCGCAATGGCAACCTTGAATCCCAACCCGACGAACATCAGCGCCATGGCAGTAAACACAAGCAATCCCGCCGGAGTCGATACTAGCCGCTGTCCGATGATGTCAATGTTTGTCGACCCGGTCGCTCCGAACATGAGTGCCACACCATATAGGAAAAATGCAGTGGCGAACGAGCCCAGCAGGAAGTACTTCAATGACGATTCGCTGCTGGAAGCATCGTTGCGACGAAATCCTGCCAGGATATAAGTCGAGATCGAGGAAATCTCCAGGCCAATGAAGATCAAAACCAGTTCGACTGCCGAGGACATCAGCGACATGCCGACCGTGGCAAACAGTATCAGCGCATAGTACTCGCCCGCACGAATCTTCTGCACAGCCATGTACTCAAACGAACTCAAGATCACTACGCCGGCGATCGCAATCACCAGAAAGGTAAAGAAGATGCTGAAGGTGTCGATCCGGATGGTGTTCGAAAACGCCAGACCCGGAAACTTCGCCATATACCATGTTGAAGCCAGGCCAGCGACTGCTCCAAGGAATCCGATGATGCCCAGCGTTTTCTGGCTCTTCTCCTCATCGACCAGCGGATCCAGAATCATCACCAGAATGCCGAAGATCGACAGGATCAGTACGGGCAGAATCCGTATGTAATCCTCGCTCTGCGGGATGGACTGCTGCAGTTGGTCCAGTGGCAGGATCATTGGCTCACCACCTTGCTAGCCATCTGCAACACGGGCGTCAGCGTGGCCTGCACGGCCGGATCGATCGCCGCCAGCCAGAGGATTGGTGCTACGCCCATGACCAGGGCGGCCGCCGCGCAGGGCCATACCGCAGCTTTTTCGACGCCAATCATGTCGCCCAGACCGTTGTTCACCGGATGCGTCACCTTGCCATAGAAAACACGTTGGAACATCCACAGCAGGTAGCATGCGCTCCAGATCACGCCCGTGGTGCCTAGAATTCCGTAAATTGGTCTGGACTGAAAAGCGCCATTGAGCACCAGGAACTCGCCCACAAATCCGTTAAGTAACGGCAGTCCGACGGATGCCAGCACAATAAAGAGATAAGACGCCGCATAGACTGGCATGGGCGAAGCCAGTCCTCCGAATTCAGAAATGTCGTAAGTATGCCGCCGCTCGTGCAGAATTCCGGCCAGCATGAATAGGGCGCCCGTCGAGATGCCGTGCGCGAGCATCACGAACATCGCCCCATTCAATCCTGATTGGGTGAAGCTGAAGATCCCCAGCACCACAAATCCCAAGTGGCTCACCGAAGAATAGGCGATCAACTTCTTCATGTTCGGCTGCACCATGGCCACAAGGGCGCCGTAAATGATGCCGATTAGCGCCAGAACCATGATCCACGATGCATTCTGCCGGGACTGATCAGGGAACAGGCCAAGGTTGAAGCGAAGCATCCCATAGGTGCCCATTTTCAGGAGAACGCCGGCCAGCAGAACCGAGCCGGCAGTGGGTGCTTCCACGTGCGCATCCGGCAACCACGTATGAAAAGGGAAGAGTGGAACTTTGACTGCAAAAGCAATGAAGAATCCCAGGAATAACCACTGCGCCGCAGCCGGGAAATTCGTAACGGCACCGCGGGCAATCTGGTCCCGAATCACGACGAAATCAAAACTTCCGGTGTGCGCGTACAGCCACAAGATCGCCGCCAGCATGAATACGGAAGCGATCATGGTGTACATGAAGAATTTCACCGCCGCGTACACCTTGCGCTCGTGCCCGAAAACGCCGATCAGCAGCGCCATCGGGATCAGGGTAGCTTCCCAGAAGAAATAGAAGAGGAAGAGATCGAGCGAGGTGAAGACTCCGATCAGCGCAGTCTCCAGAATGAGAAGAAGGATGAAGAATTCCTTTGCCCGGTCATGCACCGATTTCCACGAAATCAGCACACAAAGGGGAGTGAGGAAAGTGGTCAACACCACCAGCCACAGCGAGATGCCATCGATCGCCATGTGGTAGTGGATATTCGGGCTCGAGATCCAGGGCTTGTCGATCTCAAATCGGAAGCCGGCCAGGTTCCGATGGTGGAAGTGGACGGGGAGATGCAACGACAGCCCGAATGCGAGCAGCGATACCACGAAAGAGAAAATACGAATGTCGCGATCGCGGCGGGGAAAGAACGCGAGCAACAGAGCCCCTGCCAGCGGTACAAACGTAACCAGCGTCAGGATGTTCTGCTCGAGGAAGCTCATTGCGCCACCCCGCGCCAGATCATGTACGCAATCACGACCGCTGCTCCCGACGCAATCCACCCCGCATAAGAGCGCAAGTTTCCGGACTGCATGTGCCGGACCTCATCCGAAAGGTGCCGTGCGCCGTCCGCCGCGTTGTTCACTGTATCGTCGATGACTTTGCGATCGATGCCCTGCCACAGGATGCTGTTGGATGCGTCTACCAGAGGTTTAACGAAGACCTTCGCATAAATCTCATCGACGTAGTACTTATTCACTACCGCGTCGTAGAAAGCACCGAGGGACGCGGCGATTTTCTGCGGCAGGTACGGCTTGCTGACATAAAGCATGTAGGCCAGGATCAATCCGGCAAACGCGAACAGCACAGAAACTCCCATCAGCAGCCATTCGGTACTTCCTGATCCTTCCGTGACCGCCTTCGGGAATTCCAAACCGAGCACCGGCTCAAGGAAGTGCTCAAAACTGTGGTGAATGCCGACAAACCCGCCGACCAGCGACAGGAAGGCGAGAATTATCAGAGGCACGAGCATAACCATGGGGCTCTCGTGTGGTTCGCCATGCCCATGCTCCGGGTGTGCATGGGTTGCGTGTGCGCGCCCATGATCGTCGACGTTGATCCCTTTATAGTCTCCCCAGAACGTCATGAAAAGGAGCCGGAACATGTAGAACGACGTGATGAAGGCAGTGATGGCGCCAATTACCCAGTACACCGGGTTCGCCAGGTACGCCTTCCACAAAATCTCGTCCTTGCTCCAGAAGCCCGCCAGAGGGGGGATTCCCGCGATCGCTGCTGTGGCGATCAGCATCGTCACGAACGTCATCGGGATGTATGTTTTCAGGCCACCCATCTTCCGCATATCCTGCTCGCCGCCCACGGCGTGGATGACGGACCCAGCGCCCAGGAAGAGCAAGCCTTTGAAAAAGGCATGCGTCATCAGATGGAAAATGCCCGCCGAAAACGCTCCCGCACCGCACGCCACAAACATGTATCCAAGCTGCGAGACGGTGGAGTAGGCGAGCACCTTCTTAATGTCCGTCTGGGCAACGCCGATGGTCGCAGCGAAGAACGCGGTTAATGTGCCAAGCACCGCAACAACCGTCAGCGCAATCGGTGCACGCTCGAAGATCACGTGCGAGCGTGCCACCATGTACACGCCGGCGGTGACCATCGTCGCTGCGTGAATCAACGCGGAGACTGGGGTCGGACCCTCCATCGCGTCGGGAAGCCAGACATAAAGGGGAATCTGCGCGGACTTGCCGCAGGCGCCAATCATCAGCAGAATTCCGATCGCAGTGAGCAGCCCCGCGCCACCGGATTCGACGGCGAGCGGCTGAACCTTCGCAAACACGTCGCCAAAATTCAGAGATCCAAAGTGCTGGATGATCAGAAACAGTCCAATCAGGAATCCAAAGTCGCCAATGCGGTTTACGATGAAAGCCTTCTTGCCTGCCGATGCCGCCGAATCCCTGGTGAACCAGAATCCGATCAACAGGTACGACGCCAGACCTACACCCTCCCACCCGACAAACATCATCAGGTAGTTGTTCGCAAGCACCAGTGTGAGCATGAAAAACATGAACAGGTTCAGATAGGCGAAGAACCTGCAGTAACTGGGGTCGTCCGACATATAGCCGACAGAGTAGATGTGAATAAGGAACCCGACTCCCGTGACCACCAGCAACATGACCAGCGAAAGCTGATCGACATAGAAGGCGAAGTCGGCGCTGAATGTGCCTGAGCGGATCCAGTGCCCGAGATCGAAGACGTAAGGCGCGGCCTCAGACGAGAATCCGAAGGCGATCTTCAATGCTAGGAAGAAGGACAGAGCCGGGAACACCAGTGCAACGGTCGTGACCGCCCTCTTTGACGACCGGTAACCCATAAATCCGTTAATCGCCGCCCCAGCCAGGGGTAGCACCGGAATCAGCCAGAGATAAGGGTTCTGCGTCATAGTTTAAGCAGGTTCACCTGGTCAACGTTCAAGGTTTCGCGCGTGCGGTACACGGCAATAATGATCGCGAGTCCGACGGCGGCTTCGGCCGCGGCAACAACCATGACAAAGAAGACGAAGATCTGTCCGGCGAGCACCTTCCAGTGCGCTGCGAAAGCTACAAATGACAGGTTCACGCCGTTGAGCATTAACTCGATCGACATGAAAATAGTGATGATGTTGCGCTTGATCAGAAATCCCGTGACGCCACATGCGAACAGGATTCCACTGAGCACGAGATAGTACGAAAGCGGAACCATCAGTCGTTCACCCTTTTTGGCGTTCCCATCGGTGACGACGGTGGCTTACTGGCCAACACCACCGCGCCCATGATGGCCACCAGGATCAGGATCGAGGTGATTTCGAATGGCAGCAGGAACTCATGAAACAGCATTTGCCCAATTGTTTTCGGAGGTCCAGGCAAAGCCCCAATCGCGACCGCCCCCGTTCCGGAATACCGCAGCACAACCCAGGCCACCAGCAGACTCCCCAGCAACATGCCGGGTACTCCAAGGAGAATTGCCACTCGGCTGCCCTGCGTGCGTTCTTCTTCGCCAGCGTTCAAGAGCATAATGACAAATACGAACAGCACCATGATCGCTCCGGCATAGACGATCACCTGAATCGCTGCCACAAATTCCGCTCCAAGCAGCAAATACTCTCCCGCCAACGCTGCCATTACCGCAATCAGCGAGAGCGCGCTGTTGATCGGATGCCGCTGCGCCAGCAGGTTCACCGCTCCCGCCACAGCCACGGCTCCGAAGGCCAGAAACAGAATTAAATGAACGCTAAGCATGAATTTCAATCAGCCGTGAGGGCTTGGTGATAACTGTCCGATATTGATGACTGTCCACTGGCCACCCGATCACCGCCACTTCACCAGACCACAGCAATGGCCGTCGCTATCAGATTCACCAGTGCGAGCGGCAGCAGGAATTTCCAACCGAATGCCATCAGTTGGTCATAGCGGAAGCGCGGCAACGTCCCACGCACCCAGATATAGAGGAAGAGAAACACGAAGACTTTGGCGCCGAACCAGAACACCGGCAGCAGAGCCTGTAGGATTGGAGGACCAAAAATCGGCCCGTTCCATCCTCCGAAGAAGAGCAGCGTTGCCAGGCAGCCCACTGTTATCATGTTCGCGTACTCCGCCATGAAGAACATGGCGAACTTCATGGCGCTGTATTCGGTGTGATACCCAGCCACGAGCTCGGTCTCGGCTTCCGGCAGGTCGAACGGAATCCGGTTCGTTTCCGCGTAAGCCGCCATGAGATAGCAGAAGAAACCGACTGGCTGCATGAAAATGTTCCAGCGCGGAAAGATTCCCCAGAAGTGCCCCTGCTGGGCGTGAACAATGTCATTAAGGCTGAAGCTGCCCGCCAATATCAATACTCCAACGAGCGACAGCCCCAGCGAAATCTCATAGCTCACCATCTGGGCGCTGGCTCGCAGCCCGCCGAGCAGGGAATACTTGTTGTTCGAAGACCAGCCCGCCAGTGCCACGCCGTAAACACCGATCGAAGTTACGCCCAGAATCAGAAGGAGCCCGGTGTTGACATCGGTCGTAATTTGCAGCGGGAAGCTGTAGCCAAACAGGGCGATCGAGTTGCCGAATGGAATAACCGCAATGGAGGTCAGCGCAAAGGTCACCGCGATCAGTGGCGCAGCCAGGAACAACGGCTTATAGACGTGTGGGGGGGTGAGATCTTCCTTGAAAAGGAACTTGAGTCCGTCGGCGGCCGGTTGCAGCAATCCAAACGGACCCACGCGCGTTGGTCCCCAGCGGTTCTGCATATGACCCACGACCTTGCGCTCAAGCCAGACGGTATAAGCGACCGCAGTCAGCAAAACCAACAGAACAACCGCCGACTTAATGACCGACGCCAAAATGTAAATCCAGATTGGCAACGCCCCTCGCTTCCTTTCGACTCGGTGTGCTGAGCCGCGAGCCAAATTCGCGAAGCTCACAGCTCAACGCTATTTCAGTCCGCCGCGACCTCGGCAGGCTTTACCTCATGACTCTCAATGACGGATTGCAGGGCCCGTGAGTAGCGTCCCAGCGTGCCTGAAGTGAACAAGGTATCGTGCGCCGGCATGATGGACTCTGGTCGATGCGCCACGCCGGGACCACTCTTCTCAACCGACGTATGCTCGCTATTGCCCGCCAACAGATTCATCCGCTCCACGTCGTATCCCGGGACGAGCCGTCGGATCTCGTCCAGAATCGCCATCGGGTCCAGCGGGCTCAGCTTCGGCTCGAGGCCTTGAGTTTCGAGCCAAACCGCGTGCCGATCTGCTTCTCCCGACTGCGCTCCACGCGACTGGCCCATATCCGCGCGCACGCCACCGCCGAATGGGACTAGTTTGTGAATATCTGCCCCCATGGCATCGGCGATGCGTACGATCATCTCGAAATCCGGCTTTGCCTCGGAAACATCTCCCGCCTTCTTGACCAACTGCACGTCCCCGCAGGTATTGGTCATCGTCCCCTGCTTTTCGTAGGCATTCGCAGCAGGCAATACCACGTCGGCCATCACAGCCGTCTCCGTCAGGAACATGTCCTGCACCACCACGAAGCTCTTAGAAAAGAGGAACGGATCGATGCTCGACCGTCCAACGGGATTCGATCCGACGACATAGAGCACCTTCAGCTTGCCCGCTTTCGCCGCCTCGATCATGCCGGGGAAATCAAGCCCAGCGGCTTGCGGCACCTCGCCCCACTCGCGATGGAACTCACTGCTTCCGGCGACAGGGTGATAGCCGGGGAGAAGATCGGGATACAGCCCCATATCCGCTGCCCCCCGCGAATTCGCGTAATCGGCCAAACAAATGAATTTGCATCCTGGAATCGCAGAGCCAAGGGAGACGAGGCTGGCAATGTCTTTGCCGCGAATCTCCGAACCGAAGACGACTACAAGATTCTGCTCGGCTCGAAGTGTGTCGCGCAGCCCAACCCATGCATCCTTAGTATTGCCGAGTGCATTGGCAGCGGAATCATCCCCGGCCAGGAACGACGCGATTTTGCCTTCAGTGCCTGCCGGAATCTGCATGAAGTTGGTCGCCTGCCGCCGAAGCTTGATCGGTTCGGAATTGATCACGTATAGCTTCGCGCGATGCAGCCGCACATTGTTGCGAATCTGCCAGGCAAGCAACGGATGCTGTTCGGTGGGATCATTCCCAATTAGCAAAATCGCCGGTGAGGCGAAAACATCCGCCATGCTTGCAGTGGAGTTCTCTTTCCCGCGCAGGGCCGCCGCAAAAGCAGGGAAGTCCGTTGTGCGATGATGCTCAACGTTGTTCGTTTTCAGTACTGTCCGCGCAAACTTCGAAAGCAGATAATTCTCTTCGTTCGTGGTCCTATTCGACCCGATTACTGCGACCGCTGCCCCGCCATCTTTGTCGCGAATCTCGGCGAATCTCTTCCCGACGAGTTCGAAAGCCTCCTCCCACGTCGCCGGAGTCAGCTTCCCGTTCTTCCGAATCAACGGTCGTTTCAGTCGCTCCTGATGGCTGGCGAAGTCGAACGCGTACCGCCCCTTAATACACAGGAAATCGCCGTTGGTCCCGCTCTTGTCGCGATTGTCCCCTCGCACGATCTCCATCCCGGTGTCGGACCGCCGCACACCCAGAGTCGTCTTGCAACCGTCGCCACAATGCGTACAAACCGTGCCGACGTGCTTCATCTCCCAGGGCCGCGTCTTATACCGGTATGCTCCAGAAGTCAGCGCGCCGACAGGACAGATGTCGATGCACATCCCGCATTCTTCGCACTCGAGATGATCGCCCTGATTGGGCGCAATCAGTGAGGTTACCCCGCGGTTCTGCACGCCGAGCGCCCATACATCCATGCCTTCGCCGCACACACGCACGCAGCGGTAGCAGAGAATGCAGCGCGGTCGGTCGAAGAACACCACCGGAGACCACTGCTGCTCCTCCTTGTGATTCTTCGCTTCCATGAACTTTGATTCGGCAGCCCCATAGGCGAACGTCATGTCCTGCAGTTCACACTCGCCGCCCGCATCGCACACCGGGCAATCCAGGGGATGATTCCCCAGCAGCAACTCAAGCATTGACTTGCGCGCCTGCTTGATCTCGGGACTGTCTGTCGTAACCGCCATGCCCTCGCTGATCACGGTCGTGCAAGCCGTCTGCAGCTTGGGCATCTTCTCGATCTTCACCAGGCACATCCGGCAGGCGCCTTGCAGAGACAGATTCGGGTAATAACAAAAAGAGGGCACCTCGATGCCCGCGCTTTTGCAGGCTTCAATAAGCAACGTCCCCGCGGGAGCCGCTACCTTCTTGCCATCAACTGTGAGATTTACATCAGCCATCATCTAAACTCAGTGAGCGAATGCCGGCACCTGTTCCGCCGCTGCTTCTTTTTCGTAAGGGCAGGGCTTGCCATCCAGGTGATCCTCAAATTCTTTTCTGAACTTTTTCACAAACCCGATTGTTGGCATCGCCGCCGCATCGCCCAGCGGACAGAATGTCCGGCCTAGCATGTTCTCTGCCAGGTACTGCATGTTGTCGATATCCTTCATCATTCCGCCGCCAGAGTGGAAGCGAATCAAGGTCTTCTTCAACCAATCTGTTCCTTCGCGGCAAGGAATGCACCAACCACAGCTCTCATGCTGATAGAACTTCATGGTCCGCAGCGCGAATTTCACGATGCACTGCGCGTCATCGACGATTACCACGCCGCCAGAACCTAACATGGATCCGGCCTTTGCAACTGAATCAAAATCCATCGCAACATCGATCTCGTCGGCAGTCAGGCATGGGCAGGAAGATCCACCCGGGACTACTGCTTTCAAGCTTCGTCCATTCGGAATCCCGCCACCCACCTCGTAGATCATCTTGCGCAGGTTGTATCCCATGGGCAGTTCGTACACACCTGGCTTCGCGATGTTGCCGCTCAAGCAGAACAGCCGTGTCCCGCCGTTCTTCGGCGTGCCCAGCTTGGCATACCAATCCGCGCCCCCAAGAATGATATGCGGCACATTAGCCAGGGTCTCCGCATTATTAATGATGGTCGGACCGCCCCAGAGCCCAACTACGGCAGGGAAGGGAGGCCGAATTCGAGGCACTCCGCGTTTTCCCTCGAGCGATTCCATCAACGCCGATTCTTCGCCAACTTCGTATGCCCCAGCGCCCCCGTGCCAGTACACGTCGAAGTCGCGTCCACTGCCGAAGATGTTCTTCCCCAGGAATCCCTTGGCATAGGCATCTTTAATCGCCTTCTGCATGATGATCGACAGGTATCGATACTCCCCACGCAGGTAGATATACCCAGCCTTCGCTCCAATCGACAGGCCGGCGATCATGACCCCTTCAATCACCGAGTGCGGGTCATGCTCAAAGATCAGCCGGTCCTTGCAGGTCCCCGGTTCGCTCTCATCGCCGTTACACAGGACATACTTTGGCTTGGCCGACTGCTTGGGCACGAACGACCACTTCATTCCGGTCGAAAATCCTGCGCCACCACGTCCGCGCAATCCGGAATTCTTCACCTCATTGATAATCGCGTCCGGCTCCATGGTCAGAGCCTTCTGCACGGCCTTGTAGCCTTCGAGTTCGAGGTAGCGGTTGATATCAGTCGCACCCATCCCAAATCGCCGGGATACGACCCTCACCTCGTCGGGATGTGAGACCAGATCAGCCATCTGAATTGAAGAAGCAAGAAGTCAAATCGCAGAAGTGTAGCCAGTGGATTTACTTCTGCATTCTCACTTCTAACTTCTGCCTTCCTTACTGAGTTCCCTTCTTCCGATACCCCTCAAGAATCTGATCCATCTTCTCGGGTGTCAGATTCTCGTGAAAGTCGTAATTCACCTGCGCCGCCGGAGCCCAACTGCAGGCCCCGATGCACTCCACTTCTTCCAGAGTGAACATTCCGTCGGGAGTAGTCTGCTTGTGCCCGATGCCCAACTTCTTCGCGCAGTGATGCAGAATCTCTTCTCCGCCGCGCACCATGCAGCTGATGTTCGTACACACCTGCACATTGTATTTCCCGCGGGGCTTGATGGTCAGCATCGAGTAATAGCTGATCACGTTCCGCACTTCGAGTTCAGTCAGATCGAGCCGCCCGGCTATTTCCGCAATCGCCTCGTCACTCAAATATCCGACTTCGTCCTGCGCATAAAGCAGGGTAGGCACTAGCGCCGATCTCTTAGTCGGATAATGCGGTACCATCTCGGCAAACCGCGCCTCGAATTCGTCGGAAAATCTCATCACTTGAGCATTTACCTTGTGAATCTCTTTGCCCTGTGGAGAGGAATACAAACCACAGGAAACACATAGGCTCACAGGGTCATCGATCAATTTCCCCCAGAACAATGTCAATGCTTCCGATAGCCGCAACCACGTCCGCCAGCAATCTGCCTTCGCACATCGTGGCCAGCGTTTGCAGATTGGCAAAGCACGCGGACCGCATATGCACCCTATACGGTTTCGCGGTTCCGTCGCTTACGATGTAATAGCCCATCTCGCCGCGCGGAGACTCGACCGCCTGGTATACCTCACCCGCCGGCACTGCAAAGCCTTCCGTAATAATCTTGAAGTGATAGATGAGCGACTCCATTTGAGTCTTCATCTTCTCGCGATCGGGAAGCACCACGTGCGGAGCATCGGCCTTAATCGGCCCCTCCGGCATCCCGTCCAAAGCCTGCCGAACGATTCCGATCGACTCCCGCAGTTCCTGCACGCGGCACATATATCGGGCAAACACATCGCCTTCCTGCGATACCGGCACCTTGAACCGGAACTTCTCGTAGCTCGAGTACGGCATATCGCGCCGCAGGTCAATGTCGATGCCGCTCCCGCGAAGAGTCGGGCCGGTTGCACCCAGTGCAATGGCATCTTCGGCTGTCATTACGCCCACGCCCTTGGTCCGCATCTGCCAGATCGGGTTGCCCGTCAGCAGGTTCTCGTACTCATCGACCCGCTCAGGAAAGTAGCCAGCGAAATCGCGTACCCGGTCGAAGAATCCCAGAGGAGGCTCCAGCGCCAAGCCGCCCACACGGAAGTACGACGTCATCATCCGCTGGCCGCTGACCATCTCGAATATTTTCAGAACCTCTTCGCGCTCGCGGAAGCAATACAGGAAGACCGTCAGCGCACCGATATCCATGGCATGCGTGCCCAGCCACACCAGGTGCGAGTTGATCCGCGTCAACTCGTTCAGCAGCACCCGCATCCACTGCGCTTTCGGAGGTATCTCCAATCCCAGGAGCTTCTCCACCGCCAGCACGTAGCAAAGATTGTTCGTCAACGGGCAGAGGTAATCGATGCGATCCGTGAGCGGCACCACCTGCTGGTAGAACTTTGCTTCACAGGTTTTCTCGATGCCGGTGTGGAGGTAGCCGATATCGGGCATCAGCCGAACCACCGTCTCGCCATCAATCTCGAGGATGACGCGCAGCACCCCGTGCGTCGACGGATGCTGTGGCCCCATATTCAGGATCATTGTGCGATCCTGGGCGGGCTCCAGGACTGGAGTCGGTGTCAGATGTGCCATTTAGCGATACCCCTCCACCGGGTAGTCTTTGCGGAGAGGATGGCCTTCCCAATCTTCGGGCATCAAGATGCGCCTTAAATAAGGATGCCCAGCAAAACGAACCCCAAACAGATCGTAAACCTCGCGCTCAAAGAAGTTCGCGCCCGGCCAGAGAGGGGTAACAGAATCAAGAGATGGGCTTGAACTATTTAAGCGAACCTTGAGCCGCACGCGCTCTTTCTTCGGAATCGAAAGCAAGTGATACACCACCTCAAAGCGCGGCTCCGACGGATGCCAATCCACACACGTTATGTCCGAGAGAAAATTGAACGGACACTGGGAATCGTTTCTCAGCAGCGCACAGGCTTCGCGGATATCCGAACGATCCACGTAAATCGTCATCTCATCGCGATCGAACTTTACGCTCTGGACCGCCGAGTCCTTCCAGCCGAGAAGTCGAGCCACCGCCGGATGATTTTTTAGCTCTTCAAGGTCTGTGATCGCGGGTGCCTGGGACATCAACTTCTCCTCCTGCGCTCGCCGGTCTCACCCCAGTCCAGAACGCCTTTCTTCCATACGTAGAAGAATCCCACCAGGAAGATCCCGATGTAGACCAGCATCTCTAGCAACCCGAACAGGCCTTGTCCGATGGCCTTCAGTTCCCGAAGGATCACGGCCCACGGATAGATGAAAACCGCCTCAACATCGAACAAAATAAAGAGCATGGCGACCAGGTAGAACTTGACCGAGAAGCGCTCCCTAGAGTCGCCGACTGGGGTCATTCCGCATTCATAAGGGGAGAGTTTAGCGCGAGTGGGTTTACGCTGCCCGATGAGCCAGGAAAGCAGGACAATTGCAAGCGCTATCCCGCCAGCCATAAGGATATGGATGAGAAACGGGAGGTAGCGAGCGAAGTAATTGTCGGGCATAGGAGGAGGTATATATAATTCGCGCCAGTGATCGCTTAAACGTTCTAGATTATGGGCTTACACGCGCGAGTGTCAAGCGA
>Ga0335080_10001298_pt1 | contig 24186 bp, 19 predicted proteins | sample Lox_Sample_34_FD_206720 | JGI IMG/M metagenome (GOLD analysis project Ga0335080, IMG submission 206720) | Soil microbial communities from Loxahatchee National Wildlife Refuge, Florida, United States - Lox_Sample_3.4 | ecosystem: Environmental > Terrestrial > Soil > Wetlands | place: USA... | reverse complement strand
TCGCCGCCTTTATCCGAGAGCACCAGCCAGACCAGCGGCACGGCCGATTGCAATGTGAGGGGACGCGGCGTCGGCATCGACTCGACGGCGGCGGTCGCGCGATCGGCGGTCATGCCGGCTGGCCGGCACCCGTCGCGCCAACGGCGGGACTACCCGTGGTCGAAGCTCCGGTCGGGCCTTGCACGATCGGCGTTGCCGCCGCGCTGCGCGTGCCGGCGCCCTTGCCCGGCTGCACCAGGCTGCGCACGCGCTCTACAGCGCGCTGCAGGTCGTCGCTCGGCAGCGCGCGGACTGTCGTGCCGGAAGAGTCGCCGAGCCAATGCGCCCGGCCGCTGGCGATCACCTGATCTTGGATCAGCCGGAGGTCGCGGCTGCGATTGAGCTTGAACGGCGGCAGGTGAATCGCGATCGCATAATGCAGACCCAGCAGGCCTTGGTCCTTCAGCTGCGACCAGCGCCACCACTGCCGGATGCGGGGATCGCGCTGTACGCGTGGACTATGCATTGCCGCCAGGCCGCCGCCGAACTCGAAGATGTAGACTTGGCGGTCGGTGGCGCAGGCCTCGGTCAGCATCGAGAGACTGTCACCGGTGACGATGATCTCATCGGCCAAGGCGAGATAGCCGAGATGCGGGTTATCCGGATCATTCTCGCGGAAGCGATAGAACTGGCATGGCACGTCGATCGCCGCCTCGAGCGCGCGCATGGCCCCCTTGGTCGTGCGGGCGCTGGTCGAGACCAGCAGCGTGCCGCCCTGGGCCCGGGCGAAGTCGCTGGCCTCGCGGCCGAGCCGGCGCGCGCTCTCACGGCTGAAGACATAGGGGCCGCTCGACCCGCCGACCATCAGCGCGATCCAGGGCCGCGGCAGGTTGCCGATGCGCGGCGCCCAGGCGGCGGCCTCCGCCGACAGGCGCTCCTTGGTCGCGAGATGCAGGGGGAACCGGTTCAGCAGCTGTACGCCGTGCTTGGGCAGGCGGAACTGCGGTGTCGTGATCAGGCAGTCGAGCTGCGGCTGCGGCGTCCACGGCCGGCCGATCACCACGATCTTGGCGCGCCCGCCGGACTTCTTGCGGATCCATTTCGCCGGGGTCTCGTTCTGCCGGCCGGCGAGGATCACGAGATCCGGCCAGGGCGGGCCTGCGAAGGGACTGGAGTGCCGCTTGTTCAGGCCGACCAGCGTCGCCATGCCGGCCAGTGCGAAGAACAGCTCGTACCAGTGAAACACCGTCTTCTTGACCACATAGGGCCAGCCGAGCGCGTTGGCGAGCGCGAGGCTCTGGGCGTGGTCGCCGGGACGGTGGCACTGCAGGACCCAGACGAGCGGCTGACCGGCGACGGGTTGACCTACGGCCATCTCGGATCCGGCGGCGCGCAGCGGCACCAGCGTTCCGCTCTCCGCGCCCTCGAGGCTGCGCCTTTCCTTGGCATCCGCCACCGGGCCGTCGCCGAGCAGGCGGTTGGTGACCGCGATCACCGCGATCGCCAGCAGGATCCCGACCGGCAGGTCGACGAGGTAATGCCAGCGCGAGACCACGGATTCGATGAAGATCCAGGTGAGCGCCACGGCCGAGATCGGCGCCATCCAGAGCCGGCCGCGGAAAGCGTAGTAGGTGATGATGAGCGAGCAGCCGACGTGCAGCGAAGGCATGGCGGCAGGCGGTTCGGCGAAGAACATGCCGCCGTTGGCGGCGATCCAGGCAACGCCGCCGTCGCGGACATTCTGATAGACCTCGAGCATCTTCAGTTCGGCGGTGGTCGCCAGCGCATTGGCACCCTGCTCGTAGATGAACGGGCCGACCGCCGGCGCGATCATGTAGGTGAAGACCCCCACCATCTCGATCAGCATCACGCCGAACATGTTGTGGAGATGGAAGCGCCGGCTGCCCAGGGCGTGCGACAGGAACGACAGCACGAAGATCACCATGAACGCCGCCTGATACCAGATGTCGGTCCAGGGCAGCACGTGGGCGATCGCGCCGCGGATGTCTTGGAAGACGGTCAGCAATGGCTGCAGCGCTTGGTCCACGGCGAAATAGTCGGCGTCATAGATCCGCGGGTTGAGCAGCGGCAGCCACATCTTGATGTTGAAGTGGACGTAGATGATCAGGATGAACAGCGCCAGCAAGAGGTAGTCGGTGGCGGCGAACTTGACGACCTCGCGCCAGGTTCGCCCGCTGGCGCCGATCCACTTGGCGACCATCTGCAGCAGCAGGTAGCCGACCGCGGCAACGATCGGCGGCACCCAATAATTGGTGTGGAGGCCAGGAATGTTGCCCGAATGCGGCACAGTGAAGGGCGTGCCGGCGATCATGGAGGTGCCGATCCCGAGCACGACGAAGATCAGGACCGCCAGGACCACGAGGCCGATGCCGCCCCGCAGCATTTCAGCTGCCGGCTCAGGCAGGGGGCGTGCCTGCGCCGGCGGGGCGATCCTGACCGCCCCGGCGCTGGTCTTCCTCTGTCCGGCCCAGTCGGCAGCCGAAGGGTCCTGGTCCAACATGCCTGTTCCGTTACTGGTGCCTGGTGGTCGTGCTTGAATCGTGGTGTCTGGGGCCATGGAAGCCTGGACCGAGAGGGGCGGGGGCGACGCCCGTCGAGCCAGGGTCGGTATCAAAGTCGCTGCCGGATGCGTATATCCCGCCCCGGTTATCGACAATACCTCACACAAACCTGTCGAGTCGCAAATTAACGATCGGATGTTTCACTTTTAGTCCCTGAGCCAGGGATTGGCACCCCTGTTCTCGCGGCGGCAACTTGACCGGTTCGGGCCGCGGAATCCATATGACATCTGGCCTCAGGCGGCGGAATGCATACCCTTTGCCGCCGCACTGTGCGTAAGCGCCAGCGACCCGACGCCCGATTTCGGAGGCAACCAGTCGGGTCGCGGAAGGTTTCTGACAGGGTCACCGGCCAATCTCCCGTGATCCGCCGCCAATGTCGTTGAGATGACATGGAATTGTTGCTAATTGCGTCCCATGTTCTGGACTGAACGGTTTCGTTCGCGACGGCCCGGGGTTCGGGCAGCCGGAACCGCCCGCGTCGCTCCGTATAAGGTCGATGCATCCCACGTGCGCCCGCAGGCTGGCGAGGTCTGATGTCTAAAATGCGCGCGTCCGCCGGTCGTCGGGTCAGGCGTGCCAAGTCCTCTTCGATCCTGCGTATCGCCGCGGCGATGCCCGCGGGCCATAGCCTGCTGGTGCTGTTCTGCCTGCTGGCGAGCGGCGCCGCGGAAGGCGTTGGGATCGCCAGCCTGATCCCGCTGATCGTTGCCGCCGGCGGTGTCTCGCCCAACGGGAAGAAGTCGGCGGTCGCCGGATATGTGCTCGATGCCATGCACTCCATCGGGCTTCCGACCGAGCCGCTGCACCTGCTGATCATCTCGGCCCTAGCGCTGGGCGCAAAGGCGCTGCTGAGCCTGCTCGCCATGCATCAGGTGGGACATGCGGTGGCGGCTGTCGGCACCAAGATGAGGATGAACCTGGTCGACGCCCTCCTGGAGGCCCGCTGGGCCTTCTTCATCCGCCAGCCGGTCGGCCGCTTCGCCAACGCGCTCGGGATGGAGGCGCTCCGTGCCAGCGAGGCCTACAGCGCCGTCGTCCAGCTCCTCTCCCATGTGATTCAGGGACTGATCTACCTCTTGATCGCCGCGGTCTTCTCCTGGCGGCTCGCTTTGTTCGCCGGCGTCGTCGGCGTCGTCATGATGCTGTCGCTGAACCGCTTCGTGGTGGTGACGCGTCGACATGCCCGGCGCCAGACCAAGCAGACCAAGCTGATGATCATGCGCCTCGCGGACGTGCTGATCGGGCTGAAGCCGATGAAGGCGATGGGCCGGCAGGCGCGGTTCGCCGCGATGTTCGCACGTGACGTCCACACCATCGACGCCGCCATGCGCCGCCAGTTCTTCGCCAAGCATGCCAATCGCGTGCTGCAGGAGCCGATTGTCTTCCTCTGTGTCGGCATCGGCGTCTATTTCACGCTCACGAGAGCCGTCATGCCGTTGGCCGAGCTCATGATGATGAGCTTGCTGCTGGTGCGGACGGTGACCGTATTCGGCCGGGTCCAGGAGGACCTGCAGGCGGTCTATATCGCCGAGAGCGGCTACACCGCCATTCACACCGCGATCCAGGAAGCGCGCCATGCCCGCGAACAGATCGGCGCCGGTCGGACGCCGACCCTCGCCCGTGGCATCGAGCTCGAAGGGATCTCCATGGCCTTCGGCGCGAAACGGGTGATCGAGCGCGCTTCCTTCGCCGTACCAATGGGCCAGGTGACGGCGGTGATCGGCGCGTCCGGCGCCGGCAAGACCACCCTGGTCGACCTCATTCTCGGCCTCCACAGGCCGACGGGCGGCCGGATCCTGCTGGACGGGGTGCCGCTCGCAGAGCTCGACATCATGAAATGGCGCTCCATGGTCGGCTACGTGCCGCAGGAGCTGGTCCTGTTCCATGAATCGATCGCCGCCAACGTCTCCCTGGGCGAGCCCGGCTTCGCCCCGGCAGACATCGAGCGCGCGCTGCGTCAGGCCGGCGCCTGGGACTTCGTCGCCTCGCTCGCCGACGGCATGGAGCATGTGGTGGGCGAGCGCGGCGCCGCCCTTTCCGGCGGCCAGCGCCAGCGCATCGCGCTCGCCCGCGCGCTGATCCATAAGCCGCAGCTCTTGATCCTCGACGAGGCGACCAGTGCCCTCGACCCGGTGACCGCGGCGGAGATCATCCGCAACGTCTGCGAGCTTGCCGAACGCGACGGCATCACGGTGCTCTCGATCTCGCACCAGCCCGCCTGGATCGCCGTCGCCGACAAGGTGGTCCGCGTCGAGGACGGCCGGATCCTCGAAGTCACCGCGCCGATCGCACTCCAGGCCGGCTAACCTCTTCCAAGATCCCGCAGCGCAGCAACCGATCCGGATTGACAGGTTCGGCCACGGCGTTTCACATTCAACTGGTCTACTGGCTGGACCACTAGAACAGTGGCTTCGAAATCGTAGGGCGGAGACGCGTCGGACCGTGAGCAAGCTGGTCAAACAACTGTCAGTGATCGCCGGCGTGCCGGAGCTGCGCGAAGGGGTGGTCCGGCGCGGCATGCGCGACATCGTCGCCGACAAGTTCCAGATGCTGATCGCCTCCGGCGTCCTGCAGGTGGGTGACGTGCTGCCGGGCGAGCGGGAACTGGCCGCCGCCCTCGACGTCAGCCGTGAAACCGTGCGCGGCGCGATCCAGACCCTGGCGGCGCGCGGAATTGTGGAGGTCGCGCACGGCGCCCGAACGCGGGTCATCAGCGCCGATGTCGGCCCGATCACCATCGGCATCGGCAGCGCCCGGGCGATCGACAGCTACGACATCGACTCAGTGCACGGCGCGCGCCTGGTGGTCGAACGCCAGGTGGTGGCGGAGGCGGCAACAAGGATCGACGAGATCACGCTCGGCCGGCTGGAGGAAAACCTGGTGGCGCAGCAGGCGGCCGGCAGCGATCCGGTGCGCTTCCTGATCTGCGACCGCGAGTTCCATCTCACCATCTATCGCGCCTCGGGCAATCCGCTGCTGGCCGACTTCACGATCGACCTCTACGCCTACATGCTGGAGCACCGGCGCCGCGCTGTGGCACGGCCGGGCGCCATCCAGAACAGCTTCCGCGACCACAGCGCCATCGTCGCCGCCCTGCGCGCCCACGACCCGAAGGCCGTGGTCGCCGCCTTCGACGCGCATCTGAAGCGCATCTACCAGACCACGCAGTCGATCCTGAAGGATGCCGGCCCCGGGACGCGGGGCAGGGGCAGGCGGGGGAATCGGGATGGTCACCCCGGGCTTTCGGCGCTCAGATCCACGCCCGGTGGCGCCACCGGTCTCAGCTCCACGGTGGCGGCGGCGAGCCGGCGGTAGAGGTCGCGACGGCGTTTCAACGGCCACCAGTCGTAGAGGAAGATCTCCGCCGGCCGCCAGTTTGCCACCCAGCCCAGGATGACCAAGCCTTCGCTGACGAACCGTTCCAGCGCCGGCGGGGCGATGAAGTCGCTGACGAGATTCCCGAGGGCAAGGCAGACGCCGAGCACGGTGAGGCCGATGAGGAGCGCCCGCCTTCCGACGCGGAACAACTCCTTGATGTCGCGGCCGATGACGTTGCTGCGATAGGCGAAGAAGTTCTTCATCGCCGCTTCCAGCTCCCGCGCCACCGCGGTCTCTGCCTCCGCCGCAGGCAGGTGCACCACGATCTTCAGCGGCTGGTTCCGCGGAAGCTCCCGTGCCCAGTCGACGATGAACTCCTCGGCGCTGCGGTCGAGGTCGCGCTCGCGGAAGGGAAAGGGATCGAGGGTGTGGAAAAGCTGCGGCAGCTTCTCGACGCCGATCTGAATCGCGGTCGGGTTCGTCGCCACCGGAAGCGCTCCGCCGGCCTATTCGTAGACCACGCGGTTGGAATCTAGGATCTTCTGCACGAAGTCCGGCACTTCGAGCCCGGCCTTCACCTTGCCTTCCAGATTCGCCTCGGCAGCACGCACATCGGCGAGCTTGGCGATCACCTTGCCGGCCTCGGTCCGCGGCACCACGACAATTCCGTCATTGTCGCCGAGAATGATGTCGCCGCTGGCGACCGAAACGCCGCCGACCACCACGGGATGGCCCACCGTGCCGGGGCCGTTGCGGGCAGGCGAGTTCGGGGTGATGCCGGCGCAATAGGCCGGCAGGCCCACGGCCAGCACACCGGCGAGGTCGCGGATGAGGCCGTCGGTGACGAGGCCCAGGACACCGCGGTTCTTCGCCATGCCGAGCAGCAGGTCGCCGGTGACCGAGGTTTCCCGGAAGCTGTCGGTCGCCGCCACCAGGATGTCGCCCGCTTGCGCCATCGCGAGCGCACCGAACAGAGCGAGGTTGTCGGCCGGACCGCAATGGCAGGTGATGGCGGTGCCGACCAGCACCGACTGCGCCGGCGAGACCGGCTTGATGCGATGGTCGAGACCGCCGCGCCCGCCCATGGCGTCGATCGCATAGCCAGTGGGGACGCCGGCGAAGGCGGCGATCGTGTCGCGCGACGGCCGCGGGAAGTCGCGACGGATGGTGAGGAGCGGCGGATCCTTGATCATGCGATGCCTTTCTCGAGCAGAAGCGAACGGTCGATGTCGGCGATCTTGCCAGCGCCGCAAAGTCCCATGGCGCGGTCGATTTCCTTGGCGTAGATCGCCAGCACCTGGGCGACCCCGGCCTCACCGGCGATGGCGAGGCCGAAGAGCTGCGGCCGGCCAATGAGGCAACATTTGGCGCCGAGCGCCAGGGCCTTCACCACGTCGGCACCGCGGCGGATGCCGCCGTCGATCAGCACTGGGATCCGGCCGCCGACCGCGGCGAGGATGCCGGGCAGGGCATCGAGGCTCGACGCTGCGCCGTCCAGCTGCCGCCCGCCATGGTTGGAAACGATGATGCCGTCGATGCCGTGTTCGACCGCCGTCCGCGCTTCGTCGGGATGCAACACGCCCTTCAGCAACAATGGCCTTGCCCAGATCTTCCGCAGATCATCGACGTCCTTCCAGGACATCGACGGGTCGAGCAGCGATGCCATGCGGCCGGCGAGGCTCTTCAGGTCGATAGACTCGCCCGGCCGCACGTAATTGCCGAAGGTGACGCGCTTCAGCTCGCTGCGCATGCGCCACAGCCATTCCGCCTTCGTCGTCATGCCGGCGAGGACGGCGAGACCGAAGCGCGGCGGGATGGTGAAGCCGTTGCGGATGTCGCGCTCGCGGTTGCCGAGCAGCTGGTTGTCAGTGGTCAGCACCAAGGCGTCGTAATCCGCCTTGGCGGCGCGCTCGGTCAATTCGCGGGTAAAGCCGCGGTCCTTGTAGATGAAGACCTGCATCCAGCGGGGTGCGGCGCCGGTCGCGGCCAGTTCTTCGAGCGTGCAGACCGAGCCATGGCTGAGGCAATAGGCCGTGCCTGCTGCTTGCGCCGCCCGCGCCGCGCAGCGCTCGCCGTCCGGCCAGAACAGGCCGGCGAGCCCGGTCGGGCCGATCATCACCGGCATGCTGAGACGTTGCCCGAACAGTTCGATCGAGAGATCGCGTGTCGCGGCGCCATTGAGCGGCCGCGGGAGGAGCGCGAAATCAGCGAAAGCCGCCTCGTTCCTTCGGAGCGTGCGCTCGTCCTCGGCGCCGCCGTCGGCGAAATCGAACACCGGCCGTGGCAGTTTCGTCCGCGCGAGATCGCGCATCGCCGCGATGCTGTAGGCGCGCTGTTGCCAGTGCGGCGCCGCCATGTTCATTGCAGCTTGTAGACGCGGGTCGCGGTGTCGCGATAGAGCTTCCGCTTCTCGTCCGCGCTGGCGCCTTGGATGACCCAGTCAACGACGTCGACCCATTGCGGATAGGGGCCAGCCAGTTCGCAGACATGCCAGTCGCCGCCAAACATCACGCGGTCGAAGCCGAAGCTGTCGATCACATGGGCGATGTAGGGTTTCAGCTGCTCCCGGGTCCAGCTCTTGTGATCGGCTTCGGTGGTGACGCCGGAGATCTTGCAGGTGACATTCGGCAGCGAGGCCAGCTCCTTCAGGTGCTGGCGCCAGGGATCGGTGAGGCCGGCCTTGATCCCCGGCTTGCCGATATGGTCCAGCACGAAGCGGACCTCCGGGCATTGCCGCACCATCTTGATCGCGTTCGGCATGTGATGGTGGAAGATGCAGATGTCAAACACGAGGTCGTGCCCCGGCAGCAGCTTCAGCCCCTCGATGAATTGCGGCTTGATGCAGAAATCGGGGTCGCTCTGGTTCTGGATAAGGCGCCGGATGCCGCGCAGGTGCTTCAGTTTCACGAGCTTCTCGAGGTCCGCCGCGACCGCCTTGCCCTGCTCCAGCGGCAGGCAGGCGACGATGCCGGCGATGCGCGGGCTGGTCCCCTGCCCCGATCCAGTCTGCGCCGCGGCGAGGCTCTCGATCCATTCCGCCTCGGCGACGTGCTGCGGGAAATCGACATCGACTTCGACGAAGACCAGCCGGTCGACCTTCGCCGGCGCCGCCGCCTTGGCGAGGTCGTCCGGCAGGACCCGCCGGTTCAGTGACGGCGCGTGCTTGGTCCAGGCATAGCCGAGGCGGTGCGGATCGGCGAGATGGACGTGGCTGTCGATGATCGGAAAGTCAGGCATCGCGCTCCCCCGTGGCCGCTTTCGGCGCTTTCCGCCGAGTATGACCAGGAGAGTGCGACGGGTCTATGGGAAGGAGATCGCCGTCAAACGCACTGCGCCGCCGATCGACTGGATCGGCGGCGCATGATTGTTGGGCTATCGGCGCTCAGTGGTGGTGATGATAGCCGCCACCGCCATGGAAGATGAAGGTGGCGCCGACGCCGATTCCCGGACCCCAGTAGCAGCAGGGGCGCGGATAGTAATAGGGCGGCGGGTAGTAATAAGCCGGCGGCGGGTAGTAGTAGGCCGGGGCGGGATAGTAGTAGGCCGGCGGATAGGGGGCGGGCGCCGGATAGCCCGGTGCCGGATAGCCTGGCGCCGGTGCGGCACCGGCTGGCGGCATCGACTGCGCCAGGGCGGTCTTGTTGCCGGTCGTCTGCATGCACTGCTCATAGGCGAGGTCGTAACGCTGCTGCACGTTGCCGGCGGAGACCTGCGCATTATTGACGCCGGCCGCCGTGCCGGTCAGCAGGCCCGCGCCACCGCCGATCGCGGCACCGACCGCCGGGTTGCCCGCCGCGGTGCCGATCAGTGCGCCGACGGCGGCGCCTACCAGGGTGCCGACCGCAGCCGAAGCAACGCCGGACTGCGCGGCGGAATTGCCCGGCGAAATCCCGGTGCGCTGCTCGGCGAACTGTCGGCAGGTGGCGTCATCCTGCGAGAATTGGTCCAAGGTCTTGTTGTCGCCTGGCGCGACCGGAACCGTCGGGCCGGCCGGCGGCTCGACCGCGCAGGCGCTCAAGGTTCCGAGGCTGAGAACGGCCACGGCCAAGCGGGCGCCCGCGAGCAAGGGGCGGCGAGAGGGCGTAGGGGAGAAATCGGTTTGCATGCGTCATTCATCCTGGGCGCGGTCCTGCGCAAGAGTATAACGCTGGAGCGGCCGGAATCCGGCGCTCTCGCGAAAATGTGTTCGCAGAAACTCTGGCAGAAAACAGCGGATTTCGGCGCCGAATCCGGGCGTTAAAGACGGAGCCGTCCGGGAATCTTGCCTCAGCCGAGCTCGCTCTTCTGGTACTTGGCCTTCGAAAGCCAATCCTGGCTGATCTCGACGCCCCAGCCCGGCTGGTCGGGGATCTGCACTTTGCCGTCGCGGGCAACGAGGGCCGGCTGAAACAGGCCGTCCTGCCACGGATAGTAATCCTCACCCTCGATCGAGAACTCCACATAGGGGCCGGCATTCGGGATGGCGCCCATCAGGTGCAGGGTGAAGACCGTGACCATGGAGAGGTTGGCGGAATGTGGCGTCACCGGGATGCCGGCCCGCTTCGCCATCTCGACGACCCTCAGGGTGCGGTTGATGCCGCCGAGATAGCAGACGTCGGGCTGCACCACATCGACCGCACGCATGTCGATGGCGAAGCGCCAGAGCGCAAGATCGCAATCCTGCTCGCCGCCGGTCACGTCGAGGTCGAGCGCCTCCTTCACTTCCTTGGTCCAGTGGTATTCCCAATAGGGGCAGGGCTCCTCGAAATGGACGACGCCGTAGTCCTGCAGCATATGCCCGACCTCGATCGCCTTCCTCGGGGTGTAGCCGCTGTTGCCGTCGACCAGCAGGGTCGCGTCGTCTCCCAGTGCCTTCCGCACCTGGGGCACGATCGCGTCGGTGCGGCCCGGCCACTCATCCGCGTCGTGGCCGCATTCCTTGCCGACCCGGAACTTGAAGGCCTTGTAGCCGTGCTTCTGCTGCAGGTCCTTCAACCGCACGGCTTCCGCCTCCGGCGTGATCTCGCCGCGCTTCATGCTGGAGGCATAGACCGGGAAGGGCCGCGGCTTGCCGCCGAGGAGTTCGCAGACGCTCTTCCCCGCGATCTTGCCTTTGAGGTCCCAGAGCGCGGTGTCGAGGCCGGTCAATGCCCGCATCAGGTAAGAGCCCGGGAACTTGTGCTCGCGTTCCGGGATCAGGGTGACCAGGCTCTCGATGTCGCCCGCATCGGCGCCGAGGGCGTAGCGCGCCACCTGGCGGTGGAAGATCTGGCAGGTGATGTCGGCATTGTAGTTGGAGACCTGGCCCCAGCCCTCATGGCCGTCGTCGGTCGTCACCTTCACGAAACCCACCGCTTGGTTGGTGAAGGTCTCGAGCCGTTGGATCTTCATCTTATCCCCTTGAAAGCGTCGCCGGTCCCGCAGCATTCTGCCGCGCGTTCATCCGGCCGCCTCTCTAGCAGCAAAGCGGGCTTTGCTTCAATCGCGCGGCGGCGCCGGATGCGGGGGAGAGTGTTGGATCAGTTCGATTACATCGTCGTCGGTGCCGGCTCGGCCGGCTGCGTGGTCGCGAGCCGCTTGAGCGCCGGTGGCCGGCACAAGGTCCTGCTTGTGGAGGCCGGGCCCTGGGACCATCGCTTCTGGATCCAGGTGCCGATCGGCTACGGGAAGACCTTCTACGACGGCCGCTATAACTGGAAATACCAGACCGAGCCCGATCCAGGCTTGGCCGCGCGCCCGAGCTATTGGCCTCGCGGCAAGGTGATCGGCGGATCGAGCTCGATCAACGCCATGGTCTATGTGCGGGGCCAGGCGGAGGATTTCGATTCCTGGGCCGCCGCCGGCAATCCCGGCTGGGGCTGGCGCGACGTGCTGCCGGTCTATCGCCGGATGGAGGATCACGCCCTCGGTGAGAATCCCTATCACGGCGCCGGCGGTCCATTGCATGTGACCGAGATTTCCAAGGCCGCGCATCCGCTGACCTCGGTCTTCATCAAGGCGGGCCAGGAGGCGGGCCTCGCCTTCAATCCCGATTTGAACGGCGCCACCCAGGAGGGTGTTGGCTATTATCAGATCACCACGCGCCACGGCTTCCGCCTCTCCTCGGCGCGGGCGTATCTCTGGCCGGCCTTGTGGCGGCCGAATCTGGTCGTCCGCACCAAAGCGCTCGCGACCCGCATCCTGTTCGAAGGGAAGCGCGCGACCGGGATCGTCTATCGCTACGGCGACCGCACCGTGGAGGTGCGTGCGCAGCGCGGTGTCATCCTCTGCGGCGGCGCCATCAACTCGCCGCAGCTCCTGCAGCTCTCCGGCGTCGGCCCGGCGGCGCTGCTGAAGTCCCGCGGCGTCGAGGTCGTGCATGAGAGCCCGGCGGTCGGGCGGAATCTCCAGGACCATCTCTGCTACGACCATGTCTATCGCGCGCGAAAGCCGAGCCTGAACAATGACCTCTATCCCTGGTGGGGCAAGGTGAAGGCGGGGCTCCGCTACGTCCTGACCCGCGGCGGCCCGCTCTCCTTGAGCGTCAACCAGGGCGGCGGCTTCTTCCGCACCAAGCCCGAACTCTCGCGCCCCGACATGCAGCTCTATTTCTCGCCGCTGACCTATGAACGGACGCCGCCCGGGATCCGGCCGCTGATGCATCCCGATCCCTTCCCCGGCTTCACCACCAGCGCCTCGCCCTGCCGACCAACCAGCCGGGGACATCTTGCGATCCGCTCCGCCGACCCTCAGCAAGCGCCGGAGATCGTGCCGAACTACTTGAGCACCCATGAGGATGTGGTGGAGCTCCTGGCCGGCGCCCGCTTCCTGCGCCGGCTGGCGGCGACGCCGTCGCTCCGCGGCTTGATCGAGGCCGAGTTGAAGCCGGGACCGGCCACGGAGAGCGACGCCGACCTGATCGCCGACATCCGCGCCCGCTCCTATTCGGTCTTCCACCCCTGCGGCAGCTGCGGCATGGGCCCGGATCCGGCGAAGGCGGTGGTCGACCACCGCCTGAAGGTCCATGGCCTCGAGAACCTCCGGGTGGTCGATGCCGCGATCTTCCCGACGGTGACCTCAGGCAACATCAACGCCCCCGCGATCATGGTGGGCGAGAAGGGCGCCGACCTCATCCTGGCGGACGCGGGCTAGCCCTTGGAAATTCCGCCGGATGGAACTAACTCTTTTCCATCACGGACGAGGGGAAGCCAGATGGCGGCAAAGGTGAGCGACGGCAAGGTCCGGGTCGGCATCGGCGGCTGGACGTTCGAGCCCTGGCGCGGCGTGTTCTATCCGAAGGACTTGCCGCAGAAACGCGAGCTGGAATACGCCGCGAGCAAGCTGACATCGATCGAGATCAACGGCACCTATTACTCCACCTTCAAGCCGGCGAGCTGGATCAAATGGCGCGAGGAGACGCCGAAGGGATTCGTCTTCGCGGTCAAGGCCTCGCGCTTCTGCACCAACCGCAAGGAGCTGGCGGGCGCCGGGGAATCGATCACCCGTTTCATCAACCAGGGCATGCACGAGCTCGGCGACAAGCTCGGGCCGATCAACTGGCAGTTCATGGGGACCAAGAAGTTCGATCCTGTCGATTTCGCCGGCTTCCTGAAGCTGCTTCCGAAGGAGGTCGGGGGCGTGCCGCTGCGCCACGCCCTCGAGGTGCGGCAAGACAGCTTCAAGAGTGAGGAATTCTACGACCTCGCCAAGAAGCACAACGCCGCCATCGTCTATGCCCATGACGAGGACTTCCCGGAGATCGACGAGCCCACGGCGGACTTCGCTTATGCGCGGTTGATGGGGTCGCAGGAGGACGTGAAGACCGGCTATCCGCCGAAGGCCCTCGACGACTGGGCGAAGCGCGCCAAGGCCTGGGCAAAGCGCGGCGACGCCTTCGTCTATTTCATCTCCGGCGCCAAGGTCCGGAATCCCGCGGCGGCGCAGGCGCTGATCGAGCGGGTGGGATGACTAGCCCGCCAGCTTGGCCAGGGCCTCGGCCGCGAGCTTGCGGGTGAGATCGCCGGCGGGAAGCTCGACGCCGAGCCGAACCGCCTGGCCCGCCCACATGTTGCTGAAGTCGCCGGAGCCTGCCGCCTCCGCCTTCTGACGGAGCGGGACGAGCGCGCCGCCGGCGAACGGGAAGGGCGGCGCATCGGCGGCGATCGGGCCGATCTCCCGCATGATCCGGTTCATGATTCCCCGCGCCGGGCGGCCGGTGAAGAGATTGGTGATCGCAGTCTCGTCCTCCTCTGCCTGCTTCAACGCTGCGCGGTAATAGGCCGGGATCTTCGCTTCCGGCGAGAAGAGATAGGCGGTGCCGATCTGCACGGCGGCGCCGCCGAGGGCCAGGGCGGCGACGATGCCGCGGGCATCGGCGATCGCCCCGGCGGCGATCACCGGCACCGTCACCGCATCCGCGACCTGTGGCACCAAGGCAAAGGTGCCGACCTGGGTCGCCATGTCTGCGACGGGATCCGAGCCCAGGAAGTTGCCGCGATGCCCGCCGGCTTCGAGACCCATGGCGATGACCGCATCGCAGCCGCGCTCCTCCAGCCAGCGCGCCTCCTTCACCGTCGTCGCGCAACCAACGACCTTCGCACCGGTGGCCTTCACGCGTTGGAGCAGCACCGGCTCCGGCAGCCCGAAATGAAAGCTGACCACGGGCGGCTTCATCTCCTCGACCAATGCGCAGAACGAAGCGTCGAACGGTGTGCGACCGGCGCCGGCACTCGGCATCTGGGGATCGAGACCCTGCTCGCGATAGAACGGAGCGAGCCGGGCACGCCAGGTCTTCTCAATCGCCGCATCCGGGGTCGGCAGGCGGTGACAGAAGAAGTTCACCAGGTAGGGTCGCCGCGTTCCGGCGCGGACCTTCTCCAGCGCCGCCTGCGCCTGGGCGAGGTCGTACTGCCCGCTGGGCAGCGAACCGAGCCCGCCGGCCTCGCTCACCGCGACCGCCATCTCCGGCGTGGACGCCCCCGCCATGGGCGCCTGGATGATCGGATGCTCGATCCCGAAGAGGTCGAGGATGCGGCGATCGGGCCAAGCGGCCATGGGGAGCTCCGTCAGTCGCGGGATCAGAACGTCACCGTTCCGAGAAACGCCCGGATCTTATCGGCAATCTCGCCGGCGTGGGTTTCCAGGGCGAAATGCCCGGTATCGAAGAAATGCACGTCGGCCTTCGGATTGTCGCGGCGGAACGCTTCGGCGCCCGGCGGCAGGAAGAAGGGATCGTTGCGGCCCCAGACCGCCAGCAGGGGCGGATGGCGGTCGCGGAAATAGGCCTGGAAATTCGGATAGAGCGCCACGTTGCTGGCGTAGTCGAGGAAGAGGTCGAGCTGGATCTCGTCATTGCCCGTCCGTGCCAGCAGCGCCGTGTCGAGCGTGTAGCTCTCCGGCGCAACCAGGCTCTCCTCGGCGACGCCGTGCACGTATTGCCAGCGGATGCTCTCCGGCGCCAGGAAGGCGCGCAAGGCGGCACGGTTCTCGGCGCTGGGCTCGCGCCAATAGGCCTGGATCGGATTCCACCCGGTGCTCAATCCCTCCTCATAGGCGTTGCCGTTCTGGGAGATGATCGCCGCCACCCGCTCCGGCCGGGCGAGCGCCAGCCGGAACCCGACCGGCGCGCCGTAGTCGAAGACATAGATCGCATAGCGCCGAAGCTTGAGCGCGTCGGTGAAGTCCTCGATCACTTTCGCCAGGGCATCGAAGCTGTAGCGGAAGGCGGGGCGGTCGGGCGACCGGGTGAAGCCGAAGCCCGGGAGATCGGGCGCCACTACATGGAAGCGGTCCGAGAGAAGCGGGATCAGGTCCCGGAACATGTGGGACGAAGTCGGGAAACCGTGCAGCAGCAGGAGGGTGGGGTGCTTGGGGTCGCCCGCCTCCCGGTAGAAGACCTCATGGGCGCCGACCTGGACATGGCGATGCTGGATCATGGCGAAACCTCTTTGTAACCTTTAAAATAGTCTATAAGAGGTTATATTGGAGTCGAAACTTTTCAAGTGCGATTTTAGCGGTTATTCACTCAGGTGACGTTCAGCGAGGCACGGCGATGACGGAATCGAAATCGGCACCGGGCAAGGCGCGGCCTTCGGCGCTCTTCATCGCCGACCACCCGGCTTTGGACTTCCTGAACAGCCACGCGACCCCCGCCGGCCAGCCGGTCGAGTGGATGGCGGACGGCACTGATTTCCTGGATTGGCTGAACGCCGCCGGCATGGCGACGCCCGAGGTGGCGGCGCGGTTCAGCGGCGAACCCGCCCTCGACGCTATTGCCGGCGAGGCGCGCAAGCTGCGGACCTGGCTGGGCGATTTCGTTCGGCGCCATGCCGGTGCGGCGCTGACGGCGAAAGCGGCCACCGAACTCCAGCCGCTCAATCGGCTGCTTGCCGAGGATGACGGCTATCCCCGGGTGGTTCCGGATGCCGACGGCCGTCTCAACCTCGAACGGCTGCGGCGATGGGCAACCCCGGAGACGTTGCTGCAGCCATTGGCCGCGGCGATCGCCGATCTCGCCTGCAACGCCGACTTCCGCCTGATCCGCCGCTGCGCCGGCCACGATTGCAGCCTGATGTTTCTCGACCGCACCAAGGCCCATGCCCGCCGCTGGTGCAGCATGGCGCTCTGCGGCAACCGCGCGAAGGCGGCGGCGCACCGGGCGCGACACCGGGCGGACTGATTTCAAGAATCTTTCGACCCTGTCGAAAAGCACGGCTTCCGCCCGTCTCTCATTTGTCGGAGCATGGTGCCCGATCGAGAGCGGAGGATATATGACCATGAAGTATATGCTGCTGATCTACGTGGACGAGGTGAAGGGCGCGCAGGTGGCGAAGGAAGTCGGCGCGGCGCAGATGTCCGCCCCCTACATGGCCTATACCGAAGCCCTGAAGAAGGCCGGCGTCATCGTCGGCGGTGACCGCCTGCAGCCGACCACGACCGCGACCACGGTCCGGGTCGCCGACGGCAAGACCCAGGTGCTGAACGGTCCCTATGCCGAGACCAAGGAGCAGCTCGGCGGCTATTACATGATCGACGTGCCCGATCTCGACGCGGCGCTCGCCTGGGCGGCACGCTGCCCCGCCGCCGCCCACGGCACCGTCGAGGTCCGCCCGCTCTGGGCCATGTAGTTGCCGGCGGGGAGTTCGGATGCAGAGGCGCGCGCCGCCGCTGAAACGGCGGCGCGCCTGAGCTATGGCAAGCTGGTCGCGTATCTTGCCGCCCAAAGCCGCGACGTGGCGGCCGCGGAGGATGCGCTCGCCGATGCCTTCGCTGCGGCACTGGCCGACTGGCCGAAGAACGGTATCCCCAAGGCCCCGGAGGCTTGGCTCCTCACCGCTGCACGCCGCCGCGTCATCGATGCAACGCGCCGTCGCCGCAGCGCCGCCGCCGGCGAGGACCATCTGACGATGATCGCCGACGAGCTTGCCGAAGTGGCCGCCGAACCCGCCGAAATTCCCGACCGTCGGCTCGCGCTGATGTTCGCCTGCGCCCATCCGGCGATCGACGCCGCGATCCGCGCGCCCCTCATCCTGCAATGCGTCCTCGGCTTCGATGCCGGTGCGATCGGCTCTGCCTTCCTGGTGGCGCCGACCACGATGGGCCAGCGCCTGGTGCGCGCGAAGACCAAGATCCGCGAGGCCGGCATTCCGTTCCGCGTGCCCGAGCGCGACGACCTGCCGGTCCGGCTCCAGGCCGTGCTCGACGCGATCTACGCCGCCTTCGCCGAAGGCTGGTCCGATCCTATCGGCGCCGATCTTCGCCGCCGCGATCTCGCCGGCGAGGCGATCTTCCTTGGGCGCCTGGTGGCGGAGCTGCTGCCGGATCAGGCCGAAGCCTTGGGGTTGCTGGCGCTGATGGTGCATGCTGAGGCGCGCCGCAATGCGCGGCGTGACGGCGACGGCCGGTTCGTGCCGCTGGCCGAGCAGACGATCGCCCGCTGGGACCACGTCCTGATCGACGAAGCCGATGCGCTGCTGACCCGCGCCCGGATCTTGGGCGCCATCGGCCGCTATCAACTGGAAGCGGCGGTGCAGTCGGCCCATGCGGCGCGCCGTCAGCTCGGCCATTCCGACTGGCCGGCGATCGTGATCCTGTATGACGGCCTCCTCGCGCTGACCGCCTCGCCGGTGGTGGCGGTCAATCGTGCTGTGGCACTCGCCGAAGCCGAAGGGGCCGCCGCCGGCCTTGCCGCCCTCGATGCCATCGCAGGCGACCCGCGTCTCACCGAGTACCAACCCTATTGGGCGGCCCGCGCCGCGCTGCTCGCTCGCTTGGGCGACCGCGAGGCCGCCGACAACGCCTATGCGCTGGCGATCGGTCTCGAAAGCGATCCGGCGCTGCGGGAGTTCCTGGAGCGCCGCCGCGCAATGCTGGCGGAGCCGTAGCCGTTCAAATCGAGGGATTCATGGTTTAGCCTCCACCCGGTCACCAGCGGAGGACAGCCATGAAGATCGAAGTCGACGGGTTCCGGATCCGGGAGGGCGAGACGGTCGATCTCACCAAGCGGCCGACCCTGGTAGATCCGGTCTATCAGTCGAAGCCGGACTACAAGAAGATGCTGAGGCGTCATGTCGAGCGGTTGAGCGAGCTCCAGCACTTGCTCTACGCTTCCGACCGCTATGCGGTGCTGCTGATCTTCCAGGCCATGGATGCTGCCGGCAAGGACGGAGCGATCCGGCACGTGATGTCGGGGGTCAACCCCCAGGGCTGCCAAGTCTTCAGCTTCAAGCATCCGAGCGCCACGGAGCTGCAGCACGATTTCCTGTGGCGCACCACCCGCGACCTGCCGGAGCGCGGCCGCATTGGCATCTTCAATCGCTCCTATTACGAGGAGGTGCTGGTGGTCCGCGTGCACAAGGAAATTCTGGCCAGCGAAGGCCTCCCGGATCAGCCCAAGGATCATGGCAAGATCTGGAGGGAGCGCCATCATTCGATCGCCGGCCTCGAGAAACATCTGCACCGCAATGGGACCCGTGTCGTCAAGTTCTTCCTGCACCTCTCCAAGGAGGAGCAACGCAAGCGCTTCCTGGCGCGGATCGACGAGCCGGAGAAGAACTGGAAATTCAGCACCGCCGACATCCAGGAGCGGGCCTGCTGGAACCAGTACATGCGCGCCTATGCGGAATGCCTGGCCGCGACCTCCACCGACGAGTCGCCCTGGTACGCGATTCCCGCGGACGACAAGAAGAACGCCCGCCTGTTTGTCTCCCAGGCGATCCTGGATACGCTGGAAGCCTTGAAGATGTCCTACCCCAAGGTCGGCGCCGAACGGCGCAAGGAGCTGCTGGAGATCCGCCGGCAGCTCACGAAGTGACCGGCTACCGGCTCGCAATCTCCTGAATGAGCTTCCGCCGCAGCGCCTGGTCGAAGTCGGCACGGGTCAGGGCGGCGATCACGAAGGCGCCGGGTCCGCCGATCACTTCCTGCTCGTAGGTCTCGACCAGCCAGGGTCCGCCGTTCGGGCCTTTGCGGTCGTCATTGAGGATGGCGAGGGCGTTGACCGTGATCCCGGCCTTGACCGCGGCATCGCGTGCTGCAGTCGAGGGGATCTGGCTGCGGCGGTCGGGATTGTCGCCGGAGACGTCGATCACCCGGCGCGCGGGGCGGCAGGGACAGCCGGCGATCAGCTCCGTGCCGAGGGCCATGCCGTCACCGATCGCGTTCCAGCTCTCATTGGCGCGCGGTGCGTTGCGGACGTCCATGGCGAAGTCCTGTTGCCGCTCCTCGCCGCCGATGATGTGCCAACGCACCGCTTGCACGGGTGCGCCCGGCGTGCCCCATTCCACCAGCGTGACAGCGATCCGGCCGGTGCGACCGCTCTTGATCGCCGCCAGCACGTCGGGATCGGCGATCGCCCCAGCGATGCCTTCGCGCTGCAAAGCGTATTCCTTGTCGTCGATGCTGCCCGAGGCATCGACCGCCAGCACCAGGGCAAGATCGACGTCGTAATCGTCCTGCGCCGTACTCGGCCGCGCGAATATCGACGCGGCGACGCAAGCCACCAGCAGCAGGCAAGACCGGGTTCCGATCATGGGCCGCCTCCGGAACGAGGGGAGCGGGCAGTCTAACGCGTCGGAAACGGCTTCGGGTCCAGGAATCGCTTCAGCACGTTCGCCGTGATCCTGGAGACGTTGTTGTCATATTCGTTGTGGGAGAGCGACCCGCACCAGGCGATCGACCCGGTGGCGAAGATGGCGCCGCCGGCCGGCGTCTCGCCAAAGGCGAGATCGGCCTTGACCCGGGGATTGAGGTCACCGCCGAGGTTGGGCGGCACCACGCCGAACTCCTCGTTCACCAACAGGATCATCGGCGTGTGGTTCTCGGAGGAGGCGAGGCGCAGCATGTTGGGCGGCGAGCCCAGGGCCGTGTTGATACAGTCGAGCTCGATCCCGGCCGCACCGCCGCCGATCAGCCCGAAATCGCCGATGATCTCCTCCGTGACGCCCTCGAAGATGAAGGCGGCACGGGGATTGTCCGCATCCGGCGCGCGGCGGTAGTAGGAGGAGAGGTCGAAGCCCTGGGCGATGAACCCGACGCCGCCCATCACGTTGGGCGCCCGGCCGATCCGGCGCCAGAGCCCGCCATATTCGCCGTTGACCGAGTGGTAGTATTCGCCGGGCTCGGATTCCCAGGTGCGGATGCCATCCTCGCTGCGGCGGAGCTCGAACACGCCGGGAAGGTGCTGGTGGAAGGCGATCCGCCAGTACCAGCCGTTGGCGCCGAGATACATGAGCCGCCCGCCGCGGTCGATCCAGGCCTTCATCGCGTCCCACATCTCGGTCGAGTGGTATTCGGGATGGGTGCCGGTCAGGATCACGCGATAGTCGCGGATGAGGTCGAGCCCATCCTCGTGCAGGTCCTCGTCGGTGATGAGGTCGTAGGCGATGCCCTGGTGATCGAGCCAATCGAAGAGATGGGTGTCGGCGTTGTACTGGTAGAGCGCCGAGCCGTGGCCGCCGAGCCAGGAGTGATAGCAGGGCGCGCAATTCAGGTTGGGTCTAAGGCGGCTGGTGTAGGCGACGCCGGATCCGTCCAGGTGCCGGTCGTAGAGCGATCCGCCGAGCTCCGGATGATCGTACATGTAGAGATCGATATGTCCGAACTGCAGCAGGCGGCCCATCTGCAGCTCGGCGCCACGCGCCGTGATGTGCTCGGCATGGTTCGCGTAGGCCAGATAGGAGCAGGTCGGCGCCAGCACCGCCACTCTCGGTCGATCGCCGCGCGTCTTCGATAGGCGAGGGGGCCGCACGAAGAAGGCGATGTAGGATTCCCGCGTCACCTCCGGTCCGCTCTCGCCGCAGGAGACGTGCAGCGAATAGGGTCCGCTCGGCAGATCCTCGGGAACAGTCAGTGTCACCGAGGTCTCCCAGCCGGCGTCATAGACGTCGTCGTGATGGAAGTGGATCGCGCCGTAATGGTCCGGCTTGCGTGTCCAATTGTGCTCCTCGCCGGTCCAGTTCCAGCCCTTCATGGCGCGGCTGGGGAGCTGCATCAGCTTCCCATGCAGCTTCGCCGGGCCGACGTCGATCGCGGTCGTGGTCTCCATCGCCTTCGAAAAGTCCCAGCGGGCGATGATCTTCGGTGCCGCGGTCACGGGATGCGCCTCGCGCAAGGTCTTGTGCAGCTCGGCGGCGCGCACGCCCTCACAGAGCATCGGCCCGTCGATCTTGCCGTCGAAATGCCCGCCGACCGTGCCGTCCGCCTGCGGGCAGCCGGCGATCAGTAGCGGCGCCGCGACCGGCCCAAGCGCCGCGTCCAGTGCCGCCTCCACATGGTCGGCGTCGTCGATCTGCGCGTATCCTCCGACCGGGACCTGGTCGAGAGTGACGCTGCGACCCGCGGGATCGACCGACACCGCGACCGAATACCATTGCCGCGTCAGCATGGACTTCCCGGTGGCGAGACGCCGGCCATGCGCGCCGTCCCCGAAGACGACGGTGAGCCGGCCCTGGTCGATCTCGATGCGGAAGCCGCGCTCGGTCTTCGCATCCCACTGCGCCAGGAGGGTCTGGCTCGTGCGTTCCGGCAAGGTCGGCCAGATCATGGCGAAGAAGGTGAAGGGCTTTTCCGTCAGCGCCGGCGCATTCCCGACGATCATGTAGGAACCCGCATCGATGCGCTGCGGCTTCCCCGGATGGCGGCCGTCGATCGGGCTCGGGATGTGGCGGAACTTCAATCCCGGACCTTCGGGATTGGCGTCGCCGTGGATCACCCGGACGACGCGCGCATCGAAATGCGTGCCTTCCTCGAGCGAGACCTTGAACGCGATCTCCTCGGCCGGTGCCACGCTGTAGCGGTCCGGATATCCCAGGATCTTCAACACGGGTGACGGCTCCGACGCGAATATGCCACGGCAGACTAAAGTCCCCTCCGCCGGTCGGCAATAAAATTACCGTCTGGATCACAGTTCGGGCCGATCGATCTTGTCGTCGTCGGCGGTCTCGGTATCCTGCCGCTCCGCACGCATGCCGCATTTCAGTGGCCTTTCGGGGAAAGTCGGCCTTGGTTCCGCTACAGCTCACTTTGTTCGGCGGCTTCGCGGCCGGCTGCGGTTTGGATCATCTGGTGCGGATCTCCAGCCGCAAGAACCAGGCGCTGCTCGCTTTCCTGGCCCTCCAACCCGGCCGCCGCCATGCCCGCGAGCAGCTGGCGGACCTGCTGTGGAGCGAGGGCGAGCAGGGTCGCAACAGCTTGCGCCAGGCATTGACCGCCCTTCGCAAGGACCTCGCCTCGGTCGAGCCTTTTCCCGTGGCGGTGGAGGGTGAGGCGCTGTCGGTGCCGGAGGGCGCCGTCGAGGTCGATGTCATCGCCTTCGAGCGCCATGCGCGTTCCGACGACATCGACGACCTGAAGATCGCGGCGGCACTCTATCGTGGCGACCTGCTGGCCGGCCTCGCCCTCGGCGCATCCGACTTCATGGAGTGGCTGGCGCCGGAGCGATCCCGGCTGCGCGAGCTTGCGATCGACCTTTACCTCCGCTTGATCCCGCGCCTCGGCGGCGCCGAGGCTCTCGCCGCTGCCGAGCGGCTGGTGGCGCTCGATCCGCTGCGCGATACCGGGCAGCGCCTGCTGATGGCGCTCCTGGCCGAACAGGGCGAGAGCGATCTCGGGCTGCGCCAGTACCGAGACTATGCCGAGGCGCTGAAGCGCGAGCTCGGCCTGCAGCCATCGCCCGCGATCCAGGCGCTGCAGAAACAGATCGCTAGCGGCGCGTTCCCGATACCGGAGCAGTCGCCGCGCAAGGACAGCGCTCGGGCGCCGCGATTCGGCGTGAAGCATTCGGTCGCGGTTCTGCCATTCGAGAATCGCGGTGCGGACCCGGCGCAGCAGGCGCTCTGCGATCTCCTGTCAGGCGAAATCGCCGACGATCTTTCCCGGATCGCCAACGCCCATGTGATCGCCGGCGCCGCGACCGAACACTATCGCGGCGCCGCGGTTGACGTCCGCGGCATCGGCGCCGATCTCGGCGTCGGCTATGTCATGCAGGGCAGCATCCACCGCCTCGGCGACCGGCTGCGGGCGAGCGCCCAGCTCTGCGAGACCGTCCGCGGGCATTACATCTGGGCCGACCAGTATGACTGCGGGAACGCCGAGTTCCCCGACCTGCAGGAGACGATCGCCAAGGCGATCGCGGCTTCGAGCGAGACCCGGATGACCCTGGCCGGTCGCGACCGGGTGCCGCGGGCGGCACCGGAGACCCTGTCCTTCCACGACCTGCTCGCCCGCGGTTTCAGCCTGCTCTATGACGAGCAGCCGGACTCCCTCTTGGAGGTGCTGGCACTGGCCGAGCGCGCGGTGGCGCTGCAGCCCCTGGAGCCGCGGGCGCACGAGCTGCTGGGCTACGCCTTCGTCCAGCGGATCGCCGCGCGCGCGGTAGATTTCGATCCCGCGCTGGCGGCGCGCGGTGTCGAACTGGCGCGGGCCTTCGCCCGCATGGCGCCGGCCAACGAATGGAGTCACCTGCTGCTGGCGCGGGCCCGCATCGAGACCGGCGATCTCGAGGCCGCGCTTGCCGACTGCGAGCGGGCGCTGGAGATCAATCCCAGCGCTGCTTTCGCCCATGCGCGGCGCGGCGAATGCTATGCCCTGCTCGGCCGCAGCGCCGAGGCGCTTCAGGCCATCGCTGCGGCGCAGCAGCTCGATCCCCGCGCGCCCGAGCGCTATCGTCGCGACTTCACCATCGCCCTCGCGCACTTCGCTGCGGGGGACGATGCGGCGGCCTATGGCGAGGCCGGCCGCGCCGCGCGCTGGCGACCGGACTACACCCGCGCCGACCTGCTGCTGGCCGCCGTCGCAATGGCGCTCGGACATCGATCCGAAGCGGCCGCTGCGCTCGCGCGTTGCCGACTCC
>Ga0335080_10001295_pt1 | contig 24207 bp, 17 predicted proteins | sample Lox_Sample_34_FD_206720 | JGI IMG/M metagenome (GOLD analysis project Ga0335080, IMG submission 206720) | Soil microbial communities from Loxahatchee National Wildlife Refuge, Florida, United States - Lox_Sample_3.4 | ecosystem: Environmental > Terrestrial > Soil > Wetlands | place: USA... | reverse complement strand
GAGCGGGATCCGCTGCTCTCTGGGCGACTGGAGAGACTGAGGACGATTCCGGGAGTAGGGCCGCTCACTGCACTGACCTGGGTTCTGGAAATCGGCGATGTATCGCGGTTCCGTTCCATCAAGCAGGCGATCAGCTACTGCGGCTTGTGCGGCGAGGAGGTTCGGTCAGCGGACAAGGTAATGCGCACGCCGATCTCCAAGCAGCGCAACAAGCATATTCAAAGCATGCTGGTGGAGGCAGCGCGTCTGGCGCCGCGCTACAGCCCGGAACTTGCCCTGCTGTATGACCGGGAACGGCAGAGAGGTGACGGCAACAGGGCCACGCTGGCAGTGGCACGCAAACTGGTGGCACACATGGTTGCCGTCGAGAGACGGCAGAGCAGTTTCCTGCCGGCGGGAGACTTCAAGCAAACCGCGGCAGCGTAAAAGCCCTTCCTAAGAAGGAAAAAACAAAAGGATCTATGCGAAGCGCAGACTGCCAGGTCCCGCAGGTCACCGGCCGGGCGATGGAGGCGACTCCGGAGGCTCTCTACGAATTGTTTCGGGACTGGCCGTGAACACAAACTCCATCTTCGGTGCGGATCTTCACAGATCTCAGACCGCAAATGGATGTCCGGTTCTGCGCCATGCAGGAACCATCAGCCGAGAGGCACAGGTGCGCATTACTAGGATCCTTTTCAGGCAAACAGTGCGCTCTCCAGAGCGCACACAGGAATCTCGTGCTTTTTAGTTGACAAGTGACTTACATGGATGCCGGTGACAAAACCGCGCCGAAGCTCATGGAAGTTCTTAACGGCGGCATCCACCAGTTCGCGGACTATCTCGAAAAAATAGTAATTCGCGTCGTCAATCGGTTTCAGTGAATTTCCCACGGCCAGCAACTTCTGCGCCAGCGTATCCGCGTCACCGAGAGGAACGAACAAGGGTGAAGTGCTCATATCGATTCCAGACGCTCGCGCAGTTTCTCATTTGGCTCTGATGTACGTAATCTGGCGAGCAGGAGAGGAGCCTCCTCGGGCCACGAAGGCTTCGGCCATTCCAAAAGTGCGTTGAGAGCCATGTTCCTGTTTCTAGTGACCGGACTCTGGAGCCCGATATTGATGAATTCCCATCCGTGGCCAGGAAATCGCTTCAGATCCTGAAGAATCCAATCGAGCGCATGGTGAGCGGCATACTTCTCGCCGAGTCCTAGAGAATCTGCGGGACCAGTGGCAATCTCATCGAGCGGTAAGGCGCGCTCTGCAAAGCTCAAAACCTCTTCAATTTGGTCTTCATTCGTCTGTTGGAGGAGCCGGTACCAAGACGAGGACTTCAACGGTTCCGAACGAACTCTATCAAAATGGATGTCCCGCGTATCGATGCCCAACTCTTGAGCGGCGGAGTCGGCTTCATAGAAGACCAGATTGTCAGGAGAGCGTAGTGCGCTATCTATTTTGATCTTCCAATCGGGGCGTTCTCTCAAACGCGTGCATTCCGAAAGCATCTCGTCTCGTGCGGCCGAGGTCCAGCCTTTTGAATAGCGATCTTCCCAGCCGGCTGCCTCGGAAAGAAAATAGCGCAGACGTCCGATACAAAGAAGGTGTTCAAGACTCAGGGCACTCGTCTGGCTCACATGCCGCAGGTACTCCTGTATGGCGATCGGACCTTCACGGTAATCCTCAATGGAATCGGCCGGCCCGCCGCATAGAAGCGCCTTGATGATTCCTGCAGCCCCATCCAAGAGAGCACGGTCAACACTGTTTGCAGAGAGCGCCTCGTGCAGCTTTCCGGTCCGCGCGCAGATGCCGGCGAGATACTCGTCCATGATGTCGTTCCGGAATCCATCACGAAGCATCCACGCTCGTATTGCGGCGTTTTCCGTTCCATCTAGCCTTTCGACAACCTGCACGCGTCTTTGGATTTCCCTTTGAAGGACCGAGAGGTGCTCTTGAGTGGAGTGCTTCAACAACCGGGCCAATGCTCCAAGGACGGGCTTAGTTCGATCTCGGATTTGATCAGATTCGGCCCGATTGAAATGGTGCCCGGTAACACCGTCCAAGGCTCCTGCAACCCATCCCAATTCGTTTTCGTTCCGCTTTGCCCGTTCTGGCAGCGTCGCGTCAGGGCCGTTCACTTCCAGAATTTCGAACAAGGACTTCCCATCCCAAGGGGGATCTACGTCGGCCAAAGTCCAACGATTGAATGGAAGCAGCTTCAATGTACTCCTCTAAATTCCACGACTGAGATCAAACCACATTTGAGCATCTCCAACTATAAGGCGAGTGCTGAATATCGCCGGTCAGGCTGAACCAGACAGGAAACGTTGCGAGATCATTTTTCGCTTCGGTCATTCCAGATCGCTGCACGCTTCTCTGGCGGCCAAATAGTTTGCGAAGAGCACAACTGACTACGAATTTTCCGCAGATGCACCCACTGCGGGAATCAACAGCCATCAGAACAGCCACCAAACGATTTTGGCCTCTCCGATTTCGAGAGGCCATTTCAATCTAAATTCTTTGTTTTGTTGGTGCCGGGAGGGGGGGTCGAACCCCCATGACCGCAAGGGTCGGCGGATTTTGAGTCCGCTGCGTCTGCCAGTTCCGCCATCCCGGCTTCGGGTGGGCCCAGGGAGAGTATCGCATATACAAAGGTAGCGAAGCCATCATACCTCCGATAGCGCTACATCGAATGCCCTGCTCCCAGGATTGGCAACAGCCTAATCAGCGGGGCAAAGAACGAAGTGCTGAACTGTACCCTCGAGCCCTAAACCTGCTCTTCCACAGTGCTATGTTGTTTCTTTCCGTATCCGGGAAACCTTCCCTGTATCCCCATGCGACAATGGAGGCAATCGTGATGACTACTGCCTCTTCTGCAGTCGTTCCCGATCCGGTCGTGGTGACCCCGGAGTTGCTGGCGCAGCACAGCATTACGCCGGAGGAATACGAACGGATTCTGGCGGCCCTGGGACGCGTCCCTTCCCTCACTGAGTTGGGCATTTACAGCGTGATGTGGAGCGAGCATTGCTCCTATAAATCGAGCCGTGTGCATTTGAAGCGGCTGCCTACCAAGAGCGACCGCGTGGTGCAAGGGCCGGGCGAAAACGCCGGCATCATTGACGTGGGCGACGGATGGGCCTGCGCCTTCAAGATTGAGAGTCATAACCATCCCAGCTACATCGAGCCTTACCAGGGCGCGGCGACCGGCGTCGGCGGGATTCTGCGGGACATCTTCACGATGGGCGCGCGCCCGCTGGCCGTGATGGATTCTCTGCGGTTTGGGCCGATCCTGCCTGAGTCCGGGGTCGAGCCGGAGCTGGTCCAGAAGAACCATTCCATCGTAGAAGGTGTGGTAAGCGGAATTGCCGGTTACGGCAACTGCTTCGGCGTACCAAACCTGGGCGGCGAGACGAAGTTTGAGCCCTGCTACAGCGGCAACCCTCTCGTGAATGCATTCGCCCTTGGCCTGGTGCGCAAGGACGAGATCTTCTACGCCAAGGCCACAGGAACCGGAAACCCCGTCATATATGTAGGTGCCAAGACTGGGCGCGATGGAATCCACGGCGCGACCATGGCATCGGAGGAGTTCAAGGAAGGCTCGGAACAGAAGCGGCCCAACGTGCAAGTCGGCGATCCGTTTATGGAGAAGCTCTTGCTCGAAGCCTGCCTCGAGGCGATGAAGACCGGCGCAATTGTCGGCATCCAGGACATGGGCGCTGCAGGCCTCACCTGCTCCACATGTGAGATGGGCGCACGCGGCGGAGTCGGACTCGATGTCGAACTGGATCTCGTTCCCCAGAGAGAGACCGGCATGAGCGCCTACGAGATCATGCTTTCGGAGAGCCAGGAGCGCATGCTTCTGGTGGCCGAGAAAGGTCGTGAAGACGAGGTCCTCCGTGTCTTTGCCAAGTGGGGCCTCGATGCGGTCATCGTGGGCTCCGTCAAGCCCGAGCCGAGACTGCGCATCCGGCATCATGGCGAACTGGTCGCCGACATTCCGAATCAATCGCTGACGGATGATGCACCGCTCTACAAGCGACCAATCGGGACGTGGAAAGCGCAGGTACCGAAGGATCCTCCGGAGAGTGCGGCTGCTGAACTTGTCAAGGACCACGACTTCACGGCGGATCTCAAGCGGCTTCTTGCCAGCGCAAACGTCTGCTCGAAGCGCTGGGTGCACGAACAATACGACACCATGGTGCAGACCAACACGGTGCTCGGCCCGGGCGGCGAGGCCGGTGTGATGCGGGTTAAGGGAACAGGAGTCAGAGATCAGGGGTCAGAAATCAAAGAGCGCGGGCTGGCGATGGCGCTCGACGGCAACGGACGCTGGTGCTACCTCGACCCGAAGCTCGGCGCAATGCACGCCGTGGCCGAGGCAGCGCGCAAGGTCGCCTGTGCCGGAGCGACGCCTGTTGCAGCAACCAACTGCCTGAACTTCGGCAATCCTGAGAAGCCTGAGATTATGGCACAACTTTCCGCGGCGATCGACGGGATCGCGGAGGCCTGCACCGCACTCAACACTCCGATTACGGGCGGCAATGTTTCGCTTTATAACGAGACCAAGGGTGAAGGTATTTATCCGACGCCGGTCCTTGGAATCGTCGGCATTCTGGATGATGTGACTAAAGCAGTTCCCGCAGGATTCCAGTGTGCGGGAGATGCCGTTCTCCTTCTGTGGCCGGTGCCGCGCGGCGAAGATCCTGAGCCAGATCTGGAGGTTCCTTTCCGTCCTGAACCGATGCGCTATTACCCTGTCGAAGCGAAGGTTGAACCTGTGCCAGACGCAGATTCCGAGGAGCCCGATGCAACAGGGGTGCAAAACCTTTCCTCGTTCGGCAGCTCGGAGTATGCGAAGAACGTACTCAACAGCCTGTGGGGCACGCCTCCGCCGCTCGATCTCGATGCGGAGCGGGACCTACAGGAATTGCTTACCGTGCTGGCCGGCCGTGAACTGATTCGTTCGGCTCGCGATGTTTCGGACGGCGGAGTCGCGGTCGCTCTGGCCCAGGCCGCGTTCGCACGAGGAATCGGGGTGAGTGTCGAGCAGGAACCATCGTTGATGACGCACCCACTTTTTGGTTTCTTTGCTGAGCCGCCTTCGATCGTACTTATCAGCACGGTCCACGAAAACATCGCCGAGATTGAGAAGCTCGCCAGCCGATTCAACTATTACTGCTCACACATTGGCACTACCGGCGGCGATCGCATAGAGATCTCGATTTATGGTGAAGCGTTGATCTCCGCACCTCTTTCTGAATTGCGAACGCTTTGGACAAACTCTCTTGAAGCGGCACTCCACAATGAGGTGACGGCGTAAATGATGAGCGGGCTGATGTATCAGGGGGTCCCCGGCGTTTCTGACACCGCGCAATCTGCCATCGATGAAATGACCACTGATCCCCGTCCACTGATCACTGTCGCTGAAGGCGATACGCTGCACGAGGAATGCGGAGTCGTCGCCATCCACGGCCATCCCGAGGCGGCCAAGATGGCGTATCTCGGGCTCTACGCGTTGCAGCATCGCGGCCAGGAGTCTGCCGGAATCGCGACGGCCGACGGACAGCATCTCGCCAATATCAAGGGCATGGGACTCGTGTCGGAGATCTTTACCGACGAAGTGCTGCAGAAGCTGCCTGGGCACATGGCGATCGGGCACACGCGGTATTCAACGACGGGCGACTCGGCTCTGCTGAATGCGCAACCGATTCGCGTCGATTCCACCAAGGGCCTCATCGCCATCGCGCACAATGGCAACCTGGTGAATCTTGGCACGGTGCGCGCAAAGCTGGAGCGTGATGGCGCCTACTTCCAGACCACCTCCGATTCAGAGATCATTGTGCAACTCATCGCGCACTCGCGCGCAGGCACGCTGGTGGACGCCATCGCCGACTCGCTCCGACAGGTGGAAGGCGCCTTCTCCATCGTGATGATGACGCGCGACCGGATCTTTGCGGCACGTGATCCACGCGGTTTCCGGCCGCTTTCGATCGGGCGCATTCGCAACCAGGACGGACCCGACACGATCGTCTTTGCTTCGGAAACATGTGCATTTGACCTGCTTCGCGCCGAGTACGAACGCGATGTTCTTCCCGGTGAACTTGTCATGGTTACGGACGACGGCTTGACAAGCCGCCAGTACGCGAGCGGAACGGCGCAATCGAGCTGCATCTTCGAGCACGTTTACTTCGCCCGGCCCGACAGCAAAATCTTCGGCCGCTGGGTGCAGGAGAGCCGCGACCAGATGGGCCGCCACCTCGCCCGCGAGTCCGGCGTCCCGGCCGATGTGATCGTCCCCGTCCCCGACTCCGGCGTGACCGCGGCCCTCGGCTATGCGGACGAGAGCGGAATACCGTTCCGGTTCGGCCTCATCCGCAACCACTACGTCGGCCGCACTTTTATTGAGCCCGAACAGCGGGTGCGCGACTTCGGAGTGCGGCTCAAGCTGAACCCGGTGCGCAATCTGCTGGAAGGCAAACGAGTCATCCTGATCGACGACTCGATCATTCGAGGCACCACCAGCCGGAAGATCGTGCGCATGGTGCGTGGTGCGGGAGCAAAGGAAGTTCACCTGCGGATCAGTTGCCCTCCTACCATTTCGCCCTGCTTCTACGGTGTCGATACGCCGCGGAAGAAAGAACTGATCGCGGCCAACCAGACCATCGAAGAGATTCGCCGGTTCATCGAGGCCGATACGCTCGCGTATCTATCGCTCGACGGTCTACGCAAGAGCTGTGACGGCGGCGAGGGCAACGGGTACTGTGTCGCCTGTTACACCGGCAACTACCCCACCGCATGGGTCGATGTGGACGAGATCCTGCCGGCAGCGGCGACGATCTAGGCAGATTCAGGCCACCCTTCGGGGGAGAGTATCCCCCCGGGTATTTGGACGGAAATATCAGATTTCATGCGACTTATCAAAGGTCACTCCTTCCAGATATTTGATAACAAATGGCTTAGAGCTAAATAATTCTTACTAAGGGACTTAGATTCGTAGAAGTCAGAGTCAGAGGTCGGAGAAACAGAGGTCAGCGATCAGAGTCCCTTGCTCTCGGGTCATCACGATTTCACATTTTCACGGATTCGGCCTGATGTTGGCGGTCGTGTTGGGCCAGTATCTGAATTTGCGTAACCTCCCGGATCAACGGGCGCAAAACTGCGGCGTCTCCTGGCTCGTTTTGGCGAGTTCTCCGCATCGCGGCGTCCGAAATGTGAGCAAGGGATCGGTTAACCGCGCTGCGCGGTGGCAGCAACGACCCGACTCCTTTGTTACGCTGCATCTCCATCTTGCGCCAGAAACGTGAAATTCCCTGCAAATACTCGAACAACTCTATTCGCCATGGATTGAGTGGTTTGACTGAAGATGGGAGCGAGAGAGAGCTTGACGGCTGAGCAGCCGAGTCCGGAGCCAACTGCAGAATAGGTCTGGTTCCGAAGGACGACTCTTTTCTTCCGTACCGAGAAAACAAGCAATTCTGGAATTTCCTGGAGAGTCTCCGGTCCCAGCAGGGAGAGCCTATCACCGCGCATCCGTACAAAGCGCTCTGGGTAGTTGAATCCCTAGCTGAAACTGTCTCGAGTTGGGGCCTGTAGACTGAAAGTCGGCTGATCGGCTTCCCGTTCTTCAACACAAAGGAAATGAGGCATCGGCGTGCAAATGCGCGATGAATTAAGCAGGCGCCTGCGTTGGGCGGCGGTTTCCATGATTCTGGTCGCGCTCTCAATCGGGTCTAAAGGGCAGGAAACTCGGGGTCCACGATTAGCCGACTACATTGGCACGTACGCCGATGCGCCTGGTCACACGCTTGAAATCGCGGATGGCGACGGACTCTTCGCCGTTGTGGATGGGGCCAAGTACCCGCTTCGAACTTCGGGTGTGGATCGGTTCAGCACGATCACCGGTCAATTGATCTCGTTCCCGCGCGATGCAAGCGGCAATGTCACAGGGTACGAGCAGGATGGCGAGTTTCATCCTCGCGTGTCGACCACCATCACGGCTGCATCGGCTGCACTCGCGCGGCCTCGCCCCGAAGGACTGAACTCAACTGCGGACTATCGCTATCATCCACCTGCCGATCTGCATGACGGAATTGCCGTTGGAGACATTGCCCGCTCCGACCTCGGAGTTGCTACCGCCAATGCCATCGTCCGCGCCATTCTCGCGGGTACTTATAAGGATGTACACAGCGTTCTGCTCTACCAGCGCGGAAGGCTGGTGTTGGAGGAGTATTTCTACGGCTACAGTGTGCAGCGTCCGCATCAACTGCGATCTGCAACCAAATCCATTGTGAGCGCACTTGCGGGAATTGCGATCGATAAGGGTGCGGTTTCCGGAGTGAATGAAAAAGTTTTACCGCAGATGCGTTACTCGAGCTATGACAATCCGGATCCGCGCAAGGCGGCGATGACGGTTGGAGACTTGCTCGAGATGAGTTCGGGGCTGGACTGCAATGACCATAGCTCGACCTCGCCAGGGCGAGAGACTGTGATTGACGACAAGCCTGATTGGGTGAAGGCGACTCTCGATCTGCCCATGATCAACGACCCTGGAAGCAAAGCGTACTACTGCTCGGGCGGAGTCTCTGTCGTTGGCAGGCTCGTAGAAAACGCTGTTCAGATGCGTCTTCCGGAGTTCGCGCGGGTGAACTTGTTTAAGCCATTAGGAATCGCGCCAACCGATTGGAAATGGAACTACGACCTGACCAACGCCGACAAGGAATATTCGCAGATCCACTTGCGGCCGCGCGATATGCTCAAGCTCGGAATCCTCTTCGCAGACGGCGGTCAGTGGCAGGGGCGCCAGATCATCTCCGAATCATGGGTACACGCATCGCTGGCCGAGCACAGCCATGTGGACAATGTCAGCTATGGCTACTTCTGGTGGCGTCCCTGGCTGCATGTGGAGACGCCGGCGGGCTCGCAGCACGTTGACCTGTTTGCTGCACAGGGCAATGGTGGCCAGAAGATTTATCTCGTGCCACAGTACGACCTGATCGCCGTTTTCACGGGCGGCGGTTACAACGCGGAGTCGACTCCGCCGAATACGATCATGGCGACGATTATTCTTCCAACGTTGATGAAGGCTCGAAGCCGCGCTCACGATTCGTCGCAACCAAAATGAAGTATCCCTTCTGTGGGCGGACACGCCTGTGAAACCGGATTTCGCGTCCCTATCGCCAACGCGCTTGTTGACGGGGCAGGTCCCTCCACTGTGGTCGGAAGACGGCTATTCCGCGGGCAATCCTCTGGCGATTTCAGCGTTTTGCGTAGGCGTAGTAGCCGGAGCGGACCTGGATCTCTGAGCGCTCTACTTTGCATTTCATCCTGATGTGGTGGAACGAGCCGTCGCGCTTGAGTCCTGGCGGGGCATAGATCACCTCATATTGATAGCGCATGTCTGAGACGGTGGTTGCAAGGGCATCGTGGACAGACAGCTTGCTTCCGTAGAAGACGCGTCCCCCGGTCTTCGCAACCAGGTCTTCGAGGATCTCCTGTCCGCGAGAGGCTCGTTCCTTCCGCTCGGGGTTGAAGACGTAGACCGCGGTGCGGGCGCGCTGGCATGTATCGACGGCTTGAGATTCCCAGACGCCGCTCGAGTTGTCTTCTCCATCGGTGAACAGGAGAATGAAATTGCCGGAAAGAGCAGATTCGTCGCCCGCAAATTTGGACTTGCAGGCGCGGTAAAGCGCGTCGAACATCGCCGTGCCTTCAGTCTCGTCGGGCTCCTTGACGTTCGCGAGACTGATCCCTTGCGAGACGGCACCCCCGTCTTCGGTCCAATCCTGGGTGATCTTACTGCGTATCCCAAAGCCCATGGTGAAAGCCCGGTCGTAGTTCGGACGGAAGAATTCTTTGATCAGCTCAGTCGCGATTGTCTGGCTTTGATCCATTCGACTTTGCATGGAAGGGCTGTTGTCGAGCAGGAAACCCACACGGATGGGGAGATTGGAGTACTCATGAAACGCAACCTTCCGGTTCTGCAGCTTTCCATTGTCAAAGAGCTCAAGATCATCCTTTTTAAGATGCTGGATCGGATTCCCCTTGGGATCGGAGACATGGAATGTGACTTTCACCTCGTCGACGGGCATCTTTAGGGTGTAGCCGGCGGCAGAACTGGGAGAATCCTGGGCGACACAGTGCTGGAACGCGAAGAGGAGGAGGGAAAGTCCGGCGCAGATGCAGTTTCGTCTCGGCATGGCGATCTGATGTGAATGCCAGACTAACGCAGCGGCGTCCTCAAGCCAAAATTCAAACCGGCTCGTCGGCCAGGGCGGTCTGACGCGTCGCGGTCTTTGCGCGCGCAAGGCTGCGTGTCAGCAGGAACATGACCGCCGCCGCAATCAGGCTGGGGACAGCCAGTCCGCGCAGTCCAAGGTTATAGCTGCCGGTTGCATCCTTCATTCGTCCCATCCAGTAGGGGCCGATAAAACCACTGAACATGGTGATGGTGTTCATGGCGGCGATACCGGCGGCTGCGGCACGACCGGCGAGGAACTGGGTTGGAACGGCCAATGCAGGAGCCTGAAGCGCCATAAAGGCGGCGAAGCTTACACCCAGCGCGAAGACAACGAGCCAACCGGGACGACCGTAGCTGGCGATGAAATACCCCGTGCCCATAACGCAGCAGGGAACGATACAGTGCAAAGCGCGATCACCCGTGCGGTCGGAACTTGAGCCTCCGAAGAGCATTGCAGCGGCGCCGCAGAGGCCGAAGCAGGACATCAGAAGTCCGACCTTGCCAATGCTCAATCCAGTTGCGGCTTGCAGGATGGCGGGGCCAGAGAAGTAGAAGCCATAGTTGCAAGTCAAGGCGGAAAGGAAGAACAGGCCAATCATCCAGACCTTGGGTGAAAGCAGGGCGCGGAGGATGCCGGCTTCTTCTCCGAGATGCGCCTGGGTGCGGTCGGCTTGGAGTTGGTGCAACAGCCACGCTTTTTCGTCACTCGTGAGCCAGCGGGCTTTTGGGGGGCTGTCAGGCAGAACAGCGAGAATCACGAAGCTGAACAACGCCGCAGGCAGTCCCTCGAGGAGAAACAGCCATTGCCATCCGGCAAGACCGAATTTGCCTTCAAGGCCCATTAACCAACCGGCCAGCGCGCCCATCACAACGGTGCTCAGGGGCAGGGCAATGTAGAAGCGGCTGACGGCGCGGGCTCGCATTCGGGCCGGGAACCAGAGCGTCAGATAGTAGATGACGCCGGGGAAAAAACCTGCTTCGGAGATGCCGAGCAGAAAACGCACCATGTAGAACTCGAGCGGCGTGCGCACGAACATCATGGTGGTGGCGAGGATGCCCCAGGTGAGCATGATGCGTGCCAGCCAGCGGCGCGGACCGAAGCGCAACAGAAGGAGGTTCGACGGCACCTCGCACAATGCGTAGCCGATGAAGAAGAGGCCTGCACCCAGGCCGTAGACCGTTGCGTTGAAGTGCAGGTCGTTGTTCATGCGAAGGGAGGCGAAGCTGATGTTGATGCGGTCCATGTACGCCAGGCCGTAGCCGATGGAGATGACAGGGAGGAGCCGGAGAGCGGCCTTGCGCTGCGCAGAGGCGCCGGGGTCGTGCCCGATCGGTGTCATAAATGGCTTCAGCACAGACCTCTGATGAATCGCGCCGGGAACGGGAATGGTATTGCGAATGTATCACAGGGATCTGCACAGTTCCGAATGACGGAACCGCCGGCCCCCTCCCTGTGACCGCCATCATAGATGCGACCCGATTCGTCCTCCGATGATTTCTCTCAAGGATTAGGCGAGCGGAAGGAGACCACAATGACCGAGCAGAGTATCGAATTGTTGAACAAGGCTGTCGCGGATGAGCTGTCGGCGGTGCATCAATATATGTATTTTCACTTTCACCTCGACGATAGCGGCCTCGGCCCCCTGGCCAATCTCTTCAAGAGGACCGCGATAATCGAGATGAGCCACGTGGAGAGACTGGCGGAGCGGATTCTCTTTCTGAAAGGCGACGTGGAGATGACGGCGTCAACGGCGGTTGAGAAGATCACCGACCCGGTGAAGATGCTTGTCAAGGCTGCGGAGATGGAAAACGCGAGCGCCAGAGACTACAACAAATGGGCACACCAGTGCGGGCAAAACCTCGACGCAGCCACCAAGCAATTATTCGAGAGCCTGGTGACGGATGAAGAAGGGCACTTTGATGCCTTTGACAAGCAGCAGGAGCACATTCGCGAGTTTGGTCCCGCCTATCTTGCTCTACAGTCATTCGGGAAAGAGGCCGTTCCGACTCCTGGCTCGTAGGAAACAGCAGGGCCATGCATCGCCGCGGCTGTGTTAGCATCCGGCTTTGTGCACCTTTGGCAGTCGCGGCCGCCATCATGCTCCCTATCGACCACGTACAGCGCATATTTGAGGTGATATGAAGCCGTTGCGATCGCTGTTTGCGAGCGCAGTGTTCCTGGGCGCTTTCCTGCTTTTTCTCGTCGAGCCCATCGCGGCAAAGCAGCTCGTGCCGGTGCTGGGCGGATCGGCGGCGGTCTGGATCACGTGCCTTGTCTTCTTTCAGACCGCGCTGCTGTGCGCCTATCTGTATGCGCACTGGATGGCGAGGCGTGCGCAGTGGATTCTCTACTTTGCATTTCTGGTGTTGGGATTCGCTTCCGCCGTGTGCTGGTGTGTGTATCACGCAGGGGTTGGCGGTGGATCAGTACATCCGATTCTTGCTGTCTTCGCCGTGCTGACGAGCACGATCGGGCTGCCGTTTCTTGCGCTGGGGACGACGAGCCCTCTGATGCAGATCTGGTGGGCGAGGCTGAACGACTCAGGTGTTCCTTACCGTCTGTTTGCGCTTTCGAACCTGGCTTCGCTGCTGGCTCTGGCGCTGTATCCGACGCTGATCGAACCGCGGTTGACGCTGCAGACACAGAGAATTGCGTGGGTCTGCGGGTATGCGGTGTTTGCATGCATTTGCGGAACGTTGGCCTGGAAGGCACGGAAGGCAACGGACAGAATTCGAGCATCGGCTGAAGTGGCAGAGGAGGGGACGCGGGCACCGATCGAACAGAAGCTACTGTGGGTATTGCTGCCGATGGGAGCGGCGATGCAACTGAGCGCCGTGACCAGCTACATAACGGCGAACCTGGCTGCGATTCCCCTGCTCTGGATCCTGCCCCTCGGAGTTTACCTGCTGACCATCATTCTCGCCTTTGAGTTCCCTCGCCTGCTGCCGCGCAGCATAGTCGCGCGGTTTCTGATCCTGATGCTCGCCAGCCTCGGGTACGCGTTCACAAAGCAGGATGCAGAATGGCCGCTGCGAATCAGCATCGGGTTCTTTCTGATTGAGGCCTTTGCATCATGCCTGTTCTGTCACAGCGAGGCCTACCGGCTGCGGCCGCGCCGTGCGTCAGAGTCCACCATGTTTTACCTGCTGTTTGCGGCGGGCGGCGCGCTGGGAACGTTCATTGTTGGCATCGCGTTTCCAGTGATCTTCCGGTTCAACATGGACCTTGTCGTCACGTGCTGCTTCACTGCCGTGCTGGCACTTCTGGTGACCTGGCGCGATGGCTGGAACTGGCGCATGTTGTGGGGCGTGGCGACCGTCAGCATGGCTGTCCTGGTCGTGTGGATCATGATCGTCAATCAGCGCGACACGGAGGTCGCAGTCAGGAACTTCTACGGTGCACTGCGCGTGAAGCAGACGTTTGGGTTTCCGGGAGCAACGTTGCGAACGCTGACCAATGGCAACGTCGAACACGGTACGCAGATCTTCGGGACCGACGAGCAGCGGAGGACGCCGACTACCTACTACGCGGAGGACTCGGGCGTTGGACTCGCATTGCGTTTCTGCTGCGGCACTGGTGCGCGGAAGATCGGAGTCATCGGGCTCGGCGCGGGAACGATCGCCGCGTATGGCCGGCCTAGCGATCGCATCCAGTTCTACGAAATTAATTCCGAGGTGGAACCGATTGCGCGTGGTGTCTTCACCTACATGCGAGAATCCGCCGCGCAGATTTCTGTGATTCCCGGCGATGGGCGGACTTCGCTTGACGCTGAGCCTCCGCAGGGATTCAACGTACTGGTGGTTGATGCGTTTTCGGGAGATGCCATCCCGCTTCATCTTCTTACCAGGCAGGCTCTCTCGCTCTATCGCAGTCATCTCGCACCCGGAGGCATCATTGCCTTCCATATTTCCAATCGCCATGTCGATCTCGAGCCGGCGATTGCCGCGCTGGCCACTTCCGCAGGCATGGAGGCCCGGCACGTGTACACGCTGGCGAACAGCGCCCGCGGGGAATACACCGCCACGTGGATGCTGGTGACGGACGATGCCGCCTTCTTCCGTCAGCCGGAACTCGTTGCGCACGCCTTCTATCCCGAGACCAAGCGCGGGTTCCGCCCGTGGACCGATGATTTTTCGAGTCTTCTGCCGGTTCTGCACTGGTGAGATAGGAGCTCTCAGCCGTCAGCCTTCAGCGTTGGGTTGGGCGAAGGAAGCTCCGTTAAGAAAAGACAGGGCGATCTGGTTCAGCGGGCAAGTACGAGTTGAGGGCTGAGGGCTGTACTTTTTGTCACAGGACGTTCCTATACCCGCTGTGATAGCATCCGCTTCTTACAGCTAGACGCCGGGCCGTTCTTCTCTACCACTCGCTCCCGGCGCCTGCCGGAGACTCTCCAGATGGACGAGGAAGACGGCAGACTGGGCCCTACGGCCCGGCAATTCGGACGAGTTGACGTCCTCACGGACGCCTTGATGAGGTCCCTGCACTACTCGCCCTCATACTTCAGTTCTCAAACAGGCCGGGGTAACTCTTACGCCCTCTTTCCCGACCGAAATCTAAAAGCTCAACCGTCTTCGCACGAAGGAGAAGCACCATGAAAACGTACCAGGGAAGTGAGATCCGCAACGTAGCTGTAGTGGGGCATGCTCAGAGCGGCAAAACGTCTTTGATTGCCGCGCTGCTGCATGCCGCCAAGATGACACCAACACAGGGGAGAGTAAACGACGGCTCGGCTGTGACCGCCTATGACGAAGAGGAAGTAGCGCGTGGCACAACCATGTCGAATGCCGTGGCCTTTGCCGAGTGGCAAGGCACCAAGATCAATTTCGTAGATACTCCCGGCTTCCATATGTTTTCGCATGAAGCCCGCGCTTCACTGCTGCCGGTTGAGGCGGCATGCGTCGTGGTAAACGCGCAGAACGGCGTCGAGCCGGTTACCGAGCGCGTGTGGAAGTATGCCGAAGAGGCAAATGTTCCGCGGTTCGTGGTAATCAACCAGATGGATCATCCCAAGGCCGGCGGTGGCGGCGGACTGAGCGCGCTGATCGAGGATCTACATGAGCGCTGGGGCCGCACGTGCGTACCCGTCCAGATGCCCATCTCCGACGCAGGCGGATTTCATGGCGTCGTTGACCTGGTGACGATGGAGGCCTTCCACTACACGCCCAACGGCGACGGACGCGGCAAGATTACCGGCGAGATTCCAGCCAGCATCGCACAGCAGGCCAAGGAAGCGCATGAAGCGCTGGTCGAGCTGGTTGCCGAGGGAAAAGACGAGCTGATGGAGGAGTTCTTCGCTGAGGGCACGATTCCCGAGCAACATCTGATTACCGCGCTCCACGAAGCCATACGCGAAGACCGCATCTTCCCGGTATTGTTCTGCAGCGGCGGAACGAACGTTGCCACTGACCACCTGCTCGACTTCATCAAGGTCTATGCTCCTGCGCCGACCGAGCGCTCGCCGATCCCGGTGAAGACAGCCGCGATGCAAGCCGTGGCAAGCAATGGTGGCAGTGCAGCAGAAGCCGGCACGGCCTTCCGCAAGGTGGATGACTCGGAACCGACGAGCGTCGTTGTATTCAAGACGATGAGCGATCCTTTCGCCGGGCGCATCAGCTTTTTCAAGGTTGTCAGCGGATGCGTGAAGAACGATGCCGCTCTCGAAAACTACACGCGCCGTTCATCGGAGCGCTTCTCGCACCTCAGCGTGATGCAGGGACGCAAGGCTGTCGAAGTTCCGGAACTGCACGCAGGCGATCTGGGTGCGGTTGCCAAGCTCAAGGACACGCTGACCGGCGACACGCTGGGCGTGAAGGGCGCTGATGTCCAGGTGGAGCTTGCGGCAATGCCCGAGCCGGCGATGACCTACGCGATCGAACCGAAGAGCCGCGCGGACGAAGACAAGCTCGCGCCCGCCATCCACAAGCTGATGGAAGAGGATCTGCTGATTCGCTTCTTCCGTGATCCGCAGACGAATGAATTCCTGATCGCAGGAGCGGGTCAGCCGCACATCGAAACCATCGTGTCGCGGCTGAAGAAGCGCTACCACGCCGAGGTCACGCTGAAGTCACCAAAGGTGCCGTACCGCGAAACGATCCGCGCCAAAGGCGAGGCTCACGGGCGCCACAAGAAACAGTCAGGCGGCCACGGCCAGTTCGGCGACTGCAAGATCCGCATGGAGCCCATGCCCCGCGGCGGCGGCTTCGAATTCGCCAGCGAGATCTTCGGCGGCGCCATCCCCAGGAACTTCATTCCGGCCATCGAGAAGGGCGTTGTAGAAGCGGCTGCCCGCGGCTATCTCGCCGGATATCCTGTGGTCGACTTCAAGGTGATCGTCTACGACGGCTCGTATCACGATGTCGACTCCAACGAACTTTCCTTCAAGACCGCCGGCCGCATCGCCTTCAAGAAGGCCATGGAGGTCTGCAAGCCGGTGCTTCTTGAGCCCATCATGAAGGTAGAAATCGAAGCTCCCGACGAGTTCGCCGGCTCTGTCATGGGTGACCTCAACAGCCGCCGTGGCCGCGTTCAGGGCATGGAGTCAAAAGGCCGCACCACCATCGTCAATGCCGAGGTTCCCATGGCCGAGATGCTGACCTACGGCACGCAGCTCACCTCGATGACGCAGGGCAAGGGAAGCTACCGGATGGAGATGGATCACTACGACATAGTTCCACAACTGGTGGCGGAGAAGATTCTTGCCAACGCGAAGCGGCCGGTGGAGGAGGAAGAAGAGTAATTCGACTTTCAGCCCTCAGTTGTCAGCCATCAGAACGCTATCTCGCGGCCGCTCCCAGGCGGCCGCGAATTTTTGCGGCGAACATCTCAGTATGTAACAGCATTGTCACTACGCGGATTTTGCTGGAAATTCAGATCGAAATCGGGTTATAGTCTGAAAGACCTGCCGGTATGACCGGCCCATGGAGGAAACAATGTTTCAGCCCGTCATCGTCCGAATTTCGCGCTGAACGTTGCCTCGGGTTTTTCCCTTCTTGTCGGCCCCGAGGTCAGATTCAGACCTGGGGTGATTCTGCAAATCACAAATTGATCGCAGCGTGACTGCTTGCAGCTTAGCCCCTTCGCTATTGGCGCGCCCCTCTTTGCGTCCGCGCCAACGTGGAGCTTTTGTATGTCTGTTCTTGAGTGGTTGATGCCGCCACCTCCTGCAGAGGATGAGCGGAGTTTCTGGTCCTCGGTACGCGAAGCGCTGAAAGGCTCGCACCAGGACTTCACAACCGGGAATTTGAATCGCGCCATTCTTCTGCTGGCCATTCCGATGGTGCTGGAGATGGTGCTGGAGTCGCTCTTTGCCGTCACGGATGTGTTCTGGGTGGGCAGGCTCGGCGCAAATGCAGTTGCAACCGTAGGCATCACGGAGTCGATGCTGGCCCTGGTGTTTGCCATCGGCCTCGGCCTCGCCCTGTCGACCACGGCGATGGTGGCGCGGCGCATCGGCGAGAAAGATCCTGAGGATGCCGCAATTGCCGGAGTACAGGCGATCGGGTTGGGACTGGTGATCTCGCTTGGGCTCGGGATTCCGGCGGGGATCTATGCGCCGGAGTTGCTGCGCGCCATGGGCGCTTCGCCAGAGATCGTGGCGAGCGGGTCGGGCTATGCGCGAATTGCGCTGGGAGGCTGCGGCGCAATCATTCTGCTCTTCCTCAACAACGCGATCTTTCGTGGTGCTGGCGATGCAGCGATCGCGATGCGGCTGCTATGGGTGTCGAACATCATTAACCTGATTCTCGATCCGTGCCTGATCTTCGGTATTGGTCCGTTTCCGCGGATGGGCGTGACGGGCGCAGCGCTGGCAACGTTCACTGGGCGGTCGATCGGCGTGCTGTACCAGTTCTATCGTTTGCTGAAGGGGACGGAGCGGATTCACGTGCTGTGGAGGCACGTTCGCGTTCACATGAACGTGATGCTGCGGCTGGTGCGGGTATCGTTGACTGGCATGCTGCAGTTTGCGATTGCGAATACGAGCTGGATCGTGCTGGTGAAGATCATCTCGATCTTCGGCGCGGCGGCGGTAGCGGGATACACGGTTGCCATTCGAATCGTGGTGTTCTTCATTCTGCCGTCGTGGGGATTGAGCAATGCCGCGGCAACTCTGGTGGGGCAGAACTTGGGCGCGAAGAAGCCGGAGCGCGCGGCGCAATCGGTGTGGCAGACGGGGTTCTACAACATGGTGTTCCTCGGCGTGATCGGGGTGTTCTTCATCGTGTTTGCGACGCCTGTGGTGAGGCTGTTCGTGAGCGATCCGGCGGTGGTTCCGATTGCAGCGATAGCTTTGCGCACGTTCAGTTGTGGGAACATCGGGTACGCCTACGGAATGGTGATGCTGCAGGCCTTCAACGGGGCCGGCGACACGGTGACGCCGACGATTGTGAACTTCTTCGGCTTCTGGGTGCTGGAGTTGCCCCTGGCGTGGTGTCTGGCGGTGCCGATGCGTGTGGGTAGCGAGGGAGTGTTCCTGTCGATCGTGATTGCCGAGTGCAGCATTGCGGCGGCAGGAATGGTGCTCTTCCGGAAGGGGAGGTGGGCGCGACAGAGGATTTAGCGTAAACGAGCCTGAAATTCCTCTCCCCGCAAGCAGACTTGCAAGGAATCCGGAGCGAAGTACGAGGTATTTGCACCGGATTCCGGTATTTTCCTGCTGTGATGGGGAATCCTTAAGGCTGCTCAAACATCTGAGAGAATGATGGTTGTGAAAGAAGCTGGAGAATTCGCCAAGCCGCGGGCTGTGGCCGGACGGCTGGCAGCAGGGTTGGTGTGCCTTGCGGCTGGAGCGTTGGCTTTTGGGCAGGCACAGAATCCTAGCTCGGCAGTCAATCCGTTTTATGGCAGCGTGACGGTGCAGACGATTAGCGACGAGCCGCTAAAACTGTCGCTTGACGATGCGATACGGCGAGGACTTGAGAATAATCTTGGGCTTAAGGAAGCCGAAAGTGGCGAAAAGCTTTTCCAGGGCGAAAAAAACATCGCGCTTCAACAGTTCCTGCCGACGATTGATTTGAGTGGTGGTACCGGCGTCTACCAGCACAATCTGGCAGCGCTGGGATTTGGTCCGAGTACGTTGAAGGACTTCGCCGGGTTATTTCCGGGCGGGTTGCCGCCGGGCCTTTCGCTGATTACGAAGGACGACCTGACACAGGGGCAGGTTTCGCTGAGCCAGACCCTGTTTTCGGGCGTCGTGATTGCTGGATGGAAGGCAGCGGGGGCGGCGGCGCGGTCAGCATATTTCCAGAAAATGTCGGCGCGCGGGGAAGTCGTGCAGCAGGTGGCGACTTCGTATCTCCGCGTTATCGCCGATGGCAGCAACGTGGATAATGCGGCGGCACTGTTGAAGGCCAACCAGGTCCAGTATGAAAATGCTCGGGATGCGCACGAGGCGGGCACGGTGGCGAACCTGGATGTACTACGGGCGCAGGTGCAACTGCAGACGCAGCAGCAGCAGTTGATTTCCGCACAGAACGACGAAGACAAGGATTTGATTCTGCTGAAACGCGAGATCGGGATCGATGCGGGACAGAAGGTTGTGTTGACCGATCCTGCACCGTACTCCGATCTGGCTGAGCAAACTCCTGCAGAGGTGCGGGCGACCGCGTACAAGAACCGGCAAGACTACCAAAACCTGCAGAACCAGGTGATCGAGTTGCGGGCGATTCACGCAGCTTACCGGGCACAACGTCTGCCGAGCCTGAGCTTCAATGGGTACTACGGCGTGGACAAGGTAAACGGAAGCCCCAGCCACGGCGTTTTTGCCGCGGTGGGTACCCTGAAGATTCCGATTTTTCGCGAGGCGGAGATACGGGGCGAATCTGACGCGTCGGCCGCCCAGCTCGCGGCTGCGAATGCGCAGCTGAATGACCTGCGCGCGAAGATTGACCAGCAGGTGCAAACGGCCTTGATGGACGCCGAAGCCGCGAAGAAGCTGGTAGACGTCACCAAGTCGAACGTGGACCTGGCTACTCAGGCGCTGAGCGATGAAACGGATCGCGTGAACGCCGGAGTGGATGACAATCTCCCACTGGTGACGGCGCAAGCCTCGTTGGCGTCAGCGCAGACCCGCTACGTCCAGAGCCTTTACCAGTACAACCTATCGAAGCTGGCCATTGCGCGTGCAGCGGGCGTCATCGAACTGCAGTACCGCGCATACCTGGGGCGATAACACCGACATTCAGCCAGCCCTTGTGCAAACCGCGTGCCTGGATTGCAACGCACGTTCCATCGAAGATCGCGATCGTCAGCCAACCGGCAGGCAGAGTGCGCAGCATAACCTCGTCAAGAATAAAGATGGCAACGGAACTGCGAATCATGGCGGTCAGAAGCCATACGGTCTCTAGCCGCGCAGCCCCACTGGTGCGGAGCATGAGGAACGCGCCGTAAAGATACGCAAGCCCGACGGCCATCAGGAACGCGCCGATCAAAGTAAGGTACGGCACCGCTTCCGTCGATGCGTTTAGACCCATCGACCGGATGGTGAACACGGGCTCCACGATCAACAGCACGCCCGCAAACAAAATCCAGAGCCCCACCACCAGGTGGTAAGCGAGGAGAGAATGCTCTTTCATACTGTCACCCCATATCGATGTGCCGAGGCTGCGTTCCTATTCGGAAATTCGTGCCGTCTCTAATTGGATAAGACGCGCTATTTCTGGTTTTAGCGTGCGTGGGCGAGAACGAAGCGCATGAAGTTTTGTTCATCTCACATAACGTGCGCAGATGAATGGAGGAAACGAGGCCATCGAAGTCATCTCGTCATCGCCTTTGAAGGCGACTCGTCATGTACATGACGAATTGTTCATAAATCCTGCACTGATGTTTTGAAATCCGATGCGCTTGAAAAGCGACCACGTCTAACGCCATGGGCTATATTTCTCCCATGCGGCTTCTGTTAGTTGAAGACGAGTACGATATTCAGGCCTTCTTGCGACGTTCGCTGGAAGAGGCGGGGTACCAGGTGGACGCAGCCTCCAATGGGGCGGGAGCCGAACACCTTGCGAGCGAAAACGCATACGACATTCTCGTGGTTGACCTGGGACTGCCGGATTGCGATGGCATCAGTCTGATCCTCCGCCTGCGGCAGATCGGTGTGAAGGCGCCAGTTCTTATCCTGTCGGCGCGTCGATCGGTGGATGACCGCGTGCGCGGGCTTGAGCAGGGCGGCGACGATTATCTGACCAAACCATTTGCCCTAGCAGAACTGCTGGCACGCCTGCGCAATTTGCTCAAGCGCAACAGCCCGGCTGTAGGCGAGCCAACCAAGCTAAGGGTGATGGATCTTGAACTAGACCTTTTACGGCGCGAAGCGACGCGATCCGGTGAGGTGCTGCAACTCACTCCGCAGGAGTTTGTACTGCTCGAGTACCTGTGCCGCAATGCGGGCCGTGTGGTCACGCGCTCGATGATCCTCGACAAGGTTTGGGGCATGCGCATCCAACCGGACACCAACGTGGTTGACGTGCATATTTACCGACTGCGCGGGAAGGTAGATGCAGGAAACCAGCATCCCCTAATTCGAACGTTGCGGGGAGTGGGTTATGTCCTCAAAGACCGCTAAGCCGAAGATGCACAGCGCGGCCTGGCGGATCTCGCTGTGGGCAACTCTGGCCTATGCGCTCGGAACAATGCTGATCTTCTTGTTCCTCCATCAATTTGTCGCGCGCGACATTCAAAGACGAAGCGACGCATGGCTTTTGGGTGAAGTAGAGGTGCTGGGGGATGTGGCCGAACACACGCCCAAGGACGCACTCTACGGGCGAGTAATGGGCGAAGTGGCAGAACTGGCAAGCAAGGAAGTTCCAAACCGCGTGCCCGGAGCAAGCACTGCGAACGACTCAGTGTTTTTCCTGCAACTGGGCACGCGCGGGGCGATGCAGCTGTGGGCTGGACCAGGAGAGAGCCAGCCCTTTGTAGACGCGATTCAACGGGCTACGATTCAGCCGGGTCGGCCGACTGACGTAGAGGTCGCGCAAACGCCAATTCCCTTTCGCGTTGCAACCTTGCGCATTGATGACGGCAGTCGCGTGTACCTGGGGCTATCAGAGCGTGACGAGTTACGGGTGTTAAACAGACTGCGGCTCAGGTTCATCTCGTGGTGGCTGATGCTGGTAATGCTGGGATTCGGGATTGTCTTCTACACCACGCGCAGGATGCTCAGCCACGTTCGCGAAATCACCGAGGCGGCCTCGCGAATCGGCCACTCTGACCTGAATGCCCGTGTGCCCACCAGCGATCGGAACGATGAAGTCGGGCAACTGGCACGGACATTGAACAGGATGCTCGATCGCATCGAGAGCTCGATGCACCAACTGCACACAATAACCGACTCTCTGGCGCATGACCTGCGCAGCCCGCTCACGGCGATCCGCGGGAAGCTGGAGATGTCGCTCGAGGGCGCGCACGGCGAGCAGGCTGAGCCCATAGTCTCTGCGATTGAAGAGCTCGATCGGCTGACGGATTTCCTGAATTCATCACTCGATGTGGCTGAAGCTCGCGCAGATGCGCTGCGGCTCTCGCGAAGCAAAATCAACCTCGACGACCTGCTGCGCATCATGATCAACCTCTATGAGCCGTCAATGACGGAAAGAGGGTTGCAAATCCGGCTGCACAGCACAGGTCCAGTGATCATCGACGCCGATTCCGCGCTCGTACATCGCATGGTAGCCAATCTTTTCGACAACGAATTGAAACATCTACCCGCATCCTCCACCGTAACCGTTGGGTTAGAGACGGCCGATGGCGTTGCATTGCTTTCCGTCGAGGACGACGGCGCCGGGTTCTCTCCGGAGGTGCGTGAGCACCTATTCGAGAGTCGCGTAAAGGGCAAGGAATCGTCTGGCCATGGGCTGGGTCTGGCGTTTGTCGACGCCGTGGTTCGGGCGCATGGCGGCGCGATCGAGGCAGCAAATCGGGAAAGTGGCGGCGCATGGATCCTGCTTTCGATTCCGATTGTGCCGATCCATAAGGTCTAGTGTTTGCAGACTGGCTGCGTGTCTTTCTGCGTGAGCCAGGCGGCGAGCGAAGCAATGGCTTTGTCCGGCAAGTTTTCGTGACCTGCCATGTCGGAATCTGGAATTCCAAATTTGATGATCTGCGCGAGGTGGTCGGTGGCGCCCGGCTGGGCTTGCATCGCACCGGCGCGAAGGACCGCCGGCGACTCGATGAATTCCGATTGCCACTTGAGGCGTGTTCGGCCACTCGCATTGTGGCACGTGGCGCAGTAGTGGTTGTAGAGTTTCTGGCCTTCAGCAGGGTCCGCAGCAGCAACAGCATCGGCGGATAAATGCCAGGCTTGCTGGTCAGCCAGACGATGCGAATTCGGTGAATTGCGAAGATTGGCAAGATACGCAACCAGATTGTTGCCTTTCTTGCTGCGAAAAAGGAATTCATAAGGCGGCATGATCGAGGAGCCGCTGACTTCGCGCGGATTGTAGAGGTGCATCTTGAGCCAAAGCTCGGATCGCCGGTCACCGACGTCAGAGAGGTCAGGGCCCTGCGTGCGGTTGCCGGTGCGAGCCGGATGATCGTCGCGGCTCTCGGCCAGCTGTCTCCCGGACGCACCCTCTGTATCGGGTCGGTTGTTCTGAGAATGGCACCGCTTGCACTCTTCTGACTGGTAGACGATGCGGCCGCGTTCGACTGCGGATTGCGACACTGCCATCGGCACTGACATCGAGGAACAACACGCGATGAGAGCACTTATCAAGCCGATACGTCCGTGGACCAGTTCGCGCGGGCGGAAGCGGATGCGCGGAAGGCGCAAGACAAATGAAAGCCTCATCTATCTGATCGTACGTGCTCAAAGAGGAATGGGTTACGTGTTGATGAAATCGGCAGGGCCCCGCGTGTATGTTAGAGGCGGAGGTCCCGGTCAGATGGCATCCAGATTGAAAATCGAGTACATTGTTGAGCCCGATGGCACGGCGCTCGCGCGAAGAACTGCGCAGCATTTCGTCGATGTGACCGAGCACGCAGCCACACATCGAGGACGG
>Ga0335080_10001294_pt1 | contig 24223 bp, 18 predicted proteins | sample Lox_Sample_34_FD_206720 | JGI IMG/M metagenome (GOLD analysis project Ga0335080, IMG submission 206720) | Soil microbial communities from Loxahatchee National Wildlife Refuge, Florida, United States - Lox_Sample_3.4 | ecosystem: Environmental > Terrestrial > Soil > Wetlands | place: USA... | reverse complement strand
ACGAACCGATATTCCGGGCAATACTACGAAGGCGGCACCAATCGCGGCATCGTCGCATGGCGCGGCCAGGTGGTTCGCGCCGAGGAAGGCAAGCATATGCGCCTGCTGGCCACGCTCGGCGACCGCGACGAGCTTGGCGGCTACGTGAAAATCAACGACTGGAACCAGGTCCACATCATCGCTCGCGGCAACGAGTTGATCCACATCATCAACGGCCACGTGATGGCCGTATTCCTCGATGACGATCCGACCAAGTTCCGCAAGAACGGCATCATCGCGCTCCAGATCGAGGGCACCGGCAGGATCAGCTTCCGCAATATCTTTATTAAGATGGCTCAGTGACCACTTACCAGGGACGCCGCTGCGCGTCGATAGAAAACGAGCACCTCTGTGTCAGCGTGCTTCAGGAAGGCGGACACATCGCCGAGATCTTCGACCGTGAGACCGGTGTCAATCCGCTCTGGACGCCCCCGTGGACGTCGCTAGAGCCTTCGGCGTTCGAACCCGGCAAGCACGGCGGGGCCTACGGGGGTGGTGCGGAAGCCAAGCTGCTTGCGGGCATCATGGGGCACAACCTGTGCCTGGACATCTTCGGCGGACCATCCGCGGAGGAAGCCGCTGCCGGCCTCACCGTGCATGGCGAGGGCTCGGTGGTCTCCTACAAAGTCTCCTCCCGCGGTGGTGCGCTCATCTTCCGAGCCAGACTGCCGCAGGCGGGGATGGCGTTTGAACGCTGCATCGAACTGGACGAGCGCGCCGTTGTCATCCGCGAATCCGTCGAGAATCTCACGGCCTGCGACAGGCCCATCGGATGGACTCAGCACGTCACGCTCGGCCCGCCATTCCTGAAAAGGGGCGCCACTGAGTTCCGCGCGTCCGGCACGCTGTCGAAGGTCTTCGAAGGGGAGTTCGGCAAGCACGATTACCTGCAGGCCGGCGCCGACTTTGAGTGGCCGCACGCGCCACGCGCCGCCGGCGGCACTGCCGATCTGCGCGTCATGAACGGCGATGGGGCATCCAGCGCCTTTACGACGCACCTTATGGACCCCGCCCGCGAGGATGCCTTCTTTGTCGCATTCTCCCCCGCGAAGGGACTGGCCTTCGGCTACGTCTGGAAGCAGGCCGATTTTCCGTGGTTGGGCATCTGGGAGGAGAACCACAGCCGCAGGCAGGCTCCGTGGAAGGGCAAGACACTGGCACGCGGCATGGAGTTCGGCGTCTCTCCGATTCCGGAGAACCGACGCCAGATGATTGAGCGCGGACGACTTTTTGGAGTTCCCACGTATCGCTGGCTGCCCGCGAAAAGCCGCATCGAAGTCCGTTACCGCGCTTTCACCGCCCGCGCCGACAGCATTCCGGAGACAATCGGCTAGTCCGATGGCCCTGCTGGAAGTCAACGCTGTCTCAAAGCACTTCGAAGGTGTGCAGGCACTCAAATCGGTGTCTCTCGAGCTCCGGTCGCGCGAAGTGCACGCTCTTGTCGGCGAGAACGGCGCGGGCAAATCCACGCTCATCAAAGTCATCACCGGCGCGGAAAAGGCCGATTCCGGCACTCTCAGGGTGGATGGCCACACGGTCGCCCACAACAGCCCCGCCATAGCGCACTCGCTGGGAATCGCGGCCGTCTACCAACAGCCCGCCCTCTTCCCCGACCTCACCGTCGCCGAGAATATTGCCTTCGCGCTGGAGAGCGCCGGCGTCTGGCGCCGCATCGACTGGGGCGCCCGCGACCAACTCGCGCGCGAACTCCTCGACCGCGCCGGGGCGGATCTCTCCCCGCGCCGCCTGGTTCACACGCTGAGCATGCCGGAGCAGCAGATCGTCGAAATCGCCAAGGCCATCGGCGCGCGCGCCAAAATCCTGATTCTCGACGAACCAACCGCTTCGCTAACGGAGCGAGAGGTTGAGCGCCTTTTCCGTGTCATCCGCGCACTTCGCGAGTCCGGCGCCGGCATCATCTACATCTCGCACCGCCTGGAAGAGATCGCCGCCATCGCCGACCGTGTCACCGTGCTCCGCGACGGCCAAACCGTCGCCACTCGAGATCTCGGCGGCATCGAGCCCGCCGAACTTATCCGCCTCATGGTTGGCCGCGATGTCCACGCCATCTTCCCTAAACGCGATGTGCCCATCGCCGATATCCTGCTCGAAGCCCGCGCGCTCTCCTGCCGCGCGGCCGGCATCCGCGACATCAACATCTCCGTACGCGCCGGCGAGATCCTCGGCCTCGCGGGCCTGGTAGGCGCCGGACGCACTCAACTCGCCGAGACGCTCGTCGGCCTCACGCCCTCCGATGGGGGCGAAATCCTGCTCCGCGGCCGTGGCGTGCGCATCTCTTCGCCCGCCGATGCCATCGATCTGAAGATCGGCTACCTCCCGGAAGACCGCCTCCGGCATGGCGTGGTGCTCGAGATGCCGGTCGCCGCCAACACAACGCTCGCCAGTCTGGACGCGGTCTCGCGCCGCGGCCTGATCGATGCCGGTAAAGAGCGCCGCGTGGCCCGCGGATACGTCGACCGCCTGCGCATCAAGACGCATTCCATCTACGCGGACGCCGGATCGCTCTCGGGCGGCAACCAGCAGAAGGTCGCACTCGCCCGTTGGCTGGCGATCCAACCCGAGGTACTCATCCTCGACGAGCCGACTCAAGGCGTGGATGTCGGCTCCAAATCGGAGATTCATCAGATGATGGTCGATCTCGCCGCCCGGGGCCTGGCTATCGTCATGATATCTTCGGAGCTACCGGAGATTCTCGGCATGAGCGATCGCATGGCCGTGATGCGCAACGGCACCATCGCGGGCATTCTACCGCGCGCGGAAGCCACTCAGGAGAGAATTCTCGCGCTCGCTCTGGGGCACGAATAAATGGGTTCGCGCACGCGGGAAGTCTCTCTCATCGCCGCGATGCTGGCCATCGCCCTGGTGCTGGTGGCCGTGGCACCCGGCTTCTTCACCTTCGGCAATCAGCGCGATCTGGTGCTGGCAAACATGCCGGTGCTGATCGTGTCGCTCGGCATGGTCCTGGTCATCCTCACCGGCCAAATCGATATTTCGGTGGGTTCTCAATTTGCCATCTGCAGTGTCGCCGCCGGCGTCTTCGCGCACATGGGCCTACCCACCCCGCTCGCCGGCGCCGCTGCGTGCGCGGTCGGGGCGCTGATGGGCGCGATCAACGGTGCCCTTGTCTCGTGGGCCGGCATACCATCTATCGTCGTGACCCTCGCCACTATGGTGGCGCTCCGCGATGGCTTGCGTTGGGCGACCCAGGGCGCCTGGGTGCAGAATCTGCCACCGGGATTTCAATGGTTCGGTCAATCGCAAACCGCAAGCGAGCTGATCACCATCGCCTGCGCCCTGGCGCTGGCCGCGGGAATGAGTTGGGGGTTGCGCAACCTCGCCGCCGGACGCATGGTTTACGCCACCGGCTCCGACGCTCATGCGGCGCGATTGGCGGGCATCAACCCGGCGCGCGTCGTGTTCGCCGTCTTCGTGATCACCGGTGCTCTCACCGGATTCGCCGCGGTTTTTAACGCGGTCCGCTTCCTCCAGATTCCCAGCAACGCCGGCCTTGGCCTCGAGCTCAAGGTCATTGCCGCGGCGGTAGTGGGCGGCGTCTCGATCACGGGGGGCCGCGGCACCGTTGCCGGCGCGCTCCTCGGCGTCCTCCTGCTCGCTGTGATCGGCCCGGCGTTGACCTTTCTGGGGCTCAGCGCCTACTGGGAACGTGCCATCGAAGGCGCGATCATTCTGGCCGCCGTGTCCATGGACGCGGTGCGCCTCCGTTCGGGATACCATGCACAAGCTGCCGCCCATCGAGCATAGGCCCTGGCACGAGCGGTGCTTCCCAAACGGCGAGTGGGTTCTCGTCCTCGCCCTGGCCGCGGAAATCGCAACCTTCTCCGCCATCGGCGAACGCTTTTTCACGGTCGAGAACTTCTTCGAGGTAGTGCGGCTGAGCGTCGAACTAGGGTTGCTGGCGCTCGCCATGACGCCAATCATGATCACTGGGGGAATCGACCTGTCCGTCGGCTCGCTGATGGGCCTCTCCGCCGTGATCTTCGGCACACTGTGGCGCGACGCAGGGCTGCCGATCCCTGCCGCGGTGTGCGCGGTCCTGCTGCTCGGTTGCGCCGCCGGGCTGCTGAATTCGCTGCTCATCACCAGGCTCGACCTGCCGCCGCTGATCGTGACTCTCGGCTCCCTATCGCTGTTCCGCGGTATCGCCGAAGGGATCACCAGGGGCTCCGATAATTTCTCCGGCTTCCCGGCAGCCTTCCTGCACATCGGCCAGGGTTACCTGGGCGGGATAGTTCCGGTGCAGCTTCCCGTTTTCGTCGTGGCCGCGGTGGCGTACTGGATCCTGCTGCATCGCTCGACGATCGGGCGGAGCATATACGCGATCGGCTTCAGCCGTGAAGGCGCGCGCTACGCGGGCATCCGGGTGCATCGCCGCATCGCGCTTCTGTATTTTCTGTCGGGCCTCGTAGCCAGCGCTGCCGCCATCATCTACGTGGCGCACCTGGGCCAGGCGAAGCCTGACGCCGGCACAGGCTACGAGCTGGCCGCGATCACCGCCGTGGTTCTTGGGGGCACCTCCGTCTTCGGGGGACGCGGAACCGTCTGGGGCACGGTGCTCGGGCTGTTCGCGATCTCCATCCTGCAAAACGGACTGCGGCTGGCTGCCCTGCCCTCGGAGCTGACCGGAGTCCTCACCGGCGTTGTTTTGATCTTGACTATAGGACTCGCACGCCTTCGTGCCGTCGGGCACGAACAGGCAATCGAAGAGGCGAATACCATGAAGAACTCTCAACTCGCTATCCTGTGCGGCGCCATCCTTGGCGGATCTCTGATCGTCGCCGCGACCAACGTCTGGCTGGTGCATTCGATCAGGCCCGCGGACACAGGGAGCGGCGGCGCTACGCGGCGGCCCGTCATCGCCATGATGCCCAAAGCTAAAGGCGATCCGTACTTCATCAGTTGCCGCGCCGGCGCGGAAGAAGCCGCGCGCGAGGCCGGCGTAGAGCTGATTTGGGATGGCCCGACCGGTCTGGACGCCGCCAAACAGAACGAAGTTGTCGAAGGCTGGATCACTCGCGGCGTCGATGCCATCGCGGTAGCCGTGGAGAACTCGCCCGGCATCTCGACCGTGCTTCGCAAGGCTCGGGCACGCGGCATCAAGGTCCTGACCTGGGACGCGGACGCCGCGCGCGACGCCCGCGATTACTTCATCAATCAGGCTACGCCCGAAGGCATCGGCTTCACGCTCACCGACGAAGGCGCGCGCCTGCTCGGCAACCAGGGCGAGTTCGCCATCATCACCGGCCCGCTCAGCGCCGCCAACCAGAACGCGTGGATCGACAACATTCGGAAACGCGCAACGGAAAAGTATCCGCGCTTGAAGCTGGCCGCGATCCGCCCCGGTGACGACGACCGGGACAAAGCCTTCGCCGAGACCCAGACGATCATGAAGGTCTACCCGAACGTGAAGCTTGTGATTACCATCTCGGCTCCCGAAGTACCTGGATCGGCGGAAGCGGTGCAGCAAGCCGGACGCAAGGACGTCTCGGTCATCGGACTCTCGCTGCCGAACCTCTGCAAGCGTTACGTGCATGACAATGTCGTGCAAGCAGTGGTGCTCTGGAACACTCGCGACCTCGGTTACCTCACCATTCACACCGCGGCCCTTTTGGTTCAGGGCAAGATGTCGAAGGATTTCATCGACGGCGGGCGCCTGGGCAGGATCGAAGTACGCGGCGACGAAGTCATTCTGGGGAAACCTCTGGTCTTCACGAAAGCCAACATCGACCAATACGATTTCTGATCCAACGGTTAAGAATCGTCCCCATTCATCGGCTGTAAACCAGAAACACTCTTGAAAAACTTTTTGCCCCGCCATAACATCGCCAACGCCACCACCGAGAACGGAGTGCCAACGGGCCCAGCCAAGGGGACCGGCATAACACGTGGGCGGCAACCGCATCGACCAGAAGGGGTGTATGAGCAACCAGCGTCGAATATTGTTAGGAGTTGGTTTTCTCGCGATCAGCGCCGCGGTTTTCGCTGATGGCTGGCCGCAATGGGGACAGAATTCACAACACACGGGTTTCTTTTTCACCGTGGGACAAAGTCCGAATCACAAACTCGCCAACATGACCTACGATCCGTTCGTGGCCCAGGAACAGGGAGAGAATTTCGGAGAATTACAGGCTCACTATCAAGCGCCATTGACAGACGGGCAGGACGTCTTGATGGAGTTTATCGGGGGAAAGTACGTCTCGTGCGTTCCGCCCGGATCCTATATGACGTTCCCGTGCGGCAATGACAACTGGTTCAATCAGACATGGAGTGAAAAGCGCCTTCACTGGCAGGCGGGGCAACTGGTGGAGAAGTGGGCGTTCACCAGCGACTGGAAACCGGAGCCTGATGCTGGAGGCGAGCTCGGGGGTTGGCAGCCGGTGTTTCATGGCGCACTGACAGACGACGCGGTCTGGGTGCCCGGCGCGGGCGGCACCGTCTTTAAGCTAGCCAAAGGTTCAGGAATTGTGATCGCCCGCATCAACCCGTTTGGGAATACCATCGATCCGAATACCTTCGTCTCAAGTCCAATCACCGTGGATCAGCAGGGCGCGGTATATTACAACGCCCTCAAGCTGAACATCGCGAGCGATCCGAGCACCAACGACCCGTGGGCCTTCGGTCCTAACTTCGACGGCAACGGCGTCACTGACATACCGGGTGCATGGCTGGTTAAGATCGACGCAAATGGCGGGGTCCACAAGATAAGTTACAAGAGCCTTATCTATACACCCGCCGCTCCATCAACGTGCAGTGCGACTTTCGACACCAGCACCCTGCCCTGGCCGCCGTCTCCCACTGCGACTCCGCGGACGGTCTTCTGCCTGTCACAGCGGCCTGGCGTAAACATCACCCCGGCAATCGCTCCGGATGGCACCATCTACTCGGTGACCGTGGCGCACAATCCGTTCGCGAGGCGGTACGCCTACGTTCTCGCCTTCAATCCCGACTTGTCCCTCAAGTGGAGTGCTTCCATGCGCGATCGGATTCACGACACCTGCGGGGTATTGCTTGGCATCGGAACTCCCGGCGGCTGCCGCGCGGGACAACCTGCGAATGGTGTCGACCCGGCTACCAATCAGGCGCCAGCAGGCCGAGTAATCGATCAATCTTCGTCATCCCCGGTGGTGACTCCGGATGGCGGTGTGATCTACGGGAGCTACACGCGCTATAACTATGCGCGCGGACACATGTTCCGGTTCGATTCGCGCGGCAACTTTGTCGCCGCCTACGATTTCGGCTGGGACTCCACACCAGCCATCTACCCGCACAACGGAACCTACTCGATCGTAATCAAGGATAACCACTACGATGCCGGGTCCTATTGCGACGACGACACCATCTGCCCGGTTGCGCCGCCAGGACCGTATTACATCACGCAGCTCGACCCGAACATGAAAATCGAGTGGCAATTCAAGAACGCCAGCACGGATTCGACGCACAACAACGGCTTCGAGTGGTGCATCAACGCCCCGGCAATCGACCTATTCGGCAATGTTTTCGTGAACAGCGAAGACGGCAACCTCTACCTGATCCGCCAGGGAGGCACACAGCTCGGAAAGATCTTCCTGAACCAAGCTCTGGGCGCCGCTTACACGCCGCTCTCGCTTGGGCCAGATGGCAGGATCTACACCGAGAACGACGGCATCCTCTTCGCCGTCGGCAACTGATTAGTGCCCGTGGGGGGACGATTGGTTCTTGTCGTCCGCCCAATATTGAACTCAGAGCCGGGCGGACGCACGTAAAACCCTTGACGATTCCCGGACCTTCAACGTCGCCGGCAGCCGCAACGTGATCGACTCCCTTTCCGTCGCGACACCCTCGATCCTGTCCAAGAGGATCTGCGCCGCTCTGAACCCGATGTCATAGGCCGGCTGCACTACGGTCGTAATGGATGGCGTGAACAAGTCGTCGACAGTGAGCTCGTCAAAGGTGGCGAAGGCAATGTCGCGCGGCGTCTGCAACCCGCAATCCCGAAATGCGCGCAGCGCTCCCAGAGCCGTCGGACCATTCGTGGAAAACACCGCGTCGGGCCCACGTCCGGTCCCCGAGAGCTTCTCGCGGCAGATCGCCGACACATCTTCCGGGCGCAGATTACCTGCCCAGATCAACCCATCGTCCACCGGAATCTTCGCTTTCTGCAGAGCCTGCTTGTATCCCTGGACGCGCCGCCGTTCGTTCTTGAGCGTGATCGGCCCGGTCACGATAGCGATGCGGCGCGCGCCCATGTGAATCAGGTGCGACACCCCCATTTCGGCTGCGTCCGTGTCCTCCACCGAAACCGAATCCACCGGCACGCGATCCGGGATGCGGTCCAGGCAGACCACCGGAATGGAAGCGTCCAGAATCTTCGTCAACTGGCTCAGCGGGGTTGGCGCGGCCGCTATGACCAGCAGGATGCCCTCGACCCTTTGCGACCGCAGCAGCGACAGCAGTTCCTTCTGCCGCTCGCCGTCGTCATCCGAATTCACCGCGATGAGCGAATAGCCCTTGTCGCGCGCCGCCGCCTCCGCCCCTCGAATCACCTGCGGGAAAAACGGGATCGTCATGTCCGGCACGATGATGCCGAGCGTTCGCGTCTTGCTGGTTTTCAGACTGCGCGCCACGTGATTCGGGTGATAATTCAGGTCCCGGATCGCGGCTTGCACTTTTGCGCGAAGAGCCTCGCTGACGTTGACGGATCCCGTGATCACGTGCGACACGGTGCCCACGGAAACTCCGGCCACCTCCGCGACCTTTTTGATGCTCGGCATGGCGCGCCAACGCTCTTACGACGCCGCTCCCTTTCGTTCCGCCACGACGGTCCAGCACCGGTTCGCCGCCGACGCCAGTACCGCGTCGGTTACCTGGTCGGTGAGAAGCGCATCGCGAAACGTCGGCGCTGCGCTCGCCCCGGAGCTCGCCGCCGTAAGAAAATCCGCGGCCTGGTGAATGAAGGTGTGCTCGTACCCGATCTGCAGTCCCGGCACCCACCAGTGCTTCATGTACGGATGATCGCCGTCCGTGATATGCAGGCTTCGCCACCCCCGCAAGCGGCCTTCGTCCCGGTGATCGAAGTACTGCAGCCGGTGCAGGTCGTGCAGATCCCAGAAAATCGACGCGTGCTCGCCATTGATCTCCAGGGTGTAAAGTGCCTTGTGGCCGCGGGCGTAACGCGTCGCCTCGAACGTAGCCAGCGAGCCATTGTCGAACCGCGCCAGAAACAGGCTGGCATCGTCGATTCCTACCGGCTCCACTTTGCCGGTCAGGTTGTGTTTGCGGTTCTTGATGAAGGTCTCGGTCACGGCCGAAACTTCCGCGATCCCGCCGTTCAGCCACATCGCGGTATCGATGCAGTGGGCCAGCAAGTCGCCGGTCACGCCGCTTCCGGCGACCGCAATGTCCAATCGCCACAGACCCTCGCCGCCTTGGGGAAGATCAGCCGAAATCGTCCAGTCCTGGAGAAACTTGGCGCGATAGTGAAAGATGCGCCCGAGTCGTCCTTCGTCGATCAACTGCTTGGCCAGCATGACCGCTGGCACGCGGCGATAGTTGTACCAGACCATGTTGGCGACGCCGGCCGCTTCCACGGCCTGCACCATCGCCTCCGCCTCCTGCGCGTTGCGCCCGAGGGGCTTCTCGCACATCACCATCTTTCCCGCTTTGGCGGCCGCAATGGCGATTTCCGCGTGCGTGTCGTTGGGACTGGCGATATCCACCAGGTCGATGTCCCGCGATTCCACCACCTTGCGCCAGTTCGTCTCCGAGCGCTCGTACCCCCACCTGGCGGCGAACGCCTGCCCCCGTTCCGCGTTGCGCGCGCAGATGATCTTCAACACGGGCCGATACGGCAGGTCAAAGAAGTGATTCACCTGTGAGAAGGCGTTGGAGTGGGTCCGCCCCATGAATCCGTAGCCGATCATCGCGACATTCAGCTTCTTCATCTCAGTTCCACCCGTGTGCGTTGCGGACCGCGATCATCATGCCCAGCACATCGGTCCATGTCTTCGGATCCCGCATCACAGCGTTGGGAAACATGCAGCCGTCCCAGCAGATGTGCTGCACCGCGCGGGTCGGCTGGCCCTCGGCGCCGCGCAGCCAGGCACCGGAATCGCGAACCACGTCCAGTTTGCCATTCGGATCGCACGGCTGGCAGTGGCGGCCGGTCTTGTCGTGCGAGCCCGAGCCCTTAACCGTGCCGTCATTTTGGGCCACGTGGAAATCGATCATCCACGGCCGCAGGGCCGCCGCCATGCTGGAATACGCTTCGCGCAGCCGCTCGGTCTGCGACCAGTCGAAATCCTCCGGAAGCAGCCGGTCCTCGGGCGCATTATAGCCCATGGTGAACAACATCGTGTGGGCCATGTCCGCCTGAAATCCGAGCGTCTTCGGCCGATCCACCATTTCCATCAGTTGCACATTACGGCGCCAGCTATGCATGCCTCCCCAGCAGATTTCACCCTCGGCCGCCAGCCGCTCGCCAAAGTCTTCGGCGATGGTACACGCCTCGCGAAACGTGCCGGCAATGCGCTTCGTGTTTCCCTCCGGGTCCTTCGCCCAATCCGCTACTCCGCAAGCGGAATCGATGCGCACGATGCCATATTGCCGAATCTTGAGATCGCGCAACTTCTGTCCGATCCGGCAAGCCTTCGTGACCTGAGTGAGGAAGCGGCTCCGCTCGGTATCATCGCCCATGGCAGAGCCCCCGCCCGTCGGCGGCCACACCGGCGCTACCAGCGAGCCGGCCTTCAATCGCTTCGCAGCCAGCTTCTCTGCCAGGCGCGCCAGGTCGTCGTCAGTGGAGTCGATATCGGTGTGCGGCAGGGAAAGAAACAGATCTGCGCCGTCAAAGCGGATGCCATTTACCTCCGCGGCGGCGGTGAGATTGATCATCGTATCGAGATCGATTGGCGGCTCCGAATCGGGGCCCTTGCCGACAAGGCCCGGCCACATGGCGTTGTGCAGCGCTGGAAGTGCGTATCTCGCGGCAGCATTCATAAGAAACTCCGTGGGGCAGGCGTCCGGCCCGCCCGGGCTTGAAACGATTCAAGCTCTGACAGCGTATATCACCCGTTTCGCGATGTCAACGCGGTCTCTTACCAGTTTTTCAGCCGCCAGTTGCGGTATTCCACCTTCATCGGCGGGCCCACGTGCACCTGTACGCCGATGAGGCCGTCAGCAGCCCGGTTCGGCACGTCGTCATCGATGGTCACGCTCATCACGTGGCCGTTCAAAGCGTGGACCACCATGTTGCCGCGCGCGATCAAGTGTATGGCGTTCCAGTCCGCCGTGATGAATCCTTCCAGCTCTTTCGTGTCGCCCAGGCTCGAAAGGACAATCGGCTTCCGCCCGCCCACCACGTGAGTGACCTGGCCGCGCAGCGCCAGGAACAACCGGCCCTTCTCTTCATAGTTCTGTCCCGTGTAACGGTTTTGGCCGTCGATATCGAACTGATAGCCCCGCATCGCAAAGCGGTTCTCAGGAGTCACCTTGTCCGGTACCACTACGCTGCGATAGTTGAGACCGCTGTTGCCTCCCGTAGTGATGCGGTAATCCACTTTCAGCTCGAAATCCTTGGGTACACCGCCGCGCCAGATAATAAAGGTATTGCTCTTGATCACAGTTTCCGGTGTGATCTCCCCGACCATCGTTCCATTCTCGACCCGCCAGTACTTGGGATCGCCTTCCCAACCAGCGAGCGTCTTGCCGTCAAAAATCGGCGTGAAGCCTGGTTCGTCGCCGGAAATCGTTTCCGGCCGGTCACTCTGTTTCGGAACATACGGCTGCTCCGCCGCCACTTTCAAGCAAGGCATGCCGGCCAGCATCGATGCCAGGAAGGGCCTACGCGAAATCGGGATCATGAGCACCTCCTTCGGAAACTCCATTGGACGATATCACATCCCGCGTGAGGGCCGCGTCTGAGCGAATATCATGCAAACCGGGAAACTCGATCGAGTTGGCACAGCGCGCAATTTTTGCCATCGCGGTGGCTCGTCTGTCACCATTTCCGCCTTTCCGACCATAGCGGATGCATCAAACCTTACAACAGATTGGTTCTCAAAGGTACGTTTGGGTCTTATCGCCGCGTCCGCTTCGGAACGGTCCGGTTAAGGCCCCAAAGCTGCAAGTTGTCCGGTGAGAGGACGCTTATGGAGAAGAGCAAAATCAAGAAGACGAATCCGGAGAAGCAATACCGTCGCGTGCTGGCAGCCAGCACCCTGGAGGGCGATAAGGTCCGCAACAAAGCTTGGGATGACCTCGGCAAGGTCGATGAAATCATGATCGACATTCCGTCCGGCAGGATAGCCTACGCCGTCCTGACCTTCGGGGGAGTGATGCGCATGGGCAATAAGCTCTTCGCGGTGCCGTGGGAAGCGATGACAATAGACGAAGATAATAAGTGTTTCATTCTGGATGTTGACAAAACCACGCTGGAAAACGCGCCCGGTTTTGACAAGAGCAACTGGCCGGACATGGCCGACCCTACCTGGGGCAAGGGAATCTTCAAACACTACGGCATAACCCCCTATTGGAGCGACTCCGAGCAGGAGCGAGTCTTACGTGGCGGCCATGGCGGGCGATAACTTATCCGGAACTGCAGTTTGCCGTCCGGGAAAGCCGCGCGTACCAGGAGTGCCGCCGGCCGCCAGCGTGCGGCACTCAAGGGTGCTCGAACGCGGCGCGGAGAGTGGACCGCGCCGCGCTCCGAGGGCCGGGCGACTTAAGCCGTGATCTTGCTCCTTCGGGAGAGAAAGGTGAAGATGCATGCTACTTTTGATTTTGTTGCTGATTCTGATTTTTGCTGTCGTACCTGCATGGCCTTACAGCCGCGGGTGGGGCTATTATCCGAGCGGTGGTTTGGGCACTATCCTTTTGATTGTTGTGGTGCTCATGCTGCTGGGGTTTGTTCATATATAGCGCCCTGCTATGACAGCAGGTGTCTCGAGATGGCACGTAGCCTGCACTTAAGATAATTAGGAGGTAAGGACATGCTGTACTATGCGCTGGTGTTTTTCATTATCGCGGTGGTCGCGGCCCTTCTAGGCTTCGGCGGTGCCGCGGTAGCTTTTGCCGGCATCGCGAAGATCCTCTTCTTCCTGTTCCTGGTGCTGTTCCTGGTAAGTCTTGTGATGCATCTAGGCAGAAGAGTGTGACGGCGGCAATGAGCTCTCGGGGCGGGCACGGCGCCGCCGGTTCGCCCCGGCCGTTACATCAGTCAGTCACGATTACTTCTGAACGTACTTCTTGACATCCTTCGGCCCCACTTCGGCCCCATAGACATTCCCCAACGCATCCGCCGCGACGCCCTCGGCCGCACTCGTGACGGCAGTCCCGGGTGACGGGTCAGGAATGAACGCGGCGACCGAGCCATCCTTGGCGCTACCGATCCGGATGCCGCGCTTCCACCCGGGGTTGTGGCCGTAGCCGTCCTTATCTGTCGATTCGGAGTCGGCCACGTAGATCATGTCGTGGGCATCGATGAAGATTCCACTCGGCCGGCTGAACTGCTTCCACTCCTCCAAAAACCGCCCGTCCTGGTCGAAAATCTGAATCCGATTGTTACCACGGTCCCCAACGAAAAGGCGGCCTTTTGAATCAAACGCCAGCGCGTGCGGCATCTCGAATTGACCCTGCCCGGAGCCGTGCCCGCCCCACGTCTTCACGAACTTTCCGTCCCTGGTAAACTTCACTACGCGCGCGTTGCCACGCCCCACGCTGTGGCCGTCCGAGACGAAGATGTCCCCGTTCGGCGCGACCGCCACCGCGTTCGGCTGGTTGAATGTATCCGGGCCATCGCCCGGCACGCCCGCCTTTCCGAGAGTCAGCAGCACCTTACCGTCGGGGCTGAACTTGAAAACCTGGTGCCCCTTGCCCTCGATCCCCTGCCCGTCCGTGATCCACAGATTACCGTCTTTGTCGATCGTGAGCCCGTGAGGGAAAACGAACAGATCCGCGCCCCAGCTTCGCAGCAGTCTGCCGGAAGGATCGAACTCCAGCACCGGCGCTACGTGCGAATCCCGGCACGAGTTTGCCCCGCACCGTTCGGCTACCCAGATGTGCCCATCCGCGGCCACCGCCACCGCGCTCGTGGAACCCATGCTCCGGCCCTCCGGCAGATGGAACCAGCGCTCCGACGTTCGATACGGATTGGGCTGCGCACACAATGCGGCGTTAAGTGTGGCAACAACACAGACGAGCTTCAGCATAAGGGGTTGGGGATGATTATACACCGCTACTCCGCGCCGAACACGATCAGCGAACGCCCAGCCGTAATCGCGAGGTATTGCCTGCCCTGGAACCGGTAGCTCATTGGGCTAGCATAAACCGCCGCGCCAGCTTGAAATGTCCAAAGCGGTTTTCCGCTCGCGGCGTCCAGCACGAACACGTTACCCTCCGGCGTCCCGCCGAACACCAGCCCACCCGCGGTCGACAGCACTCCCGCCCACGGCGGACCGTGCAGCGCGAATTCCCAGCGCTTTTCGCCTGTCAGCGGATCCAGCGCCTGGATCGATCCCGTGGGTTCCACACCGGGGATGCCCCGCATGCCACCCGCGCTGAAATAATTCCCGGCCTTGTATTCCGCAGTGGCACGATAGAACACCGTGCCTTCCTCGCGCACCGCAACATACAGCAGCTTCGTATCGGGACTGTATGACGGGCTGTTCCAGTTCGTCGCGCCATGCACGCCCGGATACACCAGCGAGCCCGCGGACCGCGGTTCCCTCCCATTGATCAGAATGGGCCTGCCGCGGCTGTCCAAGCCCTCTGCCCAATTCTGCTTCCCATACTGGCGTCCGACCAGAAACTCGCCCGTGAGCCGATCCAGCACGTAGTAGAATCCGTTCCGGTTCGGAACCGCCACCAACCTGCGCGCCGCTCCGTGTAGCGTCCCATCCAGCAATACCGGCACGTGGTTCGCGTCCCAGTCGTGTGTATCGTGCGGGGTGAATTGGAAATGCCACCGCAGCTTTCCCGTGGCGGCATCCAGCGCCACCAGCGACGCCGCATACAAGTTGTCGCCGGCGCGAGGACCTCCGTCGTAATCAGGGCCGGGATTGCCTGTACCCCAATACAGGAGATTGGCCGCGGGATCGTACGAGCCGGTGAGCCAGGTCGCCGCCGACCCGGTCTTCCAGGAATCGCCCTCCCAGGTCTCGTGCCCTGGCTCGCCCGGGCCAGGCACCGTCCAGAAGCGCCAGAGGCGTTTGCCTGTCTTTGGATTGTACGCGTCCAAAAAACCGCGGATGCCGTACTCGCCGCCGGAGATGCCGACGATCACCTTGTCGCGTAGTGCCAGCGGAGCGGCCGTGATCGAATAGCCGGCTTTGTAGTCCGCGACCGTCGTATCCCACAGCAGGTGCCCTGTTTTGGCGTCCAGCGCCAGAAGGTGAGCGTCGAGCGTGCCCAGAAAAACCGTGTCGCTCAGGATAGCCACGCCCCGATTCACCTGGCCGCAGCAGGTGTGTACATCGCTCGGCACTGCTCTCCGGAACATCCACAGCGGACGCCCCGTGCGCAAATCGAGCGCCGCCGCGTGGCTGGGAGGCTCCGAGATGTACATTACGCCGTCCGCCACCAGAGGCGTGACCTCGAACTGATTCAGGTCGTTGGTCTGATACATCCATACCGGCTTGAGCCGCGCTACGTTACCGCGATGGATTTCCGCCAGCGCGGAGTACCGGTGCCCGGCATAATCACCGGAGTACGTGAGCCACGAGTCTGGCTCGGACCCCGCGGCCGCAATGCGCTCGTACGTCACCTGCGCCGTGAGGCCGGCCGCAGTGACCCACAGGATCGCGAGCGCTTTCATCGCGCACCCTGGAGCGAAGAAAGATAGCCAATCAGGTCCCGGAGCTCCTGGTCTGTGAATACGCCACGATAACCCGGCATCGGCGACTTGCCCCAGTCCTTACGCAATTCGCGCAATTCGTCTTTGCGGAACGAGTAAATGCGGTCGGCATAGTCGCGGATCTGAATGCTGAACGCGTCTTCGTTCAGCCGCTCGCCGGTGACGGCCTTCCCTTCCGCCGTCACGACTCGCACTTGCAGGAAGTTGTCCGGCAGAAGAATCACCCGGCGATAGACGGCGAACGTCTCCGGCACCTCGGCCTCGGGATCGAGCAGCGATTGACGCAGGTACGCCGCGCTTCGTCTCGCGCCGATCTCGGTCAGGTCCGGCCCCATTCGCCCGCCGCGCGGCCCCACCGTATGACACTGCCCGCACCTACCCTTGTCCCAGAAGAGCGATTCGCCTCTCGCGGGATCGCCGGCGACCGCGGCCTCCTGCACATTTGCGAGCCCCCGCACGTAAGCTGTCAGGGCGAGATTCTCTTCTGCGGTCATACGCGTGCCAGGCATCTGCGTACCCGGAATGCCGTCGCGGATCACTGCGGAAAGCGCTTCGTCGTCCGGTGCATGCAACAGCCGCCGGACCGCGAGGTTCGCCCCTCGCCCGCCATCGCCCTTTGGCCCATGGCACGGCGCACAGTGCGTGAGGAAGAGCTTATCGGCGGTCTCGTCCGCCGGCGACAGCGCCGGCATCAACGCCATCAGGCCCGTCAGCATCCACCTTGTCATTCGTAACAACTTTCCATGGTACAGTTTACAGGCAAGGGAAGAGGTTGCTGTCGTCAAATGTTCACGGTTTCGCCATCGGACCGTATCATTCGAAAGCTACAATCCTTGTCTTCACGGAGGAAAAGGAATGAAACGACTTTCTCGGGCCCTGCCCTCGTTGTGTCTCCTGGCACTAGTCCCCGCGTTCGCACAGTTCGAAACCTCTGAGGTCGTAGGAACCGTGCGCGACGCGTCCCAGCGAGGTGTGGCCAAGGCGAACGTCGCCCTCATCAACCAGGACACCCAAATCCAGGCCAAGACAACGACCGACGAAGCGGGCAATTACAACTTCTTCAACGTTAAGGTCGGCCGTTATACGATCACGGTCGAAGCGCCTGGATTCTCCAAGTTCTCGTCGTCGGATATCGCCGTCGCGGTGAACGCACGCCAGCGAGTGGACGCGACGCTGCAGGTTGGCTCGGTTTCGGAAACGGTCACGGTCACCGATCAGGCGAGCGTGGTAGAAACGGACACAAGCGCTCACAGCCAGGTGATCCACACCCAAACTATCGTGGACCTGCCGTTGAACGGCCGTCAGTATTCGAGCCTGGCACTGCTGGCCACGAATGTGCACATCTCCCCGATCGCGGCGGCGTTTTCGCCATCGGCTACGCCGCGCGAGGGCGCATTGAACGTCAATGGAATGCGCAGCACCTACAACAATTTCCTGATGGACGGCCTGGACAATAACTCGTACGGAACGAGCAACCAGAACTATTCCAGCCAGGTGGTCCAGCCGTCGCCCGATGCCATCGCCGAATTCCGCGTCATCACCAGCAACTTCAGCGCGGAGTACGGACGCGCCGGCGGAGGGATCATCAACGCCGTGATGCGCTCCGGTACCAATCAGTTTCACTTCAGCCTGTGGGAGTTCTTGCGTAATACCGACTTGAACGCAGTGGGATTCTTCAAGCCTGCAACCGGTAAACCCACGCTGCACCGGAATCAATTCGGGGCGGCGATCGGCGGGCCGTTCATCAAGAATAAACTGTTCTTCTTCGCCGACTACGAAGGCTATCGCCAGACTCAGGGCTATGTGAATTATTACTCCGTTCCAAGTATCAATGACCGCCAGGGAATCCTGCCAGTGGCGGTCGTGAATCCGCTGACTGGCGTGGTCTATCCCGCCGGAACGCAGATTCCAGTCTCGCAAGTCAATCCCTTCGCCTCCGGCGCGCTGGCCGGGTTGCCAACCGCGGTGAATTCGACTCGCGCGAACAATCTGCTGGCAACGATCCCGCTCCGCGATTTCAACGACAAGTACGACGCCAAGCTGGATTACCAGATGCGCGACAACATGACCGCTTTCCTGCGTTGGAGCCAGCGCAAGGATATTTATTTCTTCGGGCCGGCAGATCCGGGCCCGTCGGGCGGCGACGGGAACGGTTTCATTCACGCAGTTCAGCAACAGGCCGCGGCAGGGTATACCTGGAGCCTGACCCCAACATCGCTGTTCGAGGCCCGCCTCGGGTTCACGCACGTGCTCGGCGGGAAGACACCGCCGTATCTGGGGGGGCCGGATATCGCTGCGCAGTACGGCATTTTGGGGCTGCCATCGAGCCTGGCCGGAGGGTACCCCACGCAGATCGTCACGGGATACAGCAACCCGACGTTCGGACGGCAAACCACCAATCCGCAGTTCCAAAACCCGACTTCCTGGAATCCGAAGTTCAACTATTCGATGGTTCGGGGGCGGCACTCACTGAAAGCGGGGTACGAATTCCTCGCCGTTCGGACCGAGGTGCTCGACATCAATCCCCTCTACGGCTCCGACACCTACAGCGGACAATACAGTAAACCCACCTGCGCCCAAATCGGCCAGGCTTCCGGTTGCACCATCGCCAATGACGCGACAAGTTACGATCTGGCGGATTTCTATTTCGGTCTCCCAAGTACGATCGCGCAGGGCAGCAATTTGACCACAAACCTGCGGCAGCACGTCCATTCCCTGTATTTCCAGGACGACTGGCGCGTAACTCCGAAGTTGACCGTCAACGCCGGGCTGCGCTGGGAATTTTCGACGCCGATTTGGGATCGCGACAACTACTGGTCAAATTTCGACCCGAAAACCAACACGCTGGTGCGCGCGACTTCCGGCAGCTTATACAACCGCGCGCTCGTGAATTCGGACTACAAGGATTGGGGCCCCCGCGTCGGCGCCGCATACAGCATCGATAGCAAGACCTCCGTTCGTGCCGGATATGGCATTAGTTACACGTTCTTCAACCGCCCGGGAAGCGCCATTGAAGGGATCAACGGTCCGCTTGCCATCTTCGGGACCTTCAGCCAGACTGCTCTGCCCGGTCAGGCGGGTTTCCTGACCACCAAGAATGGATTCGCCGCGGGCATCGGCACGACATTCAACCCGGTGACCACCAATAACGACTACATTCAGCCCGACATGCGGTGGCCCATGATTCAGTCGTGGGTAGTTTCTGTCCAACGGGAACTGCGAAGGGACATGGTCGTCGAGGTTGCCTACAACGGCAACCACAGCTCGCGCCTGCCGATTATCGGCGACTATAATCAGGCGGCCCCGAACGCTCCCGGCGGCACGCTGGGTGTGCAGGCCCGGCGGCCTATCCAGAGCTTCGGTGCGATCACCTGGGTTGACCCGGTCGGCCTGAATGATTACAACGGCCTGTCGGTAAAGTTCGAGAAGCGCTTCACCAAGGGCCTGTACGTCTTAAACTCATTTACGTGGGGCCATTCGATCGGCAATTCCGAGCAGGCGCTGGAACAAGCGCCGGGCCAGAACGTCGCCAATCAGCAGAATATCCGCAACCTGGCTGCGGAATTCGGGCCTTCCAGCTATGACGTCAAGTTCAATAACGTGACCAGCGTTGTCTACCACCTTCCGTTCGGCAAGGGGCAGCAGTTTCTCGGAAATGTGAATCGGATTGCCGACCTCGCAGTAGGCGGATGGGAACTCAACGCGATCAACCAGGCGAACACAGGCATCCCGCTGAACGTCTTCTACGCCCCGTCCGCCGCCAACGACGTGACCGGCCTCGCGACCAACTCCGAATACCGCGGCACGTCGATGCTGCGCCCCAACATCACCGGGCCGGTGCCGAACCTGACCCGCGACCAGAGTATCGCGGCATATTTTGGACCGACGATCGGCGCCGCCGGCAGCGTGTTCACCTTGCCGACCGCCGACGCGCCCTTCGGCAACCTGGGCCGCAATGCCTTCCGCGCCCCCGGCTTCTGGCAATGGGATCTCGGGGTGACCAAGAACTTCACCATCACGGAACGCGCCAGGCTGCAGTTCCGCAGCGAGTTCTTCAACCTCCTGAACCACACGAACCTGGGTATCCCCAACCAGCAGGCCAACAGCACCGCTTTCGGGTCGATCACAGGCACGTTCCCCGCGCGCCAGGTACAGTTTGGAATGAAGCTGATGTTCTAGGCGTTTCCGTGGCGCAGACCTCCAGACTGCGAAGCCCAGTTCCGATGCGGTCCGGCGCTCCACATGGAGCGCCGGACTATGAGCGGGGTCTAGTGCTTTGCCTGGAGATCGGCAATGGAGGCCTTGAGCAGCCCCACCGCATAAGCGGTGTTGTGGATGCCGCGGCTGCCATCGTTGTTGACGAACTGCCAGTTGTAGGCCGCCTGCAACTGGTGTTGATTCCAGGTGGAATCAATGGTGAGAGACGTCTTCACCGAGTTGTTCGGCGGCAGCATGGTGGAGAGTTGGTCGAGCAGGCCTTGGACCTCGGTCTGCACGCCCTTGATCGCGCCGTCGCCGTTGTAATCGAACAGCGGGAAGTCGAAGGTGGTGATCTCCGGACCGTGACAGTTCTGACACGCGGCCACGAGCATCTCCTTCTGTCCTCCGGCGGGAGTGTAGCTGGCTGTGAAGGTGTGGTCTCCCACCTTAGTGAACCCAGGATCGGTGGTCGCGACTGCCTGCATATGGCAGGTCACGCAGGTATCGGCAACGACGAACTGGTGGGCGGAGGTCGGAATGGTCTGCCCATAGGTGTAGCCGTTGGTGCCCAACAGCATGTCGGCTTGCGGGCCTACATGCGGGCCGTAGTGGGCGCTGCCAGCGGTGCTGTTCACATACGTTGAGGCGTTGACGCGGGCCTGGTGGCACTGCATGCAGAGAATGCCTTCGCCGGCACTGACCGGGTATCCGCGGCTGTCGTTGCCCTTGAGCGGCACGTTGGTGCCGTCGGCCAGTTTGACCGAGGTCATGTTGCGGATCTGGTGGGTGGCTCCATCGGCGGTGATGCCGTGCGGCTCGTGGCAGGTGGCGCAATCGATCGCGTGGTACGAAGTGTTGGTAACCGGGCTGATGCCACTCATGCGTTGAATGAAGCCGGTGCCGGTATGGCAGCCCACGCAAGCGGCATTGCCGGCCGGATCGGTCGTGGCGACAGCATGCATGGAGTTCTCCCACGCCGTCCCCTTGATGTGATGGGTCGGGGCATCGTGGCACTGGTTGCATTGGCCGCTGTCCTTGGGAACCGAGATTGCGCTTCCATCGCCAGTGAGGGCGTGCTCGCTGCCTGGACCGTGGCAGTTCTCACACTGGATGTTGGCCACATTCTGCAAAGGAGCGGGTACCTTGCTCCAGTTGCCGGCTTGCAACGTGGTGGGCCAGGTCCATTTCAACTGTTGCATCAGATAGCTGAAGCCGCCGTTATTGGCGGTGTTGTTCAGATCATAACCGACGGTGTGACAGGGCAGGCAGTTGGTACCAGTGGTGCCGCTGCCGCCGTTGATGCCGGCAGTAAAGATCTGGGCGTGCAGCGTCTTCGACCAGGGGCTTACCATCTGTGCCGCCGGTCCGGTGTTGTGGCACGCCCCGCAGGTGGTAATGCCCACGTAGGTACCTGCCGTGAGTGTCTGAGCGACGGTGACGGTACCGCTGCCTCCGGCTGTGAGAGTTGCGCTGACGATGTAAACGCCATGCACATCCGGAACCAAAAGCTTGCGGTCGGCGACCTGGTAGAGTAACCGATCGGAAGGCTCGTAAACGGGCATACTCGACGCCAGCGGGCTGGTTGCGATCTGCGCCTTTGATCCGGCCGGCTTGGTCACGACGGTCCAGACAACGCCGGTGATTTGGTTGGCCGGGATCGTGCCGTCGACTTCGACTTCCAGATACCATGGCTCGCCGAGAGCCACGGTGTTCAAGCCGCCAGACACCTGAACTGTGGAAGGCAGCTTGTATACCGAAAGGTCACCGGTCGTCACCGTTCGAAGGTTGAGACGCGGCGCCTGCAGAGTTTGAGCATTCAATGTAGCGGACACAGCCACAGCCATCAGCGCCACTGCCCAAAGACCAGGTAGCGCTTTCGGAAAACGCCGACGCAATGTGACTCCCATGAATCCTTGCAAGACTCCTCAATCGTTGGATGTAAAAAAGCTATTTCAGGTCTGAGTATATTAAATAGCGTGGAATTTTACTATGGGTTTCGAAAAAAGATCTACAAATGTTGAATATTTCTACATCATTTCTTGCCTCGGCGGCCGTCAAGTGCAGCAGATCGCGGCAACGATGGTCTTGGTCCGTCAGCGCACACGGGCATCACTATCCGTCCGAGAGATCCGGGGCACGACGCTGTCTTCGGCGCTCATCCGCGCGCCCGCTGCCTTCTTGTAAACTATTCCAATGCGGAAACTGCTCCTCGTCACCCCCGTGGCCGCGTTGTGTCTCTGCGCGCAGCCCAAAGTCTCCCCCGAAAAGGAAGCCGCCATGAAGGCCGACCTCGCCGGCCAGATCGACGCCATGAAAAAACAGGCGCAGGTCATGGTGGATAGCGTCTTCAGCTTCGGCGAGCTTGGCTTTCAGGAATTCGAAACCACCAAATACCTCACCGGCATTCTCGAAAAAGAAGGCTTTAAAATCGAGCGCGGCTTCGCCGGCATCCCCACCGCCTGGGTCGCGAGCTGGGGCTCCGGGAAGCCGGTGATCTCGCTCGGCAGCGACATCGACGACATCCCGCAAGCCTCGCAAAAGCCCGGTGTCGCCTACCACGATCCGCTGATCGAGGGCGCGCCAGGCCACGGCGAAGGCCACAACTCCGGCGTCCCGCTCAATATCACCGCCGCTCTTGCCGTCAAGAAACTGATGGAGCGCGAGCACCTGCCCGGCACGATCCGCCTCTGGCCGGGCGTCGCCGAGGAACTTGTCGGCACCAAGGCCTACTACGTCCGCGCCGGCATGTTCAAGGACGTCGATGTCTGCCTGTTCACCCACGTCGCCGCCAACATGGGCGTTTCCTGGGGCGCGTCGCTGAACCAGAACGGCTTGGTCAGTGTCGAATACATTTTCAAAGGTGAGAGCGCCCACGCCGCCGGTGCTCCCTGGCGCGGCCGTAGCGCCCTCGACGCCGTCGAGCTCATGGACGTCGGCTGGAACTTCCGCCGCGAGCATCTTCGCCTCGCCCAACGCTCCCACTACGTGATCACCAACGGCGGCGACCAGCCCAACGTCGTGCCCCCGAACGCCGCCGTCTGGTATTACTTCCGCGAAGCCGACTACGACCACATCATGGACATGTGGCGCATTGGCGACAACATGGCAAAAGCGGCCACGCTCATGACCGACACCACGTTCACCTCGCGCCTCCTCGGCAGCGCGTGGCCCGGCCATTTCAACCGTCCCATCGCCGAAGCCATGTACGAGAACATCAAGAAGGTCGGCCTGCCCCAGTGGACCGATGCTGATCAGACCCTGGCCAAAGCCCTTCAGAAAGAGCTGAAACAGCGCGTCGTCGGCCTCCCGACAAAGGTTCAGGAGATGCGCCCGCCGCGCACCGAAACCCCGAATGAGTTCGGCGGCGAAGGCCAGGGCGTGGGGCCGACGGGCGGCGGCAGCGACGATATCGGCGACGTAAGCTGGAACGTGCCCACCGTCACCCTGCGCTTCCCGGCCAACATGCCCGGCGGGCCCGGCCACAACTGGGCCAACGGAATCGCCATGGCCACCCCGATCGCGCACAAAGGCGTAGTTGCCGGCGCCAAGGTCCAGGCGATGACGATGCTCGATATCCTTCTCCACCCCGACCTGGTCAAGAACGCCTGGGACTACTTCAACAACGTGCAGACCAAGGAGGTCAAGTATAAGAGCTTCCTGCGCCCCGACGACAAGCCCGCCATCTGGCTCAACACGGAGACCATGGCGAAATACCGTCCGGCGATGCAGAAGATGTACTACGACCCGAGCAAGTACGATACGTACCTGGAGCAGCTCGGCATCCAGTATCCGACGGTGAGGTAACGCGGGCCCACATACAGGCCCGCGAGCTCGTCTACAGCGCCTTGCTCATGCACACGAAGTGGCACGGCAGCTTCGTCGGAGAATCGTCCGGAAAGGCTTCCGTGCCTGTCTCCGCATACCCCAGCCCGCGATAAAATGGCGGCAGCTCCTCGCGCAGGTTGACCACCCGGATATCCATGACAGTGCATCCGTGCCCACGCGCATACTCCTCCGCCGCCGCGATCAACTGCTTCCCGATCCCGTTTCCCTGCCGCGCCGGATCCACGCTGAGCAGCCCGAAATACGCGCGTCCGCTCCGCAGTTCCAGGTACACGC
>Ga0335080_10001293_pt1 | contig 24230 bp, 21 predicted proteins | sample Lox_Sample_34_FD_206720 | JGI IMG/M metagenome (GOLD analysis project Ga0335080, IMG submission 206720) | Soil microbial communities from Loxahatchee National Wildlife Refuge, Florida, United States - Lox_Sample_3.4 | ecosystem: Environmental > Terrestrial > Soil > Wetlands | place: USA... | reverse complement strand
ACCGGTGATCAATGCGGATGCTGTAGGCGTCGAGAGAACTGGGATTCGAAAAGCTGGTGTTGAATTGAGCGACGCCGTTGCCCAGATCGGACTGCTTCGGATCGAATGGATAGGCATTCAGGAACGGCTGTATGGCAGGGATCGCATCCTGTCGCGCCTGAAGATCGGGAACCTGAGTCAGTTCCGTTTGGGGCAGCCTGAGGCGCAGTCCCTCGTACGAGAAGAAAAAGAAAGTCCGGTCCTTGAGGATCGGGCCGCCAAAAGTGCCACCGAAATCATTCTGGCGTTCTTCGGCCTTAGGGAGAGCAGGATTGTTTGTGTAACCATTAAACCAATCGTTGGCATCCAAAACGTCATTTCGTAGATAGTCGAATAGAGAGCCATGAAACTGGTTAGTGCCGGAACGTGTAACGATTGCAATCTGCCCCCCTGCCGTGAGGCCAGAGTCGGGCGCAGCAGTGGAAGTCTGAATCCGAAACTCCTCTAGCGCGTCTACGGAAACGAGACTGTTCGTTCCACCCGACAAACTGGTGGCGCTGGCTTGGCCGCCAAGCCCTGCGCCAGGATTACCGATGTTGCCTCCAATTCCAAAATTGGCACTCACTCCGTCCACCGTCCAATAGTTCGACGTCTCGCGTTGTCCATTCACAACAAAGGCATCGGTATTACCTTCGCCACCCGTGGGCAAGACGCCCGGTGTCAGCTCAATCAGGCTTTGGAAACTTCTTCCATTCAGCGGAAGGTTATCGGCGAATTGGCGATCCACGACGGTGCTCACGGTTGCGTCTGTTGTATTGATATTGAGAGTTTCCGCCGTCACCGTGACGCTTTCGCTCGCCGATCCAACTTGCAGCATAAAATCGCGGCTTACGTTGTCCTGCGCATCCAGGGAAAACTGCGTCACCGTCACTGTCCTGAAACCAGGCTTCCGCGCGGAAAGTTTGTAGCGGCCTGGGCGCACTGAAGGAAAGCTGTAGAGCCCATCTTGATTTGTTGTGACGGTTGCGGAGACATTCGTGTCAACGTTCCTGATCTTCAGTTCCGTGTCCGCGACAACGGCACCTGACTGATCGGTTACCCGGCCAGATAAGTGGGCGAGTTCTGTCTGAGCTGAGGCCAGGACAGGAAGCGTCAGGCAAGCCAGACAAACAGCCACAGTCCAACGCCATGTCGGACCACACGTTGTCATACATTTCGTCATCCTCATCCTCATGCGCCTCTCCTCATTTCAACTTCCGAATGCCCCGGGTTACCGTGAAAGGGCAGGTGTTTGGGTAAGACACCTGCCCGCATGTCCGCCGCCGAAGTGCGCCGCGTGGGTACGGCAGAAAACACCTCTTTGGGATACGCGACGGGTATGACATCGCTATGGGGAAGCGATGTCACAGGCCGTTGGCAAGTCGGAGCGCACTCTCCGCTCGCTCGTAATGCCGCTGTGTGTACCAAGTCGGCGAATACTGCGTGAGCAGGGTGTGCAACTCTCCGAGCGCATCTTGGAGATTTCGGAACGTTGAAATTGACACTTTGACCTCGTCGTTGAGGATCCCTCGCAAACTCCCTTTTTTCTGTGTAGTCGGTCCTTTCGATTCAGGTTGATCATTTGTGCGGTCCCCTAGTTCGGATAGCTGACTCCGAGAACTGCACGAAAAGTCGCTCGAGTGCATAGTCTCCTCCTGTATGTCCGATGTGAGTTCATGAGCTTCAGACGACGACTTGAAACACGGCGGACTGGGCGGCTGCGACCGCCTTACTCCACTTGGATCAAGTCGCTGAATCCGACTCAGGCGTTGTAGTCGTCTTCCGAGACAGGAGGACCGCGGCTGGTTGTCGGCACGCCGCTAAAGGAAAAGGGAACGGTCCGAGATCCGTGCTTGATAACACCGCTGGATAAGAGCTGAACCGAGGTGATGCTGAGAATCGACGCATTTCGTGCGCCGGGGGAATAGGCCGGATTAGATCGATAGGGGCAATCGGGCAGCGCGTTGCGAAAGACTGGAGCGGAGGAAGTCGAACTCATCGATTGCATCGCCATCATGCAACGATGCTTGCCGTTGCGCCGGCAGCAGGCAGGCACGCTGTGGCTCTGGAAACACAGAGTCAGCGGCGCCAAGACCCCTACGCACAGGACCGCAAGCAACGAATTGGCTATCAGTCGCCTCAAGCCCGTCAGCCTAGTCGTGGTGCATTGAATCCTTCGATTCGCTGATCTTGACCTCTGTCGCGTGCAGCATGTTTCCTTCCGGTTTGGCGTGAATCACCACCCGGTCTCCGACTTTCACGTCCTGCAGGGCAACGGCAGCGGTTCCTTTCAAGAACTTGGTGGTCGGCAGCACCATTACTGTCTTGATTTCGCCCGCAGTGGTCTTTACGCTGATCGATCCCGCCTCAACTTTTGTGACCGTGCCCAAAACGTGTTGCTGATCTCCGTGTGCAAACGCAATCGCCGACAGACTCAACATCAGGCTTACTGACATAGCCGCCAATCGAAGACTCTGCTTAGTGCTCATGGGTTTTCTCCTTGGTCGTCTTGCCGCTCAGGAAATCGCTCTCTTCTTGCTCCTCTTCCCGTTCCATCTCGCTTTTAGGGTTCAGTTTTTCCATCGCCGATTGTTCGTCCGCAGCGAGACTGGGCAAATGGCGAATGAATGAGACCAACATCCACGTTTCCATGTCGTTGTTTCCCAGCTTCACATCACCCCAGGCGGGCATTCCCGTCATCGGAACACCATTGCGAATGATGTAGTAGAGTTCGCCGTCGGAAAGAGACTGTGTCTTTTCTCCTCGCATGTCGGGAACCCTGGGATAGAGGTTCCGCCCCATCTCCGTCTCTCCGCTGCCATTGTTCGCATGGCAGTTTGCGCAGTGATCCGCCCAGTGTTCCCGGCCCCGCTTCAGCATCTCAGCCGTTCCTGCTACCGGATTGGTCAGCCTCTTGGCGTCGGATGGGATAGACCAGCCGCGAATGTGCTCAGCAGCAAATGCCTCCCATATGGGCGGTGCAGAGCGCGCGCTGGATCCGCCTCGTCGGACGCCGACAGCGAAAATCGCAAAGACCCCGATCAGAAAAACAATCGCAACCAGCAGAAAGCGCAATTTCACTGAACGACCTCATCCAGGTGGACTTCCTTCTGCTCTCCCTCAGCGCCATTTCGCCGGATAATGTTGAACGACACTCGCTTGTCTCCGAATACAAGTTCAACCCCGCGGACCGAGACCGCGCCGCTATCGGTAGAGCGAGCCTCGATGCTAGCTTGGTGTCCGCGTTCGGTGGTGAGCTTGTCCAACAGATCACAGAGCCGCTGTGCCAGTTCGACGGAATCATCGTCCTGAGTCCATTTTCGGAATCGGGCGACGCGACGAACCTTGCCCTCAGCGAAACTCACAACTCCGACGTAGTTGTCAGTGTCCACCTTCTCGGAAATCAACCAGGAGTCTTCTTCCCCTTGCACACTGCGCATTTTCTGCAATTCGTAGAGCCGAGATAGGCGCTTCATCACGATTTCCTGCAGGTCGCCTTTCTTGACATTCACGCCCGAGAGTTCGAGCGACCCCTGCTCAGTGGAGATCCGCCGTGTTGGTGCTGGAGCTAGCGTTCTGTCATTGGCGCCTACCGGCTTGGCGGAAGATCCACTTGTGAGCGTGATGAGGAGCGCAATCCACAGCACATGCAATCGTTGCTTCATCGTTCTAGCTCCTTTCGCCTGATCCGGCACAACTTGGCATTCGAGGAAACTGTGTGTTTCCGCCCTGCCTAGTAGTGGAATCGGTAGCGCAGTTGCACGTAAATTTGCCTTGGCAAGTTCCAGTGGTACCCGCCAAATGTGAGGCTGTCGTCAAAGATCACGCGGCGATTGGCAACGTTAAGCGCGGTTACCGATACTGTGAAGCGTTCGGCGAAGTCCTTTCCTGCCGATAAATCAAATGTCGTGTGGCCGGGCAGGTAATCTCCTTGGTAAGGCCAGCCTGCGGTTCCGTTTTCCCCGTTGGTGAAGCCGGAGCCGTAATAGACGTTCGTCGAAACGTACGACCGCCAAGGCAACGAGAGATCGCCACCAACATTCAACGTGTTGCGCTGGTCGTGATCGAGCGGACTGAGACCGGGTGAGAGGGTGAAGTCTGTTAGTCCGCCGGTGATCGTGCCGCTCCCTTCGGCGATCTGATTCGAATATGCAAGGTGAGCCTGAGCACGATGGGCAAAGCGTGGGGACCGCAAAGTCATCTCCCAGCCCCGAATTAGCGCACCGGACACTGTGAGCGGAAAGAAGATGTTGGAGGCGCCGATGTTGTTGTGGTCAAGAAAATTGACAACATTGGTCTGGAAATTATCAACGTCGAGAACCCAGCCGCGGTATGGGATGACCACTCCGAACTGATGTTCTTCGTCGCGCTCGCCGGGGAGCGGGACGAACCCCAATTGTTGACTCTGGGTGAAATTGACGAGCGCTGGACCCGACACCGTTTCGATCGGCGGCGCCTGGTAATAGTGCCCATAGAACGCCCGGAACGTCCAGTTGAGATGCGGAATCGTCACGGTGGCACCAAACCGAGGACTGATGGCGGATTCTGAGATCGGCGGCGCCGAGTTTGCTCCAAAATTGCCTTCGGCAAACCTTGTGGGCCGCATTCCGGCAGAGAGCGTCAGCCATGGAAAAGGTTTTAGCTTGTCATCGATGTAGAACGTTTCCAGGTTAGCGGTCGGTTTCTCGGAGTCGGTAACGGTTGGGTTACCGCTGCCATCGTTGAAGATTGCTCCAAAGATTTGGTTGTCTCTCTGATAGAAGCTAAGGAATCCGACCTGCAAGTCGTTGTACTTATAGTTGGCAGCGAGGTTGGCCTGCCCGCCGACATAACTAGAGCTGCGATTCTCCGTAGTCGCGACAGGAACGTCGTTCGGATTGCTCGAGTAATCTCCACTGTTGTAGTGGTAGAAGGGTGAGACAGTCGTCAGCAGGTGAGAGTTGAGAGTATGTACCCATGAGAACAGCGCGCCCGCGTCTGTCTCCCGCTGCGCATCACGGAGTCCCACGCTCGAATAACCCAGAGTGTTTTCGAAGTCGTTGGCATTGGGATCGTAAGGAATCTGAAAAAAGTCGTGACGCGCGGACGTTACCAGACGAAACTGATTGGATGGATCTACGTTGTAGATGAACGATCCGAAGCCGCCATACCCATTGACCGCGTCGTGTACCACCTGGGGAACAGGTGCCTGAAGCCCAAGGTCGCTGCGGTTGCCATTGACGCTAGCGTAGTAGGCGAATTTTTCCGTATGGCTTCCGAAACTTAACGCGTTGTCGGTGGAATAGAAGTTGCCCGCGCTTAGAACCAGCTCAGCTTCGTTGTTTCGCTCGAATCCAGTCCGGGGCACGACGTTGAATACGCCGTAGGTCCGGTCTCCAAATTCAGCCCCATAGCTGCCGCGGTTGACCTCAACATAATCCATGTCTTTGGGATCAAACTGCGCCCCGAGATTCTGCGCGATCGCCGTGTTGATGACAGGAATGCCGTCAATTAGCCAGGTAGTTTGATGGCCGCCACGCATATGCAACATGTCGTGAGTCACGTATGCCCCCGGCACGAAGTCGGTAATCATCGACAGGCTGTTCGTGAGGTCTGCGCCAGGAGTGCGTTCAATATCTTTGCGGTCGACCAGCGTAATCGGCGTCGCAGTGTCGGTTGGAGCGACGGCCCCCGCTGCCGAAACCGTAAGTTTTTCGTTGGCCCCAGCCACGTCCAGTTGAAAGTGAACAACCGGCACGGTTCCGGAAATGACAGTCACGTCCTGGCCTGTTTGTGTGAAGCCCTTGCTGGAGATAGTGACGGTGTAGTCTCCGAGAGGAACACCATTGAACTGAAACTCACCGGCGCTGTCGGTGGCTGTACTCTTTGACCAATCAGAGGACTTGGCTTTGATCATCACCATTGCATCCTGAATCGGGCGATGATGAGGATCATGAACGACCCCACGCAAGGCTCCATAGACATTGGCAAACGCAAGACCGCTGGCCAAGAGGAGAATGACAAGGATCAGAATCGCTTTGCACTTCATTGGTTCTCCATGTTTCGCTATACGAGATGAATGAGCACGAATGACCTTGGAGCACTCCCGTCCTTGGCTTGCCGTCGTAATGTGGGAGGTCTCTTCAATCGGATCGAGTACGATCCTTGAAGAAAAGTCTTATCCCCACAACGAACAGGCAGCGAACGCTACGCCGGTTGCACACCACACGGTGAGCTAACGGCAACACGTCGACTAGAGTGGACGCTTCGGTGCTTAACGGAAAACAGGATCAACTATGGAGAGACTCTGCGGGAGGCCCACGTGGAGATATATCTGAATGGATATCCGAAAACAGCCGCATTGACTCGGCTTTTACAATCAGTATCTGGTAAGCAATGCAGTGAGTGATTGTGCGAGAGCGTTCCACCCGCGCAATGGGCGTTGCTGTTGCAGTGTCCGAATGATACGGACAACAGGAAGGGGAGGTCCGAAACTCCGGGACTCTATCGCTGGAAGACATCACGCCGGAGGTTCCGGACATGCAATGATGCTTCCCGGTGCGACGGCAGCATGCAGGAGTTGTGTCCGTCGCCACGGCCAGTGCAACCGGGGCAAAGAAACTCCAGGCAAAGACACCGAGTACAAGAGCTGCTACGTATCGCCGCATGTCAATCGATATAGAGAATCGCTTCAATAAGGAATAACGAGGGAACCCCACGTTTTATTCCCTGCAAATGGTGGCTCATCATACAGCTTTTCAGCCCTATCTTGCCATTCAAATCGAGAAAATCTTTGCTCTGGAGCAATGACTCATGCCAAGGAATGATGCGGAATGCTTTCGGCGCCGCGTACTTTTCGATTTCACGATTGGCCTGATTAGAACTAGAAGAGTTGGCACTCTCCAATGAAAAAACAAAACATCTGCTCCGCGATCGTCACAATTGATTTTTGCTGAGTTGGAGCACTTGCAAATGATATCGGTTGGACCCACCGGCATTTTGTCAGAAGCTTCCCCGTAACCCGATTCGCACCTGAAGCGGTTCGACTGGGTGAAAAACACCGGTGAATACCGGCATTGCTGTCGGTGTAATTCGGGAAGCATAGGCGTAGTCGATGTCGTGATCGCGGTGGTTCAGCACGTTCAGGAATTCGGCCGAAATGCGCCATGTCTCGCTAAGTTGATAGCCAACCTCCGCGTTGAGCAATGCCGTGGCCTTCGAGCGATAGATGCTGTCGGACGTCAAATCGCGCGGGCCAAAGTAGCGAAGGCGCAAGCTTGTCGAAAAGCTTTTGAGATCGTGCAGTGTGATGCCAGAAGCAATCACCAATCCAACCGCTTCGGGCACACGCCTGCCACCGGGACTGTTCGGCGCGGCATCGTCTGCGTCAACTTCAGAAAAAAGAGCCTTGGAGTTCGCGAGATCGAAATCAAAGGCCACATGTTCCAGCGGAGTATAGTAATTGGCCCATTCAACTCCATAGCGCTCGCTCGGCTGTCGTGAAGCAGTTGTGCCTCCGGTGTCGCCGGACTGTTGCAGCTCCGAAACGCTATGGAGATACCAGAGTGAAAGTGAGCTTTGCAGGTGGGAGACAGCCAGAGTGCGTAAGCCGAGTTCAGCACCCTTGGTCGGGATCAAGAGTGGAATTCGTGTGGCGGGGGTATTGGGGTAAGGGTTCTCACCTGAGGCCGGTTCCACGGTTTGCGTTGCGCCACGCGCGTCGTTGCTGTGAAAACTGAACCCTCCCTGAATATAGAACTCCGTATTGGACCACGGGCCGAAGATCAAACTTAGTTTTGGGCTGGGCAAAAACTTGCTGGCAGTGCCGGAGTTGGCAGCGGTGACCAGGCTGGTAACATCGACGTGACCCACGTCGCCGCGCACAGCGGCATCGGTGCGAAATTTGTCCAACCACTGTAGTTTATTCTCCGCGTAGAACCCGACTTGCGTATCGTTAAAGCGGTCGGCCTCCGTAGTTGCCGGTAGCGTATTGCCCGTCGAGGAATCGGCCTTGTCCAGGCGCACGCGGTCTTCCGTCTGATACAAGCCGTTATGAACCCAGTCGTTGCGGACCTGCAGACCGAATGTGTTTTCGACCTTGCGGCCGAACCATTCGCTGAAGATTGTGTGGCGTGCGTCCAGGCCTGCCACCCAGCGCTTATCCTGCTGCTCGAACTGGTCGCCGCGGAGCGGGTCCGTCAGGTAATAAGTGAAATCAGAAAATAGGTCGAGATCGTAGTAAAACCCGTACGCCACCACTTGAGTCTGAGAATTTGCATCCTGGCGGTGCCATTCGGCCTGTAAGCTGTAACGCTCTGAACGGCCACCGTCGGTCGGGTTGAGCGTCCCGAAGAACCCAACAAGCGGCACGGCGTTCTCGGCGATCTGATCGCTCGAGTGCCACGTCCCATGGTAACCGCGGGCTGTAATGCTGAACCCATTGGCATCATCGCCCTGGCTGTAAGTTAAAACGCCATTGAATTTGTAATAGTTATCTGGATGCTTCCAAGGACCGTCATCGTGATAAGCCTCCCCGCCGTATAGCAGACTGCCCGAGCCAAGTTTTCGCGATGAACCGAAAACGGCGCGCCCATAGCCGTACATGCCGCCTTCCACCTTGAAGAAGTTCTGGGGCAACGTCTTGAAAAACACCACACGGGCGTTCCCAGCCGAGCCATAGTTGCCGACATCGGCGGAATACGGGCCCTTCTGGAAATCCACCCGCTCCACAAACTCGGGGATCACGGTGTTCATGTCGGCATAGCCCTCGCCGTGCGCGTGCGACGGCAGGTTCAGCGGCATACCGTCGAGGACAATCGCGAAATCCGTGCCGTGGTCGAGATTGAAGCCGCGAAGAAAGTACTGGTTGGCCTTACCTCCGCCCGCGTGTTGCGTGATGATGACGCCGGGAACCGTCTCTAGAACTTCTCCCGAACGCAGAATCGGACGATATTGGATTTCTGACGCACCCACGGTTCCCTGAGTGGTGGAATCGGCAATGCCGATGAGGCTATCGGCTCGCCCTTGCACTGTGATGGTGGTGCTCTCCGAGCGCACCGCCAGAGAAATGCGCAGCGGGGACGGCACCTCGACAGTCCCCACCGTGACGGGAATTTCATTGGTGTCAAACCCAGGATCAGACACGACGAGTCGATAATTGCCAGCCGAGAGTCCAGGAATGACGAAGCAGCCGTTGCTATCTGAGTGCGTCGTGATTCGTACGGTATCGTTCGTGCTCCGAACCTGCACCGTAGCCCCGGCAATCACCGCGCCAGACACGTCGACAACAGTTCCCGATAGCTGAAGCCGATCTTCAGCGTTTGTCGTGACTGGCTTATTTTCCTGCGCCGCAAAGACATGTGGACCTGCGAGTGTTACCGGAACGATCACCAACAGCAAAGAGGAAACCCATACTCTGTGCATCAAGGTGTTCTTCCAGGAGCACATTGGGCGTTTCGTATGACTGTTTTCATTTTCGTGTTACCAATGGTAGTACTAATAGTAGGTTCGTGCTACTAGAACCAAATTTCGAATCATCAACTCAGCATCGGCGCTACGTCTGTGATGAGAGTCACATCTCAGCTTTATGTCGTGTCCGGCACGGTGTCTGCCATTCATTGGGGCGCGAACTCATCGGCATGGAGGCGAGTATTACGTTTGTGCGTTGTTGTGCTACGCTGAGGCGGCAAGAACTTGAGAATGAATCTATGGCGCTGGTCAGCAGAATCGGAGTTTCTTTAGACTCAGAACTACTCGATCGTTTTGACAAATTCATCGCTGAGAAAGGCTACGACAATCGGTCCGAGGCATTCCGGGACCTGATTCGAGATCGACTTGTCGGGAGTGCAGTCGTCACCTCGAAGGCTTGCGTCGTGGGAACCGTCACGTTGATCTACGACCATCACACCCGGCTTCTCCCTGAGAAACTCGCGGATCTTCAACATGAACATCACGAAGTTGTTATCTCGACACTCCATGCTCACCTAGATCACGATACATGTCTTGAGGTAGTGCTCCTGCGTGGCAAGTCTCGACTCGTTCAACAATTGGCAGATAAGCTCATTAGCACAAAGGGAGTCCGCCACGGACGTTTGGTCATGAGTTCTCCCGACACGGTGTCTCCCTCCCGCCATTTTCATCCCTGAGTCGCCTACCGGAAGAAAAACACCAGCACCTTGCGCAAAACTTTGATTCCGTTGTAGATTCAACTCACTGGTGGGGTAGCTTCCATGCGGTCAGTGTTGAAGCCGGCAGCGTGGCTTTGTCTGTTGCTGACGTGCGTCTCGGCGTTCAGTGTCGCTGTCCACCAGCATTCCAGTTCCCTCGATGAAGCGCAGTGTACGGTCTGCGTTATCGCGCACTCTGCTTCTCCGGCCGCTACATGCAAGCTGCCGAGCGCAACGCTTGTTTTGGTTCAACTCGTTGTGCTGGCAGAGCCTGTCTCGGCTAAGCAGCGCCTTATTCCCTTCGCGCTCACCGTTCGTCCCCCTCCCGCGATCTAGAGATCACTTCAGTCAACCATAGAGGGCTCGGTCTATGTGTTCCGCGATCGCGTCCTTGACTCTTTGGACTGGGCTCAATCTCTTCATATCTTTGGAGGAACGTATGCTGGCTTCTTACAAGAAGTCGCTCTCTGCGGCTTTTGTAGTAGTTTTTTCTTTTGCCATCGCTCTTTGCGCGGCTGCGCAGTCATCCGGGAATTCGGGATCGATCACGGGAACGGTTGTGGATTCGACAGGCGCTGTGGTTAGAAATGCCACGGTCGAGATTCACAACCCTGTCAGTGGATACGATCAAACCACCAAGACTGATAGTAACGGTGCTTTCAGTTTTGCCAATATTCCGTTCAACCCCTACCACCTAACAGCCACGGCTGAAGGATTCGCATCGACGGTTCAGGATCTGGACATTCGCTCGGTGGTTCCGTCGACCGTCAAGATTGCGCTACAAGTGACGGGATCGCGCGAGAGCGTGACTGTAGAGGCAAATGCTACGGACCTTATCGAAAATGATCCTCATTTTCATACAGATGTGGATCGCGCACTCTTTGAGAAGCTTCCTTTGGAAAGCCAGTCCTCTTCGGTTAGTTCTCTGGTGACTCTGGCGACGCCGGGAATCGCCGCGGACTCCAACGGTCTCTTTCATGGTCTTGGCGATCACGCTGAAAACTCCTTCTCTGTCGATGGTCAGCCAATTACAGACCAGCAGAGCAAAGTGTTCTCGAATCAAATTCCACTGGACTCGGTTGAATCGATGGAAGTCATTTCTGGGGCCCCGCCTGCTGAATACGGCGACAAGACCAGCGTCGTGATCAACGTTACGACTCGCTCCGGGCAGGGCGTCACGACGCCACACGGCGAAGTGACTGCATCTTACGGCAGCTTCGGCACTTCCAACATCGGCTTCAACCTTGCCTACGGCAAGCAAAATTGGGGAAATTTCGTCTCGGCGAACGGGCTGAACAGCGGTCGTTTTCTCGATCCGCCCGAATTTTCGGTCATGCATGACAAAGGCAACGAGGTGAATATCTTCGACCGTCTGGATTATCAGCTCTCGACGGCGGACTCGCTTCACATCAACCTTGGTTTCACTCGTTCCTGGTTCCAGACTCCGAACTCATTCGACACGCAGAACGCAACCGCGTGGAACGGAGTGGTCGTCGACGACGGTGGCCTTGGTCCAAACGGTCTTCCGGTTGGTCCGGCCGATCAACGGTCGCAGATCAAGACATTCAACATAGCTCCGTCGTGGACCAGGCTCATTAGCCCGACAACGGTGTTCACCCTGGGCGGATGGGTACGTCGCGATCACTACAACTATTATCCGAGTTCGAATCCTTTCGCTGATCTCGCCCCAGACCTTCAGGCACAGACTGTGGGACAAGACCGCACCTTACTCAATTCAGGCCTGCGCTCGAACCTTTCCTACGCTAAAGGAATTCACAACGTCAAAATCGGTGCCAGCTACGAACAGACATTCCTAGACGAGAACGATAAGGTAGGCGTGGTTGATCCGACCTTCCTTGCGTCGCTTACGGATTCAAACGGCAATTCCTGCGTGGACGCGAATGGAAACCCGATCGCGCCGCCTTGCACGACTTTGGCGCCATACGATCTCACACGCGGTGGTTCCGTGTATGGCTTCCTAGGACATACAGACGTGAAGGAGCTCGCCTTGTATGCGCAGGATGCGATCACCAAAGGGAACTGGGCCTTCAATGTTGGAATCCGTGGTGATTTCTATAATGGTCTCACCACTCACAAGGAGGCGGAGCCGCGCCTCGGGATCGCCTACAACATCAAACCCAGCAACACCGTTCTTCGCGTCTCCTACGCGCGAGTCCTGGAGACCCCTTTCAATGAGAACCTCGTGCTTTCAAATCAGGGATGCGGCAACCCAGTATTAAATCCGCTCCTGCTCTGCTCGTCCGCCAGCATCACTCCCTTTAGTCCGGGGTGGCGCAACGAGTTCCACGCCGGTATTCAGCAGGCATTTGGAAAATATCTCGTGTTTTCGGGTGAGTACATTTGGAAGTACACGCACAATGCTTACGACTTCAGCGTGCTTGGTGCCACCCCGATCACTTTTCCAATTGAATGGGCTCGATCGAAGATTCCCGGATTCGCCGGGCGTGTAAGCGTCCCAGATTTCCATGGATTTTCGGCATTGGTTGTTTTCTCCAGCGTCGCGGCCCGTTTCTTCGCGCCGCAGGTTGGTGGCGCGGGAGCTACTCCTGCAGCACCGGCAGGAGTTTTCCGCATTGACCACGACGAGCATTTCAACCAGACGACGCATCTGCAATATCAACCGTGGAAGAAGGGTCCTTGGCTTGGCTTCAATTGGCGGTATGACAGTGGATTAGTAGCGGGGCCTGTCCCATGTGCTGGTGGTAACTGCGCGAATGGTCCTTTAGGCAGCGACACTGTTATCGATGCCTCCATCATCAGTCCGGATCAGCAATTTCAAGCAGGTCTTTTTTGTGGATCTATTCATGCGACCCCAACCACTCCGATAAGTTCTGGTCTAGGTACAAGCATTTGTCCGGCATCACAATACGGCTCGACTCTCATACAAATACCTGCCCCCGGCACCGAAGACGACGACCACAATCCCCCTCGCATCGGCTCACGCCACTTGTTTGATATCGCAGTGGGAGACGACAACCTCTTCCGAGGCGACAAGTACAAGTGGAGTCTTCAAGTCACAGCCGTAAACGTTACCAACAGAGTAGCGCTCTACAACTTCCTTTCAACGTTCAGCGGAACACACTACGTGACACCACGAACCTTGACAGCTCAACTCGGTTTCCATTTCTGACCCCTACCGACTGAACAGAGGGCCTGCGAAAAGCAGGCTCTCTCGTTTAGGCCCATGGGCGGCCCGAATCTGACTGGAAGCCCCTCCGTTTCGTTGAGGAGTAGCGCTATGAACACCTACTCGCTTGGAAGAGGAAGGAAGAAAGCTGTTAAGAAGTTCACTACCCGCCAAGGCCTTTGGATGTCTCTCGTAATCGGCTCGGCGATGGTCGGAGTGCTTCTATTGTTTTTGGTTGGATTTTTTCATGTGGATTGATCGCCGACTTTAGTCTTAGACAAAACGAACGGAAGATGGGATTGAAGCGAGTGTCGCAATGCTCGAGAGCGATCCTGATTGGGAAATTGGCCGGCGCGACGGGACTCGAACCCGCGGCCTCTGCCGTGCCCGCTCCCTGAATCGTGTTTAGAGCAGTGAGAGACTGTTACTGGAACATAATTGGACCATCAAACTGGGCACTTCACGCTCCACTACTCTTGATCGCGAATAAAAACGCGTAATCGGGTGCCTATTTCATCGCGCACCTTCCGGAAGGCGGCGAGTTGTTGATCAGGAGCTACGGCGGCGGGATCTAGGAAACTGTGGTGGATGCGCTTACCACCACCCGGAAAGATCGGACACGATTCCCTCGCGTTGTCGCACACAGTGAACACGTAGTCGAATTCCTGACCTGCAAATTCATCGACCGATTTCGAGCGGTTTCCTGAAATGTTAATCCCGATCTCGGAAAGGGCTGTAACGGCATTAGGGTTAAGCCCGACTGGGCGCGTGCCTGCGCTGAAAACCTCAAAGCGATTACCTGCCATGTGGCGCAACAGTCCTTCCGCCATTTGGCTACGAGCCGAATTACCTGTGCAGAGAAAGAGGACCCTTTGACGCTGATGAATGACCATGTCGTAATTTTCTAGTGCTCGATTCCTATGTATTCCGAATACGTTGATCTCGGTTGCTGCTCCAAAGCTGCTTTGCATATCCTACACAGCAATAGCCTGGCCTTCTTGGGTAGAACGATCGTTCGGACCAGCGGAACGCAGCCGGTAACCGGATCATCGACCACACAGATGTGTTCCGCGCATAGCGCTGCAGAGCAATGATGGCAACTACCAACTGAGTCTCGGACGATTCCTGCGAGCAAGCATTCATAGCAGGACATAACCACTTCCTTTCAGCCAACCTGCTGCACCTGGCTCTCTGTCTGCACAGCCGGGAACCAGTGTCGAGTCCGGTTGCAGACACGACAAACAGACAGCATCACAGGCACTTCGACCAACACACCGACGACGGTGGCTAGTGCTGCGCCTGATCCGGGGCCAAACAGCGCAATCGCCGTCGCGACGGCTAATTCAAAGAAATTGCTCGCCCCAATTAATGCGCCGGGGGCAGCAACTGAATGCTCAACTTTGAGCAGTTTCATCAGGCCATACGCAAGGCTGGAGTTGAAGTAGACCTGGATAAGGATCGGAATCGCAATCAAGACGACGTGGAGGTACCGGCCCGTGATGTTCTCGGATTGAAAAGCAAATATGCATACCAGTGTTGCCAAGAGGGCCAGGATCGTGACCGGGCTGAACTTTGGCAGAAACTGCTTCTCAAACCACTCTTTCCCTCGTCTACGAGTGAGCCAGAGTCTCAGCGCGACACCAATGACCAGAGGAATGACAATAAAGGCGATCACCGAGTACAACAGCACCATGAACGGAACGGTCAGTGAAGATGCCCCGCTTACGAGGAAACGGACAATTGGAGCGAAGAGGAACAGCATGATTAGGTCGTTGACCGAGACCTGGACGAGTGTGTAGGCGGGATCGCCTTCCGTTAGATAACTCCAGACGAACACCATCGCGGTGCATGGAGCAGCCGCAAGAATGATGACGCCGGCTATGTACTGATCGGCATCGGCAGGACTAATCCACGCTGAGAAGATGTGACGGAAGAACACCCATCCGATCAGCGCCATTGAAAACGGCTTTACCAGCCAGTTCACAAACAGAGTGACCAGCAATCCACGTGGTTTTTGACGCACGTCCAAGATCGCGCCAAAGTCCACTTTCATCATCATAGGAATGATCATCAGCCAGATCAGCACGGCGATCGGCACGTTCACCTGGCTGCCTTGTCCAAATTCCATGTTGCGGAGAGTGCGGACCATTGCCGGAGCCCACGTACCAAGGGCAAGGCCCGCCGCCATGCACAGGGCCACCCAAATTGTGAGATATCGCTCGAAAAAGTTAAGCCGCTTCGGCGCGGCGACCGCGGGTGAGTTCTGAACTAAAGTTGCCATAGCCGTTCCTCTGACGGTTCTTCCTTTGCCTATACGTTTGCCGTAGCCCCTTGTTTCGAGCGCTGCAATGCCGCGTAGGGCCGCCATTCAGTGCGCGTGCAAGCACCGTCCTGGATTGCTTCTTTAAGCTTGCGCGTATCTTCGTTGAACGGTTCCTCGTTCTTGAAAGCTTGACGCAGAAAATCAAACAGGTTCTTTCTTGCGCCGCGTATCGGTTCGGCAAGACGATAAAAAATGCGAAATCCGTAACGACGGTCAAGGACTAGCCCCGAGTTCTTAAGGTACTGCAAATGTCGGGAGATGTTCGGCTGCGAGGTCTCAAGCACATACTGGATGTCGCATCCGCAAAGTTCACCGTGCAGCAGTAAATTTAGAATGCGCAGGCGGTTACGGTCAGCCAGTCCTTTGAAATATTGTTCAAGTTCGTTCATGCTTAGCACCTTCTCTCTAAGCCACTCCCATCGGTTCCATCGGGCGAGCGTTCTCAACGATCCCTTCAGCTTGCCACGGAATCAGCGCTGTGCGCGTCGAGAACTTATGCTGAGTTTCATCGATGTAGCGGACTTCCAGGGCAGCCCTTTCGGCCAACACAGGGTCCCGTGTCCCAGCCGCTAGGAGGCTCTGATTGATAACCCAGGCAAATGGGTTGATGCTGGCCCGTCGCAGATCATTCTGCAGGCGCTCCGCCTCATGGACGGGTGTGGCTTCTGGCAACGTGACAATCAATATCTTCGTGAAGTCTGGATCACGTAGCTGGGGAAGCAGCCGCTTCACACAATCCGGGATGTAGCTCAGATTTCTCTGGACGTCCCGGTGATAGGCGTTGGCAGCGTCCAACAGCAAGAGGGTGTGTCCGGTTGGTGCGGTATCGATGACCACGAAGCCGTCGTTGCCTTCATCAACTCGGCGCGCAAACGCACGAAAAACGGCGATTTCTTCCGTGCATGGAGAACGCAAGTCTTCCTCCAGGAGCGCATGGCCCTTCTCGTCAAGATCCCGACCCGCTTCGGCTAAGACCTCCTGGGTATAAGCGGCAGTCTCTGCGATCGGGTCTATGCGGCTGACCTGCAAACCCAGAACTGTGCCGCCAATTGCTGTCGCGATATGTCCCGCCGGATCAGTCGTTGTCAGGTGCACTCTGTGTCCGAGTTTCGCGAGTTCGACCGCGATGTGCGCGGCGACCGTTGTCTTGCCTACGCCGCCCTTACCCATCGTCATGATCACCCCACTGCCGCGAGTTGCCAGGGCAGCAACGAGTTGCGACAAGGAACGAGGCAACGAAGCAGGTGAGTAGGACTGACCAGTCCTGCCAGCACCGCTGTAATCCCCATTCGCCAATTTCTCGAGAGCCTCGACGCCAATGAGGGCACGAGGGACGAGCGGTATCTGAACCGTCGGTAGTTGCCTCAAGCCATTCGGCATTGTGTCGAGTGCTTGGCGTCCTCGTACGTCGAGGGCCTTGGCGAGTGTGTCTTGTTCGGCACGGGCATGAAACACGCCATTCACAATGAGCCGCTGATTCTTGAGTCCCAAGGCTTGCAACTCATTTCGAGTCCGGTCTGCTTCGGCCAAGGCCGACACCTCTGGCCGCGCGACGAGGAACACAGTCGTGTACTCAGCGTCACCTAGTGCTCGAACTGTGTTTGCGTACAACTCGCGTTGAGCTTGCAAACCTGCCAAAGGACCGAGACATGAGGTTCCGCCTGAGCTGCTTTCAATGAATCCGGACCAGGCCGCCGGGAGTTGCAGAAGCCGGAGGGTGTGACCAGTCGGAGCTGTATCGAATATGACGTGATCAAAATCGGCGGTCGTCCGAGAGTCTCCTAAGAGTTTGGCAAACTCATCAAAGGCCGCGATCTCGACCGTGCAGGCGCCGGATAACTGCTCTTCGATGTTCTTGACCGCGACTTCGGGCAGGAGTTGGCGATAGGGTCCGACGATGCGTTCTCGATACTGGCGTGCCGCCTCTTCTGGATCAACGTTCATCGCGACCAAACCCTGCACACCTTCAATCGCGGTGGGCTGGAGATCAAGTTTCGTGGAGAGCACTTCGTCCAGGTTGGACGCGGGATCGGTGCTTACCAGCAGAACTCGCTTTCCCTCCTCCGCGAGACCTACGGCGGCCGCGCAAGCAATCGAGGTCTTCCCGACCCCTCCCTTGCCGGTGAATAACAACGTCCGAGTGACATTACCCAGTAGTTTCACAATTCGCCTTCTTTCACTTCCGCCTACTCGGAGTGATGCCCACGAGTTCAGAATCCTTCTCTTTGAAGATCGGGCCAGGCTCAAAGGCAACTCCTGTATGTGTTGCCAATTCTTCTCGACTCGGGTAGCCACCTGTGGCGATGACCTGCCCATCCAGTACCAGCAAAGGTAGACATTTCATGCCGTGCGAATTGAGAGCCTGCTTGAGTGTGAGATTGTGCACAAAAGCACCTGGGTCCTGGGCAAGATTGCACCTTTCTACTTGCACGCCCTTGTTCTTAAGCCACTCCAGGTCTGCGGCAAACCTTACCAACTTCGGGTCTACGCTTGGACCACAGATGCCCGTCGAACAGCACATTGGCGGATCGAAAACCTCTAATTTATGCATTTTGCCTCCAGTTATGAATGCCAACTGGCCATTACGTCTATTCGCCTACACGCATACATCTATGATAGCATGCATCCCGAGTCGGCCTGTGATTGTGGTCACCGCACAGGGTGACTCCAGAGGATCAACCCATGCCTTCAGGAAAACCGAAAGTTCTCTTTCTTTGCACGGGCAATTCCGCGCGCAGCCAGATGGCTGAGGGCTATCTGCGCGCTACAGCAGGAGACCGATTCGAGCCGCTAAGCGCCGGCATCGAACCCAAGGGTCTCAATCCCCTTGCCACCGAGGCAATGCGGGAAATCGGAATCGACATCTCACACCAAAAGTCCAAGGACGTAGTCAGTTTTCTTGGGCAGTACATTCCCTACATCGTCACCGTCTGCGATAACGCCAGGGAGCGTTGTCCCATATTTCCCCGGACTTACAAGTTTCTGCACTGGAGTTTCGACGACCCTGCAGCGGTTACAGGCTCCCGCGAAGAGAAGCTCGCTGTGTTTCGCCGAGTTCGTGATGAGATCGCACGCAGGATTGAGCAAGAATTCGTAGCCAGTGAAGTAGCCGAACGCTCCGGGACATGAAGTCTTCTGCTTGCAGCCGGAGATTGGCCACAGTTCTCTTGGTGATCGCAGCTCTCGTCGCTTGCACACGAAGGCAAGACGCTCCGCTATCAGCGACCGTCCGGGAAATTGACGCACCGCAGCGGCGGCTGGTGCCCAGCGATGGCGGGCTCCTTCGCTCGTTAGAGCCGGTACGGACTCCATCCGGCGTCAGGACAAGTTGGGAGATTCAGACGAAGTGGGACGCTGCAACCTACTTCCAATGGCTCAAGGGCGAGCTGGGCCCATCGTATCACCCAACCTCGCAGACGGACTCCTCTCTCTCGCTTGTGAAGGAAATGGAGGGCGATTCTTACATGGTCGGAGTCACGAGTCGTAAGGGTGTTGGAGGGTTTGTCATTGAGGTGCAGTTTGTCGCAATACCAGATTGATTCGTCAGAAGAATTTTAAAGTTCAGCACTTCAATTTGACTCGGGGAGTCGCCGCCATGGCGCAACGAAGGCGCATCCTATTAGAGGAAAACTCGAGTTTCTGCAGGACCTCAATAAAAGGTGACGGGGAGCCGCACGAAATAGAAGAAACCATCGTGGGCCTGTTCTGCCGCTTCTATGAGAAATTCGGACGGCCTCCACGCACGAACGAGCCCGTCTTCTTTGATCCAGATGCGGACGAGCCAATGCCGCTCCAGGAACAGGCGGCGAAAGAGATGTGGGATCGCCTTGCCGACACAATGGTTCGTGAAGGAGAAATGTCCCCCGGGGCTGGCTACGCAATGAAGACCACCGGACTTCTGGTTACTCCGGACACCGAACACTTGTTAACAGAATGCCAGCGCCGCGAATGGAATGCGGCGCTGGCGGAATGTCAAACTGCCTATTCGTCCGCGTCTGGTGGTGAAGACGCTAAACGCAAGCCTTTAAAAGCTTCGCCTTTCGCGGCTCGAGAGATTCCGAGCCTCAATTGCAGCAGGTCGGACCGCAGCAAGCTTTCGATGCAACGGGCTTCACGGCCCGAACAAAAGCACTCATGAACTTGCGGTCCACCTGGGGCGCGATCGCTTCGATGTCAATCCCCTCACGAAGCAAGGTTTCCCTCGCATCTTCCGCGCGATAAACGCGCGTCGGCTCCACCTCAATCTGCTCAAATCCCGCCGATTTCAACTTGCGGCGATATTCGTTTTCTTCCAAGGCACCAGCAATGCAGCCCACCCATGCCAGAACGCTCTGTCGAATCTCCGGCAGGATTTCGCCGCGGGTCACCACATCGGACACGGCGAATCGTCCACCTGGCTTGAGAACCCGAAAGGCCTCTCTCAAGACTTGATCTTTGTCAGCCGAGAGATTAATGACGCAATTGGAAATAATGACATCGACTGAATTGTCGGGTAGAGGAATGTGCTCGATCTCACCCTTCAGAAACTCGACATTCTGAATTCCCGATTTGCGCTTGTTCTCATTCGCCAATGCGAGCATCTCGTCGGTCATGTCGAGACCGTAAGCTTTCCCGGTGGGCCCAACCCGCCTGGCAGATAGCAGCACGTCGATACCGCCGCCGGACCCAAGGTCAAGCGCAGTCTCGCCGGGATTGAGTTGTGCCAAGGCAGTGGGATTTCCGCATCCTAACGAGGCGAGAAGGGCCTCCTCGGGGATCTGACCTATCTGCGATGCGTCGTAAAGATTGGCCGTGACCGGGTCACCGCAACCGCACCCGGGCTCTGCCGAGGGACTCGTGCCACAACACGCCGCGGCGCCACCTTTCGTGACTTGTAGCGCTGCTTGCCCATACTTCTCTTTAACCGCTTCTTTAATATCTACAGTATTTACGTTGCTCATCTTCGAACTCCTATCGACTGATTTGCACAATGTTTTCGGGCTTCACTACCTGATTGCGGGTGCAACACTCGGAATACAAGAAACTTAAGAGTTCCTGCAGTGACTCGGTATTGGCGCTATATCGCAAAAATGTGCTTTCCCTCTGTACCTGTACCAGATCCTCATTCTTTAGCTTTTCCAGATGATGAGAGAGCGTTGAATTCGGGATGTCGAGCTCTTGTTGGATTTCCGCCACGACCAGCCCATCAGGATGAGCAGAAAGCAAAAGCCGCATGATTCTCAGGCGCGGCTCTGCACCCATCGCGGACAGCATGTCCGCGTACTTCGGGATTCGGTCCGGTACCTTCTTCGATTGCGCTGCCATATTTCGATACTTGCAGAAATATAGACTACATGTCAAGAGGTATTTTTAGTGGCCCGATCAGAGCGATTCAAATTGTTCCGGGTAGGATGCTAGGGTACAACCGACTGAACTGGCGGGAGCGACGGGACTCGAACCCGCGGACTCCCGCGTGACAGGACAGAGCCGCCCCAAACGCAAGTCATGACGTCGTGTTGGGCACTTGCGCGCCTGTTCTCCTTCTGCCCGTGTCTCTTGTGCTTTTGTTTGCGTCATCCCGGCGAGCAACAGAACATTGGTAAATATCGATATAGCGAGAAGTTGTCACGGCCCATGCCCCCAGTAATGCAGGATTGACTCGTCGTGAGTGGTGATTGTGGAAGTAGAGATTACAAGCGCCGGTTTGGAGATTCGTGCAGCTTGGAGCCCTTTCATCGCCTACCCCGGAATGGCGGAGAGATTTTGGCGCGGGTCGAGCAAACTCTGTCAAGGCGCATGCCCGCGATAGCGGCGACCTTCGGTCGGCCTTGACAGAGTTTGTGCCCGCGCGAGGCTGCCATTATCCGGGGCAGGCAGGTTTCTAAAGACCGATTCCAAGACCCACGCCTTGATCCTGTTGAGGCGCCTTAGAGATTTCCTGCTGCGTCGTAATTGTCTGATCTGCGCCGATCAGTGGCCCCTGCGCGGTTTGTTTCGAAATATCGTGGCCGAGAGCGGTGGGCAGCTTCTCGCGGTCATTCGTGAAGATTTGCGGGTCGACCGCTCCACGAGAGATGGAAACGTATGCCATGCGGTTATTGAGCAGGTCTTTGGCCGTCAATTCGGTGTCTACATGAATCAGCACACGATTCGCAGTTTGTCCCTGGCTGGAATGACTGGTCATTGCATAGCCGTAGTCGAGGTGGGGATGCTTATTAGGGTCGATTTGGAGTGAGCCGCCAGAATCCATCTGCAGGTTCATTCGTCCCGCGTCGCTAATGCCTGCGATCGTTCCTAATTCGCGATTTGCAGTTTTCAGGTCGTTGGCAGGCGCAGTGAATTGAATGCGGTCACCAACGGAGAACCTTCGTACTTCCTCACGGAAGACAGAGACGCCGCGCTGTCGGCGAGGATCATATATGCGCTCGGTTCCGTCCTGCAGCCGGACAGTGAGACGGTTGCTGGAGGCATCGATGCTCCGCACCTGGGCGTACTGGCCTTTTCCAATCCCGGTTTCTTTCGATGCGCGGGAATAGCGGAGAACATCGCCCACTTCATACTTCGCTGCCCACGTTCGGTCAGCTCCGGTGAGCTCCTGCCGCGGAACTAGCGTTCGTATCGGATGCTCTTCGCCCCTGACCCGACCCTTGCCTTGCAATTCGACGTGAATGCGTACATTAATCTCCATGCGGGAGCGATTGTCCGGGGAGACTACTAGCGTGTTCTCCGGCGACTTGGCGTACTCTTTCGCGATCGCCGAGATGCGCTCCTCATGTCCGGGAAGCTCGTGAACCCGGCCCTGCCGGTCGAGATTTTGAATAGCCTGGTGTACGTCGCCGCGTGCAAGTTGCTCTACCACCTGTCTAAGCTCGGGTTCTTTCTGCCTCAAGATCTCTTCTAGTTTGACCGTCTTCATACCGGCATCTTGAAGCTGGGCAAACGGGCGCCCGGCCTCGACCGCTTCATCCTGCCGCCGATCTCCGACTAACAAGACGCGATCCTTCGGATGTAGCCGCTCAATGAACTCATGCAGTTGTCGAGTCGAAGCGAGGGAGGACTCGTCCAGCACGTAGAGTCGTTTCTCCCCCGTGTCGGGCTGCTGCCCGCGTGCCAAATGTTTCTGTAGAGTCGAAGTCTCGATCCCAGCTTCGCCAAGCTTCTGCGCTGCTCGGGATGTTGGGGCGAACCCTTCGACTCTGTAGCTGTCAAGCTCTGCACCTTCGCGGATCACCGCCAGGGTGGTGGTCTTCCCCGCGCCGGCAACACCGTCCAAAGCCACGATCTTTTCCCGCGAGAGAAGGATCTCGTCCACCGCTTGGAGCTGCGAAGCATTCAGTTCTGGATGACGGTCTTCGGTGGCGATACGGATCGGGGAGGAGACGAGCATTGGATCGCTATAATCGCGTCGGTTGCCTTCCAACATTCTGCCGACGATCTCGCGTTCCATCCCTGCCATGACTCTCGTCGTGTACTGTCTGCGTGCGCCAATCTGCGAGAGTTCCTGGAACTCTCCTGTGTTGACTCGGCGCTTAAATTCCTGCTGGATGTTGCCGTAGGTGGCTTCTCCCATGCTGCGTGCCAGCGCTGTTTCCAAGATTGCGCGCCCATCCTGCACCGCGGACCGCTCGAAGACGTGATCGCGTGCCCACGTCACAGCACTCTGCGCCTGAACTCTGCCTTCCTGCATCCTCTGGTGACCATGCTGGCGAGCCTGGGCCACGACTCGATCAGCTTGGTTGCCATATTGCACCGCCAGCTCCCGGTGCCGCTGCAATACCTCTGCCTGAGACAAGAGTGCCTTCCGATCCCGCGTGTGGTGGGCAGCAATCTGCGCTGCCGCTGCGCCGTCGATTCCTTGTTCGCGCAGATGGTCCTTAATCTGTTCCCGTCGTGGACTGGACGCCTCCAAATACTCTTTTGTGTAGCCACGGATTTCTGGCTGCCCATGCTTCCCGCGCTCCAATTCATAGCCCAGCACTTGCAGCCGCATTGCCAGTTCGGATCGGTAAATTGCCGTCACGTATCGCTGCGAAACGAACAGTTCGTGGGGTTGGAGGCTGCGCGTTGTTCCGTCGGCCTGCTCGGTCACGTTGAAGATGACGGAATGGGTGTGAAGCTGCGGGGCGGCGTACCCATCAACGGGACGTGCGGTATCGTGTTCAAAAGTAGCAGCAACAAACTTGCCGGTTGTCTCGGGCTTGTGAACATTGCCGATACGGGCTTGTGTGTATCTTTCAAGCTCGCGAAGCGCCGTCCGGACGCTCTCGCGATGGGCTTCCCGGACTCGTTCGTCCCCTCCCACAAGTGCCGTGAGCGACACCGACTTGGGGGCAGAAAAGGTAGCATCCCACCCGGCGCGGTGTTCAGCACTGGTGACTTCCTTTCCGAATTTGCCTTCGTATGTCCGCGAGACTTGGTGACGAACCATCTGTTCGGCGGTGTGAGGATGTTGACCTTCACTCAGCCGTGCGAAATGTTCTGATTCCACGGCCCCGGCAAGCTTCCACTGCTCGGCAAGCTTACCCTGCCATTCGCTGTGGCCCTGCTGGTCGCGGCTCCAGTAGTTCTGTTTCTCGGAGGCAAACTCACGCTCGTGATAAGTTCGCGCTTGGCTGGC
>Ga0335080_10001292_pt1 | contig 24238 bp, 23 predicted proteins | sample Lox_Sample_34_FD_206720 | JGI IMG/M metagenome (GOLD analysis project Ga0335080, IMG submission 206720) | Soil microbial communities from Loxahatchee National Wildlife Refuge, Florida, United States - Lox_Sample_3.4 | ecosystem: Environmental > Terrestrial > Soil > Wetlands | place: USA... | reverse complement strand
TACGGGGACAATCATTTACATCATCAGTACCCGGCAAGCTCAGGACGATCCGGCTTCTGCCGCTGCATTCGAACGCATGAGCAAGGTCTCAGGCGGCAAAGCGTATTTCGCGAAAGACTGGCGCGAGGAAAAGCAGGCGTTTGCCTCGATTCGGAAGGACCTGGTTCACCTCTACACGTTGAGCTATTATCCGCAAGCCAACCCGAATCGCGGCTGGCGTTCCATTAATGTGCGTCTGGTTGGAAAGGATCTGCAGAAGTATCACATCCGAACCCGGGACGGCTACAGACTCACCGCCCAGCGGTAGCCGAGGCGGTGGAATCTTTGATGGCGGCGGATGTTTGATGGACGCCCTCTATCGTCCGCGACCCAGGCTACGGTTCCGCAGCCACTTGGCAACTCCGAGTGTGAGCAACAGGCCCCCGAAGGGGATGCACATAAGCGCGATGATCAGCGCAAACCATCCGGTGTTTGTGCTGGCGCCGGTGAGGCCGAAGCCTCCCAGGAGTGTCTCAAGCAGAATGGCGGCGAGCAGGCCCGCGCCCACCATTGAAGAACCCCATTGGAGGAGTTGACGGGTGCCGTCATTGGACGACTCAACACGCTTTGCGATTTCAGGGATGCGTTCGCGCGCGGGCATCGACTCAGCTTCCCTGCGCAAGGCGCAGCATCACATACGTGATAACGCCGGTTACGGAGACATATAACCACAAAGGGAAGGTCCATCGCGCGATGTTACGGTGCTGCGGAAAGCGGCCCGAAAGCGAAAAGAAGAAAGTGACGAGTACCAGCGGAAGCGCGATAACCGCGAGAATAATGTGGCTGGCAAGCAGTGGAAGATAGATCGATCTGTACGCTGCGTGAATTGGATAACGCACGTCTCCGTGCAGGTAATGGTGCAAGATGTAGCTCATCAGAAACAGCGTGGAAAAGATGAAAGCTGTGATCATTGACGCGCGGTGCGCGACAATATTGCGTGCGCGGATGAACGTATAGCCAACGAGCAGCGCGGTGGCGCTGAGCCCGTTGAGCAGAGCGTTCAGAGCAGGCAGAAACGGAAGCCTGGTACTGGAAGTATCGGCAGCCGGATGCTCGTAGATCAACCAGAAGAGGAACAAGGTAGCCGCGGCGCTGATGAAAAGGATGGCAGCGATAGCTGAGCGGGTGTTCGTCCGGGGCTGCGATGTTATCGCCGTAGATCCCATGGCTTGCCTCAATGCCGGGCGATCGCACAAAGCATCAGTGTAGTGAGTAGTAACGGCAGGTAAATGACGCTCACTTTGAGGAGATCGCGTGCTACCGAGCGGCTTTCTGACTCAGAAGGCGCGCGGAGAATGCGCGTGAACCGAATCGTGTAGGCGAGATAGAACAGGCCCAGAGCGACTGCCGGGACGGCGTATACCGCGCCTGTGATGCCCAGCTTCCACGGAGCGAGGCTAACCGGGATCATGATGACTGCATAAAACATCGCCTCAACGACCGTGGATAATCCATCCGGCTGCACGACAGGCAGCATGCGGATGCCTGCTTTCGCATAATCATCGCGGTAGAGCCACGCAATGGCCATGAAATGCGGGAATTGCCAGACGAAGAGAATGGCGAACAGAGCAATGGCAGGCCACTCGATGCGTCCTCGCGCAGCTGTCCAGCCGAGCAGGGGACCCATAGCCCCAGGAAACGCTCCGATGAATGTGGCCAATGTTGTGACGCGCTTGAGCGGGGTGTATATGGCTACGTAAGAAAACGCCGTAAGCAAGGCCAACGACACGCTGAGAAGGTTGGTGTGGAGCAGGAGCCACCAGCCGCCAAGGGCGATGGCGCCGATTCCCGCAACAATACCCTGGGCAAGAGAGATACGCCCTGCCGCAATCGGGCGATCGGCAGTGCGCTTCATCTTCGCATCAGTGCTACGTTCAAGAGCCTGGTTCAAGGCGCTTGAGCCGGCGGAAATCAATCCGATTCCAATCAGCGTATCAAGCAGGCCCCGCTGCACGCTCGAAATGCCTGATTGCATCGAACCCAGGTAAAAGCCCGCCCATCCGGTGACCAGCACCATACCCGTGACGCGCACCTTGAAAAGCTCGCGCAGGTCGTTGATGAGCGTGGCGGTTAAGCCTGGGACTGGGGAGTGAATTCCGTGTGCCGCGTGGCCGGTTGTAGGCTGCCCGGGGAGACTCGCCTCATGCACAGCAAAATCCGGACGGCTGACAGCCTGGGAAATGGGAGTCATATGGAAGGAAATGACCTCAATGAAGGCGCGAGAACATCATTGCACCTAACTTGATGATATCAAGATCGACGCGGGGTACCTGCCCGGATGCAAGTGATTCAATTTCAGGCCGCTGAAATTCTTGTCACTTCGATAAACCGGCTGCACCCAATATGGTCTTCATCACTTGGTGTGGGGTCAGGTTGTCGGTGTTGATTGTGAGATGAGCGGTCCGGTAGAGCGGAAGTCTTCGTTCGTAGCGCGTCCGGAGATTGGCCCGGTCGGCCAAGACCGGCCGCGTGCTCTCAGTCCCGCAGCATCGGTCAAGCGTGGTCTGAAGCTCGACTTCAAGATGGACCAGGAAAGTTCTGGGAGCCCGCAGAAGTAGATTTCGGGTGTCTTCGCGTTCGATGGCGCCGCCTCCGAGGGCGAGGACAAGCTCTTCTCCCGATGCGAGGCGGGCAATTGTCGAGTGTTCGAGATTGCGAAAGGCAGTCTCGCCATGGTGCGCGAAGATCATGGCAATGGTCGTCCCCGCCTCGGCCTCGATCACGTCATCTACATCGATGAACTGCCAATTGAGGATCTGAGCCAGAAGCGGGCCGACGGTCGATTTACCCGACCCCATGAAACCGGTCAATACGATACGCCGGGGTGGAGTGTGCGTTTGAGAACTCATTGGTGGATGTGCGATCTCATTCATCAGTATAAGGATCGGCACTAGATCGAGCACCACGACAACGGCTCTGGCGTCGATCATCAGGGAGCGGCTTCGGAGGGACGCCGGTTTCCCCAAAGCAGCAACGATCTAGCCGGTGCAGTGAGGTGTCGTTCGTCTACACTCGATGGCGTGGAGACTGGTCGCGCCAGTAAAACTGCCCTCCGTGTGGCGCATCGTCGTGCCGCGCACCAGGTTCTCGATCAGCCGTGCATTCTTAACGATCCGATCGCAATCCCCTTGCTTGGACCATGTTTTGCAGTTGACCATGAGCGCGAATCGCATCCGATAGCACGAGCGTTCCGTGCCTTTATGGCGGCGCGCAGCCGCCTTGCCGAAGACAAATTGGCCCATGCCGTCGAACACGGAGTAAGCCAATATGTGGTGCTCGGCGCCGGTCTCGACACCTTCGGCTATCGCAACCCGAACAGGCGTCTCCGGGTCTTCGAGGTCGATTTTCCGGCGACGCAGGAGTGGAAACGCTCGCTGCTGGCGGATGCAAGAATTCAGGTTCCGCCGAACCTCACTTTCGTTTCACTCGACTTTGAACGCCGGACGCTGTTTGAGGGGCTGACAGAAGCGGGTTTTGATGCGCGATCACCCGCCTTCTTCGCATGGCTGGGAGTCGTGCCTTATCTCTCGGCGGAAGCTTTTCGCTCCACGATAGCCACAATCGTCAAACTACCTTCTCCAGCGGGAGTCACTTTCGATTTCGCTATATCACCGAAGTTGCTCGGACCGCGGGCGCGGGCGGCCTTTGAAATGCTCTCGGCGCGGGTGGCCGCCGCCGGCGAGCCCTTCAAGCTGTTCTTTACGCCGGAGGATCTCAAAGCAGAACTCAGGAGCGCTGGATTCAGGGAGATTGAGTTGCTTGGCGCCGATGATCTGAACGAGCGGTACTTCGCCGACCGGAAGGATGGGCTGATGCTACCGTCGCCCGGCCTTGGCATGCTGGCGACCGCGCACGTTCAGCGCCCCTGAACAGCTTCGAACGGCCGCTACAATGTGGTTAAGCATGATCCGACATCTTCACTTCTTGGCGGTCGCATCGGTCTTCATATCGACTGGCTGCGGCTATCACCAGGTGGGTGCGCCGGCCCATTTGCCGCCAGACGCACGCGTACTGGCCGTGCCCGTGTTTGCGACGCGCACAGAGGCGTACCACACCGAGACCTCGCTCACTGATGCCGTCATCCGGGAATTCGCTGCGCGCTCTCGGCTGCGGGTTTCGCCGGGTACGGGTGGAGATCCCGATGCGGTGCTCCATGGCACTATCCTTAATGAGGTGGTGGCACCCCTGACGTACAACACAACTACGCAGGAGTCATCCAGCTACCTCGTCACGGTGGTCATTGCTGTCACGCTCACGGGGCGGGACGGCAAGGTGCTCTACGAGAACAAGAATTACGTCTTCAGGGGCCAGTACCAGTCGACGATCGATCTGCCGACGTTTCTGGATGAGAGTCCGGCGGCGGTGGAGCGCATTTCTCGGGATTTTGCGCGGGCTCTCGTGGCGGATGTTCTAGAAGGCTTATAAAGGCACGGACCAAGGGACATAGGGACTAAGGCCTGATGATCCCTGGTCGTGCTTGGTTTCTGTCGCGGTTTCCTCAGGCTCTTGTTGAGTAGTGCGCTGTTATCCTGATGATGTATGAGCACTTCGGACCTGAACAGGAGCTTCCTCGGATGAGCGGACGCTGGGGAGCGGGTTTCAGCGCGGTGGGGCGCTTCATCTCGGAGATTGAGTCTGCTGCTGCAGGCAAGGGTTCGGTCAAGCCGGGATATGTTCTTGTCGGAGACGAGATCTTCCTCCTGGACCGCTGCCGTGAGGAGGTTCTCAAGGCATTCGTTCCCGCCGACCTCAAGGACTTCTGCCTCTCAGACCTGGATCTCGCTTCGACACCGATCTTCGATGTGCTAGATCGGGCGCAGACACCTTCATTGATGGCTCCCTTCCAGGTGATCTTCGTGCGCAATGTGCGACAGCTCTACACTCGCGGAGCGAAGAAAGAGGAGTTCGCGGCGCTCGACCGATATTTCCGATCTCCCAATCCTCAGGCGCTGCTGATCTTCGTCGCCGACTTTCTCCGCATTCCGACAGACACGCGACGCATGGAACTAGATGACAGGAACCGGTTCGAGCGACTGCAGGAGACGCTGGGAGAACATTGCGGAATGGTCGAGCTGGCGCATGTTGGCGAAGAGGACGCCATGCGCTGGGCGATGGCGACGTCGCAGGCCGCGGAGACCAAGCTCGATCCTGATGCGGCTCGGGAACTGGTGGATGCGCTTGGCGCGGACATGATGCTGATTGCGTCGGAGCTGGAAAAGCTACTGCTCTACACTACCGGACGCGGCCGGATCACGCTCGGCGATGTTGAGACCATGGTGCTGGCTGCGAAGCAGCGATCGCTGTACGAGCTGACCGATGCGATCAGTTCTCGCAACACGGCTCGTGCGCTGACGCTATTGCAGGGGCTGCTCAACAGCTCGGATGCGGGTGAGGATGCCGCAATTGGCCATCTCTACATGCTGGCCAGGACGTTTCGGCAGATGTTGGTCATCCTCGAGAAGAACGTGCGCGATTCAAGGGCGATCTGGCAGGCACTTTGGCAGGGCTTTCGCATGCCGCCATTTGCTGCCGATGACCTGATCCGGCAGGCAAGGCGGTACAAGAGCCGGCGCGAACTGACGCGGGCGTTGCGGCTGATTGCGCGCGCCGATCTTGAGCTTCGATCGTCGCCGCCCGACAAGAGGCTGGTACTGGAGAGGCTTGTCTATGAGCTAGCGTCTGAGGCAAAACCGGCATCGCCTGCGTGGGCTTCGGCGCAGCTTTCCTTCGAGTCGTGAAGAGAGCCTGTAGCTGGTGGCCACCAGCCGGCTTGTTCGCCGCGAATTGAGAAGAGTGGCTCAATCGAAGACTAGGGTAAAGGCTGAGAGCGATTGCCGCGCTTAGAGTACGCCGTGTTCGTTGAGCCATTTGCCGTAGGGCTGGTCGAGCTGTTCGACGTGATCGAGATACCACGCGGGAAGAAACTCAAGAAGTGAGCTAAAGTGGACGGTTTCTTCGCGGTTCACCTGTTCGAGCGCGGTGTAGAGGCGCGCTAGAAGCGCCTGATGAGCTGTCCGGTGCTCGTGGGCTCCGGGAAAGCCCTGTTGTTCGAGGAGCTGCTCTTCGCTTTGGAAGTGCATCTGGGTGAACTCGATCAGGCGTTCGAGTTGCAAGGAGATCTCGCGGCGATTGTTTCCGCGGACGAGCATGTGGCGCAGATCGTTCAGCGTGTCCATCAGAATTCCGTGCTGATCGTCCATGGCCTGTACGCCGACGATGCACTCGTGACTCCACGTCAACAGCGTCACATTTACCTCCAAGACCAAAGCAAGTCTAGTCTTTCTGCAGTAGGTCTCAATGGCGCTATCGTGTAGCGAGAGTGAGACTTTGGATTTATCGGCATGTGACCTCTGGTGCATTACTGCCGATTTTTTTACTCGAGGATGACATCAGGCTGGGGTTCGCGACCACGCGTGGTCAAGATGATCGCCGCGCTGAGAATGAGTGCGCCGCCGGCCCAGGCATGGGGGCCGAGGTGTTCGCCGAGGAGCTTGACTCCGAGCCAGGAGCCGAGGGCGGGCTCGATGTTGAGGAAGACGCCGGCTCGCGAAGCGGGGACGTGATGGATGCCCCAGTTCCAAAGAAAGGTCGTGGTCGCGGTGCAGGCAAGACCGCTGACGGCGAGGGCGATCCAGGCTGTCGGGCTTACGTGGGAGAAGGGCGGTGGGGCGACCTTGCTTTCGCGCCACGGGTTCAGCAGCATGGGGCCCAGCGTCCAAACCGCAAGCATGGCAGTGCCGGCGAGCAGGGTGTAGGCGGTGACGACTACCGGGCTGTGCGACTGCATCAGCTTCTTGCTGAGCAGAATGAAGGCCAGGGCGGTACAGAGAGAGAGAACTACAAGGAGGTCACCGTAGAGAGTCGGCTCGCCCTGGGCCGCCGGCCCGCGGTGTCCACCGAGCACGATCAGCGCGGCACCTAGTGTAGAACCGACGAGTGCGATCCAGCCGATTGCGTCGAGGCGTTCGCCGGCAAAGAGGACTGCGCCGACTCCAAGCAGGACCGGCATTGTTCCGACCATCAGAGAGGCGTGGCTTACAGTGGTGTGGTCCAAACCGTGGAATTGAATCAAGAACTGGACAGGCACTCCGAAGGCAGCCGAGATGAGCAGCATGCGGATCTCGCTGACGGTGAGGCGGACGCGATGGATAAGAGCGACGGGCAGCAGGCCGAGACAGGCGAAGAGGAAACGGTAGAGCACCATGTGCTCCACATTCATTTCGTTCAGGGCGAGGCGGCCGAAGTAGAAACCCGTTCCCCACAGACATCCTGCGATCGCGCATGCGCCATAGCCGAGGAAGGCGGTGCGCGGGCTGAGTGTCGTGGTGTCGGGCATCGTTCTTCTTTCCTAATGTAAAGCTGTCAGCCCTCAGCCCTCAGTTCTCGGCCAGTTGCATGTGGTGTACGAGGTGTCCCCCTCCCCGTCTCCGGCGGTAAATATTCTGTTTTCATCAGGTTAGGAGACACGGTTGTCGCTAAATATTTCCAACCATTGAAGTTAGCTGCAAATATTTCTCAGCAAACAACTTAGTGCGGCTTGAGCCGCCGGTTTTCTGCGTTACGTGGTCAATTGTGAGTGAAGTGCCTGCGATCTATCTCCATTGTGCGCTAAGGGAGTGAGATACCCTGCAAAGTCGGATAGAGAATCTTGCCGTTATTTTCAGCGGGTTAGAGGATAAACGGCGTTCTGAGCGCTTGACAGCGTTGTGGGGGGTCAACGGTGAGCTTCAGTCGTCGCGCAAGGCGATTCTTCAAAATCCTTCAAGTCAAAGATCTTCCATGTTTCGCGTGGGGGGCGTACCCAAAGCGCCAGAGCCACACCCGTTGGAGTGCCTTCGAAGTACGGGACATGGATCGTGTGACGGCCCCCATCCAGAAAAATCATGCCTTCGCCCTTCTTCGGTGTGTGCAGGCCATCGATGTCGATGAGGTACTTGTCATGGACTTGCAATCTGGCGCCGTCGTCTGACATGAGCTTAAATTCGTAGCGGCCGGAACGGTGATCCAAAACGTGGCGTGATAGTCCACCCCGAACCACGCGATGCGATCCGTAACGCCTGGAATCCCCGTTTCCGGTGGCAGGTCCTGATACGGAACCGCAAGAGAACTGGTATAGATGGAACCAACTGGATCGACGTCGCGAAAATCCGGCAGGTTCCGAATACCCGGCTGAAGGTCGAATACGTCGCCGCAAAACGCATGCTGTTGCGGCACGACCGATCCATAGGAACCGACTGGATCACGGAGCGGTTCGGCCTCATGATCATGCTGCTCGGTGGCGGTGAGGAAATCATCTCCATTGGAGTGATATCCGCTTGCGTGGCCAAAATCAGCGTTCTTCTGATTGGCTAGGGCTTTCTCCGCCTGGACCTTGGACGCCTGGGCCTGGTTGGGATCGCCCAGATGAGACATCTCCGGCACAGTGAACACGACGTCTGCCAAGCCGATGTTGCCTGTCGCTCGATCGCGAACTACAAAACGGGTCATGGCCAGATTGGCGGGTGCGGCAAACTCCAGAATCTTCTGCAGCCCGTGAGCCTCGGTGCGGGCGTACTCCACGGGCGTGAGCACCTGATCGCTGCTGGCGCTCATAAAATTGATCGGCTGACCAGCCACAGAGAAATTACAGGCTCCATAATCAAGCTGAAGCCCACGGCCATTGTTCGAAAAGGTTACGAAGGCAAGAGAGTCGTTGTCGATATTGAGACTGAATCGGAATTGAGACTGAATCGGACAGTGTCTGTTGACCCGGTGGAGATGCGAGCGGCACGTAACGAAATGGTCAGATTGGCAGTTCACTCCCGGGCTGAAGCGCAAGACATCTTGTCATTTTGTGCTGGCGCGATTAAAGAGAATGCGGAAAAACTTCATTTCAGTAACGCTATGCATACACAGGGGCTAAACAGGCTGCGGAAAAAGTCCGAATGAGAGGCGAAAGTGGCGTAGCTCGAGTGGCAGGGGCTAAAAGCCCGCGTTCATTTTGCGGCACTTGCGGCCCGGCTGAACAGACTGTTACGAAACTCACAGACTTCGTGCAGGGGTGATGAAAAGATGCAGACATGGGCTACATCCATGGCGAAGCACGCGGCCAGCAGACACTTTTTCCAGTTGCATTGGAGGATCTGATCCCGGCTGATCACCTATGTCGGGTAATCGAGGCGTTTGTTGGGCGGTTGGACTTTCATCGGCTTGGATTTCAGCGAGCCGAGGCGGCCGAGACGGGCCGACCGGGCTACGATCCTCGTGATCTGCCGAAGCTGTATCTGTATGGCTATCTTCAGCAAGTCCGGTCTTCGCGGCGTCTGGAGGCCGAGTGCCGCCGCAACGTGGAAGTGATGTGGCTGCTGGGCCGCCTGATTCCGGATTACAAGTCGAGGCAGTGACCGAAGCCGGAGCGGAACTGGTGCGATTCGCGCGCTCGGTGGGCTTGGTGCGCGGCGAATGGATCGTCATCGATGGGTCGAAGTTCCAGGCCGCGGCCAGTTCCAACCGTGTGGCCGAACGCGAAGCGCTGAAGCGGTATCTGGATGCCGTTGAGGCTGGCGACGCCACAGAGGAGTTGGTGATCGAGCCTGGCGCGGTCGAGGCGGCACTGAAAAAGCTGAGCATGGATGCCGAGCCGGAGGCTGGTTTTATGCGCATGGGCCAAGGGTATGGTTCGCATCCGGCCTATAACGTACAAACTGCCGTCGACGCCGAACACGCGCTGATCGTGGCGCACGAGGTGACCGTGGAGAAGAGCGATAATCGCAGCCTGGAGCCGATGGCCGTGGCGGCGCAGAAGGCTCTGGGCGAACCGGCCTCGCTCCATGTGGTGGCCGACACCGGCTACTCCAACGGCGCGCAGGCGGCGGCCTGCGAGGCGCGTGGCATCGTGCCGCATGTGCCCGCTCTGCGTGGCGTCAACAACCGCGGCGACGGAACACTTTTTGATCGCGCCCAGTTCCGCTACAACGCCGGCAGGGACACCTTCCTCTGCCCCGGCGAGCAAACGCTGCGGCGCATGCGAGTGGACAAAAACAAACAGAGCACTGTCTATGCCGCGCCGCGAAAATGCTGCGCCAACTGCACCTTGAAGAGCCGCTGTACGACGGCCCCGCAGCGCACGATCTACCTGCACCTGCATGAAGAGGCTCTGGTGCGCATGAAGGAGCGAGCGACTCCAGCCGTCATGCGGCTCCGGCGATGCACGGTCGAGCATCCCTTCGCGGCCTTGAAATATCGCATCTTCGGCCATCCGCGCTTCCTGCTGCGCGGCCTGGCCGGAGCCGGGCATCGAAATCGGTCTTGCGACCATGGCCTACAACCTAAAACGCATGATCAGCGTGGTGGGCGCCCTGAAACTGGCCGCAGAACTGCAAAGTTAGAGGCCAATCAGCGATCACACGCGCCCGAAACTACAAAGGCGGCGCCTCGGATAACGAAACGCCGCCTTTATAGAACTCAACACTCGAATAGTTTTGTAACAGCCTGTGAAGCCGTGCCCTTATTACAAAACCTGTTCCGCGCGAATTTCCGCAGCCTGTAAAGCCCAACACGCATTTGGTTGCATTTGTGGCCTGGTTAAAGCCATGCCCTTGTTACAAAACTGCGGTTTCTTGAGTTCTTCGGCGAGCTGTCATGCCCTGATCCCAAAAGCGACTCGCCGGCAGGCGATGCTCAGAAGGCCGAGTATCTGGTGCGGCGGGTTTCTAGTTCGTCGGCGATCTGACGGTTCATGTCGGCGCTGATGGGGTAGAAGAACATAGAGACGGCAGAGGCAACGAAGGCGAGGCCTGCGTAGATGCTAGCGGTTAGCAGGATGCCGGACTGAGCGTGTGCCGTCTGGACTTGCGCCTCGGATACGAAGCCGTAGAACGAGAAGAGCCAGCCCGCGATGGCTCCGCCGATGGCGAGGCCTGCCCAGAGGGCGAAGACGACGGCTGCGGTGACGGTGCCGCTGGCGCGGCGGCGGGTCTTCCACTCGCCGTAGTCGGCAACGTCGCCCATCATCGACCAGATGATCGGGCCGGAGAGGCCGTAGATGAACTGGCGGATCACCTCGGTAGCGACGATGACTGTTGAGGCCTGGGGCGGAATGACGAAGAGTGCGGCGTTGAAGATGCCGGTGAGGATCATGGTAACGACGAAGAGCTGGCGCTTTCCGATGCGTCGCGAGACCGCCGTGGAACAAGCGACGCCGACGAGGAGGGATGCGAGGCCGAATCCGTTGAACCAGGAGAAGAGGTTTACGTTGTTGGCGACAAAGCGGAAGTAGGGCAGCATGACGTTGCCGCGAATGACGATGGCGGCGAAGTAGAAGAGCGTGGCAAAGAAGAGCATCACCCATGGACGATTCCTGAAGAGATCTGAGAGATCCTGGGCGAGCGAGGTTTTTTGCTGCGGGTCAGGCTGGATGCGCTCCTTTGTTACTGCGAAAGCGATGAGGAAGAAGATCACGCTGAGGGCGGAGAGGAGGCCCATGGTGTATTGGTAGCCGCGCGCATCGTTGCCCTGGCCGAAGTAGCGGACCATGGGAATGGCGAGGCTGGCGATGATGAAGCCGGCTGAGTTGGCGGCGATCTGGCGGTAGGAGGAGATGCTGGTGCGCTCGTCGGGATCGAGGGTCATGACGGCCGTGATGGAGGCGTAGGGGACGTTGTTCACGGTGTAGATGACGCGGAGCAGGATGTAGGTCGTCCAGGCGTAGATGATCTTGCCGGCGGGGCTGATGTTGGGCGTGGTGAAGGTGAGCACGCCGATGATGCCGAAGGGGAGAGCGGACCAGAGGAGCCAGGGACGGAATTTTCCCCAGCGGCTGCTGGTGCGGTCGGCGATCATGCCCATGACGGGATTGAGGCAGGCGACACCGAGACCGACGACGAGGAAAAGAGTGCCGGCCTGAGCGGCAGTAAGGCCGAAGGTGTGGGTGTAGAAGTCGAGCTGCAGGGCGAGCATAGCCTGAAAGATGAAGTTGGCGGCGAGATCGCCCAGGCTGTAACCAAATTTCTCTCCGAAGGTGAGTGATTGCCGCATGTGTGCCTCGTCTTTCGTGGGCGCAGGGGCTAAAGCCCGAGACTCATTCTTGTTGCGTTAGCGGCCTGGCTGAAGCCATGCCCTTGTTACAAAGCGTCGGGTCGTTGAGTTCTTCAGCGAACTCGGGAGTCGTGCCCTATGAGAACAGCCGTATTTCTGTGCGGCTGCAGTCGTGTCCTTTCAAAGCAGCCGCCCTTAAGGCGTTACTCGCAAGGGCAGTTTGGTTAGGTCAGTATCGCGGGAGGAGGTGCCGATCATGATTTCGAAGTCGCCGGGTTCGACGACGTACTTCATGTTGACGTCGAAGAACGAAAGCGAAGCCGGAGTGATGTCGAGCGTGACGGTTGTGGTTTCGCCGGGATTGAGCCAGACGCGCTTGAAGCCCTTCAGCTCCTTTAAGGGACGAGTTGCGGAGCTGACGACGTCGCGAATGTAGAGCTGGATGGTTTCCGATCCTTCACGGGAACCGGTATTGGTTACGTCCACGAGCACCTGGGTTGAACCGTTGCGGGCGATGCGCTTTCTGGTGAGGCGCGCGTTTTCGAGTTTGAAGGTTGTGTAGCTGAGGCCGTAGCCGAAGGCGTAGAGCGGCGAGACGTCGTCGAAGAGATAGCCGCGACGGGCGGACGGCTTGTAGTTGTAGAAGACAGGCAAATGTCCGGCTGAGCGAGGGAAGGTGATGGGCAGCTTGCCGCCGGGGTTGCAGTCGCCGAAGAGGACGTCGGCCACGGCACGGCCGGTTTCCTGTCCGATGTAGAAGCACTCGTAGATGACGGGAACATTCTGCTCGAGGTAGTTAATAGAGATCGGACGGCCATTGAAGAGGAAGACGATGACGGGCTTGCCGAGCGCGACCATCGCTTTGACGAGTTCTTCCTGGCGGCCGATGAGGTCGAGGCTGGTGCGGTCGCCCATGTGCTGGAGGTTCCACGCTTCGCGCGAGGTCTGCTCGTTTCCGCCGATGGCAAGGACGATGACGTCGGCTTTGCGAGCGACGCGAACGGCTTCGGCGATCTGGCGGCGGTCTTCTTCGGGGTCGCTCGGTGTGACGGCGTCCTGATTCCAGTTGCCGCCGATGGTGATTTTGCAGCCTTCGCTGTAGAGGATCTTGGCGCGCTTGCCGACTTTGTCGCGGATGCCTTGCAGGACAGTAATTTCCTGCCTGGGCACGCCGCTGTATCCGCCGAGGAGGGTGCGGTCGGCGTTGGGGCCGATCACGGCGATGGTCTTGATGGCGTTGAGGTCGAGGGGGGCGGTCTGGTTTTCGTTCTTGAGGAGCGTGATGGATTCGTGGGCGGCTTTGAGGGCGAGGTCGCGATGCTCGTTGCAGCCGACTACGCGGTCGGCTTCATCGGGATCGACGTAGGGATCGTCGAAGAGGCCGAGCTCGAATTTCCAGAAGAGCATCGGAGCGATCAATTCGTCGAGCTGCTTCTCTTTGAGCACGCCTTTTTTGACCAGTTCGGTGAGATGGAGGTAGCAGTCGGGATCGGGTAGTTCGATGTTGATGCCGGCCTCGACTGCGAGGCGGCAGGACTCCTTCTTGTCCTTGGCGACGAAGTGGCCGTGGGTGTCGGGGCGGTAGCCGAGTTCCCAGATGGCGTAGTAGTCGGAGACGACGAAGCCTTTGAAGCCCCACTCCTTGCGGAGGACATCGCGCATGAGCCACTTGTTGGCGTGGGAAGGGACGCCGTCGATTTCGTTGTAGGAGGCCATGAGCGTGACGGCGCCAGCTTCGCGCAGGGCTTCGCGGAAGGTGTAGAGGAAGGTCTCGCGCAGGACGCGCATGGAGACGTTGGCGGGGGCGCAGTTCATTCCGGACTCGGGTTGGCCGTGGCCGACGAAGTGCTTGAGCGTGGCGAGGAGGTGGCGCTTATCGCGGAAGTTGCGATTGCCCTGAAAGCCCTTGACGGCGGCGATACCGAGGCGGGAGACGAGGTAGGGGTCTTCGCCGTAGGTTTCTTCGACGCGTCCCCAGCGCGGCTCGCGTGCCACATCGACTACGGGCGTGAGGGCGTGGTGGGCGCCACGGAGGCGGGCTTCGAGAGCGGTCATGGTGAAGAGCGATTCGACTAGCGCGGGGTCGAAGGTGGCACCGAGAGCGATGGGCTGAGGGAAGCTGGTGCCATCGGGAGCAGCGTGGCCGTGGAGACATTCTTCATGAAAGATGACCGGGATGCCGAGGCGGGTGTTTTCGAGGAAGAATCGCTGGATGGAGTTGGTGAGCTCGGCCATCCCGCGCGCGGTTTTGCCGCCGCCTGCGTCGCTGGGGCGGCCGACTTGTCCGGGCGCGCGGCCGTGGCGGAAAGATCTCTTTGCCTTTGCGGGGTCGAAGTCTCCCTGCGCGTCGACGAGGGTCTCGGCTTTCTGCTGCCAGATGCAGATCATCTGCTCGGCTTTTTCCTCCAGCGTCATGCGGGAGAGGAGGTCTTGCACGCGGCGTGCGGTGGGTGCCTTGGGGTTTTTGTAGGCGAGGGCTTCGGTTCTGGAGGGCTTGGCAGCCGGAGATCGTTTCATGGAAGACGTTCCTTCGTTCGACGGGAATTGCGATGCCTATGGAGGTACCACGGAAGTGTTGCACGCGAGGGTTGGATTCGCAATCTCGAAAATGCATTTCGTCCTTGAAAGAATCGATTTATCTCGACAGCGGTGATGGTGATCACGAGAGGGAAATTCAGTGCGCGAGAATGCGCCTCGCTCGGATCCTTGTGCGTTGTACACTCATCTCCGTCCGTCACAACCAACTTGTCTGCGATCTTCGGAGGGAATTCGATGAAGCGATCATGGTGTTTCTGCTGTCCTGTGCTGTTGCTCGCATTTGCCTTGGTGTCGATCGGGTCGCCTTCGTCTTCGAAAGCACAGTCACCCTCAGCATCGACGAGCCCGCTGCACCGGCAGTACCGGGATGGCGAAAGGCTGGTCTATCACATGAAAGGCATCAATGAGGCCTGGCACTACGAAATCAATGCGGAAGGCGTGGTGAAGAAAGATACGGCGGGGCGGTTTTTCGAGGAGTACCAGTGGACCGACATGACGAGCGATGGGCAACCGCTCTCCCTCGCTGCGTCGTCGGCGGATTATCGGCAAAAGCTGTCGCTCGATCCCAGGCAGATTCCCTCCGCTCCGGATCTGAAGGAGGTGGACCCGAGGATGATTGGGCCGATCACCGACATGATGACCTTCTATTCGGATCTGTGGCTGGCGAACATGCTTGGCGCGATGAAAAAGGCCGGGGATCATTTCTATTTCAAGAACCCGATGCTGTCGTCATGGGCTGACGGAAGCCGTGTGCTGGTTGGGGAAGATGCGATCGACTTCGATATGACTCTGAAGGCGGTGGATTCTCATTCGGGGGCGGCTATCTTGGAGGTAAAACACGTGCCTCCACAGCATTCGACTTTGCCGCTAAAGGCAGCGTGGATGCAGGAGCCGGTGGGAGCAGGCGCGAATAACTGGGTACAGATTGCGAAGGATGCGAACGGCGAGTACGAAGCTGGTGTAGGCATGGAGACTTTTACCGTTGAGATTACGGTAAGTTTGGCAGATGGGCACATCGTGAGTGCGACGATGGAGAATCCTGTCACCACGATCGAACGCGTGTGCGAGGATGAGGCACTGACGAAGTGCGGAGATGCCAAGCGGCATGAGATTCTGCGCCGGATCGAGATCGCGACGAAACAATAGCTCGGTAATTCGTTACAGCATCCTGGTAGCGTTTACGCAACCGGAATTGAGGTTTGTTGATGAGTCACGGTGCTTGGAAGTAACTGATTTTCATGGTGGAGGGTCTTGAAGGCAACTGCAGTCATGGATGGAAGTTATTCCAACCAGAGAGCATGGAACTGGAAGGATTCTCGCCGTCCCCTCCAAGCTGGAAGAGCGCGGACTGGATTGGGGGCCCCCACTTCTTCATCAGCGATCAGTTCTCAGGACAGATCCTTCGGCTTCGACTGAGGGTGACACTGGCGGGGCTGGAGCGAGATGCCGTATTTCGGACCTGAATTGTCATTTGTTTGTCGGGTGTAAATCGCGGCTCGTCAAGGTTCATGGAAAGTGCTAGCATCATTGCCACGATGTGTCTCGGCTGGCTTACGGTCACCGAGGCGTGTGTCCTTCCAACGTTCGCCAAACCACAGAGGGATGCGGACATGAAAAAGTCTCTACTTTCCCCGGCCATGACCTTCGTTGCGATCCTAGCGCTGGCATTTGCCGCGCAGGCGCAATCGACTGATCCGCTTGACGCAAACCAGTCACCTTCCGGCGCATCCGCAAACGAGTCAACCGCTGATGTCGCCGTAAACGCTTCAACTCCCGGTGTTTCGAAGGTTCGAATCGTACGGCTCAGCCAGGTGAAGGGAGCAGTACAGATCGATCGCAACATCGGCCGCGGTTTCGAGACCGGTATCGCCAACCTGCCGGTTGTTGAGCACAGCCAGGTGCGGACCGGTGTTGGGGTTGCCGAGATCGAGTTTGAAGACAACAGCTCACTGCGGATTGCACCGAACTCGCTGGTGGAGTTTCCGCGGCTGGAGCGCGAGGCTTCGGGCGCGACGGCATCCACGGTCCATGTGATCCAGGGGTCGGCCTACATCAGCCTGGTAAAGCCGCAGAGCAGCAAGGCTGCGGCCAATCAGTTTGAACTGATGTTTGGAGCGCGCAAACTGGAACTAGATCCGGCGACACATGTTCGGCTGGAGCTCCAAGGCTCCGAGGCAAAGCTGGCTGTGTTTGACGGTGTGGTTCACGTCGCAGGCGAGAACGGCGCGGTGAGCATTCCAAAGAAGAAGATGGCGATGTTCCAGATCTTTGATGGGAGCGAGCCGACGGTAGCGAAGGATATCCCTCCGAGTCCTTATGACGCGTGGGACAAGAATGCTGTTTCGTACCACTCGAACGTGGCATCGGCTGCGTCGATGAGCGCCTTCAACTCGCCCTATTCGTACGGCGTGACGGACATGATGTACTACGGGAGCTTCATGAATGCCGGCGGGTGCGGATCGATGTGGCGGCCTTATTTTGCGAGCGCTGCGTGGGATCCGTTCGCGAACGGGACCTGGGCATGGTACCCCGGGGCGGGCTACTCGTGGGTGTCGCCCTATCCGTGGGCATGGACGCCGTATCACTCGGGCTCGTGGGGCTTTTGCCAAGGTGTGGGCTGGGGCTGGATGCCCGGCAGCGGCGGCGCGGGCTGGTATGGCATCAACAATGTGGCCGCATTGAGCCCTGCATTCAGCCGCGGGACTCTGACGTCAGGTGGTCCGGCGCCTGTCGGTGGTCCGATCCGGGCGCCGCATGCACCGGCTCACGAGCCGAGGCCTTCGGACCCGGCAATGATTGCGGTGAACACGAAGCCAGTTTCGACTTCGGAGATTGCGTCACCAACTTCGTTTGTTTTCCGCCAGGATTCGGCAGGACTGGGTGTGCCTCGCGGCAGCCTGGGCAACCTGCAGAAGTTCTCGCACGAGACAGAAACCCATGGGTTGGCGAGAACGCCTATTTTCACGATGGCTCCGCAGACGAATCGATCGAATGGGTCGATGACGATGTCGGAATCGATGGGGACTTCGATTCATCGCGGTTCTGCGCCTCCTCCCTCCTCGGCGTCGTCGTCACGCGATTCGTATAGCCCATCCTTTGGGAACTCTGGAGGTGTGAGTTCGGCGAGCCCGAGGTCTACCACCAGTCTGCCGACTTCTACTCCAGTGACCTCTGCGCCGGCGGCTCCGCGCGGGCCACGCTAAACCCTGAATCGATCCGAGTGCAACTGCGCGCATCCTCAGTGGATGCGCGCAGTTGTTTTGTGCGCCGGAAGAGGCGACGCGGAGGCAACCGAACAGGTGGCGGGAGTGTACATCCTTCGAAAACACGGGTGGTGGCCGCTTCACCCATCGCAATCGGCGAAAATACTTATCGATGGTGGAGAAGATATCCGGGGCTGCCCTACGAGCAGTCATGCGGTTTGGAGTTCTGGCCTTTACACTGGTTGCGTTCTCAGCTTCTGGTGCGATGGCACAGCTCTTCGGGCATCACGGCAAAGAGTCGAAGGATTCGCCGCCTCCGGAAAGTCACAAATCGGAACATCCTGCATCGCAACCTCCGGCGCTGAGCATTCCTGTCGAACCGCTGGGTTTTTTTGCTCCCGGAGCAATCTACCAGGGGCAGCGGGAAAGTCTCGTGTCGCTGGATTTTCTCGATGAGAACCATCTGCTTTTCACGTTTCATGCTCCAGGGCTTATCAAGCGCGAAGGGAATCCTCAGGCGGCCAACGAGCGCCAGGTTCGCGCAGTTGTACTTACGTTACCGGATGGTGGGGTAGCAGCCGAAGGTCTGTGGACCCTTCATGACAGAGGCCGGTATGTCTGGATGCTCAATGACGGGCATTTTCTGCTGCGCGACTGGAACGACCTGAAGGTAGGTGACACTTCGCTTGAACTCAGACCATTGTTTCGTTTTCGCGGTCAGCTGTTGTGGGTGGAGATGGATCCGGCGCAGGATCTGCTTGTAACGGAATCAGAGGAGCCGGCAGACACAACGGCCAAGGCAGGAGATGTGCCAGGTCCGGGGACAGCGTCGGCGCAGATCAGTGTCGATGGGGAATCGTCGAATATGAGCCCCGACATTGTGTTGCGCATTCTGCAACGCCTGACCAGACAGGTGATGCTGGTAAGCCGGACTCGGAAAACAATCCACCTGCCCATCAATTCCGAAGGATATGTCGAGACTCTGCGGGGCAAGGGACATGAATGGGAATTGAATCTGAGCTTATTCAAGGGCGGTAATCGCTTGATTGGCACGATCGACTCAATGTGCGCACCGTCGGTCGAGTTCGTTTCCGATCCTGAAGTCCTGGTGACCACCTGCAATCCTGACAGCAGCCGTTGGATGGTTGCGATGTCGACGGATGGAAAGCGGCTGTGGAATGCAAACAAGCCACCAACGCAGATCTGGCCTCGCCTGATCATTGCGCCCAACGGATTGAGAGTGGCGAGAGAGACCCTGCTGTCAACGCATCCGATCGATACGTTTTCTCCAATCTCCTTCGACGACATCAAGGGGCAGCTAGTGGAGGTGTATGACGCGGCGTCTGGAAAGACGGAGCTGACGGCACCGGCCAGCCCTATTCTCGACGGCGGAGGTAATGTGGCGATTTCTCCTTCGGCGGGACGCATCGCCATCCTGGACTCCGGCGCTATCCAAGTCTATGAACTGCCTGTGCCGGGGTCCGGCGCGCAAGTCGTGCGTTGAGGCTGTGCGGGCGTTCTGCACGGGTGTTCAGGACTTGCCGGCGACGTGTAAACTTGCCTGCGGAGGATTTCTTGGCCACGGCTGTCGTACGATACACGGCTGCAGCAGTCACGGACCGCGGGCGCAAGCGTCCATCGAATGAAGATGCTTATGGCTATTCCGTCGAGTCCGGCGTGTACGTGGTATGCGATGGCATGGGTGGGGCGGCAGCCGGCGAGATCGCCAGCAATCTCGCGGTGGACGAGATTCTTCGCCTGCTGAGAGCCAGGAACCAGGAGAGTTCAACTGAATTGCCCGCCGCTGCCGAGAGTGCGGTTACCGCGGCCAACGATGCGATTTTTTCGAGGGCGCAACGCAATCACCGGCTCAGCGGGATGGGAACAACCCTGGTCGTGATGGCAACGCGGGACCAGCACGTCTGGGTGCTCAACATCGGTGACAGCCGCTGTTACAGACTGCGCAGGAGCCGGCTGGAGCAACTGACGCGCGACCACTCGCTTGTGGAAGAGCAGGTGCGCATGGGCCGGATGACGCCGCGCGAGGCACTGTACTCACCGCTCAAGAACGTGATTACACGGGCGCTCGGAACGCAATCTCGCGTGACGCCGGACGTGTTCGAGTTGGAAGCAGAACCGGGCGATTTGTTCATGCTCTGCTCTGACGGTCTAACACGAGAGCTCGCCGATGGCGCAATTCAGAATCTACTCAATCGCGACGAACCCCTGGAGCGAAAGGCGACGCATCTCGTGGAGGCAGCCAAAAAAGCTGGCGGCCACGACAATATTACGTGTCTGCTGGTGCGAGCAGAATCCTGAGGCGATAGTGGGATTGCCGGAAGAGAAGCGGAAAAGACAGCGAGGACCTTAGCGGCTTTGCGCGACAATCCCCGCAGATCTCAATCTATTCGGGACCACAACAAGCGGAAGACTTGGTGCAGGGCAGCGCTGAAATCGCATTCAGCATCACTGTGGGATGAACGGGTTTGGCGAGGATTTCGAAGTCGTGTCCCTCGCTTCGGGCCTTTTGTATCAGTCCTTCTACGGATGGCTGGCCGGAAAACAGGAGAATGTGGCAGCCCGATGTTTCCTTCCTAAGGTAGAGCGCGAGTTCGATCCCATTCATCTTGGGAAGCATTACATCCACGATGGCGAGTTCAGGCGACCATTCAGATACGATGCTCGTGGCGTCTTCAGCCGAATATGCGAGGCGAACATCGTATCCGTTCGCGGTGAGAATCTGCGCGAGTGTGTCGGCGATGACCTTCTCATCTTCGACAATCAATATACTTCGCTCTCCCACGTTTGCAACCATAAGCAGAATCCTCATGGGGAGAAAGCGCACAACCCACCACTGCAGTGAAAGATGCGTGCCAGTCCGTCGAAGTTGGCTGATCGAGCAAGCCCAGAGCGAAGGGGAACTCCACGTTGTGGGAATTGGAACAGGATATGAATGGAGAAGAGGTTCGGGCTGAGATCGGGATCTCAGTCCGAACCTTTGCCTCTGTAGGCCCGGAAGCGAGTCGTGATGCTTACGAGAGCGTCCTTTGAGAACGCGTCCTATCGATACAGCCTTGCTCTCGTTACTGCAACCGCATCCATCGCTTTGATTCGTTTCTCGGAGTAATTAAGGACCGCCTTCGCTTTAGGTGTCCTGCTCTTCCGCGCGGCGGTTGTGGCATTTTTGGATGGCGCCAGGCTATCAATCCACTCGCGCAGGCTCTTGTCCTGAGGGGCCGGGCCAAGATCCCTGAGCTCGGGTGGCCTGGAGGGATCGACCCACAGGATCTGTTCCCACTCATCCTTTGCCAAATCGACAAAGGAGATATAGCCGCCAGGAAGCAGCTGCCGCGGCGCTGTGATGTTTCCGCCGAAGCTATAGCGCGTGCCTGAAGTGGAGACTGGATCGTAGAAATGTGGGGTGATGAAGTCGGAGACAGCGATGCCATTGATGGTGTAGGCATAGCTGTTGTCCTCGCACGGGTCGCAGGCTTCTACCAGGTACCCGTATTGCCCGGTTCCGTCCTGGACCTTGCCCTTGACGATGTCGATTGCCACAGAGGACTGCATGCGATTGCCCCAGGGATCGACGAGCATTTCCAAAATCTCATGACTGGCGTCAATGGTCCACGTGTTGTCGCTGGGACTAGCGATGACCTTTGAGTAAGGCTGCTTGTGCTTGTCGGAGTGGAATCCGCCCTCGCCGGGGGGAAGTTCCTTTACGAGTCGCACGGGCCAGATTCCGGCAGGAATTTTTTTCGGGTTGGAAAGGTACATGACTGTTGCAGAGATGGGCCAGAACTGCGGCAAGTCGCGAGTGACTTGCAGGTTGAGTGCGATGGCTGCGGATTGCACGAGTTCTGCATCGAGTTTGCCGGTCACATCGACCAGGCCGACCTGAATGACTGACATGGAGACCTCCGTTTTCCATAGGGGATGATTTGATTGCGAACGGGGCAGAGGTATATGGGAATAGTGACGTAGAAACGGTGTTCCGTTTCAACTAATTTTTAAGGGAGTTTTCCAGAGTTTACGCAGCGAGGCTTGCACCCTATCCCCACCTGAGTTGCGGTTGTCAGAATGTTCGAGGTCGATCACATAGCCCTTGACATGCGCGGCGAAATTGTGACACATTCGTTGCCACTTGCACGGGCATCGATCAGCGGTGTCTTGATTTGGAGCATTGTCGATCGGTTCCCATGTTCGCGAAATTCGCCATCACATAACCGAGAATCGCAGCCTTTCTTGCCAGTCGAACTATCCCCCATCGTTCAAGAAGGTCAGGTTCAGCTTCCGCTTCCCGGGCAGGCGGTGTTCGACCGAGTGCGGCCGTGTCACGCGCGAGCGGCAATCTCGATTTGTTCGTCGTCGGGAACGACAACCACGTATGGTCCACCTACTGGAACGACCAGGCGGGCTGGAGCCGGGACTGGTTCCCGCTTCCGGGCCAGGCGGTGTTCGATCGCGAGCATCAACAGGTTGCGGCTGTATCGCGGGCGAGCGGCAATCTCGATTTGTTCGTCGTCGGGAACGACAACCACGTCTGGTCCACCTACTGGAACAGCCAGGCGGGCTGGAGCCGGGACTGGTTTCCGCTCCCCGGCCAGGCGGTGTTCGACCGCGAACATCAGCAGGTTGCTGCCGTGTCGCGCGCCAGCGGCAATCTTGATCTGTTCATTGAGGGGCTCCCCAAATTCTGAGACAGATTCAAGGTTAGTATCCGGCAAAATCAAGTAACCCTAAGAAAGGGGATTTTGCCATGAAGAGGAAGCGCTTCTCTGTGGAGCAGATCGTGGCTGTGTTGAAGCAGGCGGAAGTCGGGGTGCTGGTGGCGCAGTTGATCCGTCAGGTAGGGATCACTGAGCAAACGCTCTATCGGTGGAAGAAGCAGTACAAGGGATTGGAAACGGATCAGGTACGGCAGTTCAAACAGATCCAGGAGGAAAACAGCCGGCTGAAGCATCTGGTGGCCGAGCTAACCCTGGACAAGGCGATGCTTCAGGACGTGCTGTCAAAAAAGCTGTGACGCCCTCGCAGCGCCGCCCGGTGGTGAAATATCTTCAAGCGACCTACCGGGTGAGCGAGCGGCGTGCCTGTGCAGTGGCGCGGCTGCCGGTATCGACTCACCGCTACGTGAGCCAGATGGAACCGAGAGCGGAATTACGGATGCGAATCCGAGAGATCGCTCAGGCTCGAGTCCGCTATGGTTATCGGAAGATCCGGGTGTTGCTGAACCGCGAAGGCTGGAAGGTTGGAAAGAAGCTGATGTATCGCCTGTACAAAGAAGAAGGCCTGGGCCTACGGTACAAGGCGAAACGGAAACGGCGTGCGGCACTGCGTCGTCGAGAGAGGTTCCGGGCGAATGCTCCCAACCAGGTATGGAGTTTGGATTTCGTAGCGGATCAGTTGTCCGACGGGCGAAGGTTCCGCGCTTTGACGGTGATGGATGTGTTTACCCGGGAAAGCCTTGCCATCGAGGTCGGGCAGAAGTTGAAGGGCGAAGATGTCGTCTCTACCTTAAATGAGATACGACGCGATCGCGGCACGCCTATGTTCCTACACTGCGACAACGGCTCCGAGTTCACCAGTCAGATCATGGACCTGTGGGCCTATCACAATCATGTACAGATCGATTTTTCACGACCCGGGAAGCAGATAACGCCTATGTCGAGTCCTTCAATGGAACGCTGCGAGCCGAATGTCTGGATGTGCACTGGTTCGCGAGCCTGACGGAGGCCAGACAGATCATCGAGTCTTGGAGGCACGAATACAATGAGAGTCGTCCTCACCGATCGTTGGGCGACAGGACACCAAGCGAGTTCGCCTGCCAGATCGCTCTTCAGAGCGATCTGGCAGTCTCACCAACTGCCGGAAACTCGCCTTGAGGATGTAACAGAAAAAGGGGACCGCTCACAACTGCGAGCTAAGTTGTAAGATCACCGTGCGGAAAATGGGAGCAGGTCAACAGCGCAGTCATTCAGCGGCTAACTTATTATGCTCTGTCATTTTGTTCTTCTTTGAAAGTAACTAAACTCAACTCTTTAGTAATCGCAAATAGAAAGACCACCACAAGCTCATCTCGGAGCATATCCGTTTGGTGCGCGGAAGCCGCTTCGGTTCGGATTCCATATCGCGACGTTCAATCGCGCCTGACCTCTTTTGGCCAGGTTTTTGAAGCGGCCGGCTCGCGCTATCTGCCACGATATATAAGTCGATTCAAAATCCTGATGATTACTTAATAAATCAGGCTGTTCGTTCGGTGACGAGTCAGAATTCCGGGAGTACTGGTTCTGTTTCTTCCGGTTTTGGCACACATCGAAAGCGTGGGGCTCAATGCGGCCAGCGGCTACGGGTCTGCCGGGCCAGTACCAAACGTATGACCTCTCTGGGTTAAATAGAAAAGCAATTCGACGCGATTCGAGACGCCCAGCTTTTCAAATGCA
>Ga0335080_10001291_pt1 | contig 24254 bp, 20 predicted proteins | sample Lox_Sample_34_FD_206720 | JGI IMG/M metagenome (GOLD analysis project Ga0335080, IMG submission 206720) | Soil microbial communities from Loxahatchee National Wildlife Refuge, Florida, United States - Lox_Sample_3.4 | ecosystem: Environmental > Terrestrial > Soil > Wetlands | place: USA... | reverse complement strand
TAACTCAGGCGCAGGGTCGAGGTGGCATCCGGCGGCTCGCCGAATCCGTACTCGGAAAATACCGCCCGGGCAATCTTTGAGCCTTCTGACTTCTCGACTGAATCCACCTCATCTTCGAATCGCCTGCGCGCAGCGCGGGCGTCGGGATCAATGGCACGCATGAGCGTGATCATGGGATCAGTCGAGGCCTGAATCGCCGATTCCCCGCCCTGGTAAAGCTGTTCGCGAAACTGGGCATCGTCGAGCTTAGTTTCTGCGATAAGCACACGGGCCGCTTGTTCGGGAGTCTTCCCGGCGAGAGCCTTCTGGATGGCCGGATTGTCATTGCCCAGTGCATCACGCATCTGTGCGAAGCTTTCGGTCAGGACGAAGGTCTCGAGCGACCTGTAGATAGGGCTGGGTGAGGAAAGTTGCTGTTCGATAGAAGGCAGCGCTGAGTCGCGATACTCGCGCAGCCGCTCGCCGTTGGCTTTCGTCTTCTCTTCCGCAACTCGCACCAGAGTGCGGGCGTATTGCGCCAAGGGAGAGGCGAAGCCGCGCATGCGCTCCAAATAGTTGTAAGGCTTGTAAATTTCGGTTTCTACCTGCATCGCTTGTGCAATCTTCTCCCAGGTTCAAACTTCCCGCTGACGTCTTCATCCCCAAGGCATCCGTCCCACGCAGCCCAAAGCGACTCGCGAAAGGGCGCGCACGCTCTCGATAACCGTCTCTCCGGATTGGCCACCGGGATCAAGCGCAAGTGGGTGACTGACGGCCCACCAGTCGGATTGAGGAGCCGCGAACGGTTACGCCGCGCCTAGGGAAGCTAAACGGCCCGTCGAATTAGAACAGCTCGATGGGCGCCGTATGACCCGAAGCAGAGGCGAGTCGGGCGTCCCGAGTAATTAACGCCGCTCCGAGTCGTTCAGAGAGCACAATGTAGGACGCATCATAGGCAGAACAATTGTGACGCAGTTGCCAGATCCGGGGCAGGAGCAGGAGATGAGGATACCGAGCAATACGGAGATCCAGCAGGTCGCTCATCGCCTCGTCAGCACGGCGTGCAGAGACCACTCCTTGCAGTGCGAGACGCCTCAGCACCTACGTGACCTCAAGGTCAAGGAGGTGAGGCGCATGCAGGGTTTCATTTCGCGAATAGATTCGCCTCTCAATGCGCTGCCCCGCAGGTGTCTGAAGAAGCCAATCAACTGCGGCTGACGCATCGAGCACGATCATCGCGCCTCGCGCCCTTCTCGCACCAAGTGAGCGGTATCGATCGGCGCTGAAATAGGCTTACGTTTGTGCAGCCGCACCCGCAATTCTGCGAGCGTCGGCCGCTCCGCGATTTCCTTGATCTCAGCCAATAGGTAATCCGAAAGTGACATGCCCGCCATGGCAGCACGAGCTTTCAGGCCGCGGTGCAGGGCGTCGGGCACATTACGAAGCTGAATCATCTTTGACATGCTACAAGCGTACTTTCATGTTATACACATGTCAACAAGGGCTGCTTTCTGAAGCCGGATTGGGCGCGCAGGTTTGGCTGGGGACTGAGTGAAGTGGGGTCCGAAGTATCCGATTCCGGGAGGGTCACAGCCGGGAGTGAGCTGGGACCCAGCGCCACTTTGCTTTCCCCGGCTTATGGGGTGTTCGAAATCCACTAGCTTTTCGCTTCCATCACTTCCATTTGCCGGTCGGATTCAGGCTCCTAGTCCGGTTCCAGCACGATTTCCGATGTCTCCACTCCGAGCAGATCGCGCGCATAGGTTCTCTTCAGGTATTCCAGGCCAACGTCCTAGTTTAGCGACATGTGCGATAAGAGATTAACGATGGAATAAGGCTCTTTTCCCTGACGGAGTGATTGGAGTCGTACCGCGAGTCTGCGTATGATTGCGAGTCGGAGATGCCTGTGCCCAAACGACGAACGATTCTGGATCCTGCCAGCGTGAACATCTTCGATCGGCCCGTTGCGGAACGCCAATGCAACACGGCTCTTGTGTCGCTATTTCCGTGGAGGCGCATACTATTATGAGTCAGAGCAATATGTGCGGGCGGTGTGCCTTAATTCCGGGGACGGAGGATTCAACATCTTGCTCAAGACCGCCAAGGATTGAGCACGCCCACTCCCATACCTTCAAAGTCGGCTACATTCCTAGTCGCAACGGTCAGACCATGCACGAGGGCCGTGGCCGCGATCAGGGCGTCTCGATCGGAGCGAGAGTTGGGTAGGTGAAGCGCCGCGCATCGCTGAGCAACGGTGGTATCAATCGCTAAGATCCTGCCAGAGAATGTGGGCAACACGTGCCTGTCCATCCAAGCACGAAGGATCGCACCTTGCTGTTTATCGCGTCTCTCCATAAGTAGAATCCCGATCTCCAGTTCCAGTAGAGAAATCACTGAGATGTAGAGAGTCGCCGACGCCAGGGGTTGAGCCCATTTCGTGACGTTTTGATCTGCTTTCTTCGCTTTTCTTAATTCTGAAACTACGTTCGTATCGAGGATGTACATTTAGGTCAGGTCCGCCGACTTGTGTAGAATCCCCCCTACACGGGGCGGCTCAAACTCGATCTCAGCAGCTGCTGGCATTGCCAATAGATCGGCAACGTTCTTCTGCCCTGCAGTAATCCTTTGGTATTCCTCCACAGTGAGCAACACGTGGGACGGACGGCCTCGATCTGTGATAAAAACGGGACCCCGCTTAGCGGCTCTCTTGGCCCTGCTTGTGTCTTGATTGAAGTCCCGGCTTGACAGCTTTGTAATAGCCATGGGTATCGTGCCCTCCGCCAATGTGACCCGCTCCCATTCTCTGTCACAAGCGAGGTTAGAGATTTTGGGCAGTGAGAGTCCCTCTCTCCTGGATTGATGGGGTTTTCGGGCACTCCAGAGACTCGATCAAGAGGCTCTGGAGTGCCCGCCCCAGCAATGTACTAGCTTTTCCCTTGTGCAGCTCGGCAAACGCTGCCGGTGTTCGATCTGCCAGCGCACTGTGAGGGCGCTCGCGATTGTAATGCTCGCGAAACTTCGCCAGCTTCAGCCGGGCGTCGTCCAGCGACGTAAACCATTCCACGTTCAAACACTCATCGCGTAGCCGGCCGTTGAAGCTTTCGATGAATCCGTTCTCCACCGGCCGCCCTGGTCGAATGAAACACAACTGGACTTCGTTGCTCATCGCCCAGGCTTCCAGCGCCCGACTGCAGAACTCACTTCCGTAGCACCTCGGGAACCGCTTGATGTTTTCCGAATGTGTTGGGGTACTGTTGGCTTGGCTGAAGGGAGCGTAGCGACCGGAAGCTAAGCCAACCGGTCATGGTCAGCCCAGAAGTCTCCTATACCGTGAGTGTGCTGAACATTCACATAAGGAGATGAACTGACCATGACCATGGTGCAGAGTACGCCGGAACTGTTCGTGTGGGTAGCCATCGATGTAGCCAAGGATCGCCATGAGGTTCTGATCGAAGCTCCCGGCTGGCGCAGTCGAAAGAGGGTCCGGGTACAGAATGCAGCTGAGGATTTCCGTTCTTTCGCAGCTTTCCTCCACAGTCTTGGGTTCCCGGTTCGTATTGGATTCGAGCCCACCAGCAACTACCATCGCGCTCTGGCCTACTTTCTTCACTCCCAAGGATTCCAGCTGCACCTGATCTCTTCCCTGGCTTTGGCCCGCACTCGGGAAGCCATGCACAACTCCTGGGACAAGAACGATCCCAAGGATGCCCAGGTCATTCTCCATCTGCTGAAAAGCGGCCTGACGCAGCACTATCACGATCCCATCGTTCACGGGGTGAATGATCTCCAAGAGCTCTCTAAGACCCACCACCAAGTCTCCCTGGAGAAGACGCGCACCCAACACCGACTGCTGACCCACTACCTGCCGCTTTATTTCCCTGAGATTGCACGCTACCACGGTTCAGCACGCTCGGAATGGCTGTGGGTGCTGCTCATCGAGTTTCCAACACCGCAGAGCATGACGCGCTTGTCCAAGGCCGAGTTCGTCCGCAAAGCATGGCCCCTGGTGGGCCGCAAGGTCTCGAAAGAGCGCATTCTGACTGACATCTATCTCACCGCGCAGACTTCGATTGGTCTGCCGGCAGAGGAGCATTCGGAAACGGTGGCCATGCTGCGGGTTGTGCTGCGCCAACTGCTCACGCTCTGCCAGTTGCGGGCGACCATCGAAGACCGGGCCGAAGTGCTTCTTGCGAACGATACGGATTATCAGCGGCTGCGTTGCATCCCAGGAATCGGCCCCATCACGGCCTTGACGGTCCTGGCCGAGGCCGGGGATCTGCGTCGCTTTTCCCATCACCGGCAGTTTCTGAAGTTCTGCGGACTGGATCTTGCCACCGAGCAATCCGGGCAGTTCCGCGGGCTCACCAGACTTTCCAAGCGCGGCAACGCTCGGCTGCGTGCTGTCTTCTGGATGGCCGCCAGCGTCGCCGTGCGCATGCGGGAAAACAGTTTCCGGGCCAAGTTCGAACGCTACATGCGAACCGATCCAGGCAGTGCCGATCGAAAGCGGAAGGCTTACGTCGCCGTGGCCGCTAAGATCGCGCGCGTGGCGTACGCACTCATCCGCTCCGGAGCCGATTACCGCTGCTTCCCTGAAGTAGCGGTGCCAAGTGGAAGAACCCGTTCTGCACGGGCCGTTGAGGCGATTTCGACCTCGTAGATAATGTGCGGGTCTTCCACTTGGAAGGGACTTCGTTTTAAGTACAGAGAAGGCCACAGTTTTGGCTGCTGGACCTTGTGTTCGCTATGGTGGAGTGCCATTCCTGTTGCGCGTGGAAGCCACTTGGTCTTAAACTTCAATCGCGTCTGCTAGCAGACGCACAGGAGATCTTCGTCCTGACCACTCCTTAGCACTCCGTAGTTAGTACGTTGTCCACGGTGATGCTCTCCGGCAGATGGACCCGTTCGTGTCGTGCGTGTTCCAGCGCCTGCGCCACTTTCATCCCCGTCATGGAACGATCAGCTTCCAACCCAACGCACTCCCGCGTGAACTGGTCCACTATCGTCAGAATGCGGAACGAACGTCCATCGGCCAACTTGTCGCTCACGAAATCCATGCTCCAGCATTGGTTCGGCCGCGCCGCGATGCCGCTGGGGACTGGCCGTCGGCGCGCCATCTTCCTGCGCTGTTTCGTCCGCACAATCAACCCTTCGTCCCGGTACAGCCGGTAGATACGCTTCGCGTTCACGTGCCAGCCTTCGCGTCGCAACAGCACGGTCAAGCGCCGATAGCCGTAGCGCACATGCATCCCGGCTAACTCTCGCAAGCGATGCCGCAACACTTCTTCGAATACCTTCCGGCTCTCGTACCGCAGCGTCCCGATCGCCAGGTTTACGATCCGCGCCGCGTGCCGTTCGCTGATCCGATAGGCCTCCTGCGCCCAGCGCGCCAACTTACGACGCGCACGAGGCCTTACAGCTTTTTTGAGACGATCTCCTGCAGGATCTGCCGATCCAGGCTCAGGTCGGCCACCAATCGCTTCAGCCGTCCCACCTCATCCCGCAACTGCCGCAGCTCACGCAGTTCGCTTACCCCGACTCCCGTGTATTTCCGTTTCCAGAGATAGTAGGTCGCTTGGCTGATCCCCACCTTGCGGCAAACGTCATCCACTCGCGCCCCCGCTTCCACCTGCCGCAAAACAGCAACGATCTGCTCTTCCGTATGACCACTCTTGGGCATCGTCCTTGTCTCCTGTTCCGGACTTCTGCCCCAGCTTACCTCTAATATCCTCTGTGTCAGTTTTTGGGTTTTGGGTCACGGTGACTTTTGGGCCTTTTCCAGCAATGCGAGTGCGCCCGGCGTGGCAACAATTCTGCCCGGAGAAAACAAGGGTGTGCTCTGGGGTAAGCTCATGGCAAGCTTTCCTCTCTACGGATTTATTGTGATGGGTGATGGCCCGCGATCAGTAAGGGCGGGATCAAAACGGCGGGGTGACCCGCAAAGCTTGATCACGCGTGCAGGCTTTGGTGAGGTGGGAACTACACAGAATCGCGGCAGGTTCGCCGGATACGAAAATTTCTAGTGTCGGGATCTCGAAGAATTCCCCGTTCTTTTCGGGGACAGTCTCACGACCCTGCTGTTGCGCCAGACGTAGACAGGTAGTCCCAAACGGGTATGCTCATCGATAGCTTTGGCCACCGCGATCTTGAAGGCAATTTCGGCCCGCTTCTCAATGGGTAATTGCAAGATCTGTTTTGAAGGCTTGCTCATGTGCGACCGTAGCGCTTAACCAGCGCGGCGTAGGTGGTCTTGTCTATTATACGGGTAGTATGGTCTCTCTCCAACGCAATCACCTTGGGTATTTTTCCCGAGTTATCAAACAATATCGACACCTTGGCCAGCGGCCGATAGTGAAGCAGGAAATTCTCGATGGATCGATCGAAGCGGCGTCGGACGACCGCTTCCGGCACATCGTGTCCGCCTCTCGACACTCGTTCTTTGATTCTGGACAGCGCAAGGTCCACGCTCTTAAGCCACAAAAAGAAGATGTGAATGTCATAGCCTTCGGACTTTAACTTGCGCAGCAGGCTTAGATAACTTCGGCCCGAAAGCGTGGTTTCGAAGGCAAACGACACACGCCTTGCGGCCAATGAGCGCATCTCCTGAAGCATCGCTCTGCCTGCTCGTATAGCAGCAGTTTCTGGCGAGAACGGGGCCATTGCCCTTGACCTTCTTCTGAAAAAGAAACAAAGAACCGTCACTGCGCAACTTGTCCTTGGAGAGACAGGCGGCGTCTCCGGCCCGCAAGCCGCTCCAACGCAAAAGCTTCAAATAGGCTCGCGCCCGCCGCGAGTTCACCGTATCGCCGGCGAGCCGGGGATCGCGACTGTCATAAAAATGGGTTGCTTCGATCAACGCATCAAATTGTTCGCGGGTAAACGGCAGGGTTTCATCTTGCTCTGGCGAGACCTTCTTGATCTTCCTGGCGGGATTCTCCGTAGTCCAGCCCTGTTCCATACAGAAGAAAAAGAACGTGATGATGCGCTGGTGTTGGTTGTGGCGGGTGGTTGGCGCGCCTTCCCAGGAGTGAATCCATTGTCGCAACGTCGCAACGTCCAGCTGCGAGAGAAAAGTGACCGGCATATCCTGAGCGGCACACCACTCGGAAAGTCGGCTGAGAGTCAGGCTGTACTTGGCGCGCGTGGCTTCTGCGCGATTGAGCCGCGTGGTCTCCTGAAGGAACTGGTCGACGGCTGCTCTGATCTCGACCTCGGATTTGCGGCCGTTCGACTTGTTCTCGAGTTGGAGTTGCAGCTGGCGAATCGGGTCGAACGCGTCAAGGATCTCACGAGCTTTTCGTTCTGCTTTCTCCCAGCTGCGAGTCTTGGCGCTCGCCAGCTTGCACTTCCCGTCACGGTAGATGTAGAGCCACTTCACGCAATTGCATCGCGCCCAATCGGAACGGTCTCGCTTCGGGCAATTGCGCTTGTGCCGCGTGTAGACCTTTACGGTTGGTAGGGCAAGCTCCGCCTCTCTTACCTGAGCCCCACCCGATGGGTTGTGGTTTTGCTCGGTGCTGATTTCGGCAGCAAACATCCGTCGGTCCTTCCCCGAGTTTTCGCAATCTAGCATCGGCCCGTATCAGCCACAAACGGGCCCAGCAGAACGGCGAAAACCGCCTGAAACGGCAAAGTTTTTTTACACTTTTCTTACACTTGCTGGTTGTCAGGAAGGAACGACGTGGAGAGTCAACAACTTAGGATTGGTTGCGGGGGGTGGATTTGAACCACCGACCTTTGGGTTATGAGCCCAACGAGCTACCAGACTGCTCCACCCCGCGCAAGCATCATAGCAATCCGATTCCATCAGCGTCAAACCCAGGCACTGAGCGGTAGTGCTGCACCACCACCCACGGACCGGTCATGGGCCACTTTAGGTTTCAAAGTAGCCCTGCCAAGTGCATCGGTGCTGACATGAAAGTAGTCAGCAATGATCCTGACCCAAGCATGTCAGCACGTACCTCGAACGCCACAGCCTGACGATGAGAATGGGAATGCGCCGCTTTACCCGCTTGACGAGCGGCTTTTCTAAGAAGTTTGAGAATCACGCTGCGATGGGTGCGGTTCATTCGGTCTATTACAACTTCGCCCGGATTCACAGGATGCTGCGTTGCACTCCGGCGCAAGAGGCGGGCCTGAGCGATCATGTTTGGACTCTTGAGGAAATCGTGACGATGGCCGATGGCTACATGCGAAGCCGGGAAAGCGCGGGCCGTACAATAAGAACGCAGCAGGCTGGAAGCGACATGACCATGGATCCGATACTCGACCAGCGCAGAGCCGAGTGCGCGGCCATTCTAGAGGGCCTATCTGGGCTGTTAAAAATTCAAGCTGATACACTACCCAATTTTCGGGCGTTCGAAGGGAATTCGGTTTGCGGGGCGGGCCGAGCCCTTCGTCCTTGGCGAAACTGCAGCAGTCCTACTTTAGTTGGATTCGAGAGGGCTGACCTGCAAGGTAAGATTCAAGCGCAGTTGTGAGTGCTTATCGGTTGAGGGCATCCCCAAGGGAATTCATGAAAAGAGGTATTCCGGCTGCATTCCTACTGGTCATTATTTCCATTCCCGCTTCGGCCTCCAGCAGAATTGATTTAGACCGCGACTGGCAGTTCTGCGTTGACGCGCAGAACAAGGGCGAAGACCTGGGATGGACGGACCATCTGCCGCCAGGCACAGAGTCGGTGAGCGTTCCCCACACCTGGAACATCGGGAAGCACGACGATTATGTAGGCAAGGCGTGGTATTTCCGGAGTTTCGAGGTTCCGTTGCAATCGCCGGGCCTGCGCGTCGAGTTGCACTTCGGGGCGACGTTCTATTCCTCGCGGGTCTGGCTGAATGGCACGGCCGTGGGCGGTCACGAGGGCGGCTACACCTCCTACTATCTGGATGTCACCCCATATCTACGGTCTTTCAATTATCTGGCGGTGGAAGTGGACAATCGCATTTCCGAGCGGACCATCCCGGGGTTCGCCATGCGCCAAAAAGTCCCCCACGATGCCTGGTATGACTGGTGGGATTACGGAGGCATGGTGCGGGATGTCTGGCTGACGGTAGCCGGTCCGGTGGAGATCGAGAGGCAGCGAATCCGCAGCCAGATCAGGCCCGAGGGAGCCACGGTGCAGGATGAGGTTCATGTCAGCAGCAGCCTGCGGCAAGGGGAACGGGTTTCACTGCGCGTGACGGCATTCGATCCTGAGAATCGGGTTGCCGCGAGCCAGAGCAAGTTCGTTACTATGGCTTCCGCCGATATAACCGTAGAGTTATCCCTTGCAATCAAGGCACCCGAGCTTTGGGGAGTAGACCGCCCGAATGTTTACCGGATGAGGGCGGAGCTTTTAGATGAGAGGGGCAAGGTGCTCGACCAGAACGACGACACGTTCGGTCTGCGGACCATCGAAATTCGCGATCGCCATTTGCTGGTGAACGGCGAGCGGGTACGCCTTACCGGCCTGACCCGGCACGAGGACTCGTTCTGGGAGGGGCTGGCGGAGACGCCGGGCACAATGAGGTATGACTATGACGACATGAGGTCCCTGCAAGTGACGCTGACCCGTCCCGTGCACTACCCGCAAAATCCGTTCATCCTTGATTACGCGGACCGCCACGGCATCCTGCTGATTCCGGAAATTCCGGTCTGGCAGTTCAGCGAGAAGCAGCTGAGTGATCCCCGGGTTCTGGCTCTGGCCAAGCAGGAGATGAAGGAGATGATCGAGCAGGCGGGCAACCATCCCAGCATATTTGCCTGGAGCGTGTGCAATGAGAGCGACACGGGAACGGCAGGGGGGATTGCCTATTTCCGGGCGATGAAGGAGTTCATCGAGCAGCTGGACCCGGGGCGGTTCGTCAGCTATGCGGACGATAATCTACCGAAACTGAAGCGGGCGCAGGATTCGGCGGCTAACGATGCCGACTTTCTCATGATGAATCAGTACTTCGGCAGCTGGCACGGGCCGGAATCTGAGCTTTCGGTGTCACTGGACAAAATTGACCGCATGTTTCCCAATAAGATGGCGATTATTTCCGAGTTTGGACTATCGGGGATCTTTGCCCACGACGGCGAAGACGCCGACCGCATGCGGGTGAAGATAATCGAGGAGCAGATGCCGGAACTGGCGCGGCGCGACTGGATTGCGGGGGCGATCCTGTGGTGCTACCAGGATTACAAGTCGAGGCGCAACCTGCGCTTCGGCCTGGAGGAGGGTTACGTGGACCACGGCGTGGTGGACCAATATCGCCAGCGGAAGCCATCCTATTACATCTGGAAAGAGATGAACGCTCCGGCGGCGATCCGCGTGCGTTGGAATCAAAGTGAAAAGGCTGTGCCCGCCTCGTTCACGGCCACGGTGGTGCCGAATCCTGCCGACGAGCTTCCGTCTTATCCTTTGCACCATTACCGGCTGGTGTGGACCATTTACGACGAAACCAAGCAACTGGCCCAGGGAGAGCATGGACTTGCCGACGAGAGCGCGGCACAGACTGTTTCCGGGCGAACCGGGGTCGCCGCAGATGTTCACGAATTGCGGCTGCACCTTTCACTGGTGCGCCCCACCGGAGAAGTGGCAGCCGAAAAGGACCTTGAATGGAGTGCCGGGGGGCAGCAGGCGCAGCACTCGGGCGACGGGCGCCTTCCCGCCCAGTAGTGGCGCAAGCCCGAAGAACAGGACTGAGCAATGCGAAGCAGACTTTTTCTGGCCGGGTGCATGGCCTTGTTAGTATTGCCGTGGTGCTGGGCCTACAGCCAGGACTTCGCCGTCGGCGCCGACGTTTCCTTTCTGGGGGAGGCCGAGCAGCAAGGCGTGGTGTTCAAAGATGCAGGGCAGCCCAAACCCGCCTTGCAGATTTTGAAGAACCACGGCTACAACTGGGTCCGGCTCAGGCTGTTTCACACTCCCACGTCACTTCCCAACAATCTGCAATACACAATTGCGATGGCGAAGCAGGCCAAGGCTCTCGGGTTCAAGTTTCTGCTCGATTATCACTACGCGGATGACTGGGCCGATCCCGGAAAACAGCCGATCCCGAAAGCATGGCAGGGAAAATCACATCAGGAGCTGGTGCAGGCGGTATTCGAATATACGCGAGACACGATGGCCGCATTTCGGGAGGCCGGGGTGCTGCCCGACATGGTCCAGATCGGCAACGAGATCACGAACGGAATGCTCTGGCCCGATGGCAGGCTTCCCGCGAACTGGGACAATTTTGCCCAACTGGTGTACGCGGGCATCAACGGAGTCGATGCGGGGCGTGGCAACGGCCCGCGCCCGCGGATCATGATTCACATTGATCGCGGCGGCGATGTGCGGGGCACCAAAGCGTTTCTGGACAAGCTCAATTCCTATCAGATTCCCTACGATGTGATCGGCCAGTCTTATTACCCTTGGTGGCATGGGAGCCTGAACGATCTGCGGAAAAACCTGCAATTCATGGCGACGGAGTATGAGAAAGACGTCATCGTGGTGGAGACGGCTTACAACTGGAAGCCGGGAAACTATCTCAACCGGCCAGCGCCGTTTCCCGAATCTGCCGAGGGGCAGCGCGAGTTTCTCGACGAATTAAACCGGGTGGTGATGCAAACGCCCAACGGGCGGGGTAAAGGCATCTTCTGGTGGGAGCCGGCGGTGGAGGGCCCGCTGGAAATTCGCGGACTGTTCGACGACCAGCACAATGCGTTGCCGGCCATGACTGTATTCGACCGGTTCACGCGGTATTAGAGGGCCAGCTACGGTGGAGAGGGCCGAGTGCAGAACCGCGGCCAGAGGCCTTGTGTGGCGCGATAGAATACGGCCCGAAGAAAATGGGAACCGCAATACTTCGCGGGCTGATGACGGCACTGGCGCTGGGGTTGCTGGCCCTTGCCGCGCCGGCGGTCCCGCTGCGCGACGCCCCTGCCACCTACACCGAGCGCACCTGGCAAATGCAGGACGGCCTTCCCGAGCCTACGGTGCAGGCCTTTGCGCAGACCCGGGACCACTATCTCTGGATTGGAACCACGGGAGGGCTTTTGCGCTTTGACGGCGCGCGCCTGGTTCTATACGACCGCGACAACACGCCCACCTTCACCGAAAACAATATTTTCGCGCTGACCGTGAGCCGCGATGACGCGCTGTGGATAGCGACCGAGGGCGGCGGCATGCTTCGTTATAAGAATGGCGTTTTCCGTTCGTTCTCGGCGAAAGATGGCCTGCTCAATGACTTTGTGCGAACGGTTTATCAGGACTCCGCGGGAAAAATCTGGGTTGGCACCGACAACGGCCTGTTTCAGTTTCACGAAGACGGTATTGAGCGAGTGGATAACCGAAATGGCGTGCCAGCGGTTGCGGTGCATGCCATCGCCGAAGACCGGCAGGGCAGGCTGTGGGCCGGAGGTTCCAGGCTGCTCTGCTTTCATGACGGGACATTTCAGGAGTACCGGCTGGCCGGCGAAGGAAGCCAGAACCGGGTGAAGTCCATTGCGCAGACTGATGATGGCACCATCTGGGTGGGGACGATTGGCGGCTTATACCGTATGGCGCCGGGAGCGGATTCATTCCGCCGGGTGAAGGAAACCAGCGGCACGGTGCGTTTTCTGCACGAGACCTCGGATGGCACGCTGTGGATTGGCACCATTGGCCATGGTCTTTACAAGTATGGCAACGGCCGCTTTTCGCAGATGACTGCGCCCGACAGCCTTCCCAGCAATACCACGCTAAACCTGTTCGAAGACGTAGAGAAAAATATCTGGATCGGGACGCAGGAGGGAATGGTCCGGCTGAGCAAGACCCCGGTGGAAACCGTGGCCCTGCCGGATTCGGGCGATTACGACGCGGAAACCGTCTATCAGGACCACAACGGGGACCTGTGGGTGGCGGCGGCGAACCTGTTCCGTTTTCACGAGGGCAAAGCCACGCGAGTGCGCATTCCCGGAATCAGCGGAGTGCGGGTGCGCAATGTGTTTCGCGACCGGGATGGGGCGTTGTGGATTGGGACCGAGGGCAGAGGCGTATTCCGCCAGACCGGGAACAAGCTGGTCCATTACATGACCAAAGACGGCCTGGTCAATAATTTCGTGCGGGTGTTTTTGCAGGGCCGGGACGGCAGCATCTGGATCGCGACCGATGAAGGCGTAAGCCGCTGGACGCCGCAGGGCTTTACCAACTATCAGATGCGCGATGGGCTTTGCTATTTCAGCACGCGCTCGCTGGGGGAAGACCGCAATTCAGACATCTGGATTGGCACCGACCGCGGCATCAGCCATGTGCACGAAGGGCACTTCGTGCAGGATGCGGTGACCAAAGCCCTCAAGACGGAGAAGATATGGGCCATTCAGGAGGATTCTGACGGCGGACTATGGTTGGGAACCAGGACCGGCGGGCTTTATCGCTGGCGCTCGGGAAAGCTGACGCATTACACCACCGCCCAGGGGCTGGCCAGCAACAGCATTTATGAGCTGTTGGACGACCGCAAAGGCAACTTCTGGATCAGCGGTCCAAATGGAATTTCTGTGATCAACCGGCGGGAGTTGGATGCGATTGCAGATGATCCTTCGCATCTTCTGTCGCTGACTCTCTATGGCATCTCTGACGGCCTGGAGACAACCCAGTTGTATGGCGCAGAAAAGCCGGGCGGGGTTGTGACCTCACAGGGGGAAGTCTGGTTCGCCAGTAATAAGGGACCCGTGCGCGTTACTCCCAGTCACTTTCAACCCTCGACTCCGGCGCCGGTGGTGATTGACCAGGTGCTGGCGGATGGGCTGGAAGCGCCGAATCTGCGGCAGGTTTCGCTCGCGCCGGACAATGCCAAGATCGAGATCCACTACAGTGTGATTCAGCTGCGCTCGCAGGAACGGGTACGCTTTCGCTACAAGCTGGAAGGCTTTGACAAGAACTGGACGGACGCCTCCTCACGGCGGGTGGCGTATTACACCAACCTTCCGCCGGGCCACTACCAGTTTCGCGTGGCGGCGTTTGAGATGAACAATCCGCGGCAGATTTCCGAGAGCTCGGTGGAGGTGGTGCAGCGGCCGCACTTCTACCGCACCTCGTGGTTCCTGGCGTGTTCGCTTCTGTTGCTGGGGGCCACGATCTGGGGCGGGCACAAAATACGGATGCGGCAGGCGCACTTCCGTTTTGAGGCGGTGCTGAACGAGCGAAACCGGCTGGCCCGGGAGATGCACGATACGCTAATCCAGGGCTGCGCCGGGGTTTCGGCCTTGCTGGAAGCGCATTCGAGCCTGGACGCGAGCGATTCCGACGCCCGGGAGGGCCTGTTGAGCTGTGTGCGCAGTCAACTGCGCTCGACCATCAATGAGGCGAGGGAAGCGGTGTGGGACCTGCGCCACGGCGACGGCTCGGCCACCGCCATCGGACCAATCCTCGAAAGTATGACGCAGCAGATGAGCCGTGAATTCGGGGTTCCGGTGGACTATCGGGTTTCGGGCAAGCCCTTTGACCTGGACCAGTCGGCGGCGCACGAATTGCTTATGGTAGTGCGCGAAGCGGTGCACAACGCCATCCGCCACGGCCAGCCGGGGCGAGTAGAAGTGAGCATTGACTTCCGCAGGAATGAGTTCAGCGTACAAGTGAAGGACGATGGGCGCGGGTTTGACCCGGTGGGGGCGTTGGCCTCCGGCAATGGACATTATGGGCTGGTGGGTACGCGGGAGCGGGTGAAGCGCATGGGCGGGAAGATGGTCCTGCACAGCCGGCCGGGCGCGGGAACGGAGCTTACCTTCCACATACCACGTAGGGCGCCGGTTGCGGAGGGCGTGAGGCCACAGGCATGAGCGCGACGACGAGCGGTCCGGAAAAGATCAAGGTGATGGTGGTGGATGACCATCCATTGATGCGCGTGGGCGTGGCTTGCATTGTGAATGCGCGCCCGGATATGACGGTGGTGGCGCAAACCGGCTCCGGAGAAGAAGCCATCACGCTGTTCTCGCAACACAAGCCGGATGTCACGCTGATGGATTTGCGGCTTCCGGGGATGAGCGGAGTGGACGCCATTCGCGGGATTCGGGCGACGTTTCCGCGGGCGCGGTTTGTGGTGCTGACCACTTACGAGGGAGACGCCGATATTCATCGGGCTCTGGAGGCGGGTGCGCAAGGATACGTCATCAAGGGCATGCCCTACCAGACGCTGGTGGATGCACTGCAGCGGGTGCACCATGGCGGCCGCTTTCTGCCTCCGCCGGTGGCGCGGACCCTGGCCGCGCGTATGCCCGATTCTGACCTGAGCGCGCGCGAGCAGGAGGTGCTGCGGCTGCTGGCCAGCGGGCGCAGCAACAAAGATATTGCGTCACTGCTGGGCATTACCGAAGCCACCGTGAAATGCCACGTCAGCGCCATTCTTTTGCGGCTGAACGTCAACGATCGCACGGAGGCGGTGGTTACGGCGCTGCAGCGGGGTCTGGTACACCTCTAACCCCTGCTGGCACAGCGTTTGGAAGGTTGTCAAGTCAAATACTTGCAGATGACTCCTACTTTTGGCGGATTCGCCCGCCGCCGGTTCCAGCATAGGATTCCGGCCAGCAAGAGGGGTGTATCCCAAACTCCTGTCTGGAAGCTTTCGCGCCGAAGAATCTGAGAAAACGAGTGCGTTGAACTCGACGGGAGTCAACCTTAGGAGGCTCCGTGATGAGACTGAGGGTTGCCCGCCACATGGACCGTGTTAGCCATTGGTTGCTCTGCCTGTTGCTGGCCTGCGGCTTTGCGGCCACTTGCGCTTTTGGGCAAAATGCCAACACCGGCGAGATTAAAGGAACGGTGACCGACTCTTCCGGCGCGGTGATCGAGGGAGTGAAAGTCACGATCACCAACGTGGAAACCGGGATCAACACGGTTTTCAGCACCAACTCCGCCGGAATCTACGACGTCCCTGCGGTCCCGACCGGGCGCTACACCATCACGTTCGCTAAGCCAGGCTTCCGGGAGCTGATTCGCAGCGGCATCAGCTTGCTGGTGCAGACCATCGCCGTAGATGCCGTGCTGCAAGTGGGCAGCACCACCGAGCAGATCACGGTGACCGCCGAGGCTCCTCTGCTCGAAACTGAGACGTCTGACCAGCATGTGAATCTGACCACCGAATCGGTTCGCAATGCCCCGATCGTGGGCACGGACTGGCGGGCGGAGATGATCCAGTTGATTCCGGGCGTAAACAATGGCGGGGGATCCAATGGCCAGACCGCGGGCGAAGCCAATGGCCAGGGAGTTGGAGTCAATGGCACGCAGGCGTACAACGTGCAATTTCTCTCCGACGGAGGTGTCGCTACCGCGCCGCGCGACTACAACGGCAGCAACTATTACATGCCGCTCGACTCCATCAGCGAGGTGAGCATCAACTCGGCCAACGCGCCGGCGCAATATGGCAATGGCCTGTTAGCGGTCAATGTAATTACCAGGAGCGGGACTAACCAATGGCACGGCAGCGCCTACGAATCGGTTCAGAATACGGCCTTAAACTCTAGGGGCTATTTCAACAGTACTGGGCCGAAAGCGGTGGAACACTGGAATACCTACGGCGGTTCCGTGGGCGGGCCGGTGATCAAGAACAAGCTGTTTTTCTTTTTCAACTATCAACGCAACCCCTCCTCGACTCCCACCTCGGGCACTTACACGTATCCCACGGCGGCCATGGAGGCGGGGAATTTCTTTGGACTTGGAGGCTCGACAGGCCCGGCCTTTGACGCCAACGGCACGCTTCTGGGGACGTACGACCCCGTCGCACTCAAGATGCAAACCTACTTCCCGGCGGCCACGGCTCCGGGATGGATTTCGGGCTGCCCGGGCCCGGTCAGCCCATCGGCGAGCACACCGCAGACCTGCCCGGACACGAACAACTACATTTTTAATGGCAGCAGCCCCAACACGGACACCTGGTACACGGGCAAGGCTGATTACAATATTTCCGCCAAGCAGCGGCTGTCGTTCAGCTTCAACTATTTTCCCACGACCTCGTCCTATGTGCCCAAGGACCCGCTGTACCCCAACGACGCTTCGGCCTATGAGCTGGGCAAAACCGACAATCTTCTGGGGCAGCTTTCGCACGTGTTTACCATCAGCCCGACCTTGCTGAACGAGTTTCGCGTCAGCGCCAGCCGCGAGCTAGACAAGTACACGCCGTACTCGCTGGGGCATAACGCCCCCGCGGCGCTGGGCATGGAACCTACTTACGGCACCAATGCGCCGGCCAACATCTTTCCCCGCGTGACCATTGACACCGGGTCGGGAACAAATCTGGGCGGCGGAATCAACGGCAACGGCAACATTGACGCCACCCTGGGGCAGGGAATCTACACCGTGGGCGACGTGCTGACGCTGATTCACGGCAAGCACACCATCAAGGTGGGCGGCGAGTACGACCGGCTCTACCAGAATTACACCAGCTGGGGCGACCTGGACGCAGGCCACTTCGAGTTCAACGGCAGCGTCACCGGCGTTCCTTATGCCGATTTCCTGGCGGGCGACGTTTATGGCTGGTACGTGCAGGAAGCTCTACCCACCAGCGCCCACGAATGGACTTCGGCGGTGTTTGGCAGCGATGATTACAAAGTTACGCCCCATGTGACGCTCAATCTCGGCCTGCGGTGGCAGATGCAGTCGGGCTGGGGCGTAAAGGACAATCTGTTCGGGGTTTTCGATCCGCATCTGCCTAACCCGGCCGTGGTGAACGGCCAGACTTACCCCGGCGCCATCCTGTTCGGCGGGCAGAGCGACGTGCTGTATGGTGGCCCCACCAGCAACATGCGGACGATTCAGAACGCAGACTATAAGGAATTTGCGCCCCGGCTGGGGGTGGCGTGGTCGCCGCGCAATGATTGGGTTTTCCGCGCGAGCTACGGAATTTTCGACGCTCCACGGGATGCGGAAAACTATACCGATAACGCGCTCGCGCTGGGCCTGAGCCCGCACCAGGTCGGCCCGAACGGATATGTAGGCGGGCAAGCGGCCTTCCCGCTTGCTTCCGGGCCGCCTCCCGGCACCATGGTGGTGTTTCCCACGCTGCAGACACTGTCCTCCACCATCAACAACTTCGGTTTTACCGCGTTCTACCCGCGCGATATGCCCACGGTGTATGTGCAGCAATCGCTGGTCAGCGTGCAGCATGACTTTGCCGGCGGCATTCTGCTCGACACCAGCTATGTTTACACGCGGGGCCGAAACCTGAACTTTGCGACTGATATCAACCAGAACCCGCCGAGCGAATTCGGTTGCACGGGCTTTAATTGCGGGCATCCGAATCCGGTATTCACCAGCATTGCCGCGCAGATTTATGACGGCTGGTCGAACTACAACGCCTTGCAGGTGCGGCTGCAGAAAAGAATGTCGTATGGTCTGAATTTTCAGGTCAATTATGCCTGGTCGAAGTCGCTCGACACCGGCACGGGGAACGGGCACGGTTCAGGCGTGGATATTTATCAGAATGCGTTTGAACCTGCCGCCAACTACGGCCCTTCCAACTTCGATACCCGGCATACCCTGGTCGGGGAGATTGTCTATGAAGTTCCCCTCGGCCACGGGCGCAAGTACTCGCTGGGCGGAATTGCCGACCAGATCGTTGGGGGCTGGACGGTTTCCAGCCTGTTTCAATGGCACACTGGCAACCCCTTTACTCCGGTGATTCAAGGTCCAGTGCGCAGCGATATTGATCCCGGGCTGGTCGCGGGCACGCTGTTTCCTGACCAGGTAGGGGACCCGAACGTTTCCGACCCCAGCATCGGGCACTGGTTCAATCCTGCCGCCTATGCCAACCCGGCGCCGGGGACCTTCGGCGACGTTCACCGCAACTCGCTCTACGGTCCACACTTCTCCAACGTGAATCTCAGCCTGGCGAAGGAGTTTGCCATCCACGAGAGGATCACACTTGAAATCCGGGCCAACGCCTACAATGCGTTCAACCGTGTGAACTTCAACAATCCGGATGCCAACGTCGGATACATCGGCGGAGGGTTGCAGGACTCCGGCGCCGGCACCATTTCCGGCATTGTGGGCGGTCAACGCATCATCGAGCTGGGAGGGCACCTGCGCTTCTAGGTTCCCCCGGCATTCGCGAAGCAATTTGCCGGGGTGCGGAGGCGGCCCTCCTTCGCGCCCCGGCTTTTTTGTGGCGAACAGATGCCGCGTCTAACAGCACGGCGGAAAAGAAGTACTGGTGAGGTTCCGGCTGGCCTTGCGTTCCATAATCATGGATGAGGGGGCCGTGATAGAAAGATGGCCAGGCGCCGGCGGCAAGCGGCCGGAGGAAGACTTCTGACGGCAGGTTCTGATCCCACCATGAAAAAGCGCGAAGCTGGCAAGCTGCAAAATTTCAGATTCCGTAGCGCGCACACGGGCGCCGCGCGAGGCGGCCCGGGCGGGGCGCGGCTTTTGCTGCTCGGGTTTCTCCTGGGCGCGCTGGCTGTGGCGCAGACCCCTCCTTCACGTCGGCAGGCGGTTCACGAACATCTGCAGAAAGCGGAGGCGTACCTCAGGGCAAAGGATCCAGACTCCGCGGTCAAGGAACTCCATGCAGTTCTGCAACTCGATCCAAAAAACGCGGCGGCTTACGCCAACCTGGGCGGGATCGCCTTTTTTCAGGGCGATTATTCGAGTGCGGCACCAGAGCTGCGCAAGGCGCTGACGATTGACCCAAAGCTGACGCAAACCCAGGCCCTGCTGGGGATGTGTGAAAAGAGATTAGGCGACGCTTCCGCCCGCGGGCTGCTGGAGAAGTCATTTGCAAATCTTAAAGACACTCCCTTACGCCTGCAGGTTGGCATGGAGCTGGCGGACCTTTATGACCAGCAGGACGAGCCCGGCGCCACCGCCTGCGTGATGCGGTCGCTGGTCAACCTAGCCCCCGACAACGTGGACGTGCTGTTCACGGCGCAGCGTACGTATTCCGAGCTGGCCGACGATACGCTCAACAAGCTGGCCGTGCTTGCCCCCGGCTCGGGGCGCATGCAGCAAGTGATTGCGGAGCGGCTGATCAATGGAGGAGATCTGAAGGGGGCGATCGAGCATTACCAGAAGGCCTTGCAGATCAGCCCGCGGCTGGCAGGGGTCCGCTTTGAGTTGGGGGAGGCGATTCTGCAGTCGGCGCCCAACGATACGGCGGCGCAGGCTGCCGCGCAAAAGGAATTCGAAACGGCCGCGGCAGTCGATGGCGATAGCGCGCAGATCGAGAGCGAACTGGGGCGCATCGCATGGTCGCAGTCTGATATGGACGGGGCGCTGGCGCACTATGAGCACGCCTACCGGCTTAATCCGAACGAGGTCGAGGCTGAGCTGGGGCTGGCGCGGCTGCTGATGCGGCAACAGAAGCCAAAGCAGGCGATTCCCTATTTGCAGGCGGCGATTGCTTCTGATCCGCTGAACAGCGAGGCGCATTACCGGCTGGCGCTCGCGTACCGGCAGCTGCAAATGGAAGACGAGGCGCACAAGGAGATGCACCTGTTTCAGGAGATCAAGAAGACCAAGGACCAGGTGAAGGCCCTTTATCGCGAGATGAATATTCAGCCCAGGACGCAACATGAGGACATGCAGGACCAGGACGAATAAAAGGAACGGGAAATGACTTCGGGGCTTCGGGCACGGTTACGGTCAGTGTTACTCATTGTAAGTGCCGCAACGGGTTTGGTTTGTATGGAGGCTTGTGGGGGCGGGGCGTCGGGCGCTCCGCCGCCTGCCACGAAGTTACCGCCTGGTATCACCATCGCATTCGGAGCGGCCAGCGTACCGCTCCATGGCAGCACCTCGCTCACGTTCAACCTCTCGAACCCCAACGGCAACCTTTCACTAAGCGGTGTCGGCTTTAGCGACACTTTGCCGGCGGGACTCGCGGTTGCCACGCCCAATGGCCAAAGCGGAAACTGCGGCGGGGGAACGATCACGGCCGCAGCCGGATCGAACAGCATCAGCCTGGCCGGCGCCACCATGATTGCAGGGGCCATGTGCAGTTTCGCGGTGAACGTAACCGGCACAGCTACGGGAACCCAGAGCACAACCACCAGCGCGGTCACTTCCACCGAGGCCGGCAATGGAGGCACGGCCTCGGCCAGCCTGATCGTGGCGGGAGCAAGCCAGCAGCCGCCGCAGCCGGCCGATGCTACTCCTATCAGCGGGCAAAGTTACTATCTGGTGAACCAGCTTTCCGGCCTGCAGGCCGATCTCAACGCCAATTCCACCACGGCGGGCGACCCCATCGTGCAGCAGCCGCGGAGTTTCACCAACCCCAGCCAACGGTGGAGCTTCACGGATGTTTCCGGCTTCTGGCAGATCAGCAACGTTCGCAATGGCCTGTGCCTGGACGGTGCAGGCGGGGCTGTAGTGCAGAACACTTGTGCCACGGCCAATACCCAGCAGTGGAGCCTTACGGCCACGGTGAACGGCTACTATGCCATTACGAACAAGAGCACGAATCTGCTGGTGGATGTTGCGTCGGCCGCCAGCGGGGCGTTGCTGGAGCAGACGGCTTTTGCGGGCAGCGCGACGCAGAGCCAGCAGTGGCTGCTGCGGCCCTCGTTCTTCCGCGGCGTTGACAACGCACTGCTGGAGAAGCAGGAAGCGGCGCGAATCGCCACAGGTTTGGTGTGGTGGAAGGACGGCGGGGTGCAGACCGACGTTCTTCAAATTCTGAAGAACCACGGGGTCAACATGGTGCGCCTGAGGCCAAGCTCGGCGCCGCCGTATTCGAATCCTTCCCAGGCGGGATGCAGCGGCAACCTCTGCTTTGCGGAAACCGACGCCCAGGACCTCGACCTTGCCAAGCGCGCCAGAAACCTTGGCATGAGCCTGGAGTTGACTTTGCTGTTCGATGGCGGCAATTCTTCGAATCTGCCGGCAGCGTGGGCGGGGCATTCGATGTCGCAATTGCAGACGGATATCCATGACTACGTGAAGGCGGAGATACTGCTCTACCGGCAGAACGGGGTCATGCCCGACCTGGTTTCGATCGGAAATGAAGTCAATACGGGCTTTCTTACCGGTGCGGGCAATGTATCTGACGCCACGTTTTCCACCTTTGCACAGTTGCAGATCGCGGGCATGCAAGGAGTCGCCGATGCAGCCGCCGATACTTCCACGGGGCCGGCGGTTCCGGCCCCGCTGACCTGCATACACATCACGCCGCAATGGCCGATGAGTGACTTCTTCGCGCGCGCCAATTCCAATAACATCCCCTATGACGCCATTTGCCAAAGTTATTACCCATTCTTCCACGGGCCTTTGACCGACGCCCAGGCCGCAGCCGCCAATCCCAGCAATCAGCCCGTGGAACAGGACATGCTCAATGCGGCGGCAAGTCTCGGCAAGCCCATCCTGATTCTGGAGACGGCAGAGCATTACGAGAATGGCTTTCAATCGAATGATCCCTGGTACACACCCAGCCCGGCGATGCAGGCGCAATTTCTGCGCGATCTGGAAGCGGTGGTGAATGGCGTGCCCAACCAGCTGGGCATGGGGCTTGCTTATTGGGACCCCGAGGGAGTGGATGTACCCAGATTAAGCGGCGGCCTGTTTAATGGGGGCACCAATTTGCCCGATGCGATTTATGTGTGGAATGGCTTGACGATTTTTGATAACGCCGACAGTTCGGGCAGCGTGGATGTGAACGATCCGGCTTACTCGACTCCGCTCCCCGCGCTGGATGCGCTGGGCGGGCATTAAGTTGAGTATCAGGCAGGCAAGCAGGAGGGCCCGATCGGCTCAAAGGACTTATAGGTCAGCACGAATTCCTGGTGGCCGAGGCTTTCTGAGCAGCTCGGTTGGCCGGAGGCAACTTCCAGCACCTTCTCGTGAATCTCGCGGCCAACGTCATCTACCGAGGCCTCAAGTTTGAGAATCTTTCCCGCATTGATATCCATATCTTCGCTCATGCGCTCGTAGGTTTCCGGGTTGGCGCAAATCTTGATGACGGGGGAAATGGCCGAGCCGACCACCGATCCCCGGCCGGTGGTAAACAGAATGACGTGCGAGCCGCAAGCGATCAGTTCGGCAATTTCAGCGTTGTCATTAATATTGGGGAAGCCGAAGCGCACTTCGCCATCGGGCACCACGTCGAGCAGGTACAGGCCGCCCTTGCGGGGAATGTCTCCCGGCTTGATAAGGCCGGAGATAGGCGAATCACCACTCTTGCAATAGGCGCCGATGGATTTCTCCTCAATGGTGGTGAGACCGCCTTCCGCGTTGCCCGGAGCGAAGCTGGCGTGGCCCATGATCTTGTAATACCGCGCCGCCTTTTCCACCGATTGCTTGAGAGCCTCGCCGAGTTCAGGCGTTACCGCACGAGCCGACATCACTTCTTCCAAACCGATCATCTCGCCGGTTTCTTCAAAGATGGTGGCGGCGCCTTCCTTTACCAATAGATCAAAGGCGCGCCCGACGGCAGGATTGGCAGAGATGCCGCTGGTGGCGTCGGAACCCCCGCAGACGGTGCCCACGATCAACTCTCTCACGCCGAGGGGAACTCGCGGAACCTGCTCGATCTGCTTCAGAGCTTTCTCCACCCAGGCTCTGCCATTTTCGATGGACTTGCGGGTGCCCCCGGTCTGCTGAATCACGATTGTGCCCACCGGGCGGCCGGTGGCGGCGATGTTTTCCGCCAGGCGATGACGATTGAAGCTCTCACAGCCGAGCGAGAGCAACAGCGCTCCGCCAACATTCGGGTGGGTGCAGAGCGCATTCATCATGCGGTCGGCATAGGCGTTCGGATAGCAGCCGCCGAAGCCAATAAGGTGGACCGGCCTTCCCTTAAAGGAATCGACGATTTCGCGGGCCACGTGGTGCGCGCATTCGACGAGATATGCGACTACAATGTAGTTACGAATGCCCTTCCTTCCATCGGAACGAAGAAAGCCATCGAGTGGCATGGAGTTACTTGACGAAGACATGGTCTTTATCCAGTGTGTAAGTAGAAATGTAATCGCTCTTCAGGTTGTGTAAGTGAATGTGGCCGCCGGCAGGAATAGCGTCAGTGGCCGAACCAATGGGCACGCCGCACTTATAAACCTTTTCACCCGCCTGAATGGGCCGCGCCGCCACCTTATGGCCAATGGCGATGGTTTGCTGAAAGCGAATTTCCCGGCCGCCAACCCAGTCAGTGTCGCCTGCCAGAACGGGCGAAACCACGATCAGTACGTTATCCCTGGGGTGAACGCGCAGCAGCTTGCGAGATTTCCCTTCCGCTTCCATCAGAATTTGCCGTATTGCAGGTAGGCCTGCACCGGGTCCACGCCCTGCAGAATAGCCTTGCGCACGAGGTTTTCCGTACGCAAGACCTCTTCCGTCTGTTGAATGACTTCCTCGGCCATGGCGGCGGGAATTA